>Ga0209185_1000216_pt1 | contig 83725 bp, 53 predicted proteins | sample SidtaG_2_FD_187425 | JGI IMG/M metagenome (GOLD analysis project Ga0209185, IMG submission 187425) | Marine algal microbial communities from Sidmouth, United Kingdom - Sidmouth_Asex2 metaG (SPAdes) (version 2) | ecosystem: Host-associated > Algae > Red algae > Unclassified | place: Sidmouth... | reverse complement strand
ACGGCCATGGAAAAGGCCCGCAAGCAAGCCGAAAACTACGCCCGCCTGCTGGCCGGCGACGAGATCGCCGCCGGCCGCCCGCCCTTCATCATGGTCGCCGACGTCGGCCACTCCGTCGCCGTCTACGCCGACTGGTCGGGCCACGCCGCCCACTACCAGCCCTTCCCCGACCCCAACAACTACCGCATCAAACTGGCCGACCTCCACGACGAGGCCATCCGCGAACGCCTCCGCCTGATCTGGACCGACCCCCAGGCCCTCAACCCCGCCCGCAACAGCGCCCGCGTCACCAAGGAAGTCGCCGACTACCTCGCCCAACTCGCCAAATCCCTGGAGGGTAAGCACGACACCGAAGCCGTCGCCGGCTTCCTGATGCGCTGCCTGTTCACCATGTTCGCCGAAGACGTCAAACTGCTCGACGACGATGCCTTCACCCGCCTCCTCAAGGACTGCGTCGCCACCCCCGACCTCTTCGTCCCCCTCGTCACCGAACTCTGGACCACGATGAACACCGGCGGCGTCTCCGTCACCATCCGCCAAAAAATCCGCCACTTCAACGGCGGCCTGTTTGCCGACACCACCGTCCTGCCCCTCGGTAAAGACCAGATCCAACTCCTCCTCGACGCCGCCCGCACCGACTGGCGCGAAGTGGAACCCGCCATCTTCGGCACCCTCCTCGAACGCGCCCTGAACCCGCGGGAGCGCCACAAACTCGGTGCCCACTACACGCCCCGCGCCTACGTCGAGCGCCTCGTGCAGCCCACCATCCTGGAGCCGCTGCGCAAGGAGTGGGAAGGCGTCCAGGCCGCCGCCCTGCTGCACCTGAATGACGAGAACTCCTCCCCTTTGGGGGGGCTGGGGGGGGAGCAAAAAGCCATCACCGAAGTCGAACGCTTCCTCCAGCGCTTGGCCGACCTGCGCGTGCTCGACCCCGCCTGCGGCTCGGCCAACTTCCTCTACGTCACCCTCGAACTGCTCAAACGCCTCGAAGGCGAGGTGCAAAACCTGCTGCGCGACCTCGGTCAGGGGCAGATCAGCATCGGCCTGACCGGCGCCACCATCACCCCCGAAAACATGCTCGGCATCGAGCTCAACCCCCGCGCCGCCAAAATCGCCGAACTCGTCCTCTGGATCGGCTACCTCCAGTGGCACCTGCGCAGCACCGGCAGCCTGAGCGACCTCGGTAGCCCCATCCTGCGCGACTACCACAACATCGAAAACCGCGACGCCGTCCTGGAATGGGACCGCGTCGAAAACGTCCTCAACGACGACGGCGAGCCGCTGACGCGCTGGGACGGCGAGACCTACAAAACCCACCCCGTCACCGGTGAGCAGGTGCCGGACGACGCGGCGCGCACGCGGGTGCAAAGAATCGTTGGTGGAAGAGCGGCGGCGTGGCCGAAGGCGGACTTTATTGTGGGGAATCCGCCGTTTATCGGCACCAGCCGGATGCGCGAAACCCTGGGCGACGGCTACACCGAAGCCCTCCGCAAAGTCTACAAAAAGACCGTCCCCGCCTCAGCTGATTTCGTGATGTTCTGGTGGGACAAAGCGGCGGAATTGGTCCGAACCGGAAAGACGGAGCGGTTTGGGTTTATTACGACGAATTCCATCCGGCAGACCTTCAACCGGCGGGTGATTCAGTATCATATGAATCAGAAGAAGCCGCTGTCGTTGGCATTCGCTATTCCGGATCATCCCTGGGTGGATTCGGCGGATGGGGCGGCGGTGCGGATTGCTATGACGTTGGGGGTTGCGGGGGAGAGCTTAGGTAAATTATTTAGTGTTTTAGAAGAGATGCCTGGAGAAGAAGCGCCAGTTGTTGTTCTTCAAGAAAGAGTCGGGAAAATACAGTCGGACTTGACTATAGGGCCAAATGTAGCTGGAATAACAGCACTAAAATCCAATTCAAATGTGAGCAGCAGAGGATATGAGCCTGGAGCTAAAGGATTCATATTAGAACCTCAGCAACGAAAAGATTTAATGGTCAACCCATCGAGTTCTGACTTAATTAAGCCCTATTTAAACGGCACTGACCTAAGCAAACAAAGTAGAGGATACTACATAATTGACACATACGACATTGACAAGATTACACTTTCTGATCAATATCCAGAGATATATCAATGGTTAAACCAACGAGTGAAACCTATAAGATCTACCAATCGTGACAAGCGTTTACGAGAAAAATGGTGGCTACACAGGAGATCACGTGGAGATCTTCGTAAAAGTGTGAAAGGATTAACTAGATATCTGGCTACTGTTGAAACTTCAAAGAATAGGTTCTTTACATTCATTGATAATGGAACTGCGCCTGATGATAGATTAGTTGTGGTTGCAGTAGATGATGCCTACTTTTTAGGAGTGTTGTCTTCAATAGTTTTCTCATATTTCACATTAGCAACTAGCGGAACACTTGAGGACAGACCTAAATTCAATAACACCCGTTCGTTCGAAACCTTCCCCTTCCCCCCCGCCAACGCCGCCCAAAAAGTAGTCATCCGCGACCTCGCCGAACGTCTCGACGCCCACCGCAAGCGCCGGCAATCCCTCCACCCAAAGCTCACCATGACCGGCATGTACAACGTCCTCGAAAAGGAGCGCGCCGGCGAATTGCTGACCGACAAGGAGCGCCAGATCCACAACGAAGGCCTCGTCGGCATTCTCCGCGAGCTGCACGACGAGCTGGACGCGGCCGTCGCCCGGGCCTACGGCTGGCCCGTGGATTTGCCCGAAGCCGAGATCCTCCAGCGCCTCGTCGACCTCAACGCCGAGCGCGCCGCCGAGGAAGCCCGCGGCCACGTCCGCTGGCTCCGCCCGGAATACCAGGCCCCGGAGGAGGCCGCCGCCGTCCAGTCCGAACTAGACCTGGCTGCCGCGCCCGCCGTGGTCGTCACCGAAAAGCGCAAGTGGAACGCGCAGCTGCCGAAGGCGGAGAAGTTCGTCCTCCTGCGCGACCTGCTGGCTTCGGCGGAGGGGCCGTTGTCGTTGGCGGCAATTGCGGATGCGTTTAAGCCGAAGCTGAATAAGGCCCGGCTGGGGGAGGTGGAGGAGATGCTGCGGGCGATGGAAGTGTTGGGGCAAGCGGACGGTTTCGGCGACGGCTGGCGCACCTAGTGGTTCGTCGGAGAGAAGAGCACTCTTCGTCATCAGGCGGCCGTTTTGGCGGCGGATTACCCGGCGGCACCAGTCTACTTCACCACCAGGGCGACGGAATAATTGCGCATGCCCTGACTGACTTTGCACCAGTAATGGCCGGCCGGAAGTTCCCGGGGCAGCGTAAGCGCCTGGTCGGCGTTCAAGTGGCGGGTGCTCAATTTGCGCCCCGCGGCGTCGAAAAGGTGAACGGTGGCCCGCTCTCCCGATGCGGGAAGGGAGAACTGGACTTCGCTACCGGCGGCGACGGGGTTAGGGTAAGCCTCCAGTTCGCTCACGGCGGCTTTTTCCGTGCTGACGGTGACGGCGGGTTCCGAATCGATGCGGTAAGCGAGGTCCCAGGCCAGGTCGGGTACGGCGAAACGGGTCAGGGAATCGGTTGCACTTACCAGCAGCTCATCCGAGTGCTGTATCTCCCCGGTCAGGCAGTCGTACCACTTCACGTAATAGGTGCCGGCGGCCATGCTCGGGAGTGCGATTTCCGCACCGATCTGTACTTCCGGGGGTGTATTGTTTTGCGTCAGATTTACGTGATTGTAGGCGTGGTTTAAAACCCAGCCCGCGGCTACCTTCCCGTCCTCGGATTGCAGTGCGTAGTTCTCGACCTTCGAGCCGAGGTCTGCAAAACGGTAGCCGGTCACGATGGCCCAGTCGGTACCCAGGTTATCCACCCGGATCTCACTTCTGCCGGCGGGCACCTGTACGGTGAACTCTGTGTTTTGAACAGCGGGTTCGTCCAGGGCGAGCACGCCATTCACGTAGATGGAGATGCGGCTACGGGTTCCCCGGTCGTTGCCCGTCGTGACGCTGAACACGGCCGTTTCCGGGTACTCAACGGTGAAAGTCGGGGGACTGCGCAATTCCGTGTTCCACTGAGACCCGTAGAGGTACTGACTGAAGCCCGGGTTCTCCGGCGTTGTCGTACCATCCTGGTTAACGGTGACGTCCTGATCCCCCATGGCACCCCAGCCCAGGCTGGGGGTAAGGATCAGCGCTCCGGGAGTTCCGGCGACGCGGGAATCGACGGGGCGCAGATTTTTGTTGACGAAAGGAATCTCATCAACCACCTGGCGGATGGGCGCGAAGTGATAATACAGGTTGTTTTTTTCAACGTAAACGTCCCACCACCAGGTCATCCCCGTTCCCAGGCCGCCGCCGAATAAACTGGCCCAGGCGCTGTTGTGAAGGTGAATCCCGTCGGGGTCGCCGTTGGAATCGTCCGGATTGCCGGAAAGCCCGAACTCTCCCGTGAGGGTCGGTTTGTCGTAATCTTCGAGGTAATTCCGGGTGCCATTGGCCAGTGCCCGCTCCAGGTTGGGGCTGTTGACGTAGAAGTGCGTTTGGGTAAAGTCGATGCCCGGATCGTTCCAGGTTGGCGGGTCCTGTTCGGGTTCGGCAAAACTGGTCGTGATCAAATGATCGTAGGGATCAATCGATTCGAGGTAGCCGATCATCTCGGAGTGCCAGGCGCGGACATCGTCGAGGTGCTCCTCGTAATCGTCCGTCCAGTTCACCTCGTTAAAAAGTTCCCAGGACTGGATGGCCCGGCTGTACCCCCAGCGCGCTACGATGTAGCGGAACCGGTTTTTCGTGTGGGCCAGTGCCGCGGGATCGGTAAAGAATTCACTGGTGGAAGCACACGGGCCGCCGTTGGCGACGTTGTATGGGCTGTCGCCCCAGTTGGGGTTGACCCTGGTGGAGACCGGACCGTGATGCTGGAGGGTCAGCATCACGTATATGCCCTTCTCGGCACAGAAGTCGTACAGCCAGTCCTGGTAAGCGGAGTTATTTTGTTGGTAACGGCGCAGGCCGTCGAAATTGGCAAAGCCGTCTCTCCACTCGATGCCCAAACCCCAGTGCGCATGCCACAGGCGAATGAAATTTCCGCCGTTGATTTCTAGTTTGTTAAGCCAGCGGCGATAGTCCCGAAAGGCATTTCCTTCTTCCCAGGCCATGTTCTCCCCGATGGGGATGTACTGCTCACCGGAGTCGAATTCGAGATAATTGGACGCTCCCGTACGTACGAAACCGAAATTAGTCTCGGAAGCCCCGGTGACCCTGAAGTTGCCGGTCGGGCCGGTGGTGGTTCCCGTGGCGTCGGTCACCGTTACCCGGTAAGACCATTCCCCCACGCTACCGGGCGAGAAACGGACGCGGAAGCGGCCCTCTCCGTCCGGGGTGAGCGACCCACTGATGGTACTGAGGGTGAACTCCTGCAAAAAGAAGCCGTCTACCGTGGTTTCGGTACCGTCCGGAGCGGTAAAGGTTGCGGCAACCACGACCTGGTCGTAGTCGTAAGGGTTGGTGAAATCGGCGGTGACGTCAACGGTGGTTTCAAATTTTCCGTAGCGTTCAACGATGGAGTCCGTCATGGTTAAATTATTGACAATGGGTCCGGTCGCCTGAACCAACTCGTATACCCGGTCGGCGGCCAGGTCGGACAGCGTTTGTTGCGCGCCATCGGGCCAGGTAACGGTTGCCCGTGTTACCTCCGCGTTATCGCCCAGCCCGAAAAGTTGGGTGAGACTGTTGGCACTGGCAAAACCGGTGCCGGCCCGGACGGTGGCGGACTGTTGCTCGCCGTCGGCGTATTCGATCAGAATACGGGCACCGATGGCGGAAGCATTGGTATGGTTGCCGTTCAGGTCGAAACCGATGAAATGATTGTCATTGGCGTTATTCAGGAATACTTGTCCGCCGTCTCCGGCAAATAAGTTTGCTACCACGATCTCGGCGAAGCCGTCTCCGTTCAGATCGCCCGCCGCGCCACCGATACCGGCTCCCGGGCTGCTGATGGCTCCGCTCGGCTCCATGTGAGCGAAGGTGCCGTCGCCGTTGTTGTGGTAAAGCGCATTGGGGTAGGGGGAAAACTGGGTGTCGTTCACCACGTACAGGTCGGACCAGCCGTCGTTGTCGTAGTCCAGGAAGAACGTACTCCACCCCATTCCGGCGTCGGCCACCCCGGCGTCGGCGGCTACGTCGGTAAACGTGCCGTCTCCGCCGTTGAGTAGTAAAACGTTTTCGGCGAGGTCGGTAACGTAGAGATCCGGCCAGCCGTCGCGGTTAACGTCTCCGACGGCCAGACCCATGCCGTGTCCGACAATATTTGCACCCGCGTCCGCGCCCACGTCCGTAAACCGCCCGTCACCATCGTTGCGGTAGAGGATGTTGGGTTGCTCGAAATCATGAACGAGGTAGAGGTCCTGGTCACCGTCCCGGTCATAATCCAGGAAGGCGCAGGCCATGGAATGGGCGCGGCCGCGGGTGCCAGCTGAAGGGGTAAGATCAGTGAAGGTAAGGTCACCGTTGTTCCGGTAAAGTACGTTGTCCGCGTTGTAGTTGGCAACGTATATGTCCAGCAGGCCGTCGTTATCGATATCGGCCAGGTGAACGGAATTGGTCTCGAAAGCCCCGGAGATACCGGTACTCGCGGTGATGTCGGTAAACGAAAAAGTGCCGTTGTTGACCGGCCCGTTGTTAAGATAAATGCGGTCCGGTTGCTGGTTGATACCGAGGTAAAGGTCTATGTATCCATCATTATTAAAATCTCCCCAGGTAGCGGCGCGGGTATGCTGGCCGGTGGCCAGGCCGACGCCGGCGGCAACATCGTTGAAGGTGCCGTCACCCTGGTTGCTGAACAGGTAATCGCTTCCAATCCGGGTAGTGAGATGCAGATCCTGGTCTCCATCTCCGTCAAAGTCCACAAAGGAGACGCCCTGCGCCTTGCGTGAGGCGTCTACGGCGAGGCCGCCGCCGATCTCGGTAAAAGATTGAGCGGCTGCGGTCCCAAGGCAAAACAGCAAGCTCAAAATAAGGTAAATAGACTTCATCTGGTATAGGTAAATTAGCGGAAGACGGTCGCTTCCACTTGCGTGACGGAGTTAAGGGTTATAACGGGATTTACGGTCGGCGAATGCGAAACCCCGCCCCCCGGCCAATCCGCGACGGATAGGGGAACTGTTTCGGACATGCCATCGTGCATCTCGTTGTAAACACTAAAGTTAAGACGGTAATATAAAAAGCCCTCCCGGCGGTGATTATCCTACCGGGAGGGCCAGTGTGCAAAAGGTCTCGTGTTAATACGTGCATCGTATTATTTACGGACGTCGAACGACGTTTAGTTTCAGCGTCTGGAATTTACCTCCGTGCTGAACCCGTACCAGGTAAAGACCGCTGGCGAGGTTGCTGGTGGGAATGTCGATGGTTTGCTGTCCGCGACCGATGTTCTGGCGGTGGTTCCAAAGCGTGCGGCCGTGCAGATCGGCAACCTGAACGGTGGCGTTGTTCAGGACGGTTTCGGAGATAATGTTCAGCGTGGCGTTGCCGTACGAAACGGGATTGGGGAAGAGGTTGAATTCCAGTCCGAGTGCCTCCAGCGAAGTGTTGCTGGTCAGGGTTGCGTCGCTGCGGTTACAGACCTGGACGTCGTCGACCCATACGTTGTAAGCACCCGTGTAGTCATTCAGGCGGTAGAACTTGATTTCGAGGAATCCGTTGTCCCAGTCGCTGTCGGCCGTAAAGGTGTAGACGTAATTGTGCCACTCGTTTACCGAGGAAACGAAGTCAACGGCGAACTGTGCCGACCAGTCGGTGTCCCGCGTCACCCGGGTGAAAGCGCGGATGCTGTCGCCCTCCGGTAAGTTCGTGCGCATCCAGAGGCTGACGGTGTATTCTTCCCCGGTGGTCAGTTCCAGATCGTTACCGAAGCGGTGGTGGAATTCCGCAACGTCGTTGTCTTCAAAAACGCTGACGCGCATGGAGTTGTCTCCGGAGTAAGGAAGAATGGGATCCAATTCGAAAGTAGCGCGCTCTTCGTCGTCGCTGCCATCCCAAAGATCCCATCCCAGGCCGTCGCTGGGCAGATCTTCCAGCTCAAACGTGCTGGCCAGATTTACGGAGCAGCTACCGGAAAGTTCCGTTGTACCGTAGAAAGTAGGGGTAGGTTCGTCCACTTCTTCTTCGCCGGGCTCGTCATCCGTCGCACAGATGGATACCTCGTCGACCCAGACGTCGTACGCCGCCGTCGCTCCTTCGGTGAAGACCTTGATCTCCACGTGAACATCGTCACGGTTCTGCGTACTTTCCAGTACAAAGGAGTGCAGTTCCCATTCGGTTCCTACGGTGAAGTCGGCGTTTCCAAGCGTGGTCCAGCCGTCGAATTCATCCTTTACGAAAGCCTGGACACCGGCGTTTTCAATGGAACTTCTTGCCCAAAAGGACACGCGGTAGTTCTGATCGGCTACAACCGGTGATACCTGGGGACGACTGTTGATCTCTCCTGCGCCAGTGAGGTCCGAGGTCGGTTTGGTGACGGAGATCTGAGCACTGGCGTTGCCGACGCTTCCTTCGGTAGCGGTTGTAAACGTATAATCGGTCATCTCTCCACCGTGCCAGTTCCACCAGTCCATATCGGCTCCGCTTTCGAAGCCGGGGTTGGTGACGATATTGTCCGCGCAGGTATTGGTGAGGATCTCGACCTGACATATAGAAATAGCGTCGAAGAAAACGCTGTAGGCCTGGTCGAAGTCGGCGTTGTATACCTTGAGTTCGAGGTGAACGTCGGGCCGGTCGGTATCCGCCTGCCAGGTGGTAGTGAACTGGGTCCAGTCGGTGCCGACGGTAGCTACGTCGGAGAACAGCAGGATCCAGCCGTCGTTTTCATCCTTGATGTAGATGGGCAATTTCGTATCCGCTACGGTACTTTTGGCGTAGAAGGAGATCTCGTAGAACTCTCCCCCCACAACGGGATTGGTCTGGGGCCGGGAGTTGTACTCACCGCCCTGGCCACCGGGAATCAGGCTGGTGGCCTGAAGTACGTTAATGACGGCACTACTGTCGCCACTGAAGGAATCGTCGCTGGTGGCGAACGAGTAGAATTCCTCTGAGTTATCGTGCCAGTTCCACCAATCCACGGAAGCTCCCTGTTCGAAGTCTCCGTTGGTGAGAATGCTGTTGTCACACTGCGCCTGGAGGGCCGAACCCAGTACAAGTAACAATGTTGAAAGAGTAAGTTTAAACATGATCGAGTTGATTTAATTAAAGCTGATAATAATCAGTAGCCTCGGGATGAGGTTGCCGTCGATGGCAACACCTGCCTTTTCGGCCGCCGTTATAAATGTGCTTTAGAGCGAAAGTTTACTGAGCGCTGATGTGCTCGGCTGAATACCAGTGCAAGTATCCCTTGATAATCAGGATACCGTGGGTGGTATACGTACCATTGAGCGGGGGTAAATGTTGCAGGGCAAAATATTATTTTGATTATTTTGCATTTTGCAACAGCTGGCACCTTATTTTGATGCTTAGACCGCCTTTTAATTTTTTCTGGTGTGGGATATTTGTCGCTTATTATTACTTAATTATTCATGGTCATGCCTTTACAATACATAGCGAAAATTTGTACTTCCGCTCTTCCCGCAATTTTTATCGCCGTTCTCATCGTGCTCTCTCCGAAAGTGGCCGCTCAGGACAATCCGATAAGCGGCGTAGTGACGGGTGAAGAGGACCTTCCGCTTATCGGTGTGAGCATCCTTAACCAGCGGACCAAGAGCGGAGACGTAACCGATTTCGACGGGCGGTTCAGCGTGAATGCGGCTACCGGTGACGTACTTTCTTTCAGTTACACCGGCTACAAAACGGTTAACATCACGATTGACGCCCAGTCTGAACTGGCGGTCGTACTGGAACCGGCTTCAGCGTTGCTGGACGAGATTGTCGTGATCGGCTACGGCACGACGCGAAAGAGCGACCTGACGGGCTCGGTCGCTTCGGTCAAGGGAGAAGACCTGGCCAAAACTACCATTACAACCTTGGAGCAGGGAATTCAGGGGCGCCTCGCGGGCGTCCAGGTCACGCAGGGCGACGCCGCTCCCGGGGCCGGGATTTCAATTCAGATCCGCGGCACGAATTCCATTCTCGGTGGCAGTGAACCCCTGTACGTTATTGACGGTATCCCGGTAACCAATCCCGCCGCTAGTCAGGGGGACCTGGGCGCGTCGGAACAAAACAACCGCATCGTCTCCAACACGAACGTCCTTTCAACAATCTCTCCGTCGGATATCGAAAGTATCGAAGTTTTAAAGGATGCTTCCGCTACGGCCATTTACGGCTCACGGGGAGCTAACGGTGTGGTAATCATCACGACCAAAAAAGGCAAGAAGGGACAAGGAACGGTTACGCTGAATACCTCGTTCGGTCTGTCCGCCGTAAACAACACCATCGAACTGCTGGGAACCCGTGATTTTATGGACTACCAAAACCGGGCGTTTGAAAACGCCGGATTACCCGTAGAGTCCTGGCCATGGGCACCGGACACGGTAACCAATCCTTCCAAGCCCACCATCAGCGAGGTCGTTGCCCTGGGGGACGAGGTAGCGGTGGACTGGCAGGAGGAAGTTTTTCAGATTGCACAAATCAAAGACGTACAAATCGGCTTCAGCGGTGGAAACGAGCGGGGCAACTATTCCATCCTGGCCAGTTACCTGGACCAGTCCGGCGTCATCAAGGGGTCGAATTTCACGCGCGGAGGGTTCCGGACGAATCTGGGTTATGACGTAACCGACCGGATTAACATCACCGGCAACTTGTCCGTCTCCCGCTCCTCGAACAGTCTGGTGCGGACCTCTACGAACACCACCCAGGCTTCCGGCGGAATTATTCGTTCCGTTCTTAACTATCAACCCATTCGTCCGGTTTTCCGCAATGCGGACGGCGTGGTAAGGCCCCGCAACGAAGATGCGAGTTTCCGCCTGGAAGACCCCTCCATCTTTCAGCAGTTTGGGGCTAACCCGTTACGCTATACCGATGAGGTTACCGAGCAACAAAACTTCACCCGGGTGATCGCCGGCGTAAACGCCAGCGTCAAAATAACCGACTGGCTGACCGGTGAGGTTCGTCTGGCCTCCAATTACCTCGACCGGAAGAACAACACCTATTATCCGCGTACGGTGGCCGAAGGCTTCGGCCTTAACGGCCTGGCGGTCGTAGCCGGCAATGAGTTTACCAACCTGATCAACGAAAATTTGCTGCGGGTCAACAAGACCTTCGGTAAGAACCGCTTTGAAGCGCTGGGCGGGTTCACCTACGAAACCAACCGGGACTACTGGATCACCAACGAGGCGCGGGATTTCCCGGATGACGAGCTTTCCTATTTCTCCCTTCAGCGTGGCCTTTCTCATGTACCTACCCGTACCAACACGGCGAGCTGGGTACTCGCTTCCTATCTGGGTCGGGTGAACTACGTGGTGAATGACCGCTACCTGTTTACGGGAACGCTGCGCTACGATGGTTCCTCAAAATTCGCCAGCAACAATAAATGGGCACCTTTTTACAGTTTTGCCTTTGGCTGGCGCGCCGGCGAGGAAGAATTCATCAAGCGGATCGATGCCATCTCCAATCTAAAGTTGCGGGTGAGCTACGGACAGTCCGGCAATCAGGCGGTAGGGCCGTACCAGTCCCTTGCTACCATCGAAGGGGTGACGACCTCGTTCAACAACCAACTGGTGCCGGCCGTCATCGAAGGCCGTCTGCAAAACAACAATTTACGCTGGGAAACCACGAGCCAGTTGAACGTTGGGCTGGACTTTGAACTCTGGAACGGGAAATTGTTCTCGACGTTTAACTATTATGACAAGGTGACCGATGACCTTCTGCAGAACATCACCCTGGCTCCGAACACGGGCTTCACTAATGCCCTGGTCAATGCGGGAACCATTCGTAACAGTGGTTTCGAGTTCGAGCTGGGCCTGAACCCCGTACGTGGAAAAGTAAACTGGCAGGTGAGTGCTAACCTGAGCATTAACCGGAACGAGATCACGGACCTGGGCGGCGTAGAGGAACAATTTGCCGATCGTCTGGGGGCGGGAGACGGCCTGACCGTTTTTCCCTTCCTGCAGCGCCCCGGCCTGCCCATCGGTGTGATCTACGGCTTTCAGGAAGACGGTATCTTTCAGAACCAGGAAGAGGTCGCGGCATTCGTGGGCATACAGTCCAACGCCGCCGTCGGGCAAATCCGTTACCGCGACAACAACGGCGACGGAACGATCAACGAGGCCGACCGCACCGTCATCGGCGACGTTAATCCGGATTTTATCTGGGGCATTTCTAATAATATCGAGTACAAAAAAATCAGTCTTTCCTTTTTATTGCAAGGTGTTGTCGGGGCTGACATCATCAATACACTCAGCATTGCGTCTAATACGCTCGACGGGCGGCGCAATATTCCCCTGGCGGTATATAACGACGCCTGGGCGGGCGATGGCAGCGCCGGCGGCAACCGGTCCATTAATCTGAATAACGGGATCAGTCGGTTCTCCGATCGCTACGTGGAGGACGGCAGTTACCTGCGGCTTAAGAACGTTCAGCTCGCGTACGATTTCAACACGCCCGGCCTGCCCTGGTTGGGGAATGCCCGCGCGTACGTCAACGCCATCAATTTAGTGACCATCACCAACTATACCGGGTACGATCCGGAGGTGAGTGCTTTCTCCGGCGGCGCCATGCAGGGTGTCGATCTCGGAAATTATCCCCAGGCGAGGACCATTTCGTTCGGTTTAAACCTTACCTTTCGGTAGTTACTGAGCCGGCCTTATTTTTACCCGGCTTGCTAGCACGTTCGCTCCCATCAATTTTTAAACTATCCCGATCATGAATTTTATTAAAGCGATAATCATCTGTCTGTTTTGCGTGCTGACTACTTCCTGCGGGGAAGAGTTGCTGCGCGAAGAAGTATATACGTTTCAATCCCCTCAGGACTTTTATTCCAACCCGGATGAGATCCGGGCCGCCGCCAACGGTATGTACGATGCCCTGATGACCTGGGAGTTGTGGGTACAACCCGCCTGGGTGCCCATGTGCGTGGAGAACGACGATATGCTGGCCGACGACTGGGTAGGCGGCGGTTATCAGGGCGTCCAAAACGGTACTTGGTACATCGAGCGTCCCTGGCGCGGATTTTACCAGGTGATCAACCGGGCAAACACGGTCATCACCCGCGTAAACGAGACTGATTTCCTGACGGATGACCAAAAGAATGCCGCGCTGGGGCAGGCTTATTTCATGCGGGGCTACTGCTACTACGAGATCGCCCGCCGTTTCGGAGACGCTCCCATCCGTACTAAGAATTACGATCCGGCCAACGATTCTCCGGACATCGCCCGTCTTCCCCGCGAAGAGGTCTACCTCCAGGCAGCCAATGATTTTGCGCTCGCCGCTGATATACTACCGGCGGATTATTCCAGCGGCGACTACAACGCCGGTGACCGGGGGCGGCCCACCGCCCCGGGAGCGCTCGGCATGCAGGCGAAAGTGTTCATGCACCTGGCCGGCGCTGAGATCGGGAAGCCGGAGTATTACGCCGATGCCATCACCGCCGCTACCCGCGTGATGGACTTTGCGGCGAACGGTTTTCCGGCCCTCGAACCCGAGTACATGACCACCTTCGAACAGGCCACGCAGGATGGAAGCTCCGAGATACTATTCAGTATACAGGCAACCCAGGCACCGAACGAAGGGCCGGAATTGCCGCGTTTCTACATTCCCGGCAACACCGGATTTGCCGGAGGCGGCGGGATCGGGGCCATCTCCCTGCGGGAGGATTTTTACGCAACATTCGAACGAGGTGACCTGAGGGTCGAATTCGGTACGGCCCTGTTCGATCAGTGGACGGACCTGGAAGACGTACAGTTCTACCAGTTCAGGAACTTGCCCCCCACCGTAATCGAGATCGTCTCCGAAGATGTGTTCGATAATGGTTTTGGTCGCTTCGGCAATAACCGCTACCGGTTGACCGACGGTAGTGTCGTGCGCGGAACCCCCCGTATATACACAAAAAAATATGTCGACCCCACCTCTCAGGTAAAAGACGAAAACGGATCGAATCCGATACTCCTGCGCTACGCTGACGTGCTTTTATTGCTGGCGGAAGCCGAAAATGAGGTGAACGGTCCCACAAGCCTCGCTTACGAAACGATCAATAACATTCGTAACCGGGCCGGACTGGATGATCTGCCGGAGGACCTGGACCAGGAAACTTTCCGGGAGCGGGTACGCACCGAACGCCGCCACGAATTATACGCCGAATTTCAGCGCCGCTGGGACCTCATCCGCTGGGGCATCTGGCTGGAAACCATGGCCGAAGCCAATCGCCCCCGCCTGCCTTACCAGTTGCTTTATCCGATTGCGCCCGAAGAAATTGCCGCTAATGCCTTGATCAATGAAAATAACCCGGGTTGGTAACGCCCCGTCGCTTCCTTGCCCGAAGCCCCGGCCACGAATGGGCGCAAACCGGCTTGTCGCGTCTGTTTCCACCCTTTCGGGAAGTCCGGGGAAGGAAGCACCAATACGGTTTACGCCCGCGGGAATAGTCCGCTAAAGGAATTTAATATTAAATAAATTTTGCACCTCATCAAGTACGACCGCTTAATGCCTTTCCTTTACAAATACATCGCCACCATCTTATTTGTATCGTTACTTACCGTTCCGGTAGCGGCTCAACAACCAGCCGCGGGTGCTCCGCCGATCGATGCTAAAGCAACCCGGCAAACCAGGGCTTTACTGGCCAACCTACGTGACCTTTCACGTGACCACATCCTCTTCGGCCAGGAGGATGCCCTGGCGTACGGCGTCGGGTGGCGGGGCCATCACGAATGGCAGTCAGACATGGCCGAAGTATGCGGTATGTCACCGGCTGTATTCGGTTGGGATATGAGTAAACTGGGTAAAAGCCATATGAATATCGACTCCGTGTCTTTTAAACATATGCAAGAATGGATCCGGCTGGTTCACCGTCGGGGCGGCATTAATACGATCAGCTGGCACCTCGACAATCTGGCGACCGGTGGCGATAGCTGGGACGTGGGGGAAAAGGTCGTGCGCGAAATCTTACCCGGTGGGACGCACCACGCCGCTTACCTGGCCAAGCTCGACGCCTTTGCCGCTTTCGTGCGGGAGCTACGTCACGGGTTCATTTTCCGTAAGGATGTTCCCATTCTGTTCCGACCCTTTCATGAACACTCCGGCAGCTGGTTTTGGTGGGGAAAAGATCACTGTACGCCGGAAGAGTACGTCGAGCTCTGGCGGTTTACGGTTCACTACCTGAGGGACGAGAAAAACCTGCATAACCTGATCTATGTTTACTCGCCGGACATCGTGGAAACCAAAGAAGAATACATGAACCGGTATCCGGGGGATGAGTATGTCGACATTTTCGGCACCGATAACTACCACGACTTCCGCAGCGATGGAAGCGTTGCCAGGGTGGCTCGCCGCCTGCGGATGGTCGTGGAAATGGCGGACGAACACGGCAAAATTGCCGCCCTTACCGAAACGGGTCTAGAAAGTGTCCCGGAGCCGGACTGGTGGACCCAAAAACTTATGAAAGCCCTGACCAGCGATCCGGTGGCCTCCCGTATTGCGTACGCTATGGTCTGGCGGAATCGCGACAAAAGCCATCATTACGGACCTTATCCGGCTCATCCGAGTGCCGGTGATTTCAAACGGTTTTGCGAAGACGACACGATTTTGATGCGTGAAGAACTGCCCCGGCACATGTACCGCAGGAAAAAGTAAGAAAAACGGCTAACCCGTTCTACACTTTCAGTCGTCGCATCACTTCCAGGCACATGCGGCCGTTGTGGTACGGAGCTTTCCAGGGCCCCGCTTTGTCTTCGGCATCGCGTACCGGAGCGTGGTCGGCACTCAGCATCCAGTGCCATTCGCCCTTTTCGTGATCGATGACATTCGTTTGAACGAAGGCCCAAATGTCGAGGGCCCGTGACCAATAGGCACCATCGTCCTCACGGTGAGCGTCCGCATCGATTAAACCTACGATGGCTTCCGCCTGTACCCACCAGATCTTTTCGGTTGCGGGAATCTTGCCGCTGTGGTCCGTGTTCTCAACCATGCCGCCGGTAGGGGAGAGCCCGCCGGCGAGGGCGGCATCGGTGAGTTCGCCGGCGACGGTGTCGACCCGGAGCATAAGCTCGGGGTCATCCAGCACCTCGGCCGCTTCCCGCAGCAGCCACGCGCATTCGATGTCGTGGCCGAAGGATCGTTCCTCCGAGGTCGGTTCCCAGTCATCGTTAAAAAACAGGTAAAGGTGGCGGGGCCGCCGGGCGCAGAACTTATCGAGAATAAGCCGTATGACCGTGCGCAGGGCTGCCTTCGTGGCGGGGTCGGGCAGTACGCGCTGAAGGTTTGCGTACGCCTCCATCACGTGGAGGTGGGTATTCATGATCTTACTCTGGTCCTCGTCTTTATCGCTCAGCCGTTGATCGGCGTGTGGGCGCCAGTCGCGATAGAAGACGTTGCGGTATCCGCCTTTATCGTGATCCACGCTGTGGGTTTCGATCAGCTGGAAGATAGCCCCGGCCAGCCTGGCGGCCTCCGTGTCTTGGGTAAGGTCATGGTATTCGGCCAGGGCGTAGATGGCGAAAGCCTGCGCATATATTTGTTTGTTGTCATCAACAACCCGGCCTTCCCGGTCGACCGACCAGTAAACACCCCCGTGCGCTTCATCGACAAAGTGAGCGATAAAATACCGGTACGCCCGTTCGGCGGTTGCCCGGTAATCCGCGCGGCCCGTTTGGCGGGCGGCGGCGGCAAAGGTCCACACCAGGCGGGCGTTCAGGATCACGCCCCGATCGGCCCCGGCGTGCAGGCGGTCATGACCGTCGATGCGGCCGTAAAAGCCACCGCCTTCATGGTCGGTCAGTCGCCGGGTCCACCACGCCAGAATCGTATGCAGTTCTTCGGTTACTTCCCGCAGGAAACGCTCCTTTCCCGGGTGGCGCCCCGGCTCGGTCATAGGCTTATTCATATGCAGGGCTACAATTTTTGGTTACGGTCGATAAGGTCGATCCTGGTCCGGACGCTGGCTGCGGAGGTCAGGCCGTCCGGGGGCGTATTGGTCACGTAATCCAGTAGCTGGTCCACGGTGGTGGTCGCCACGTGTGTGCGGGTATCCGAGGAAGCGTAATAGATGAACACCTCCTTATCGTCGTTAACGATCCACCCATTGGTGAAAACCACGTTGGAGACGTCACCGACCCGTTCCGCTCCCGAGGGGGCGATCAGGTGACCGGCCGGCGCGTGGGTAACCCGCCAGGGTTCGTCCGCCGCGGTAAGAAACAAATAAAGCACATACCGTAGGCCGGCGGCGGTGTTGCGCACGCCGTGCGCCAGGTGAAGCCAGCCGCGTTCCGTTTTGATCGGAGGCGGCCCCTGCCCGTTCTTGATTTCCTTAATGGTGTGGTACACCTTACCGTCTACGATCACTTCCTCCTTGATCTCCGCACCGTCCATGGAGTCGCTGAGGCCCCAGCCGATGCCGCCACCGGAACCGACGCTGATGAAACCGTCCTGCGGGCGGGTATAAAGCGCATATTTCCCATCGACGAACTCCGGGTGCAACACCACATTTCGCTGTTGGCCCGAGTAAGTGATCAGGTCGGGCAGCCGCTCCCACGTTTTCAGGTCTTTGGTGCGGGCAATACCGCACTGTGCCACCGCGGCGGAAAGATCACCGGGGCGGTCCAGGTCCTTGCGCTCGGTACAGAAGAGGCCGTAGATGAAGCCGTCTTCGTGGTGCGTCAGCCGCATATCGTAAACGTTGGTGTCAGGCTCCTCCGTTTGGGGCAGTACGACGGGGCGGTCCCAGAAACGGAAATTATCAATGCCGTTGAGGCTCTCGGCTACGGCAAAAAAGCTCTTGCGATCGTTACCTTCCGTGCGGACGACGAGCAGGTATTTGCCCTCATGAAGGATCGCTCCGGCGTTGAAGGCCGCGTTGATGCCCTGCCGCTCCATGAAGTACGGATTGGTAGTTTGATTAAAATCGTACCGCCAGTGCAAAGGGACGTGTTCAGCGGTGACCACGGGATTGACGTAGCGGGTGTAGATCCCGTTTCCGGGTAATTGCGGTTCGTTGGTTCGGCGGAGCAAAGCCTCCTGTTTTTCGGTCAGGGCCTTTTTGCGTTCGGTAAAAGTCATGGAGATTAGTCTATATTTTTAAAGTTTGGGTACTGCATCGGCGCAAGTTCATGGGCGCGGCCGCAGGTACAAAGCAAGTTGAGAATGGCAAAGTTCGGATCAGTCCGCTTTGGCTTTAATCTTCACCTTGCACCTGCGGCCGCGCCTCTACTTCTACCGGGTAATCCTCGAGTTTATCGTACCAGTTGAACTTCAGGATGACCATCGTTACGACGGTAACCGACAGGCTGATGAGCATGCTTTGGAAATCCTGGATAACCAGGAAGATCGGTGCGGCGGTAAGCGAGGTTTGCCAGGCGATGCCGACGGCAACGTTCAGCATATCCCGCCCGAAACCGGTGTTGGCCGTCAGGGTGGGGTAGTCCTTCTTAAGTGCGGCATGAACCGGACCCCAAAAACCCCAGGGGCGGGTGCGGAAGTAAAAGTTTTTCAGCGTTTCCATATCGTCCGGCGGCGTAAGCAGACTACCCGCCACGCACCCGATCATCGAAATGAGGAGGTTGAGCGGGAAGGCTTCGAGCGCGCTGACGCTCTCGGGAAGCAGGTAGGGCAACGCCATGGCGGCGATGATGCCACCCGCCATGCCCCAGAAGTAACCGTAACCGTTGAAGCGCCACCAGTACCACTTCAGCATATTAGCTGCGGTGTATCCGCCGTAAAGCGCCCCGACCAGCCAGTCGATGATGTTGTTCAACGACCCCCCGAAGATGCCGAAGAGGGTACCGATGATGATGATGACCACCGAAACGGCGTAACTCATCAGTACGTACTGCCGGTCCGTACCGTCGGGCTTAATGTATTTCTTATAGATGTCGTTGACCAGGTAAGCCGGCGCGGCGTTGACCGTGGCGGCAAAAGAAGACATAAAAGCGGCCAGCAGCCCGGCGATGAGTAAGCCCAGCAGCCCGGTAGGGATGAAGTTGCGCAGGGCGAAGGGAAGAATCTGCTCAAAGTCCACGTCGTCTCCCATCGCGTTCAGCTGGTCGTTGAAAAACACCAGGGCGAGGACGGCGAGCCCCGCAATGAGCAGGTAGCGGGGAAAGAGAAGGACCAGGTTCACGAAACCGCTCATCTTTGCCGCTTCCCTGGGCGTACGCGTGGAGAGCACGCGCTGCATATCGTAGGTCGGGGCCGGGCCGGCCATGCTCTGGAGTACCCCCTTGAGCAGCATCAGCATGAAGAAGGCGGAGAACATTTCCCAGCCGTCTTCGGCAATCTTGTTGTTGGCGGAATCGAGGATGCCGGTCCAGTCCAGGTTCAGCCGTTCTCCGAAAAAGATATTGTGCCAGCCGTCGGGTACGTAGCGGGCGAGGAGTTCGGGGCTTACCTTTTGAATGGCGATCACGCCGACGGCGATGCTGGCAACAGTCATGATGAAATACTGAAGCACTTCCGTGAATACCACCGAGAACATCCCGCCCTTGATTACGTAAACCGACGTGAGCGCGGTGACGATGAGGCCGTAGTATACTTCGTTCAGATAAGGATCGGCGGAAAGCTCCCAGGGCAGGAAGACGGTCGCGAACTTGCCGATGCCGACGAAGCCGTACGCTACGTAGGTAACGACCACGATGACCGCAAAGGCCACTACTACCAGGTGTGAGAGCGTCGCCCCCCTCCCGTCTCCGAAGCGAAATCGAATCCACTCCGCCCCGGTCATCACCCCCGATCGGCGCAACCATATGGAAAGGAAGATCATCATGAAAATCTGGTTGAAGACTGGCCACAACCAGGGAATCCAGACGCTCTTGACCCCGTAAACGAACATCAGCGTGACCATCCACATCGTTCCGCTGATGTCGAACATTCCCGATGCATTGGACAGACCGAGGGCCGGCCAGGGAATCTCATTACCGCCCAGAAAGTAGCTTTCCATGTTGCGGGAAGCTCGCTTGGCGATGTAAAAACCGATAATGAGGGTGACGATGATGTAACCAATGATGATGGCAGTATCGATCCAATGTAATTCCATATCGCTGGTGTAATTAGTGTGACGCGGGGCAAAATTGCCTTTTGCTTCCGACTGATGACCCGGCCCGGACGACCAGTTTACCGGGGTCAATGCACGTTGCGAAGCGAATATAGCGTTATTTTTGGGGTGGTGTTACGTATACCACCTTACTTTACGTACAAACACCCCCCCGGCGGATGGAACCTTCGGAGGTTATTAGAGTGTGATTATGATTCCTTAAAGCTTTTTCACAATGTGCTGCGTTCGTTTGTTGATTTTGCTGGCACTTTGTTGTTTGTCCAAACCTTCGGTTGCGCAGAATGAATCCCTGGTCGTTAAGGAAATTGCAACTTCTCAGAACTACGCCAGGGAGACGGTGAACGATATCCATCAGGACGGGGAAGGTTACATATGGGTGGCTCAATGGTCCGGCCTGGTGCGATACGACGGGTACGACGTAAAGCTTTACCAGGAAGGTGGAGACTACGGGCTTAAAAGTAATAAGATCACCTGTATCGCCGAAGACAGCAAACAACGCTTATGGATCGGGACCAGCCACTCGGGATTCTACCGCTACGATTATGACCAGGACAAGTTCCTGCAGTACGCGCACCGGGAACGTGACGTAAACAGCCTTAGCAACAACAACGTCTGGGCCATTACCGAAGATCAATTCGGCATCCTCTGGATCGGCACCGAACACGGCCTCAACCAATTCGACCCGGATACGAAAACCTTCACCCGTTACGAAAACCTGGAGAACGACCCCCGGAGCCTGTCGCACAATTTCGTCTATTCGATCGCTCAATCCCCTTCCGGCGTCTTATGGGTCGGCACGGAGGACGGGCTTAACCGCCTGGTGCGTGACGAACAAAACGTACCCGATTATTTCGCGCGACTTCCGTTATCCGAAGCCCCCGAGGACTCCGACGAGTACATGGGAAGAAATTTTGTCAAATCACTGGCTCCGGTCGGTCCCGACCGGCTTTTGATCGGCACGCGGCTCGGCCTGCGGGAACTGTGGTATGATACGGCCTCTCCTTCCGAATTCAACGTGAAAACTTTTACCCGGTATCGGGAGGATACTGGCGAGCGGACGGTCGAGCGGTTCTTCGTAAACGACATCATAGCCTCGCGTCCCGGCTATGCGTGGATCGCAACTTACGGCGGCCTGTATCGACTGGACCTTACCGCGGGAGTGTTCGACCGGCACTTCTCCCAAAAACCGCTGAACAGCGGCATCGTCCGGTCGCTGTACATAGACTTTTCCGATGTTTTGTGGGTAGGGAGTGAACAAGGGCTCAATACCATTGACCTGAGAGCAAAGCCCTTCGATCTCCACCCTTTTCCGAAGGACAATGAGGCCGTCATCGCCATGGCGGAAGCCGTAGATCGCAGCGGCTATTGGGTAGGTACCGAAGGGGCGGGCATGGCCTTTGTCCCCGTGGAAGGCGGGCGGGTCATGGTAGACAAAATAGAACGCTACCAGATCAAATCTTCGATCCTGGGCGACCTGACCAGCTTTGTATCCGACATCATTATCGACAAGCGGGGATACCTGTGGGCGGCCACCAAGGGCGCCGGGCTTTTCCGGATGCGGGAAAGCGATATTTCTCCCGTCGGGGGGGACATCACGAACTTCGACCAGTACTCCAAACACAACCAACTGGCGGACGATTACATCATGGACCTGAAGTTATCGGCCGCTGGCAATATCTGGCTGGGCTACTGGGACGACGGGATCGGAATATACGACGTCAGGCTCGATACTTTTCTCCACTTTCCGCATACCTCGGATCTGACCACTCCCCTGCAGGAGTACCCCGTCATCCGGCTTAATGAAATTCAGCACAACGGTCTGAAGCGGATGTACGCCGGAACGCGTGGGGGAGGAATTTACGTACTGGAGTACGACGGCCTGCAACGAAAATTAAGGTCTACCGAACACTTTGTCCATCAGGAGAGCGATACAACCACGCTGAACAGCAATAGCGTCAATGCCTTACGGTATGACCGTCGGGGAAATCTGTACGTGGGTACCGAGGCGGGGCTCAACCGTCTGGATCTGACCACGGGGAAGAACATCCGTTTTGCGACCAGCAAGCAGAAGGATAGTTACAGCATAGAGAGCCTGATATTTGATAAAGACAAAAACTTGTGGGTGACCGACCGGGTAAGTTTGCACTGCATTCGGCGGGATAATTTGCGCAAGGCGATTAATCAGCCCTACACCAGTGAGACATTCGATAAACTGCTGTTTAATGGTATCGACCCCCTGACGCTGAGCGACGGCCGGCTGATATTTGCCGGCACCGGCGGTATGCTGACGTTTGCCCCCGCGGAGGTCCGCCCCGATACCGTCATTCCGTTAGTGTGGATCGATGAGTTCAAACTGTCGAACGAGACGGTGCCAGTAGGCAAAATGAAAGACGGCAGGACCCTGTTGAAGCTCGATATCTCCCACACAAAACAAATTGAACTCTGTCATTCCGACAATGTGATCACCCTCGGATTCGTGGGCCTTCAGTTCACCGAGCCCTTCGCCAACCAGTACGCCCATCGCTTGCTGGGATTTAATGATCACTGGATGTTCACCAACGCCGACCAACGATCAGCCAACTACACCAACCTGCCCGCGGGTGATTACGTTTTTGAAGTAAAGGCCGCTAACCCGGATGGGGTCTGGAGCCAACCTACGCGCCTGGAAATCCACATCACGCCTCCCTGGTGGCTGACCTGGTGGGCCCTGGTTCTCTACGGGCTCTTATTCTTCATCATCCTCTATGCGGTGCGTAAGTTCACCGAGCTGAAGGCGCGCTATGCGTATGACCTCCAGCTGGAAAAAATCGAGCGGGATAAACTTCAGGAAGTCAACCAGCTCAAATTGCGCTTTTTTACCAACATCTCCCATGAATTACGAACGCCGCTGACGCTGATTCTCAGCCCTCTGGAGGAATTCCTCCGGGAGGAGATCACAAGTAAAAAAAGGCGCAAGGAGTTCGCGCGTATGCACCACAGTGCAAGCCGCCTCCTGGTAATGATCAACCAGTTGTTGGATATTAGAAAAGGTGAATCCGGCTTAATGCGCCTCAAAGTAGTGGAGAGCGACATCGTAAAATTCGTTAAAGAAATCACGCTGTCTTTTCTACCCCTCGCGCGGCAAGCCGATATTTCGCTCGAATTCGTTAGCAGCCAGTCACGTCTCCCGCTGTGGTTCGACCGCCTCGAACTCGAAAAAGTGTTCTCCAATCTCATCGGAAATGCTTTGAAATTTACCGAAAGCGACGGCCGGATCCAGGTAAGCGTACGGGAACTCAACGATGACTTCGTAAGAATTGCGATTAAAGACAATGGTGTCGGACTGACGGAAGAACAGGCCGCCCGGGTCTTCGATCGTTTTTACCAGGCCGAGCAGTCGAACGTTACCTCCCACAGCGCGGGTACCGGCATCGGGCTTACCCTGTCGCGCAACATCGTTTCCATGCACCAGGGGAAGCTGGTCCTGGAAAGTAAGCCGGGAGCGGGAACGACCTTCTTCGTCGATCTGCAAAGGGGCTACACGCACTTTTCGCCGGACGAAAGGGTGGAAGATTACGTAGGTAGCGAGAACGGCAAGCATTATCCGAAGCTGCCCGTAAAGACAACGAACCAAAGGGCTGAAGCACGAAACCCGGTGAGTACCCCCAAACACCCCTACCGGCTCCTCGTCGTGGAAGATAACGTCGATATTCGGGAGTACATCGTGGAGAACCTGGCCGCCGACTACACGATCACCGAAGCCGCCAACGGTAAGGAAGGCCATGACCTGGCCCTGGCCGACCCACCTGACCTTGTAATCGCCGATATTGCTATGCCCGAAATGGACGGCCTCACGCTGTGCGAACTTCTTAAATCTAATCTGTCCACCAGCCACATTCCGATAATACTACTGACCGCCCGAACCTCCCTTGTGTTTCAAATCAACGGCTACGACCGCGGGGCGGACGACTACATCACCAAGCCGTTCAACATACAACTGCTCCGCCGCCGCGTCGCTAATCTGTTGGCGGCCAGAGAACGTTTTCGCAAGCTCTTTAAGCAGCCATTCGACTTCAGCCCCTCCGAGATCGCCGTCGGTTCGCTCGACGAGGGTCTCCTGCAAAATCTTAAGGAAGTTGTTGAGAAACAAATCGACAATTCGAATTTCTCCGTGGAAGAACTCGCCCGGGAACTGCACATGAGTCGCATGCAGCTCTACCGTAAACTAAAGGGCCTGACCGGTAAGACGCCCAATCAACTCATTCGCTCCGTCAGGATGAAAAGAGCGGCACAGTTACTTCAGCACCAACAATTTAATGTATCCGACGTAACCTATATGGTCGGATACAACGACCTTAAATCTTTCCGCAAGCAGTTCAAAAAAGAGTTTGGAGTCAGTCCATCCGCTTACGCGGATTCAAATGCCATCGATCCGGAGGTGAAGATGTAAGGTACGTAGTGCCGGACTTACCACGTCGGCAGTACCCGCCGCCAGCTTTCAGGAAGCCGCTTTCTTGACCGCTTTTTTCTTTCCGGCCTTGCGCGGTCCGCGCCGGCTTCCGTGCTTGGCGAATACTTTTTCCGTCACCTCCCGTCCGCCGGGCTGAAACTTCAAGTCACCGATGATCTTGCGGTAAGCCTTCACCCGGGTGGTACGGTCTACGATGGCGGCGGGGTAGTTGCCCAGCTCCCGGGTAAGGTCGCGGCCGATGATCTCTTCGGCGGAATACTCCCGGAGTTCCGGCACCCACCGGTGGATGAAGGCGCACTCCGGGTCCTGATCCACGATCTGTTTTTCGGGGCTGTAGGTCCGCAGGGTATTGATGCCCACCATACCGGCCTGCATTTGCAGCTGGGCCAGGTGGATGCCGGGCGCGTAGTCGGTGTACAGGCGCGCCATGGGCTTATCGATCGTGCGGTAATCGAGGTGCAGCATGTGCGCGGCGGTGCTGGTCAGCATGGCCCGCATCCGGAAGTTGATGTAGCCGGTGACGGCCATGCAGCGAATGCAGGCGTCGACGAGGGCGAAGCCGGTCCGACCGGTGATCCAGGCGTCGAATTTCACCGGATCGTTCTCCAGGTCGAGATCCCAGAAGTTGGGGTTCAGGGGGCGTTGCTCCATTTCCACTTCGGTCTCGAGCCGTTGGGTGAAGTGGTCGCGCCAGTGGAGGCGGCTGAGAAAGGATCGGAGATTTTTACGCCAGGTGCCGGCGTTCTCGGCCGTACTTTCTTTCAGTTGCTCGATGCGGTTGCTGACCGTTTGGTAAGCCAGGCGGCCGCTCAGCGTGCCCCACGCCAGGTGCACGCTCAGGCGGCTGCAGCGGTAGAAGGCCGAGTTGGGGCTGCTCATGCCCTTGCTGTAGTCGAGGGCGCGCTCGTTCAGAAAACTTTGCAGGCAGACCCCGGCGGCAGCTTCGTTCACGGGCTGCACGTACCGGTACTGCTCGGCGGAGAGGGGAAAGCCGAACTGCTCGGGTCGGAGCGGGCCGGGAGCATTTTCACCGAAAAGTTCCGGACGGTGTTGCCAGGGGTCCGCCGGGAGGGAAGCGGGGAGTTTTTGCTTCGGTTTCGGATTTGTCGGGGTAGCCAGTAAGGCCTTATAGGCTTGGGGCATATGGATCTTCGTAACCGATTCCGGGACGGGCAGGGCGGCGGCGTCGTAAAAATCTTTCCAGTTTTTGTGCCGGGTGTCCCGGTTCAGCGGACCGCGGAAGACACCGGTCTGGACGTATTCTACCCAGCTGATCTTGCGTGCCTTGCACCATTTGGCGACCGCCTTATCGCGGTCGTACGTGCGTTTTCCACCGGTTTCCTCGTGGCTGACGAGGTGGGTGAACGGCGCGGCTTCGTGGAGCAGCTCCAGCGTTTCGATCACTTCCCGCCGGCTGAACCCGACCGGTTGAGCCGGAACGGCGTCCTCCCCGGGTGCGGATTTCAGGCGCGAACGCAGGTGCAGGGAAAGTCCGTTGAAGGCATCGCACTGCGCGTGGAGGTGCAGCTCCGAAGTCTCTGGCGCGGCAATGGCCGTCGGCTCCAGGATGAAGCAAAGGACCACTTCGTCGTGATCGTTGAGGGCAGCGGTCAGGGCCGGATTATCCGCAAGGCGGAAGTCTCTTTTAAGCCAGTAAAGGGCGCGGGTTTTCATATTCGTTCTAACGGAAGCCGGAACCCCGGCGTTCAGGCACTGCTTGTCCGTTTCGCCGGAGGGAAACCATTGCAGCGGTTACAAGGTATTCCCGGGCGGGTGGTCCGATGTGCCCGAAGCGCCTTTCTTCGCACCTGCGGCCGCGCCCGACAAATCAGCCGTTTTCCGTAAATCCGGGGTAGCAGGTCATGCCGCCGTCTACGTACAGGGTGGTGCCGGTGATGTAGTCCGACTCGTCGCTAGCCAGCCAGACCGCCGCCGAGCCGACGTCGTCGGGCTCCCCGATGCGGCCGTAGGGAATCAGTTTTTTCAATTTTTGCAGGGCTTCGGGCGTACCCCAGGCGTCCTCATTGATCGGCGTTTTGATCGCGCCGGGAGCAATGCTGTTCACCCGGATCTTCTGCGGACCGTACTCCTGCGCCAAAGACTCCATCAGCATCACCAGCCCACCCTTTGAAGACGCGTAGTTGACGTGCCCGGCCCAGGGAATGATCTGGTGCACGGAACTCATATGAACGATCTTGCCGAGGGCTTTGGAAACGTCGGGCCGCATCCCCCGCTCCAGAAACTCCCGTACGGCGGCGCGGGAACAGAGAAACTGTCCGGTCAGATTCACATCGATCACTTTTTGCCACTGCTTCAGCGTCATTTCGTGAAACGGGGCGTCCTGCTGCAGCCCGGCGTTGGCGACGAGAATGTCGACCGTGCCGTACTTTTCCTTCGCGGTTTTAAACAGCGCCTGCACGTCTTCCTCCCGGCTCACGTCGGCCTGCACGGCGATGGCGGTCCCGTGATGCTTCGAGATAGAAATGTCGTGGGCGATCTCTTCCGCCTCTTCCTTCCCGCTCAGGTAGTTCACGACCACGTTGGCGCAGTCCTTGCCCATCGCATAAGCCACTGCCTTACCGATGCCGGAGCTGCCACCGGTGACGATACAGGTCTGATTGATGAGTCTGGAATTGGGGTTTTGCGACATGTTGTTTTTTTTGATTTGGTGGAAGGTAAATAGTTGGTGGCGGGACCGGCAATCATAGTTTTAACGCGCCAGCAGGGTCTGGATGATGGCCGCTACGGACCACGCCTGATTCACCGTCCCCCGGCCCGCGGCGGGAGCCTTTCCGTCGAAGATCTCGGAGACGCCGTGCAGGCAGTCCTCCTGGTAAAAGTGCTGGTGCAGGGGTTGTAGCAGTTCCTCGATCTCTTTATTCACTTGCGCTGTATTTCCGAAAAGTCTGCGCTGCGCGGCGTAGTATTCCCCGATCAGAAAGGTCCACACCGTTCCCTGGTGGTAAGCGGTATCCCGCGCCCAGGTGTCGCCGCCGTAGACGGGCACGAAGTCGGAGTGCTCCGGAGAAAGCGAGCGCAGGCCCAGCGGCGTGAAGAGGTGCTCCCGGACGGTACGGAAGACTTTCTTCCCGTCGGCCTTGCCGAGCAGCTGAAACGGCAGACTGAGCACGTAAATCTGGTTGGGCCGGATGGCGTCGTCGGCCGTTTCACCGGGTACGACAACGTCGTTGAGGTAACCCGTCTCGTTCATAAAATACTTCCTGAAGTTGTTTCGGATCTTCTCGCTGGTACTCCTTACGGAACCGGTCAGCTTCGCCGATTTACCTTTCCCCAGTTCCCCGGCAAAAAAGAGATAGATCTGCAGCGCATTGTACCACAGTGCCTGGATCTCGACGGGGCACCCCCGGCGCGGCGTCACGACGAACCCGTCGACGAGGGCGTCCATCCACGTGAGTTGCACGCCCTCCTCACCGGCAAAAAGGAAGCCTTCACCGGTGGTATGGATGTTGTAGCGCGTCCCGTCCAGGTGCTGCCGAATGATCTCTTCAAAATCCCCGAAGTACGTTTTGATCAGTTCCAGGTCATCGAAGGCCCGGTAGTGTTCGTAAGCCGCCACGAACAGCCACAGGGTAGCGTCGACGGTGTTGTACACTACCTCCTTGCTGGTATCGTCCGGGAAACGGTTGGGCAGCATCCCCCGGTCGAGGTACTGCAAAAAGGTTTTTAGAATCGAGGCGCTCACCTCCCGCCGGCCCGTGGCGATGCACAGTCCCCGCATGGCGATCATCGTATCCCGGCCCCAGTCGGTGAACCAGTGGTACCCGGCGAGAATGGTGTACGAATCCGTTGACGACCTGCGCACGATGCACTGGTCCCCGGCGAGCAGTAGATCTTGCAGAAATTCGTCTTGATGGCCCGCCACGACGGTCTTTTGCCGCTTCAGTTCCGCGGCGGCCACTTTCTCCGGACGCGTGCCGACCTGCGAAGCGTCCGCCGAGAATACCACGTGGTACGTCTCACCGGGCGCCAACGTTTTTAGTACCCGGCCGATGGTGCGGGCGTCTTCCCGAAAGTCGAGTCCGCGGTATTCCTCCCGGACGTAGGTGAGCTTCTCGATCCAGTGTTTTTCGGCCGTGAATCTGCCCCCGCTAAAATACCAGTACAGGGGCTCGGAACCGTGGCGGGAGTGAATTTTCAGCTGACCGGAATCTTCTTCGAGGTAGTAATCGAATTCCCCGGCGACCTTGAACAGGCTGTGGTAATCGCGGTCCACCAGGAAAGGGGTCAGGGACAGGTCTAACGCTTGCTTCCCCGTATTTTTATAGGCCACCACCACGGTGTTAGCGCCGTGCGGCATCACTACGGTTTTTTCAAGCTGATGCTCACCGGCTTTGTAGGTCCAGGTTGGCAGTGGGCTACGCTCGAAGCGGGTGAGTAACTCGAAACCCCGGGGGTGGACTATATCGTCCGGATACCGGTTGGCCGACAGTGCAAACCACGCGCCCCCCGTTCCGATCCGCTCTTCGATCTTGCTGACCAGTACGCTGCGGTCGGTCGGCGGGCTGGCCGAGGCGACGAGCAGCCCGTGGTAGCGGCGGGTGTTGGCACCGCTCACCGTACCGGAAGCGTATCCGCCGATTCCGTTGGTGACCAGCCATTCCCGACCGGATGTTTCCTCGAAGGTGGGAGTGTTGAACTTCATCGTATTGGTTTTTTCAGGCCGGATTTCGGACCTGAAGCTGCTCCGTTTTGGTTACTTCAGTTCGTTGATCAGTTCCGAAACGATGCCCGTCCAGCCGGTCTGGTGAGACGCCCCTACGCCCCGGCAGTTATCCCCGTGGAAGTACTCGTAAAACAGGATCAGGTCCTTGAAGTGGGGATTGTCCCGGTAGACGTCGTCCGCACCGTGGGCGTTGCGTTTGCCGTCTTCGTCGTGGGTGAAGATGGAGATGAGCCGCTGGGTGATGTCCTGTACCACCTGGCCGAGATCCACCGAACGTCCGCTGCCGGTGGGGCACTCGGCGGTAAAGTCGTTGCCGTAAAAATCGTTGAAGTACCGCAGGGATTCCAGGATGAGGTAGTTCATCGGCATCCAGACGGGGCCGCGCCAGTTGGAGTTGCCACCGAACAGGCCGGAGCGCGATTCGGCCGGCTCGTAGCGCAGACCGAACGCTTCCCCGGCGATCTCCACCGAGTAGCCTTCCTGATGTATCTTCGACAACGAACGGATGCCCCCCGGCGCAAGGAACTCCTCTTCGCTGAGCAGGGCCTGCAGCATTCGGTGCAGGCGCTTTTTCGGCACCAGCGCCAGCAGGATGTCGCCATCTTCCGATTCTTCGATGTTGACCGCAAATTCTCCGACTTGCCGGTTCTCGCGGTGCCAGTTCAGGCGGGTCATGAACTCGGGCAGGTTTTGCAGCCGCTCCTTGTCCATCACCATGGTGGCGAAGAGGGTAGTGAGTCCCACCAGCGAACGGACTTTGAGCGGAACGCTGGAACCGTCGGGCATGATCAGGATGTCGTAGAAGAAGCCTTCCTCCTCGTCCCAGGTGGTGTTGAATTCTTCGCGGATGCTGTTCAGGGATTCGGAGATCAGGACGAAGTGCTCGAAGAACTTTGTCGCCACGTCCTCAAAACTCTTGTCCGTCTGGGCGATCTCCAGGGCCATGTCGAGCATATTGAGGGCGTACATGGCCATCCAGCTCGTGCCGTCGGTCTGCTCCAGTCTTCCGCCGCCGGGGATCTCGGCGCTGCGGTCGAAGACGCCGATGTTGTCCAGTCCCAGGAAGCCGCCCTCGAAGATGTTGTTGTCGTTGGTATCCACTTTGTTAACCCACCAGGTGAAGTTGATGAGGAGTTTCTGGAAGACCCGCTTAAGGAAGAGCAGGTCGCCCTTGCCGGTCTCCACTTTTTCCATGCGGTATACTTTAAGGCAGGCCCAGGCGTGCACGGGCGGGTTCACGTCGCCGAAGCTCCATTCATAAGCCGGTAGTTGCCCGTTGGGTCGCATGTACCACTCCCGTAGGAAAAGGATGAGCTGCTTTTTGGCGAACTGGGGGTCCAGCTGGGCGATGGGGACGCAGTGAAAGGCGAGGTCCCAGGCGGCGTACCAGGGGTACTCCCACTTGTCGGGCATCGAGATGATGTCTTCGTTGAACAAGGTGGTCCACTCGCTGTTGCGGCCTTTTTTGCGGGCTTCGGGCGGCGCGGGATGCTTGGGGTCGCCGTTCAGCCAGGTCGGCACGTCGATGTTGTAGTATTGCTTGGTCCACATCATGCCGGCGAAAGCCTGCCGCTGGATGTTCTTCAGGTCATCACTGATGCCCGGGTCGTGTTTGGTGGCGTAGAAATCATCGGCTTCCCCGAGCCGGTCCTTGAATATTTTGTCGTAGTCCTTGCCGAGGGGGGATGTGGCGATGGCGTCGGCGCTCAGACGCAACCGGATCTCCCGCGACTCCCCGCCGGCGATGTTCAGTACGTAATGGGGGCTGCACTTCGTGCCCGACTTCGCCGCCGTGACGGTCCCGTAATCATTGTTGATCACGGCGTCGTTGATGCTGTCCTTCACGAGCCCGGCCTTGCCTACAGTTCCGAATACGCGGGGGACATTCGTCTCGTTTTCGGTAAACAGTACGTTGTCCGGGGCATCGAAATACAGGTGGTAGTCACCGGCCTTTGCGTGTTTGATGGTGGCGCTTCCTCTCCTTGCGGTCAGTTTCGTCAGGCTGATCTCCGGCTTTTCCTCTACTTCCATGAACGACCACCGGTTGCGGATCAGCAGGGTCGGCAGCAAGTGAATCGGCGCGGCCTCCTCTCCCCGGTTGTGTACGGTGATCTTCACCAGGATGTCGCGGTCGTCCCCCTTGGCGTATTCCGTAAAAACGTCGAAGTACTTATCGTCTCTGAACGCACCGGTGTCGAGCAGTTCGTACTCGTCCTCCTCGCGTGAGCGTCTGGCGTTGGTGTTCACCAGGTCCGCGTATGGGAATTCCGTTTGGGGGTACTTGTACAGGTGTTTCATGTACGAGTGGGTGGGGGTACTGTCCAGGTAGTAATACAGTTCCTTCACGTCTTCCCCGTGGTTGCCTTCGTTACCGGTCAGGCCGTACAGGCGTTCCTTGATGATCGGGTCCCGGGTGTTCCACATCGCCACGCTGAAGCAAAGGTTGCAGTGGTTGTCGCAGATGCCGGCGATGCCGTCCTCCCCCCAGCGGTAGGCGCGGCTGCGGGCGTGGTCGTGGGGGAAATATTCCCAGGCCGTTCCTCCCGGGCTGTAGTCTTCCCGTACGGTACCCCACTGGCGCTCGCTCAGGTAGGGCCCCCACTTCATCCAGTGCTTCTCTTTATGGTAATGCTCGGTCAGTCGTTGTTGCTCTCGAGTGGGTTGCTTCATTCTGTACGGACTTTAAATCCTAAACGACCCGATCGGGAATATGTGCGGTCCCCTTTGAGTTACCGGAGGGAGGGTCTGTAATGAACACTTAAATCCGGAACGTACAACCTACTGACGGCCAACGTTTTTTCAGGCGCGAACGCAGGTGCAAAGAAAGGGTTCAAAAGCAGGGAGGGATCGGTGCCTCGGCCCGGGTCAATCCTTCGGCAAGTATTTGCCGCAAACCGATAGTCCGGTGGTGAGGCCGGGGCGTGACCCAACCATCTTCGCACCCGCGCGCCGCCGCCCTGTTTTGTCGTGTGAGCAGTGGCGCATGCCGCCCCTGGCGCACCAGCTTCTGCGACCCGTTGTTCGGGGCCACCAGCCGGCAGTCGGAATCCTGCACCCGGATATTTCTGATGTTGCGGATCTCACCGTCGAGAATCGGATGGCTGACCCGTGTTACCGTCATTGCGTCGCCCGCGCCGATGGTCAGGAGTTGGGCGACGCTGGCGTCGTACCAGCCCATTTCGATGTTGAAGCCGAGAAAGTTAACCCCCCGATCAGCCACCGGGAGACGGTTGCACCGGCCTCGTCGACCCGTGCGGCGGCATGGATCGTCGAGAACTGCGCCGTGGCGGGCAGCAGGTGGGTCGTCCAGTTGTCTTTTCCAGTTTATCGTTTTCGTCGAATTCGTTTCCATAGAGGTTTAGTGGCTCTTCCGGCGTCGGTTTACCTGGCCATACCCTACGTGCCGAACGGCCAGGTGCCACGGACCTGCGGACGCTCCCTCGCCGCATCCGTAATCGACCGACCGAAGTGGGCCGCCATGCTGAATCGCCTGAAACAATATGCTAAGGCAGAAAACTTGCACCCGCGCACGTCAGCGTCTTTCCTGGGGGAACGCTTAAAACCCAACCGCGCGGCGCAAGCACTGATGGTGTGTACATAAAAAATATATTACTCATCCAGTTTTTTCCTGAAATAATTATTCTTTCTGATTTGTAGAAAAATCAAAGTGACCTACGGTATTTCCCCGCGATTGAAGCGGAGCTAAATTTTAAGAAATTCTTCACCGCAGTTACCGGGATTTCCTTACCGTGCGACGGCAACGGACCCGGGAAACGTACGATCCGCTCGTGGAACGGGTGCTGGAGATCGAGCACGTTATCGTGGCCCCGCTCGGACGGCTGGCGGACGTTGTGGTGGAAAGTGATTATACCCTGCGGACCGACTAAAACGTGTAGTTCGTCCGCTTGCGAACGGTTATCGCTGTGTGCAACACCCAACCACTCCCTCGGCTTTCCTTTAGTGCGGTAACCGGCTCCGCAGCAGTCCGTAAACGTACGTCCCGAAGGTGGCGCTGAGGATCAACAGCCCGATGCTCCAGATGCCCTGCCCGAGGAGGGTGAACATCGGCCCGGGGCACGCCCCCGTCATCGCCCAGCCAAGCCCGAAGATGATGCCGCCGAAGAGGTAGCGGTGGATGCTCCGGTCCTTCGGCTTCAGGTTCCATTCTCTGCCTTCAGCCGTCCGCCAGTTGAACCGTTTAGACAGCGCGACGCCCATCATGCCCACCACTACGGCGGTACCGATAATGCCGTACATATGAAAACTCTCGAAGCGGAACATCTCCAGGATGCGGTACCAGGAGATGGCTTCGGATTTGGTCATCACGACGCCGAAAACGGTGCCGAGGGCCAGGTAGGTGAGGTAACGCATGGTTAATATTTAAAACGTGATCAGCGGGAAAATTAATGACCGTCGCCGGGGCGGAGTACGCCGCACGACACTGGTGACCCGCGCCCCTAAAGTCGCAGGATAGCCGGAAGAATTAGCCAGCTCATCGCGAGCCCGCCGATGAAAAAACCGATCACGGCGATGAGGGAGGGAAACTGGAGGTTCGACAATCCGCTGATGGCGTGCCCGCTCGTGCAGCCGCCCGCCCAGCGCGTTCCGAAGCCGATCAGGAAGCCACCGCCGATGACAACGATCAGGCTCTTTAATGACAGCAGACTACCGGCGCCGAACAACTCCGCCGGGGCGAAGGAAGAGAAACCCGGGGTGGCTCCCGGCCGGCTCACGCCCACCTCATCCAGGTAACTCAGGGTGGCCGCGGACAGCTGAACGGATGCCGGATTTGGAATCAGGTAGTAAGCGATGAAGCCGCCCAGAACGGCACCGGCGGCAAAGACGAGGTTCCAGCGTTGAGCCCTCCAGTCGAAGTCAAAAAACCCGACGTGGTTTCCGGCGCCGGCAATGCTGCACATGGTGCGCAGATTGGCGGAAAAGCCGAACGTTTTACCGGCGTAGAGCAGGGCGAACATTGTCAGGGAGATCAGGAGTCCGCTCACGGTCCAGTGCCAGGGTCCGGCAATTAAATCGTACATAGCAAAGAGAGTAGGTTATGCATCGCAAATTCTGGACCGTTGATGTACTGATGATCCTGAAGTAAAAAAGTCATGGGCTGCGTTAAGGCATCCCGCAAAAAATAGGATTGTCTAATTTACGAGTTCAGTAAGATTCTGAACGCGGCGAACCCCGGCAAGATCGTCACTTCGTATTTTGTGCGATAAAGGTAGGACGGGATTAAGAAAGTTTGCTGTAGCTTAATACTTATTCTGGTTTTCCCGCATCCACTCGCTATGTACCTGGCGCAGAGTATTGACCTTGTCCGGATATTCCGCCGCCAGGTCATTCCGTTCCGCGGGGTCGGTGGCTACGTTGAACAGCTTCAGGGTGAGGGTGTCCGAAATCGGGGCGATGTACTGGTTCGACGGGCGGCTTTTCCAGTGGTTCTCGTCGCTGTTGGTCAGTTTGTAATCGCCCTGGCGGATGGCCCAGGTATTCTGCCACTTCCAGATAAAAGCGCGTTCGGGGTCTGGCGCGGTGAGCAACCGCCCGTCCAGTGTCGGATCATCCGGGGAGATGTTTGCCGCGTCCAGTACCGTCGGTAAGATGTCCAGGGTGGAAACGGGGCGGTCTTCCCGGCCTTCCGCCTTAAAATGCCCCGGCCAACTTACGGCCAGCGGCACGCGAATGCCGCCTTCCCACAGCGAATATTTGCCGCCGGCCAGCGGAGCGTTGTCCGCTCCGGTCAGGGGAGAGCCGCCGTTGTCGGATACCAGGATGACCATCGTGTTCCGGTCCAGACCGCCCTCCTTCAGCGCATTGAGGAGGCGGCCGATGTTATCGTCCAGGCAGTGAATATTCGCCAGGTAATACTTACGTAGCGGCTCTTCGGAGATCGCGCCTAAACGAGAATACTTATCGTAGTAAGCCGCGTAAGATCCCGCCGAATGCTTGCCGTAAGCCAGGCTATCCGCCGGATCGTAATTGGGGATGGCCGGTACATCGTATTGATCCAGGTACCGCCGTGGCACCTCGTGAATGAGGTGATGTACGGAACTGTAGCCAAGGGTGAGAAAGAAGGGTTGGTCTCCACGATCCTTGCCCACATAATCGATGGCTTCATCCGTCAGAATATCCGTCAGGTAGCCCTCTTCGTAACTGCGTTCTCCTTCGTTGTGCAGCAGCGGACCGAGTACGGCGCTGGTGCCGGAGGGGTCCGGCGTGCGGTCACGAATGGCGGCGCTCATCAGCCAGTAGTCGTGCGCGTGCGCGTTAAAACCGAGAAACTCGTCGTAGCCATGTTGAAGCGGATATTCCCGCTCGTCAAACTGGGTGTGGAAGTTGCGGCCCAGGTCATTCTTTCCAATCCTGGCGGTGGCGTATCCCGCGTCGCGCAGGTATTCAGCGATCGTTCGTACGCTGTCCGGCAGGCCCGGTCCCCAGCTTGCGGGTTTGTCCCAGCGGAACTGATTCTTACCCGTCAGTAAGCCTACGCGGGAGGGGCTGCACACCGGTGCCGTCACGTAAGCCTGCGTATAAACGGTACCTGATTTCGCCAGCCGTGCCATGTTCGTGGTCTTCGCCTCTCCCGAATAGTTGGAGAACGGCGAAAAGTCAGCGTAGCCCTGGTCGTCGATCACGATCAGTAGTACGTTGGGCGGAGCCGACGGGGCGGTGGTTGCGGGTTCCGCCGGTTGGCATCCGGTGAAGGCAAGAAGGAAGGCTGGAACAGCGAAGATTTTCATGAAAAATTAGTTGACCGTAATTATTCCGCCGCCAGTTGCCGTACCCGGTCGGGGTAGTTGGTGATAAACCCGTCGATGCCCAGGCCGAGCAGGCGGCGGATGTCGGTGTGCGTGTTCGCCGTCCAGGCAAATATTCGGAAACCCGCCCGCCGGATGGCTTCGACGGACTCGGGGTGGAGGCTGCCGTGGTAGGCGTTGATGGAGTGGGCACCGACTTCTTTACCAACCGCAATGGCCGCTACGGGAGAGCCGTGGGGCAGGATGCCGATTTCGATATCCGCGCTGAGATTTCGCATCAGTTTTAATTCGTCGTGGCGAAAACTGGAGATGTGAAAGTCCGTTATTTTCCAGCCGTAATCCCGGATGAACTCCTCAATGATGCGGTAAGTCGGCTCGGCGGTACCGGGCCCTTTCAGTTCGACGTTGACGCGTATCCGGCGGTCCATCACCCGCAGCGCAGCGCTGAGTAGCGGGATGCGGGAGCCGTCGAGCTGGGTGAGCTGATTCAGTTCGGGGAGCGTAAGGTCGGTAATCTTCCCTTCCGCTCCGGTCAGGCGTTTGAGGTTGGCGTCGTGGAAGCATACGACTGCGCCGTCTTTGAGCGTGAATACGTCCAGTTCAATCATGTCGGCCTGCATTTCCACGGCCCGGCGGAAGGCATCGAGCGAGTTTTCCAGGGCGTAGCCACTGGCTCCCCGGTGTGCGATGATCTGGGGGCGGGGACGCAGGTGCAATGAAGAGATAAGGGCAAAATGATCGGAAGGGTAGCGCCCGTCTACGGCATCGGTAAGGGTGGCGAAGTTGACCGCTTCCACGCCGGGGGAGGTCATGATGTAATCTATTCTCCGCGTAGCCGGCTCGTCGTGGCGGAAGCCGTTGAACGTTCCGGCGGGTCCCAGTCTGACCGCTGCGCTCTCGAACGCATCGGTCAGCGTGGCGGTCAGCTTTTGTATGGGACCGGTTTCCGGCGTGAGGTTCAGGTCTCCCGTGAGGACGACGGGAAGATCGCTTTTGTTCAGCGAATCGATCATCGTAAGGATCAGGGCCGCGCTGTTAAGCCGGGCCTGCTCGCCAAGGTGGTCAAAGTGGGTATTGAAGGCCAGGAAATCCTTGTCCACCGTCCGGTCGGTAAAGCGCGCCCAGGTGACGATTCGGGGGAGTGCCGCATCCCATCCGGTAGAAACCGTAGCGGGGGTAGGGGAGAGCCAGAAGGTGCCGGATCGCTGTACGGCCAGTCGCTTCCGGTCGTAGAAGATGGCGGAGTACTCGCCCTGATGACCGCCCCGGCGACCTTCGCCTACGTGGTCGTATCCGGTCAATCTTTCGGTCAGCCAGTCGATCTGCCCGGGCGTTCCCTCCTGGGTTCCGATGATGTCCGGCGCGTGAAACTCAACCTGATTGGCCAGAAACTCCTTGCGCCGTGGCCAGGCGTTGTCTCCGTCGCTTGCTACGTTCAACCGAATGTTGTAGGCCATCACCTTCAGGCTTTGCTCCTGAAAACCTTTACAGGGCACCTGCGCGCCGCCGCCCAAAGAACATAGCAGTAATAGGGAGATGACGACATATTGGTAACTGGCGGAGACTGGCATATCGATCGGTAGATTTGGCAAGAAGAAAATAAAGGACGAATAAGATAATTCTACCGGCGAACTTTGCTACGTAACCTTTACCGCTAGACGAACGCAATAAAAATCCTCCCCCAGCTCCTCTAAAGGAGAGGAGGTGATCAGCATTTGTCCAGCAGCGTACTTTCTAACTTACAGCATTGACTCGCCGGAAATTGAGTTCAGTTCGGTTGCGTAGCTGCGTTCCCGGTACGTACTGACACCAGCTTTCATAACTGGAATCTGGCAGCGTAGTCGTTTCTTAATACCCGTCATTCTGAGGATACTCCGTGCCCAGTAAGTCGAGGTCGCGTTGGGCAATCGGGAAATTGATGTAATGCGATCTCCAGTTCTCGCGCGGGTTCTTCGCACCGAGATTCACCGGGAAAAATTCTCCGTCCCCGGCAAAGCTGGTGATTTGGCGGTCAATTACTTCTTGTCCCATGCGCTTGAGGGTAAACCAGCGCTGGCCCTCAAAGGCCAGTTCCCGGGCGCGCTCGTCCAGTATCTCCTGCTCGTTGATCTCCTCGATGGGGGAGGCACCGGCCCGTTCCCGGATAGCATTGAGGTAGGGGAGACCGTCACCACCCGAACGCATCAACGCTTCGGCCGCAATCAGGTAGGTTTCCGCGAGACGGTAGACCATGATGTTGCTGCGGTTCAGGTAAGAATTCGGATTGTCATCCTCTTCCGCGAATTTGATGCAGGAGGGGTGGAGCCGTTGGTAATACCGCGCGTAAGTTTCGCTCGGGTTGTCCAGGTCGGTAATCGGCGCGTAAATTTTGATCTGCCGACCTATGCTGTCGCCGGAAGTGTAGAAATACCGCAGGCGGAAATACGTGTCATCGTCCCGCATATCTCCTTCATCTTCGGCGAGCAGGCCTTGTAGGTAGCGATTAGGCAGTACGCGGGAAAAGCCTCGTCCGCCTTGTTCCAGGTTAGACTCGATTCCCGCAATCTGGAAGTACTGGGTCACGTAGTTGGCGTTCAGCATTTGGGTGCCGCCGCCGCCAAGCAGATCATCCTCACCCTGTACGACGAACAATGACTCGGAGTGATCGCGGTCGCCGGAAAACACCGCCGCCGGTGATTCGACGAGGGCGTGCGGGCTGTCGGGCCCTTCGATGACGTCGAGCGCCTGCGTACTCGCCTCGTTCCAGTCGCCTTCCCACATGGCTACCTTGGCTTTAAGGTGCTTGGCCGTTCCCTTGGTCACGCGGCCGAAGTCTCCGTTCCAGTCCAGGTTGTCGATGGCAAAGTCGAGGTCACTGTTGATCAGGTTGAAGATATCTTCGTCGGTGGATCGATCGTTGATGACGTTAAAGGCGTTGTCTACAGTAATCGTTTCCGTAGACACGAAGATGTTGTTGTACATCCGGTAAAGGAAAAAGTAGGAGTTGGCGCGGAAAAAACGTGCCTCCGCCAGAATCTCCGCCCGGGCCTCCTCATCGATGCCTTCCAACTCTTCGGCGGCGTTGATGATTTCCGTTGCCTTATTGGTCAGGTTGTAAAAATGCTTCCAGAACAGAGTAGACACGAAATTGGCCCCCTGATCGACGGGGGATACCCCCCGCTGGTAACGACCCATCAGGCCGGTATAGCCGGAACGACTGAACGTCAGGTCGCTCCGTGAGGCCATCAGGGTAGCCCCCATGAAATCTTCGATGCGCCGGTCGTAGCGATCGCGATTAAACTTATATAAACTGACTACCCCCGACTTCAGGCCTTCTTCGGTCGTATAGATATAGTCGGAGTCGATGAGGGTGCTGGGCTGCTCGGCCAGGAAGTCTTCGCAAGACGAAAGGGATAGCAGCAGCGCAAAAGGAAGCAACAAAACAGCCCGAAGGGGGAAGCTGGAAAAATTGTATTTCATTAGGAAGGATATTTATGTCGCTGACAGATGGCCAATTACTTTTCAATTTAGCAACGGACCGTACCAGCGGGTTGGTAGGATAGGTAATAAATTCATACGGCACGCTTGGTTCACCGGAGGTAAATCGTTGCCGGTCAGTGGTTTACAGTTTGGCCCGTAAACCTACGGTGAAGGCGGCGGCGTCCGGGTAACCGGTATCCGCCGTGGAAAAGGTAGGGCGAATGTTGACTTCGGGGCTGTACCCGATATAATCGGTGTTGGTGAACAGGTTGGTTGCCGTGACGTATAGCCGCAGCTGCCCCATGCGCAGCCGTTCCGTCAGCGTGTTCGGTAGCGAGTAGCCAAGGCTTACCGTTCGTAAACGAAGGTAAGAGGCATCCCGTACCGCCAGGGCATTCAGGTAGAGTGGGGTAGCGTCGAAGTTGGGACGCGGGAACTCGTCCGACGGATTTTCGGGGGTGTAGTACGGAACCCGGACACCGTTAAGCTTACCGGACAGCGTACCGCCGTTGTTGAAGCTGGACAGGAAGGGGTTTACCCTGGTGGCACCGCTAACGGCGTAGAAATCCACGAAGAGGTCAAAACCTTTGTAGGCCAGGGTAGTGGAGAAGGAGCCGAACCAGCTGGGGTTAGGGTCGATGAATACCCGGTCTTCTTGGGTAATACGGCCGTCGGGTACACCGGTAGGGTTTCCGTTGTCATCTACGCCGTTGGTGTCCCGGATGCGAATATCACCGGGGCGCAGGTTATCCTGGACAAGCGCGGATTCGGGGTTTGCCTGGGGTGCGTTATCGAAGTCGTCTCCCTCTTGAAAAATGCCATCGAACTCATACTGGTAGATGACGCCGACCGGCTGGCCGACGAAGTAGTTGAAGGCATCATCCTCCAGGATGGGTTCGCCCTCTCCATCGTCGTACAGCTCAAGGATTTTATTGCGGTTGTTAGACCAGTTGGTCGACACGGACCAGCGGAAATCCCGCTTGTTGACCAGGTTAGCCGTCAGGCCCAGCTCAACGCCGGTATTCTGTAGCTCCCCCGCGTTGAAGAAGGTAAACTGGTAGCCGGTTGTTGACGGCACGCCCCGTCGCAGCAGGAGATCGGTCGTACGGGCATCATAGTAATTGATGTTACCCTCGAGTAGTCGTTTAAAGATGGAAAAGTCAAGGCCGACGTTCAGGGTCGTGATCCGCTCGAACCTGAGATTCGGGTTCGGTAGGATCACCGACGGTGAGTAACCCGAAGCGGACTGCCCGTTGAAGATGTAATTCTGCCCTTCGGCGGTAAACAAGGAAGTGTAAGCCCGGCCCAGGTCGTTGACAAGGGAGCCATAGCTGACCCGCAGCTTCAGTTCCTGAACCGCGTCGTTGCCGTCCAGGAAGTTTTCGTTGTGCAGCTTCCAGGCAAAAGATGCCGCGGGGTTGAAACTCCATTTGTTGTCAGCGGAGTTCACCGAGGCACCGTCGGCACGCGCCGTTGCGGTGAACAGGTAGCGGTTCATCAGGTTGTACTTGGCCCGGCCCATGAAGGAGGATAACCGCTGACGGTTTTGGTCGCGTTCTACGAAGACGTTGCCGATAGCGTTGGTGATGCCGTCAGCGCCGAGGCTTTCGTTGGTGAATCCTTGCCCTTCGGTGAATGTCCGGGTAAACTGATTGTCCTGGGCCGACTGTACGAACGTCAGGCCGAGGCGGTTATTCGTGTTGAATTCCCGCTCGTAGGTAAGGATGTTCTCCACCAGCCAGGATTCACGCAGGGTATTGTTGATGCGGGCAATTCCACCAAGATCGTCTCCGGCGGAACTCAGGGAACTCAGGTACTGAGCACCTTCCTGGTTGCGGCGGGTGAAGTTGGTCTTCAACTGGTACGTCAGGCCATCGGCGATTTCCCAGCGAGGCGTGATGTTGATCACGTAGTCGTTGCCCTTGCGGTCGTTGTTTTGCTCGCGCAGGTTCCAGAGTGGGTTGACGGCCGAAAGTTCCTCACCGCTCGGGAAGCGGGTGATTTCGCCATTGTCGTCAAAGGCCCGGCCCAGGGGAGAAGTGGTAATGACGTTAACCGGCGCGGCGCGTTCGGTATCGTCGTTCAGGAGGTTGAGATCGAAATTCACCCCGAAGCGATCATTGATGGTCTGGTCCAGGTTCAGGCGCAGTGTTTTGCGGGTGTAACCGGAGGACGGGATGATACCGTCTTCCTTGAAGTAATTGAAACTGGCGAACACTTTCGTCTTGTCCGAGCCCCCGCTGATGCTGATGGCCTGACTATTGACCATGCCGTTGGTGACCAATTCGTCTTCCCAGTTGACAAACTGATTATTTGCGATGGAGGCCAGTTCCAGTTCCGAGAATACGTCCGCGTCGGGCAGGAAGGCATCGTCGGCGGTAGTCGACCTGACGGCTTCCCGGCGCAGTTGCGCGAACTCCTGGCCGCTGTATACATCGAAGTTTCGCTCTAATGACTTGGTTGTCAGAAAGCCGTGGTAGCTCACCGACAGCTTCCCGGATTTGCCGCGCTTGGTGGTGATGAGCACCACGCCGTTAGCCCCTCGTGAGCCGTAGATGGCCTGGGCGGAAGCATCCTTGAGAAATTCAATGGAAGCGATATCGTCCGGGTCGATGTCCTCAATACCGCCGTCGCGGATGATGCCGTCCACTACGTAGATAGCGCTTACGCTACCTTCAATCGAGCCTTGCCCGCGGAAAATGATGTTGGAGGTTCCACCGGGGCGAAGGCTACCGTTTCCCACGTCAACCTGCAGGCCGGGGATGCGACCGCGCAGCATCTCGTTCACGTCCGAGACGGGGCTGAGGAGTGCCTGGTCGATCTCCACCTTCGCCACGGCGTTGACTAGATCGCTTTTCTTTTCGGTACCATAGCCGACCACGGTAATTTCTTCGAGTGTGTTGTTGTCAACGCCCAGGCGGATGGTAAGGTCTTCTCCGATTGCCGCAACCCGTTGGGTCAGGTAACCGAGGTAAGAAACGCTGATTTGTGGCTCAGCGCCGGAAACAGTCAGGGAAAACGTTCCATCCGCATCGGTAACGGTTCCGTTCGTGCTGCCCACTTCGAGAATTGTCGCGCCGGGTAACGGGAAGCCGTCCGCGGCATCAATGACCGTACCCTGCACGGTCCGCTGGGCCTGTAGTTGTGCGATAGACCCAAGAAACACGGCAATGAGTAGATAAAGTGATTTAGACATATGTTGGTGGTGAGTTAATGAGGTATTTAAAAATTAAGCATATCAGTGTCGACGCAATAATTGGGATGAGCGGGTCAGATAAGTTGAAGGGCAAATGCTCTAATTTTTCTCCCGTGGACAATCGCAGATCTGCATTAAACTAACACAAGTATACATAACAAAACGAACTGTGCGGCGATGACGAAATACGATGAAGTGGTTGCTAGTATCCAGCAAGGGCCCATTTCGTCAACCAGCAAGAACCTATTTCGTCAACTTATCTATTGGATTCCCGTCTACAACAAAAGACTACGGACCAGTCGGGCAAATAAATGACAAAGTATGATAGCATTACTATCCTCAACTCCTGTTTAACAGGCAACAACAAAATAACCATGATTTACCGCATATTATTTGCCGCTCTCCTCTTTGTCGTCCTACCGTTCATCGGACTTCTAGCCGGTCCTGATCCAGTATCACCTACGACTGATTCAACCACAACCGGAGCCGACCAGCTGAGACTGACTGAATTTGAAAAGAAACTAACCCGTAGCCCCAACTATAAGACCTCTAACGCCGCCGGCCGCCTTGCCGTATTTGACCGCACGGCCCCTGCTGCCAATAAAATAACGAAGGAGCGACCAGCCGGACCAGCCTACAAAAACCGTAAATTGAAGTCCGCACTGGCGGTTACGGTGACTCCCGCACCTCGTCCCCGCTCATCGGGCCTCGCTATAAGAACCGTCACGCCAAGTCTCACCGTAGTTCTCGGTAAACTGCTGAACACAGCTTCCAGAGTTTCGGCAATATCAGGTATAAAAACCCACCGCTGACCGGTAAAAATGCCCAGCCCAGCAACGCAAGGTGGGCGTGGGCGTCTAGAGATGCTTGTACTCCACCCGGAAGGAACCCCGCTGAACGTCAAACCATTCCCCTTTTGATCCATTCACGCCGCTTCGACAAATCATCGGTAATCGTTCCCTTACACCCGGAATGATGAAAGTCACCCAAACAGCTGCGCGGCGTCTGCGGCTGCAATAAAAAATTACCAAACGGCACGCCGTTGAAGCTCCCTACATCGATGCGGTACTCGCCGAGCGGGCTATATACATCCGGACATTGCTCCTGCGGCCGCGCCTGAAAGAACCAGCAGTTCTCGGTTTTGGCAGTTTCAGGATTAAGGCAGTTCGTATTTCTGAGGTGGCACCAGTAAAAACGCTAGCAAACACTTGGCCTCCTATTTCGATCTGACTGAAAAAGCGTGCGCGTCAATCTCGCCGATGACCGAAACCGAGAACTGCAGTGTGTGCGCTTACTTGCAGTTGCCCCTTGTTCCAATTGTCGGTGGTCTGGTTCATCCAGCCGAGCTGGACCCGGAGGTTGTCGCTCAGGCCGTAGCCGAGGCCGAGGTAGGTACGGTTGCGGTCGAAAACCGCTACCGAGCGGGCGTCACCGATCTCCCGTTGCCCGTTGATGAACAGCTCGTTATACAACGCGAGGTAGATCGCCTCTTTACTCAGTTCTTCCTGGTTCAGGGTGATGTTCAAAAAGAGGTTGTAACGATACCGTGTTCGGAAATCCTGCCTCTCCACGAAGCGTTGCTCATAGCGGAAGCGATGGGTGAGGAAGAAGCGCGAGCCGATTTTCTGCGGCAACAGTACCTCCTGGTAGATTCGGTTTTCATGCGAGCGGTCAGAACTTACTCCCGGGACCCCGGAAGTAATGCTCGCGTAACCAAGGGTGAATTTCGCTTTGGTTCTCTCCGGCGTATACGTCAAGCCGTTGCGAATCAGAATCTGCTCCAGGTCGCTGCCCATGTTCCAGAAACGAAACTGCGCATCGCCCTGCACGCCCCAGGGCCCGTCGCCGAAGTTCATGCCGTAGAAGTACATATACCAGGCACCCAGCTGTTCTTCGTCGACGGACTGGGCGGAAATACCGGTGCTGACCCAAAGGAGAGCGAATAGAAGAAAAATGCGAATCATGGAATAAATTTAAAAATTTTTCGGGCTACTGATAAGGTCGCACCCACTGGACTGGCCGGAACTTCGGGGCCGGGCGGATCGGTAATGTAGACTGAAGAAATATACAAAAATCGATATCCCTCCGTGTACAAGTCTTATTTTTGCGCTTCTCTAAAATTTGAGGCACCGACCACTTGCCTGCGCCGCTTTATTAACTCCGTAGTGTCCGCTTACATTCGACCCGTACCGGCACCGCCACAACCATATTAACCATGCGCTTTTATTACTCCTTTTTGCTGCTGCTCGCTTTTAGCGGCGTCGCGCACACACAATTGATCATCGGCGCGGAAAACGCGCCGCAAATCGGTGATAAATGGGCGGTTTACGCCGACTTTGTCCCTTCCGCCGACTTTCCGGTGCCTGCGGTAGGTGCTGACGTAGCTTACGATTTCAGTAGTTTCGGTGACCTGATCGAGGAAGAGCTGGGCATCGCCTTCAAGGACATTTCCGACGATTCGATCAGCACGGCCACCGTCCGGGAGGTGCCCGTCGGTACCGGCGAACCGGCCCTTGACGACCTGCCCGCCTCCGCCTTGCTGCTGGATTACGAACTGCTTTCGAATGATGGTAGCGGAAACGTCTTATCCTTGCCCGATGTCATCGACGTTACCGACGATGGGATATTTATCATCGTCACGTCCGACCTGGCGATTGTCGACGACGAGGTAGCTGTTGTCTACGAAACCCTGCCCTTTCCCGTGTTGTTCCTGGAGTTCGGTCTGCGGCCGGGCGACACCAGGACGAGCAACACCACTAATACTACCATTAACGAAGAACTGAACGTGGAAGACTCCACCTCCATCTCCAGCACCAGAACTTACGTCGGTAACGGGAGCCTCAAGACCTGGTTTGCGGAATACGAGGAAGTCGCCGTTATTAAGGAGGTTTTCCAGTTGCGCTTCTACACGCGTCCCATTGGCTCTACCGATCCCTTCAGCATCGCCGGCGTGCAGACGAACATCTCTTACGAATTTCTTCGCGCCGGGAGTTTCGCGCCGGTCGTTGATTACAGCTTCGATACCTCGAACGCCGAAACGCAGCCGGTACCGGAAAGGGTGCGGATTTCCATCAGTCGACCCATCCGGCTCACGAATGTGGAAACGGTATCGGCCGCGGCCCTGGGGCTGTCCGTGTCGCCCAATCCCGCCGTTGAAGCCGTCAGCGTCACCTTCGAACAACGGGGCGCCGGCCCGGCGCGGCTGCGGCTGGTGGACGCGGCCGGTCGCGTCGTGCTGACGCGTGACGCGGGTACTTTACCCGCCGGTACGCATCAGGTTCCGCTAACGCTTCCCGCCGGTCTGTCCGCGGGGACTTACTTCGTCCAGCTGGTTAGCGACGGCGGCGCGGCGGCGGTTTCATTGCTGGTGGGCAATCGGTAGGCGATTTGCTCCGCTTGTTTTATTTGCTATCTCGAAATGGGGGCGATCGGTGACGGTTGTCCCCGTTTTTGTGGGTGGGGCGGGGACGCAGGTGCCGGGGGAGGTGAGCGGCCGGGCTGGAGAGTGTGGGGGCACGAGTCCGTAAGACCGTTTCAATCCAGGTTACTCACGGAATCGAACGGGAAGATCTCGAACGACACCCCTCGCCAACAGTTGAACCGCCCACTCCGGGGCTGGTTGGAGCGGCTCTGCAAACGTAGCCAGACCAAAGAAGCTATCTTCAAAACGGAGGTTCCCTTGCTCATCCTCCACCGAGCCTAGGTTACGGGATAACCGGTGGATCTGATCACCAGACGAATCCCGGCCTACTAACGAACCATAAACCTCAAATCCTGACCCACCATGAGTACCAAATTTATTCCTGCCACTTCCACCATGGAAAGCGTTCTGGCGAAGTTAAAAACTTACGTCGGTCCCGTAAATAGTAACACAAATTGGTGACGGTTCCTGTTTGCGTAACGCGCTTTCAGGTAAGCCTCGGTATCCGATAACTCGAATGGATGAAGCCGAATCCTTTTGGTAACACGGTTGTGGAAACTCTCCTTATCCCGCAATGTCTTTTTAGTCATCCAAGAAGCAGCCGACCCGCAGAAAATTACATTCCATTCATAAAGCCTGCCAACCATGCTACCTCACCGTAATGCTGTGCGGCGTCCTATTCAAATCAGCCCAGGAAACGTGCGGCAACCCCCGGGCCGGGCAACTCACACACCTCTTTACGCCCAAACCAGGCATATCGGTGGCGGGCAACCAGGCGGTACGCCCCATCCCGTAAGAAACGAGGCAACAGGAGAAAGACCGAGGCGAGCGAATAGGGAAAGCGCAGTCGGCGAGCAACCCGTAAGACGGCCGAGCTGCGCAGGTGGAGCTGGTTATTTTCAATCAGGACAATCGTTGACAGATCCGACGGTGCATCGTGGGCGACCAGTAGTGCCTGCCCCTCGTCCGACTGCAGGGACGCAAATCGAAACGCAGCGGCCGGATCACGATCGATGATAAAGCGGACCGTCGCGTTGCAAAAATTACACACCCCGTCGAAAAGCACCACGGCGGGCTCCTTGACGATAGGCGAACGCACCATCGCCAATTCTTCTTCCGTACTCAGCGGTAGAAATTGCCGTTTGAGCCAGAACCAGGCCCGCTCGGCCGGGAAAAGACTGAGGAAGATTAATCCGCTCATGTGGAAGGGAAAGTGAATTTCCATCAAAAACCAGATTCCCCAGTGCATCCCCACGGTCAAGGCCGCCCACACCATGGCCACTTTACGGTTAAGGAGTACGAATATTGCGCCAAGCTCGATGACCAGGGTGCCCAGTCCGGCAATAAGGAAAAGCCAGGTTTGTCCGTACAGCCACCGGAAGAGTTCAGAACTTCCGCCCGCCAGTATTTCCTTGCGCAGGGCATCGACGGCCACCTGGGAGCGCATGGCTTCCCCGGATGCCCAGGACCAGGCCAGCTCCCCTTCCACTTTGGCGTAACCGGAGAGAAAGTAGGTAACCAGCGTAACGGCGCTGATCAGCATCACCGGCCAACCAAACCGCCAGCCGGCCGGCGAACGCCCCCGCAGGATACTATCGAGGCTGATCGCTCCGGATGCCGCCGTAAACCCGACCACGCCCACCTGCAAGACCAGGGCGTTGTAGTTGTGGTAGATCATTGACCAGGAGTTGCGGTAGCACATTACGGCGAAGAAAAAGACCGCAAAGGCCGGGCCGGTGTAGCGAAATTTCCAGCCAAGCGTGTAGGCCGCGCCGCAAAAGATCGTCAGCAACAGCGCGCCCTTAAATAATAGCGAATCGACCGGGCTTTCCAGTAAAATGGCAATTCCGACGGGCTCGAAGTTCTCCGCCGCGCCCTGAACCATGCGGAGCATCATGTCGTAGCGGGTGGTCAGGTACCACAGGGCGAACAAGCCGGTAACGATGCGAATCAGCGCAAGGCGTTCGGGGCCGAGATTCGGGAACCAAAATCTATCGAGACGTTTACTTAACGGGGTCATAACGGGAGATTTTATCGGTGGCGTAAATTTTTTCTTTGGTGGGCAGGCGCTTTCCTTCCATCAGGTAGGCTTCGGTAGCGTAGGTGCCTCGAATCAGGCGAAGATCGACGAGTTCGTCGTAGGGGCTGTTCGAGGCCGCGGCCACCTTACGACTTACCCGCTCGATCAGTCTCTCCCCGTCTCCGCTGCGACAGGCTTTACGAATCTGTCGGCGAATCTGGTTGAAACCACCCGTACCAACCATGTTGTAGGGAATATTGTAGCGTTTACCCGCCGCGTCCATGCCGACGACGTGGTAGACCGGTTCGGTCGCATCACGCTGTTTGGCAAACATGGGATAATAAGAGAGGGGAAAGCCGTCTTCCGGGCTGGATGTCCAATTTTCCGTAATGGGAGAAACAACAATAAGTAGGATGAGGAGGGAAGCCAGCGCGGCCCCGATTTTACCGTATTTCATGATGGGTCGGTTTTATTGTTAATTGAAGGTCGGTGCAGCTGCGATCAGGCGGCAGGGTCCAGCGCTTTAGCTACGGTCGAAACATCCACCTCATCACCGGAGATGTCTTCCTTTTCTTTGCTTTCCGGGATGGTCGTACCGGGCAGGATACCGATCATTTTCATCGCCAGCATATCCTCCAGGGTCAGAACGGGAACGGAAGTGTGCCGTTGAACCTCATTAATGAGGAGTTGGCTGGCACTGAACAGGCCACTCAGCATGCAAGGCTCAATGCCCCATCCGCGTAGTGTGGTCAGTCCTGAAAGAATGCCCAGACTATCTCCACAGCTGAGCATCGTTCCGCTGACGGTGCTCATGAAATCGGGATCCTGTAACAGTTTACCGGTTTCCGGCTGGAGGATGCCGTCGGCAAGTTCCACGACGATGAAATCGGGCTGGCAGGCGGCTACGCAGTTATCCACCAGGAATTGGTACAGGCAGAGCAACTCCGTCTGCGGAACTCTGAACGTCGAAGGGTACCCCGCCCGGCTAAAATCGGTAACGTAGGAGGCTCCGCGGTCAAGGACGAATTGAGAGTCCTTTGGAAAAGCCGTTCCGGTAAGTTTGATGAACGCCGTCGTATGGCCGGCGCGTTCCAGGCCGGCGGCGGCGAAGGCGGCCGTCGTCGTTTTACCGCTGTCCATGCTGGACCCGACGCTAAGGAGTACCCTGGCCCCACCGCTGCAGGCGCGATAGGCCGGTAACTGATACTGCTCGCGGGTATTGATCACCTCTCCTTGCGAATCGGTCACGAAAGCGACCATTTCCAAAGGCAATGCATCGCCGCTGTGTCTGGCGCTCTGTGAGTGGACCAGGGCCACTACGCCGCCACGCCCTACGAGTGACAGGTCGACAACGGGTTGCGTCGGCAAATAGGCCTCGTACTGGCTGGTAGCGTAGCGGGGGCCGAAGACTGCCATGATGTGGTCGTCCGTAAACAGGTACTGGCTGGCGGAATCTACGCCCTTGAGGTATTTACCGTCGGATTTGATGACGCGAAAGATGCCGACGTCGCCGGTACGCGGCGTCCGCTCGTGAATGAGGTGGGGAGCGGTCTGATAGTCGGCGGGGACGCTGGAACAGGTGTAGGCAATTTTTACGCGGGGAGTCATGATAAGTTGGTTTTACTTGGTTTTGTTTGTTGGCGGTTAGCTGCTTGCGCCGCCGTCCGGAGGTGTATGACCGGCAGAAAAAAAAGTTACCGGTTGTGAAAAAAAATAATCTTGCTCGGGCGGCAACCGCCACTTAAGCGGATAAAAACATCGCTCCTTTATCCTTCCCCAGCACCTGCGGCCGCGCCCCGAAAAAGTCAGCCATTTCCGTACCCGGGTGGTCGAGCCAGAGGATGCCGTACCGAGACCGGTTATCGTTCAGCCAGCTGAGTAGAATACGTTGGGAGAGCGCGTCGAGGCCCACAAGGCCTTCATCTACGACGAGGTAGGGTTTACCGGCCAGGACAGCCCGCAGCCACCGCAGCAAAGTCTCCTGGCCGCGCGTGAGGTTCTCACAATTATCACCGAGGCGCTGACGCAGGTGCAGGGATTGTAGCACGGGAAAACGCGTTTGCCACTCCGCAAAAACCCGTTGGGTCTCGGTGCGGTATTTCCGGCGACGGCTGTAACTCAGGCTATGCTCAAGGGTCGCACCGAAAAGGGGAAAAGCCGGCGAGACGAAAGTCAGTTGCCGCCGCCAACTCTTCAGGTTCGTACCGGCCAGGGAATGCTTCCCCTGGTACACCTCGCCTTCCGTGACCGGGGTACAGCCGGCCAGTAAACGACTCAGGCTGGTCTTACCTTCGCCGCTTGTCGCCGTCAGCAGAATAATTTCTCCCACTTCGAGCCGCAGACTAACTCCCCGGAAAACGGTTTGTGCACCGTAGGTCAGGCCAACGTCTTTAAGGACGAGTGGACCCAGGGGAACCCGCACGTCGGGTAAGTTCGGTTGACCCTCCGACGAGCGATCCAGCAGGCGGGCCAGTTTGCGGCCGCTGATGAGGCCTTTTTCCCAGGTCAGGCCCACGCGGAGCAAACGGCCCAGTACTGGTCGCCAGGAAAGCAGAAGGAGGATGAAAACCAGCAAAACATCCGGTTCGGGTACGGCTGTCCGGGGCCGTTGAAAGAGGAGAAAGAGGACCAGCCACAAGCCTCCGTACAGCCCCAGAGGTACAACGGCTTCCACGCTCGCGGCGCGCCACCAGTATCGACGCCCTACGGTGGCCAGCCTTCGTGCCCGTCGTTCGAAGCCCTCCCAAACGGGGCGGCGGCGGTTCGTAGCCTGCACGGCGGCCACGTGGGGCAGGTGGCGGCTGACGTAGGCGAGTAATCCACTTTTCTTATCCCGCCGGACACTGTCGACCCGTCCGGCGGCCCGGTTCAGAAAAAACAGTCCGCAGCTCAGGACGATCAAGGCAACGGCGACGACGGCCGCCAGCCCGGCATCCAGATAGAAAAAAAGCGCCAGACTACCCGCCACCAGGGTCAAATCACCCAGCGCCCGCAAAATGCCCCGGGTAAATAGGGCCTGGACGCTGTTAAGGTCACCGCTGAAGCGTAGCAAATAACGCCCGGCCCCTTTTTCGGTGTAATGTTTGCGCTCCATGTTGAGCTGGTGACCAAAAAGCAACCTGCGCAGGGCGTAGCTGAAATCTTCCCCCAAGACACCCCGGATCGCCTTGCGGCTCCAGTCCGCCCCCGCTCGCAGCACGATCAGCGCACCGAAGACGTACAGCCATTCCCGACTGCCAAAATCTTTGCCCAGACCAAAATCGGCCAGCAAACGACCGCGCGCCGACCCCATGCCCAGTAGACCGGTGTACACCTGGGCTGCCGTAACGGACAGGGCTACGATGAGGAGGTTGGCCGTCAGGTCAAGGGCCAGCAGGGCGGAAGCCCTGCCAGCGTGGCGGCGCAGGAATGTAATCAGAAAGCTTTGGAGGCGTTGCATGGGGGGCTTGGTTTGCAGGTTCCCCATTGTATGACCACCAGAAAGAAAAGTTACCGCGTAGCAAACTGCAAACCCAGTGTAAACTCAAATGAGCCACCCAGGTCGTAGCCCAAAGCCCGGAAACTCTGGTCAAAGGCAAAGCCGAGCTGTAGGTTGGTGTTCTCGCCCATGAGGCCGACAACGTTTAGCCCGGTTTCCAGGTGCAGGATGGTATTCAGGTTATAGCCCAGCCCGAACCACACCACCCGCCCCGGCTGAAAGCGGGCGTTGAAATCTACGTTGACGGGCGCGCCCCTGACGTATTTAGCCCAGGACGAAATTTCGAGGAAGGTCTCCTGATTGAAAAAGTGGTACCAGCCGCCCGTGAAATAGTAATGCCGCCGCCGGTCCAGGTAAGCCCGGACTCCGTTTCCCCGCGCTAACTCGTAGCGGGCGTTAAGTACCTGCGGGAGGGAGAGACCGAAGTAAACGTTATTCGTACCCTGACGCCCACCCAGGCGGCGATGATAAAAGATACCGAGGCCCACGTCCGGCTTACTAATGGCTTCGTCCAGGGAGGCTACGTCCGGGTCCGCCGGGTCGAGCCAATTGATCTCGGAGAGGTTGAAGTCGTACTGTACGAATCCGGCGGCAAAGCCAATCACGAGCGCTTCGTAGTACGGGTCTTTCCCGACAATGGTACCCAGCCGCAGGTAACCGGCGGAGAGCCCCAGCGGTCCGGCCTGGTCCTGGACGAGCGTCCCGCCCACCAACCACTCTACGTTGTTACCGAAATCACTGACGTACTCACCGCTTGCCTGTACCGTCCGCGGCGTTCCGCGCTGCTCCCACCAGTTGGCCCGGTAGCTGGTACTGAAGTTCAGGTCGTATTCGTAGAGTAAATACTGGGCGTTCAGCGAAGCCGGGTTGATGAGCCCGCTGGCGTTGCGGTACTGGGCAAAAAGGGGCAGTTGCTGGGCCGTCAAAACCAGCGACGGTAAACAACACAAAACGAATAAGGGAAACTTCATGGGGCCAAAGCTATTTTGTGAAGAGGACGGTACTTGCCCGCTGAGGGTCGAGGTTGAGCAACGGTCGCTGTTGCGTTCGGGGGCGGGGTCTTTTCTGGCGCGCCAGCGCTGCGGTCAGGGGTTCCACGGCGGCGTACAGCTCGGCGAGGGTGAGCTTTCCGTCTTCGTTAGCGTCCACCCCACCCGGGCCGGCGTAGAAATCAGCCACCACCTGAGTGAAAGCCTCGGTAAAGGCCCCATTACCCCAGGCGGCATCTTCGTAGCTGTACTCCTCGGCCCGGCAGGACAGCATCGTCGACAGGTCGCGGTGTCGGTCCATGTAGCTGGTCAGGTCTCTGGCTGCGCGGCCGTCCAGTGCGTTACCACTATGACAGGCATCGACAAAAAAGAGCTTTCGGCAATTGATGCGGGCCAGGTAGTCGGTCAGTTCGGTGCCGAAGTCGATGCTGGTCTCTCGCAAAAAGGGCTGATCGTAGTCGCTCGCCGCAATGTGAAAACTACCGTCGGCATCGCTCACGCCGTGGCTGGAGACGAAAACGACCAGTACGTCGTTGGGCTTGATCTGTCGCTTCGCTTCCCGATACTCCAGGCGGCGTAGCGTTTTGAGGATCGCCGTCTTGGTGGTTTGCTCGGGCCGGAGCAGGGTGTCGATAAACACGTAGCCGAACGCCTCCGAGCCCCGCTCCTCGGCGTACTGAAACAAGGCGGCGAAGTCGCGGGCGTCCGCCTGGGTGTACTCCAGGTCATAAGCGGGTACGCCGATGGAGATCAGGTGTAGATTGGGGCGCTCGGGTTCGTAAATGATGCGAAGGGTATCCGTGCAGACTTCGAGCATACGGGCGTAGACGGTATTTACGCCTTTTTGCAGGTGGATCGTCTGGGTAACGGTTTTGTTGAAATCATCCCCGTTGAACCGGACTTCGTCCAGCTTCCGCCCCTGACGGGTAGACTGTCCGTTGAGGCGCAGGTCAAAATCGTGGGGATCTAACTTGCCGTCAGAGATGATCTTGAGTTGAATCGTGATCTCTTGCCGTTCGCTGACGATCTCGGGTCCCTCCAGCAGGTCCGGGTTCGGGCTCAACCAGGTTACGACCAGGGTGTTGCGTCCGGGTGCGTTGTCCGGAGGAGGTTGCGCCAGGTCGATCATGCTACTCGCCAGCGGAACGTCGGTGGCCGTGACGAGGCGGACGGGTAACGCGCAGGCTTCCGTAATTCCCGTTTTCCGCCGTACCGGGAGGACGTAATCCATCTCCGCGCCAACGGGCAAGGTGGTCAGCCGGAGTTCATCCTCGGTTTCGTAACAATCCCCGGCGGGCATCAGTAAGCGTAAGCCGTCGATCGCCGCCGTCCCGTCGTTACGGATGCGAAGGTGGTATTCGTCGATGTTGCCCCGCCTCCGTTCGTGGCGCAGTACCTCCAACGTCACCCGAGGGGCGGCTGCGGAAGGTGCCGGCGTGACCGTCAGGCGGGCGGGGTTCCCGAGCAATTGTTTGTTCCGATCGAAGAGTTGCAGTTCGTAGTCGCCGGCTTCGGGGGAGGGGAGTGGTAAACTGAGGTCACGGGGTGTACCGACGATGTAGGGCGGCGGGCGAAAAGCGTATTCCCGCCCGGGCGCGGAAAGCTGTCGGATGCGTAATTCCAGGCCGGGACGCGCCCACGCGGGGCCGCCGCGCGTCAACATCACGCCAGTGGCAACGGAACGAGGGGCGATAATTTCAGCGGCGGTAATTTCCTTTTCGTCCTTGGTTTTGCCAACGTACCAAACGGCGGCCTGTCGTCCTTTCAGCAACTGGCGGTCGGAGCTCCCGACGGCTACCCAGTTTCCGTCGGGTAGCAGCCCTATGGCGGCGGCGGATTCCTCCAGCTTACTCCCGAAAAAAAACGCCTCCCGTTCGTCCAGATCGTCCTTCAGCCGCAGCCCCCAGAGTTTTGGCTGGCGAGCGCCCCGCTGGTGGGAGAACGTATTCCCGACCAGCAGTAAATCTCCGTCCGGCGTGACGCGCACGTCCGTTAAGCGATCCTGCTCCCGCCCACCGAGGTGTTTTTCCTTGATCAGTTTTCCGTCCGCATCAATCAGTAAAACCAGCCCGTCCCCCCGTCCCCGTTCGCCGTCGGCTTCCCCGACGACGACCCAGCGCCCGTCGTCCAGCGAGGCCACTGCACGCCCCTCGCCCCGTTCGCTGTCGAGATACTGTTCGTTGGCACGCAGGGTGCCGTCCGGGGCGACGAGAAGTAGCCAGGGGCGAGCGTTAGCCTCCGTACCGGCGACCCCCGTAAGTGCTATCGTTTCCCGGTCGTTCACCGCGCCGGAGAAAATACGCCCGCTTATTCCACCGGGCGCGAGGTACTCCTGCTCCCAAAGCACCTCCGGCTGAGGGTCGCGCCGAAAACGGACCAGCCAGCCCCGCTCGCCTCGCGAACCGGCGGCCAACCAGCTACCGTCCGGCAGGAGATTCAGAAAACGTAGTTCGTCGTCGTGGCTACCACCGAGCAGCAGCTCCGCCTCGGTATTACCCGCCGCGTCGAGCCAGAGGAGCCAGCCGTCACGGCCACTGCTGTAACGCTCCCGGACCGGGCCGTCCTCCTCGATTTTTTCTGAAGTGCCGGCCACCAGGAAGCCACCGTCCGGGCGAGCCTCCACGGCGTAGGCGGCATCGTAACCGGAGCGGCCCAGATGAACGGTTCGCTCGGCGACCAGGTTCCCGGTACGGGCCAGAACGAAGAGGACGTCGTCTTTAGTCCCGTTGGGGCTTCTGCTGGCATGACCAACCAGGGCCAGGCGACCATCCGCCGTGGGGGCCAGGTCGTTGAAGGTTTCCTGACTACCTGATCCGAAAAGTCGTTCCCCCGTCGGCTCGTCGAGCAAGCGGGTGGACTGCGCCCCCACGACTACCGCGAAGCTCCAACATAAAAGCAAAAGCCGTAACCTCATTCCGTAGTAACTTTTAAGAACAGGCCGGCGGCGGTCTTGCCGGCGGCCGGGCGCGCACGGAAGGCCATCTTCGTCGCGTCGAACGCAACGGCGTCCGCTGGCAGGAGCACGTCGAAGAAAGCGCTACGCGCGCGAGCAGGCAACTGCGCGCCACTTCCGTCAAGTTTCCGCAGTCGGTCGGCCATGTCCCTTATCGGAGCGGTGCTGTAAATGACGCAAAGATAATCGTCGCCCACCTGGCCGAGTTGCAGCACGGACGCTTCGGTGGGGATAACCAATTCCAGTTGTTCGGAGAGCATGAAATCCGCGCTCAGTCCCCGATCCGTTGAACGGGGAAAGTGGAGCTTCACGGTCCCATCGGAGCCCTGGCTGAAGACGTAAACGTGCGCGCCGCCGGGTACGTTACGGGCCACCAATTGAAAGACATCCCCGACGCTGAACAGGGAGACCTTGGGAACGTAGAGCCCGCGCTCGTTAGCGCGCACGGTGTTGACCTCCTGAAAAAAAGGCGTCCGTTCCCCTTCGCCGTCGGTCAGGTAGCCGGCCGGCCGGCGGAAGACGAACTCCCCGCCGAATTCGGCTGCTTCACCGCTTGCGCGCGCACTGCTCTTATCAACATCCACCGCACCCGCGTCCGCGCCCCCTTTACCGGGCAGCAGCACGTAGGCGTATTCGCACAGGCGGGCAAAGTCCGCAAAACCTACCCGAATGAAACCATTGTTGCCCCAGGCGGGGCCGAAGCTGTTGAGCAGCGTAAATTGCTTTTCAACCTGGTCGTATCCGACGACGACCATCGCGTGTTTGCCGTCGGTTGCCACTACCGGCCCGGGCCGCCAGACGCGCGTACCGGGCCGAATGTCCCAGAAAGCGCGGTCGGTACGCAGGCCAACTACGACCGGCCGGTTAGCATTAACGACCTCGCAGACGCGCGCAAACTTGGTCCGGGCGTCGTCTTCGGGGGTGAAAACGGCGGCGTAACCGGCAATCCGGTGGGGTAGAGCATGCAGCATAAGGTCCGGAGCGGGCGGAGTGGCGCAACCGGCGAGGCTGAAATTATATTCTTTTTCGAAGCAATTACCCTGCGCTTCCACCAGTATCAGGGCGTCCTCGATGTAGGCTCCGGCGGAGCAGTCGCCGTCCGTTTTGATGAGGTTATACACGAAAGCGGCCGAGTGGGCCAACTGGGTGATCCCGGCCCGGTCACGCGTACCGAGCTGAATGGCCCGGTTGATGGTCATCGCCCCGTAGCCGACCGCCCAGCCAACGCAACTCGCCTCCCCCTCCTGGTTGCCCGCCACGGGGCAGTAGGGCGTCAGGTCCACGCTGATGCGTACTTCGTCGGCTTTCTCACCGGGGTGGTATTCGGGCAACAGGGGCACGGCGGCGTAACGGCTCGTGTCCGTCAGCAAGCCCGTCGGTCGGTTTTGGGCGCGGCCGCGGGTGCAAAGGAGGGTGGAAAGAGCAAGGGTGAGCAGAAAGGTACGCATGGAGGATAAGGATAACGGATCGTTCAAAGCTATTATTCGGAGAGTACTTCACGAATACGCGCGTATTCGGCCTCGTACAGGTTCTCGGGGCCTGATGTAGCCAGTGCCTCACGGACCGCTTCGACCTGACCGGAACGCAGCAGGGCAAGCATTTCGTAATAACGGGCCGTAGCGTCGACGGGAAATTCGGCGTTTTCCCGGCTTTGACGCAGGTAAATTACGGCCAGGTCTACCTCACCCGCGAGCAAATAACTAATCCCGGCGTAGAGCCCCGCGTTGGGGTCCTGGGCGGTAAAAGAATACGCCCCCAATAACTCGGCGGCGCGCGGGTAGTCAGCGGCGCGGTAGGCGGCCATGGCTCGCGAGAGTTCCTCCTGCCCGCTGTCTTCGGTGATGAGCAGTGCTTCGAGGGGGCGGATCAGCTCCTCGCTCAGGTCCTGGGCTACTTGCGCCGGGGTGGGCGCGCGCACCAGTGTGTACAGGCTGAAAGCACTTATTATTAAACCAATAATCACCAGAGCGATACCGAAGCCCCCTTTCCACCAGGGAAGTTTGGCCGGCCCGGCGGGCGGCGGGTTACCGGTTACCTGACGGGCGATGGCGGCTACGGCCATCAGATCACCTTCGCTGGTGGCCAGCCGCAGACGGCGGCTGAAAGCCAGTTCCGCCCGGGCATCCGCGTCGATGCTAAGGCGCTCCCGCAAGCCGGCGCGCGCCGCCTCGTCCAGGTCATGACTGAGGTAGTTACGCAGCTCGGTCTGAAAACCTTCTTCATTGATTTCTCGATACATGGTTCATTTATTCTTGCAATGATTGTTCGGTGGCCATCCGCAACTTACGGCGGCAGTCGAAAAGCCGCTTACGCAGGGAATTGTAATTGCAGTTCATTTTTACAGCCAGGTCTTTGAGCTTCTCCTTTTTGAGGTGGTAGCTGTTGATGAGTTCCCGGCAGGGACTCCCGAGACGGTTCAGGGCGCGGTGCATCGCCAGCAACTGTCGGTCTTTAACCACGGCGATGGTGATGTCCGCTTCTCCCGGGTCGGCGGGATCCTCAAAAATATCGTCCAACGCACTGGTGCCGCGATTACGGCGGCGGCGTAGTTCTTCGCGCCAGCTGTTGGCGGCCAACTGGAACACGTAGTGCCCCATCTTACCTTGCTCCCGGTAGCGTTCTTCCCGGAGGGCCACGTAAAGTTTGACCATCGTGATCTGTACGATTTCCGTGCCGTCTTCCTGACTACCGTTGTTCTTACGAACGTGACCGATGATCATAGCGCCGTAACGGCGGTACAGCTCGGCGTAGGCGGATTCTTCGCGGGCGAGTAGTCCAGCAACCAGCATGGTATCGTTTGGAAAGGCGGTCGGAGTTAAAGCCATAAAGACGGGTTTGTCGGTGATGTATTGCACCAACAAGAAAATGTTACCGGAGTCGAAACATTATTTAGTTCAAGAAACAGTTTTACGACCAGATCGTTTAAGGTTTCAGACACAGAGCGGCACGCTGCGGTAAAGACCTGGCAAATACCTGTTTCTGCTTGGATCAGAAAGAAAATGGCTGCCGGGCAAGTCCGCCGAATATTAAAAAAAGAAACTTTGGTTGGTAACAATCGCCTTCCGCCGCAATACACCCAAAAGCGATGAACTCTTTGAAGGCTTTACTTACTCTTTGCTGTATGGTTTTATGGTGGTGCTCCGTGCTGGCCCAACCCCCCGCTCCGGAGGATTTAGCCGCAAGCGATGGTACCTACGATAAATACGTACTGATTCGCTGGAACGCCCAGGCCGCCGTAGAAGGATATAAGGTTTTTCGGCGGGCCAATCCGGACCATGGTAGTTTCCAGGAAATCACCAAAGGGTGGCAGAAGAGTACCTGGCTCTGTGACTATGGTGCGCAACCCGGGGTTACTTACTACTATACGGTCATCGGGTCGCGGCAGGGAGAAGAATCTCCCATGGCCCGACTGGACGATGGTTTTGTGGCCACCGATAAATTTGTTGATGAGGAGCCTTTACTAACCTCCGCCAACGGGCGCTATGCTGAACCCGCTCGATTTTTGCTGTCCGCCGACGCCCCTCAGACCGAAAAGAAATTTTACCGCGCCGGGGAGACTGCCAATTTTACGTACACTTTAAGTAACCCTTACGAGGTATCCGTAGCCCGCACCGAAATTCGTTATTTTTTATCCAACGACGCGACTTACGACTGGACGGACCGACCACTCACCGATACGACTAAGACGTACAGTGATTTCCCGGCTCAGGGAACCTTCCGCATGGAGGAATCCGCCGTACTACCCGATGGCCTGACGCCCGGCAACTACTACCTACTGATCGTTAATGCCGGTAACGGTGACCTGAGCCAACTGCGCGTCAGTCCTTTGCCCCTCAGTGTGCGCTAATGGTCGGCCATCGAAATCCGGCCCTCAAATCCTCATCGTCCATGACCTGTAAAGCATATCCCTTTTTGCTGATTTACTTTTTCCTGCTGTCGGCAAACATGAATCTTCCCGCCCAGGCTTGCCTCGAGGAAGAAGGTGAGGTAGAAGATCTACCCGAAATAGAATTTCAGGATGATGATGACGACCTCTCTTCCTGCCCGGGCCAGGCCGTCGTTTTTATCCTCGAATTTGACGATGAAGACGCTCGCCACAACCTGACCTACCGTTACAACGGTAGCGAAGTAACCCTCACCAATGTGGGGGAGGATGCTTCCTTTAGCGTTACGCCCACCACCGTCTCGTCGGTGCTTACGCTTGTGAGTTACGAAAAGATCGGGGGGAACTGCGGCAGTACAATTAACGAAGATTACGCTATTACACTTACCCCTGGCCCTACGATTACCGTACCCGTGCAAAATAATCCCAGCTGCGGGGGCAGCGACGGGTCGGTTACCCTCTCCGCCGCGGGGGGCAACCCCCCCTTCACCTACGGACTGGAGGGCAGATTTCAATCCAACCCTGTTTTTTCGGGGCTCCCCGCCGGCAATTTCACCTTTACCGTTCGGGATGCGAACGAGTGCGCGGCAAATACTTCCGTTGTGCTCGCCGCCCCGGAGGCGCCTACGCTCACGGTAGAGAACCGGACTTCACCCAACTGCGGGGGCAGCGACGGGTCGGTTACCCTTTCCGCCGCGGGGGGCACCCCGCCCTTCACCTACGGACTGGAGGGCAATTTACAATCCAACCCTGTTTTTTCGGGGCTCCCCGCCGGTAATTTCACCTTTACCGTTCGGGACGCGAATGCTTGCGAAAACAACGTAATCGTTTTCCTGGAGAACAACGGGGATCTGATTCTAAGCGTCGTCAGCGTGGTGCAACCAAGGTGTACGGGGACCGATGGAGCCGTAAACTTAGACGCAACGGGCGGAGAAGCACCTTATCGTTTTCGGCTGGAGAATAGCGAGCAAGACGAATCTACTTTTGAGGACCTCTCATCCGGAATTTATAACTTTAGCGTTCGGGACAACCGGGGCTGCACAGCACTGATCAGCGTCGAACTAGGCGATGACAACGAGGTGACCGGCATTGAAGCGATGATCGCTTCCCCCGTCAGCGGAGGCGCCCCGTCCGATCAAACCTACTGCGCCGGATCGGAAATCATTCTTAACGCGGTGCTCCCGGAAGGTCTGAACGGACGCTGGGTAATCGAGCCGGAGAACGCGGGCCTGGTAGTTGATCCAGCCGACAACAACACAACTGTACTGCTCGAAGAAGACGCCATCGTTTTCTGGATTCTGAGCAGTGCCGGCTGTCCGAACTTCTCCCGCGACTCGGTCCGGCTTGCCGTAACCGGCGCTCCCACAACGGCGGATGACCGACAAGCCATCGACACCCAAAATTCTACCGTGGTTGATGTACTCGCCAACGATCCGAGTACAGGCGTTTTTCTTAACGAAATTACGGTTGCTCCCCGCAACGGAACTGCCCGCATAGAAGACAGTCTAATCGTCTACTCCCCAATATCGGCAGTGGCCGTTGACGATTCACTGCAATACGAAATATGTCTGGTGGCCTGCCCGGAAGTTTGCACTACCGCGACCGTGCGTCTTACGGACTTGTGCCGTAGTGCGGCGGAAGGCAACATCCCCCCCAGCATTTTCCCCGAAGGACTTATCCTGAACGGCACTGGCCGCAACGAGGCACTCTTCATTCAGATCGTTGACGAAAGTGTATGCCCATTCGTTTTTCAGCAAAGCGACCTGGCAGTCTTTAATCGCTGGGGCGACCGGATATTTCAGGAGGCTCCGTATCGCAACCAGTGGCGGGGAACCGGGCCGAATGGAGCACAACTGCCTCCGGGAACGTACTACTACGTTTTGCGGATCGGAGATACCGACCGGAGTTACTTTAGCCCACTTTATATTTTTGACGCGACGGAACGGTAACTTTTTCAGCAGCGCGCAATGTGTTGGTGTACGCATTAAACGACGCGCACCATGCGCTTTACCATCCTGTCATACTGTTTCCTACTATTCTCAACGGTCTCCAGCGGTCAAAATATCGGCTTTCGTTTCAACGTCGGCCTCGACAAAAAATGGACATTAAACGATCGATGGCGGTTAACGACGAGACAGGGTTTTAGTATTCGCCCCGAATTTAATCGTATTGACGACGATCGCTTCGACGACGCACTGGACGACCTTTTCCTGATTCCCGGCGCGGAACTTGACGATGATGAGGAGACGAACGCTCCGCCCGTTGACCACAACAACGCCGGTGCGGTGCTCGATGACGGCGGAATGGATTTCGACCTTGACCTTTCCGGGGCAACGCAATTCGACCTTGCCTACGAGATCCTGGAAGATCTCAGGATTAGTGGACAATACGGCCTCTACTATCAACCGGACCGGCTGCGCCACGGGTGGACTACCCTGTTGAGGTACACGCTGCCCCTGGCGAGTAAGACATTACGGCTTAATAGCACTGCGGCACTTCAGCACACGGGGGAGTCCCGAAAAGACGGTTTCCGGTTGCGCAGTGGTATCCGAACGGGGGTACGGATTCAGTACCGCAAATCTAAAACGCACCGCCCCTACGCCGGCGCAGACTTCACCGGTCGGTGGCGAGACGGCGAATATAAATGGGACCGCTACCGCCTGCGAGTCGGGATGAGTTTCAGCCCGGAAGATGAGAATTATGACTTTCGCTTCGAATATAGATATACCAAACGAATCGGTAGCGATCGTTTTAATCACGATTTTCGGATAAGCTGCGGGGTAGATTTTTAATTACTCCCTACTCACAGTCACCTTAAACAAAACGGGATATAACCGAAAAGCTCATAATTAAGATCAATACAGGCGTTTCTCAGCAAAATCAGCTTCCCAATAAAAACCACCAGTAACCACGCAAAAAGCGGCAGCCCCCGCGTAACCGTAGTCTTGATCACATTCCCGTTCTTTAAACCGGCCAGCTTGGCAACCCCGGTGTAATCCAGCCCTTTAGCCTTCATCATCGCCCGAAACCGTCGAGCCCCGTCTAGCCGAATTTTTCCCGGTCATGATCGACTGAAAATGCACCCATTGCCATTCCTCCATTTCTCCGGCCTCGTAGCTCATCCGGACAAACTCCAGCGTCACCTCTGGCTCCGGGAAGCGAGGGTACTGTCGTTTTATCCGGTCCCGCGTACCCAGTACCCCGAAGTTTAAGAAGCTGGCCGCAATCTCCATCCGTGTACTCCCGGGTAGAGAAGAGTAGATTCGAACCTGTAGCGCTGCCGCATCCTACGTCACGTTTTCCATTTACTCCCGGTATTCCATGTGCCCTTATATTAAGTCGTTCAATCCGGTTGTTCAAGTAGTCCCAGTTGATGTCCGGTGATTTAAGTAGATACATCGGATCGCTAAGTCGCTTCTCTCTCTTCGAGATATTGTACCACTAAAGCTTACCGATGATCAGGTCCTCGACGGCACAGAGATAAACTTCGCGCCCTAAGAATTCTTCATTTTGTCTCCGCTGAAACGCCACCCAGTTGTAATTTGAATCTTTGTACGCCACGATATTAAAACGGATGCCCTTCTGCCAGTCCGTTATGTTGAACATCCCGCTCTGCTCGAACAACTCCGTCATCTCCTTCGAAGCGTCGACCCGTTCCGGAAAGCGCTTCAGGGCGTGACCCAGATAAAGCCACTAGAAATAGTTGCCGATGAGTCTCTGCAGAATTAACGACACTGTAGAAGCTAAAACCTTTGATGGCCAGTTGCAATTACCTGATGAAAAAATTGACGGATGCTTCAGGTAAACGACCAATCCAGCCAAATGACTAATCACCATGATAATCTTTTAAAACGGTAACTTGAAAGTCACTTTTTAATCCACCACATGTCCAGCATTTATATTCGGCTGGAAGCTGCTCAAAATTGGTGCCAGCGATAACCTGCTGGTCGGGGTCACCAAGCGACTCGTCGTAGACGCTCAGGCACTTACTACACTGGTGAACAGACTGTGCAACGGTGACAGCGGCGGGAGCTGTTGTGCTGATGGTGTTGTCACCTCCCTCGTTAAGTTGCTCGAAGTAAAGTTTACTGAGTTCTACGATTAACTCGGCCAGCTCTGCCCGGTCAACGCGGCGGGCGTATTCCACGTATTCGCAGGTATTCGGGTCGAAATTTCTGGCATAATGAATATTGTAGGTAGGCGGAACTGCAAAGCCGTCGACAAACTCCGCATCGCTCTGCCGCTCCACGATCACGCTGGTAAAGGGACGGGAATGAGGCGAGTCGATACCAAACGTCAGACCGTAAGTACTGATGTCTTGCCGATCGAACTCCCGCACTAAATACTGCTTCAGGTGCAGCGCTTCCCGGTCGCCGACGGGCAGGTGCCAATTCAACTCCAGGCTGCTGTGGCGGGCGTTAATACCGAAGCGCCCCAGCAGTTTTTCCCACTGCAACCGTTTTTCTTCTGGTATCCCCGCAATGATCAGCGACTTCCAGGGCGTAATGCAGATCTTACCGACCCGCTGCTCCATACACAGCTTACAGAGGGAGACTAAAAAGTCGAGGTTGTACCAGTTGTTCCGCCAGTACAGACCGAGCCAGTAATGGTTATCGTCGAGGCGGTTCATTCCCTCATAATAGGGAAAGGGGTAAAAAGGAACGTAGAGCTCTTGCTGCAGATTTTTGGTGTTCAGGCGCTGCTTAAAGTTAACGCGGGCAACGCAGGCCTTGAGGTCGGGTAGGGTGGTGCCGAAAGGGTCAATGGCCATAACGACCCGCGCCAGGTCCCAGCTGTGAAAAAGGGACGGAAATATCTCCATCTTCGACCAGCCCGGAAGCTGGATGTAAAGGTACCAGAAATCGTCCTCCGGAGAAGCGATGAAGTTAAGGTCACCCGTAAAAAGGGGAATCATCCGCTGCTTCGGATCAACGATGTTGACTTCCAGTTCCGGCTGAAACTGAAACTGCTCCAGGATGTAAAGGTAGGTGGCACTAGTGAGCCAGGGCGTACTCGGAAAGATGTCCGATGTAACGTAAGAGCAGGAGATATTGGCGGTCTTGCTCTCCGCCAGTGCTTCCAGGCCCAGCGCAATGTGCCCGGGTTTCAATAGCGCTTTGTCCTCTTTTAAAGGAACCAAAATATCCTGCCGCGAGCCTAGGTGGAAGCCATCCAGGCCCAATTCACGGACCATACCGATGATACGCAGCATCTCCGCCGGAGACAGCACGCCACCCTTGACTAAAACCCGGTGCAATTCTGTATTGACCATTTTTTCTTTCTTTAGTGCGGGTGGTTATTGCGTCACGGCAGCTTCTTCTAAAATCATCTGCATTTCCGGCTTGCAACTGCCACAGCCCAGGCCGCTTCCCGTGGCGGTACACAGCGACTTTAGGTCATGGCAACCCTCACCGATGGCCTGAAGTAAATTACCCTGGCCGACATTGTTGCAACTACAAACCAGACGGCCGATCAGCGGGGCTTTGGTCGACGCCGAGCGCAGCAGTTCCTGCCGTTTTTCCGACAGCTCGATCCCGTCTTCGATCAGGGTACGAAATTCCGCAAATTCATTCCTGTCGCCCAGTAGCACCGCCCCGATCAGGCGATCATTGCGGACGATACACTTTTTGTAATAGTTCTGGCTGGTATCCCGGAAGACGATTTCCTCGTACGAATCATCGCCAGCCGGGGCGTTGACTTTGCCGATGCTGCAAAGGTCGAAATTGTCGAATTTCAGGATGTTCATCAGGGTCGAGCCACCGTAAACGGCGCTGGCGTCTCCGGCGATGTGGCGCGACAGAACGTCGGCCTGTTGTTCTGCGGCGGCGGTGATGCCGAAGCGTTGGCCGCGCCATTCCGCCACTTCTCCAATGCTGTATATGGCGCGGTCGCTGGTGCAAAGGAAGTCGTTAACAGCAATACCCCGGCCACAATCCAAGCCTGCTTCGCGACCAATCTCGAGGTTCGGTCGGGTACCAATGGCGTACACAACGGCCGAGCAGTTCAGTTCTTTACCACTTTTAAAGGTGATCTGTAAAGAGCTGGTCGCTTCGTCGGAGAAAACCGTCTCTACTTCGTTGCGGAAGTAAATCTGGATTCCCCGTGCCTGCACCTCTTTGGCCAGCAAACCGGAAGCCGTAGCGTCGAGTTGCCGTTCCATGAGCCGGTTAGACCGTTGTACGATGGTGATTCGGACGTCAATTTCCCGCAGCGCAGCCGCCAGCTCCAATCCCAGTAGACCACCCCCGACGATAAGCACGTGGCGGTTGCGGGAGGCAACGGTAATGTCCAGTTTAAGGAAATCCTTCAACCCGTCGGCGTCTTCCCGGCGGCGCATGGTAAACACACCCGGTAGTTGCTTCGGTACATCGCGCGGAACGAACGGACGACTCCCGGTAGCGATGATGAGCCGGTCGTAGGCGTGGTGTTCCCCGTCGTTCGTCAAGACCGTTTTTTGCTCCCGGTCAATGCTTTCCACCGTTCGCCCGGTCAGGAGGTCGAAGTTCAGTTTCCGCCGGGTACTGTTGTTCATCTTTTCCAATTTCTCCCAGCCCAGATGGTCGCTGATATATTCCGGAAGGAGGACGCGGTTGTAAAATGCGTTCGGCTCCTTGCTCAGTACGGTAATCGTATCTGTCTTATTCTGCTCCCGGTAGCTGGAAACAAAGCGGTAAGCAGCCGCTCCGGCACCGATCACAACGATTCGCTCCGTCGGTTTCCGGTAGGCCCTGACGCTTACATAGGTGAACTTGAAGTTGGGTTGCTTACTGTACCGGTCCACCTGATCGTCGGTCAGATTATTGGCGCGGGTAGGGGAGGCGTTGAGGGTTTTGCCCCAGTGCATCGGCAGGAATACCACGCCCTGCCGGATGGAGGTCGTGTGTTTGACCCTGGCCCGCACTTCCCCGAATTCAGAACTGATGAGGGCCAACTGGTTATCCGCCAGCTCCAGGTCGAAAGCATCGAGCGGATGGAGTTCGAGCAGCGGACTGTCCTGATGACGGCGCAGGCGGGCAACCTTCCCCGTCCGCGTCATCGTGTGCCACTGGTCGCGGAGCCGCCCCGTTGTGAGTATGTAGGGTCTGTCTTTCGGCTGCCTTGGTACCTGGAGATGGCTGGACGTAGAGAGGAAACGCGCCCGTCCGTTGGGCGTGGCAAACCGATGATCCATAAACAAGCGGGGTGTCCCGGGATGATCTGAATGAGGGACGGGCCACTGAAAGCTGCCTTCCTCCCGCAAGCGCCGATGGCTCAGGCCGCTGACGTCGATGTTGGTTCCTGCGGTCATGCGTGCGTATTCATCGTACACATCGCTGATGCTGTCGTAGAAGAAGCCGGGGTAGCCCATGTGACGGGCAAAGTCGCAGAGGATATCGACGTCGGTACGGGCAGTACCAGGGGGCTTGGCCAGAGGCGCGAGGTAGGAGACGCGCCGCTCGGCGTTGGTCATCGTTCCCGGTTTCTCCAGCCAGCCGGCGGCGGGCAGGAGCAGGTCGGCGTATTCGGCGGTTTCACTGCGATGGCTAATGTCCTGCACTACCACAAAGCGGGCCTTTTCCAGGGCGCGTTCCACCTGGTTGGCGTTGGGCATACTAACGGCCGGGTTGGTACAGATAACCCAGACGGCCTTTACCTTTCCGCTTTCCAAACCTTTAAATAATTGGGTAGCGGAGAGGCCAGGTTTGGCGGGTAAATCTTTCACGCCCCAGAAGTCGGCAATCTCTTTACGGTCGGCGGGGTTGGATTGCACCCGGTGGGCCGCCAGTAAGCTCGACATACCGCCGACTTCCCGCCCGCCCATTGCGTTGGGCTGCCCGGTGAGGCTGAAGGGGCCAGCTCCCGGCTTACCAATCTGCCCGGTCAGCAGGTGAAGGTTGATCAACGCCCCGTTTTTCTCGACCCCAACTTTGCTCTGGTTCAGGCCCATCGCCCACATCGTCAGGAAGGCTTTCGCGTTACCGATGTATTTCGCCGCGAGTTTGATCTGGTCGAGCGAAACACCGCAGGCTTTAGCCGCCTTGCGCAGATTGATATCTTTCAGGATGCGGACGTAGTTCTCACCCGCTTCCGTGTGGTCCCGCACAAAATCGTGGTCGACCCGCCCATCGTTCCAGAGTTGGCGGGCGATGGCGTGGTACAGCAGCACATCCGTTCCGGGAATGAGTTGAAGGTGAAGGTCGGCAATCGCGCAGGTGTCCGTTTTGCGCGGGTCGACGACAATGATCTTCACGTCGGGATTAGCGGTCTTGTGGGCTTCCACCCGCCGCCAGAGGATCGGGTGGCACCAGGCGGGGTTGGCTCCGGCAACGAAGATACAGTCGGACAACTCCAGGTCTTCGTAAGCGACCGGCACCAGGTCTTCCCCCAGCATCTTGCCGTAAGCGACTACGGCTGAGGACATGCACAGCCGGGAATTCGTGTCAATGTTGTTTGTACCGATGAAGCCTTTGACCAGCTTATTGATCAGGTAATACTCTTCGGTCAGGCACTGGCCCGATACGTAGAAACCGACGCTGTCCGGGCCGTGCTCTGCGATGATAGACTTGAATACCGCCGCCGCCCGCTGCATCGCCCGCTCCCAACTCACCTGCTTGCGGGGGTAAGACCGGTGTAGCCGCATCTCGGGCTGAAGGATGCGGTCAGTCTGGTCCTGAACTACGTAGTTCAGGTTGCGCCCCTTGGAACACAACATTCCTTTATTGACCGGATGGTCCGGATCTCCTTCCACACTGAGCTGCCCCCGCTCGTTTTTACTGGCGATGATGCCGCAGCCTACGCCACAATAGGAACAGGTCGTCTTTATGGAGGTAATGGGCATGAGCTTATTGGTTGTAAGAACTGCTTACGGGCGCACGTTTGACTTCCAAACGAACAACTACGTAAAGCGGCAGTCACAAAGGTATAAAACAAGTGGTTACGTAGTTAGGTTAAATAAAAATACTTAGTTTTACGTAAATTTATACGTAGTTATTGAAATTTGCTCGTAGCTTTGTCCCAACGGCGGATCAGTATATTACTGGTTCGCTGATTTTTGATCGACCGTGCTGATTTAACCACTTCTCCAATTGTACGCTAACTCAATAATCGCTCACCAGTATGAATTTTCGCTCACATTTCTCTTTCCTGTCTTTGGTTCTAATTTTTCTGGCCCCGGCTTTTGCTGCCGCCCAGTTTAAGCTGACCGCCGAGGTTCGCCCCCGCACGGAACTTCGTAACGGATTCAAGACAACTACCTCTTCGGGTTTCGACCCGGCTTTCTTCACCGAGCAGCGCAGTCGCCTCTACGTCGACTTCAAAGACGAAAAGTACAAGATGCGTTTTTCCCTTCAGGATGTCCGCATCTGGGGTGAAGTACCACAGATATTCAAGGAAGACGCCGGTACGAACTTTCTCAGCGAGGCCTGGGGGCAATACTTCGTCAATAAAACCTTCTCCGTAAAGGCCGGTCGCCAAATCATCAGCTACGACAATCAACGCTTCTTCGGCGGCCTGGAGTGGGCGCAGCAGGGACGCCGCCATGACGCGCTGCTGCTCCTCAACGAGAATGCTGAAAAAGGAACCAAACTCCACGTCGGTCTGGCCTTCAACGCCGATAAAGACCGTCCGGAATTTGCCTACCTCCAGGCACCGAACGCCAACTTCTACTCCGTAGGCGGTCAGTATAAAAATCTCCAGTACGCCTGGTATAATAAGGCCTTTAAGGACAAAAAGGGAAGTCTCTCCTTACTCGCCGTTAACGCCGGGCAGCAGCAAGCCGATTCTACGGTCAGCTACAAGCAGACCATTGGTATCATCCCCGTTGTCAAAGCCGGTAAGGTATTGCTGAAAGCCGACCTCTACTACCAAACCGGCAAGATCGGTGAGCGCCAGGTCAACGCCTTCCTGGCCGGGGCTAACGCTACCTTCCAGACCAAAGCGACTCCGGTAACCGTCGGCTTCGAGTACATCTCCGGTAAGGACGACGATGACACCAGCAGCGACATCACCAACTTCAGCCCGGATTACGGTACAAACCATGCCTTCAATGGCCTGATGGATTACTTCTTCGTCGGCCCGTCTAACGGCAACGTCGGGGTGATCGACCTCTACCTGAAGACGAAGTTCAAGGTGGGCAAAGGGGCTTTGTTACTCCATGGCCACGAATTCCTGACGGGCTCCAAGCAGTTGAACGCCGAAGGTGGTGACCTAAGTAAAGCGATGGGCTTCGAGCTCGACGCCGTCTACGTCCGTAAACTCGCTCCGGCCGTTACCCTTCACATCGGTGCATCCGCGCTGTTGGGTACCGAAACGCTGACGAGCATCCGCCCTGGTAACGAGAAATTTAACCAGTGGGCCTGGACGATGATCACGTTTAAACCGGAGCTTTTTGACAGTGAGAAAGAGCAGAAGAAAAAGAAGTGAATCCGCGAGCCCTCTCCCCCCGGCCCTTCTCCCAGGAAAGGGGCCGGGGGAAGAGGGGTATAACCAACAACTAAAAAATCAAAACAATGACCAAGATCAACCTACAAAACTTACTTGCGCTAACTATAATAGCCTTCCTGTTTGCAGCCTGTGGTGGCGACTCCGCTCCTTCAACCGCCACTGCACCTGCGACCGCGCCCGCAAACGCTGCCCTGATTGAGAAGCCTCAGCTTACTTTCGGCTTCATTAAGTTGACCGATATGGCTCCCTTAGCTATTGCCAAGGAGCTCGGTTACTTTGAAGATGAAGGCCTTTACGTTAGCGTCGAAGCTCAGTCCAACTGGAAGAATATTCTCGACCGCGTGATTGACGGCCAGCTTGACGGCAGCCACATGCTCGCCGGTCAGCCGGTTGCCGCCAGCGCTGGTTTTGGTCGTCAGGCAGAACTGATTACGCCCTTTAGCATGGACCTGAACGGTAATGGCATCACCGTTTCGAATGATGTTTGGGACAAAATGAAGCCCAACGTACCCAAAGGCCCCGACGGCAAACCCGCTCACCCCATCAGCGCCGAAGCCCTCAAACCGGTGATCAATTCTTACGCCGCCGAAGGAAAAGCCTTTAAAATGGGTATGGTATTCCCCGTGTCTACCCACAACTATGAGATCCGTTACTGGCTCGCCGCAGCCGGTGTCAACCCCGGCATGTACACGGCCGAAAACATTCAGGGACAGGTCGACGCCGAAGTTTTGCTCAGCGTAACGCCGCCGCCACAGATGCCCGCCACCCTCGAAGCCGGTACCATTTACGGTTACTGCGTGGGCGAGCCCTGGAACCAGCAAGCGGTTTTCAAAGGCATTGGCGTTCCGGTCACGACGAACAGCGACATCTGGAAAAACAACCCCGAAAAGGTATTCGTAATGCGCAAAGACTTCGCCACAAAGTACCCCAACACGACCAAAGCCATCACGAAAGCGCTTATCCGCGCAGGTAAATGGCTCGACGAACCGGGCAACCGCCCGGCGGCCGTCGGTATCCTCGCCAAGTCAGAATACGTAGGTGCAGACTCTATCGTGCTGGCCAATTCAATGACCGGTACCTTCGAATTCGAGAAAGGCGACAAGCGCGAAATGAAAGATTTCAATGTGTTCTACCGCTACAACGCCACCTACCCCTTCTACTCTGACGGCGTGTGGTTCCTGACGCAGATGCGCCGCTGGGGCCAAATTCCGGAGAGTAAATCAGCCGAATGGTACGACACTACGATCAAGGAAATTTACCGCCCCGATCTGTGGCGCTCCGCCGCTGAAGAGCTCGTTCTGGAGGGAAAAATCCCCGCTGCGGATATCCCGACGACCGACGGTTACAAACCAGCTACGAGCGAATTTATCGACGGCAACAGCTACGACGGCAAAGATCCGATCGGTTACCTGAACTCCTTTAGAATTGGTAATAAAGACGCTAAAAAGTAAACGTCTCCAGGGCGCGGCCGCAGGTCCAATGAAAGTTGAAAAACCAAACCTGCGGTCCCGTTACTACCTAACTCCCTTTCTCGACTCAAAAAGAAATCTGCCATGTCCCAAACGATAGCAAAACCGGCCAACGAAGCCATCAACCAACCTACTTCAGTCACCACGGCGAAGTCCTTCAACCTGAAGGAATATCTGCCCAGCCTGACGCGCATGAAATCCCAGCTACCCGGTTTGGCCAAGTCCGCAGGTATCACACTAGCCTCGATGGCGCTGTTCTTGCTGGTTTGGCAACTGTCTTCCAGCTACCTCTATAACGTGGAAGCCGAAAGCCGCATCGAACGCGTAATGGCCGAACAGGGTGCTGAAGAAGCCGAAAAAATGAAAGCCTGTATCACTTCAGGCGACGTAAGTTGCAAGCCGAACACCCTACCCAGCCCCACCGAAGTATTGAATGCCTCGAAACTTCTCCTGGCCGATCACTACGTGATCAGCGCCGATAAAAAAGCCTTCGCCGAGAAGACCGCCGCCGTCAACGCACAGCGAATTGCCGCAGGTCAGGATGCAATCACTTACACCGGCCGGCCTAGCTTCGTCGATCAAATTTGGACGAGTCTTTACACTGTCGCCGTCGGTATGCTGATCGCCTTTTTTATTGCCGTTCCAATCGGGGTCATCATCGGTCTGAACGAGAACCTGCGGACTGCATTCAACTGGTTCATCCAGGTGTTCAAGCCGGTTTCTCCCGTAGTCTGGCTGCTGCTGGTGTTCATGATCGTGAAGACGATGACGATGGGATCCGACTCTGATACGTCTTTCCTGATCTCCGCCATTAGCGTTGGGCTGTGTTCGATGTGGGCGACGTTGGTTAATACCAGCGTCGGTGTTTCCTCGGTTAACCAGGATTATATCAACGTGGCCAAAGTGCTCAAGCTGGGCATCGGCCAAAAGATATTCAAGGTCATACTGCCTTCTGCTATCCCGCTGATTTTTACGGGCCTGCGGATCACGGTATCCGTTGCCTGGATGGTATTGATCGCCGTTGAACTATTGGCCCAAAGCCCCGGCCTCGGCTCCTTCGTCTGGGAAGAATTCCAGAATGGTGCCAACGATTCTAACGCCAAGATCATCGCGGCCATGTTCGTGATTGGTTTCATCGGTTTCCTGCTTGACCGGGTGATGTACTACATCCAACAGTCGGTTTCCTTTGAAAAAGCGCTTGCGTAGGAGTTAGTACACTAACTCCTGGCTCCTAACTCCTGGCTCCTAACTTCTAACCTATGTCCACTCCCGTAATAGAATTTCGCAACGTCTCCAAATGGTACGGCGAAGGAGATAACAAGACCGAAGTCCTTTCCAGCATCAATCTAAAGATCTTGGAAGGCGAATTCCTGGCCATCGTCGGCTTCACCGGTTCGGGTAAAACGACTCTTGTGAATATGATGACCGGCCTGGATAGCCCCTCCGAGGGGGAAGTCCTCTACCGGGGCAAGCCGATCACCGGACCGGCACCGGAGCGGGGCATCATCTTCCAGAACTACAGCCTCCTGCCGTGGTTTACGGTCTATCAGAACGTGGCTTTGGCCGTCAACCAGGTCCATCCCGACTGGCCCAAGGATAAGCGCGACGCCCACATCCGTAACTTCATCGAGATGGTGAACCTGACCCCCGCCATTAACAAAAGACCGAAGGAACTCTCCGGTGGTATGAAGCAGCGCACGAGCATCGCCCGCGTCCTCGCGACCGATCCTGACTTGCTGCTGATGGACGAACCGCTTAGCGCCCTCGATGCCCTGACGCGCGGCAACCTCCAGGAAGAAATTCTTAAAATCTGGAGCGCGAACAAGCGTACGGCTGTACTGATCACCAACGACGTCGACGAAGGCATCTTCATGGCCGACCGCATCATCCCGCTGGAGCCCGGCGAGAAGTCAGGACTCGGGCCTGAATATCAGGTCAACATCGCCCGCCCGCGCGACAAGAAGGCGATGAATACCGACCCCAACTTTAAATCCGTCCGTACTGAAATACTGAATTACCTCGTCCAACTCGGCGAAGCAGCAAAGATGGATCGGGACGATAGCCTGAAGTTGCCAGACTTGCAACCGATCATGCCGGGGACGCAGTCGTTCGCCTGGTTACGCCGTGCTTCATAGCTGCTAACTTCTAGTTCCTAATCTCTATCTACTAACTACGTTCCATGTCCACCAATCCAACCGCTACATCCAACCTCCGCAACGTCATGTTAGACATGCGGAACCTAACCAAGGTATACCCCACACCCAAAGGCGATTACGTTGTTCTGGATAACCTTCAGCTTCAAGTGATGAAGGAGGAGTTTGTCTCCCTGATCGGCCACTCCGGATGCGGAAAGTCGACCCTGCTGACGATGATCGCCGGCCTGAACGGGATTTCCGGAGGGGACATCTTACTTAAGGAATTTCCAATCACCGGCCCCGGCCCCGATCGCGGCGTTATTTTTCAGTCGCCCAGTCTGCTACCGTGGATGTCGGCCCTGGAAAACGTACTGTTAGGTGTCCGTCAGGTTTTTCCGCAGGCGTCAAAGCAGGAGTTGAAGAACATTTGCGCTTACTACCTCAACAAAGTTGGCCTCGGTAACGCGATGCACAAAAAGGCCACGGAGCTGAGCCAAGGTATGCAGCAGCGCGTAGGTATCGCCCGGGCCTTTGCGCTGCGCCCCAAGATTCTGCTGCTCGACGAACCCTTCGGTATGCTCGATTCTCTGACTAAAGCCGAGTTACAGGACGTGCTTCTCGAAATTTGGGACAAAGAAAAGATCACCGCCATTCAGATCACCCATGACGTTGACGAGTCCATTTTCCTGGCCGACCGCGTAATCATGATGACCTCCGGCCCCCGCGCCCAAATTGGTGATATTTTGGAGATTGGCTTCGAGCGGCCCCGCGAACGGAAGGCCATCCTGAACCATCCGGATTATTATCATTACCGAAAGCATTTGATTGATTTCCTGGAGCACTAAAGGTTGGAAGCTAGGAACCAAGGCTGCCGCACGTCACAGCGGCTGCCTGGTTTCCTAGTTCCCCAACTTCTAGATAACTCCCATCTCCCGCCCCTTGCGCAGCAAGTCGCTTTTATTATTCACCCCCAGCGTTTCCATCATTTTATACCGGTGTGTTTCCACCGTCCGGCGGCTGAGGCCGAGTTCATCGGCGATTTCCTGATTAGTCATTCCTTTGGGGATTAGTTTCATGATTTCCCGTTGCCGGCGCGTAATGGTTACGGGCGCGGACGCGGGTGCAGCGGAAGTTGTAGGAGCGGGGGAGGAACCACTACCGGTAATCTGCTTAATCAGGATATTAGACAGGTCTCCGCTGAAGTACTTCTCTCCGCCCAACACCACGCGGATGGCCTTAATGAACTCCTTACGGCTCGCATCTTTTAGCAAATATCCCTGAGCTCCGGCGCTGATGGACTGGAGGACGTACGCTTCGCTATCGTGCATCGAGAGCATGAGGCAGGGCGTTTTGTTGCCCTTTGCCGTCAGGGCCCGCACCGCCGCGATGCCATCCATTCGCGGCATCCGAATGTCCATGATGACCAGGTCGGGCTTGAGCAGGACGATGACTTCGAGGGCTTCCTCTCCGTTACTGGCTTCACCGATCACCTGGAGGTCGGCTTCGTCTTCGAGTAGACTTTTGATACCGTTGCGCACCAGGGCATGGTCGTCGGCTAATACAATTTTGATTGGCATGATCATATTCGTAAGAAACTAAAGATAAAAGGTAGTCGGCACCTGTCAGTTCGCAACCGGTTTACATTCCGCCAGCGGTACGTTGATGCTGATCCGGGTTCCCGTTTCGGGATGGCTGCGCATGAAAAGCCGTCCGTTGAGGTTTCTGATTCGTTCCTCCATAAAGTGAAGGCCGAGGCCGGAGCCGTCGGTTTTGTCGTGCAGGTCTTTGTGGTCGAACCCTTCGCCGTCATCATCAATGGTGATGCTCAGGAGTTGCGCACCGGCCGACAGGGTGATCAGGATGTAGTTGGCCCCGGCGTATTTGATGGCGTTATTAACGGCCTCCTGCACGGTACGGTAGAGGTTAAGTTCTGCCGGACCGTTCAGCCGGTAATCAACGGAGTCGTTGCGGAAAACGACGCGCTCTCCGGTGAGGCGGCTGAGTTCGCGGGCCATTTTCTCCAAAGCGGGTACGAGGCCGTAGTCGATCAGCTCTGGCGGGGTGAGGTTGAAGGTTGCCAGCCGGACTCCGAGCATGATTTCCTTGCTCAGAATCTTAAGTTGATCGATTCGTTCGGCGGTCTGTTCGGGCTTCTCGGGCCGTAGGCTTTCCAGGCTGAATTTCAGGGCAGTTAGCTTTTGGCCGATGCCATCGTGGAGGTCACGGGCCACCCGCAACCGTACTTTCTCCTGGGCTTCCACGATCTGCCGGGAGCGGAGTTTACTGCGTTCGAATTCCTCCGATATTTTCTCTTCACTCAGTGTCCGGAGCGATTGTTCGGCGTCCTTACGACCGGTCACGTCGCTGGCCAGCAAAAAGACCTGCCCGATGTTTCCCTGGTGGGCGGAAAGCAGGGAGACTTCCAACCAGTGTTCCGTTCCCGCCGGGTCGCTGATCTGCCACTCTCCCTGCCAGTTGCCGGTGCGGGCGCTGGCGATGGTTTCGGCGAAGTAGGACTGGCGTTCTTCCCCAGGGTGGAGGTAGCGCTCCAGCGAATGACCGACCGGAATGCTTTCTGTGCCCAGGCCCAGCAGGTCGGCAAACTTTCGGCTCAGGTGGATGATGGACCCGTCGGGGTGGAGGGTTGCAAACAAGGCTGCCCGGTCGATGATCTGGTTGAGGGCGGACAGTTCCCGCAGGCTCACCTCCTTGGCGCGGACGGCCTCTTCGGCTACGAGCCGCGCCTCCGCCTGGGCTACTTTTTCTTTCCGAAGGGCAACGAACTGGCGGCGGACGAACCGGCTGATCGGTTGAAAAATGAACAGGAGTTCCAGTAGAAGAATAGCTCCGATACCGAGGTTGATCCAGCTCTTTGTCCGGCGGAGTTTGTTCACCCGGTTGGTCGCGGCTACAGAAATCCGACCGACGATGATTTCCATACGGGAGAGAAAGGTGTCAGACAGTGTGTTTAGTTGTTCTTTGCTCTTAACACCCTCCACCGCATCCTGCGTCCGCGCCGAAAAACCTTGTAAGTCTACCGAGCGCTTTTTAATCTGAGCCATCAGCATTTCCAGTGCTTCGAGCTGAGGCAGTACGGGGTCGTTTTCAAGCTGTTCTGTGAGCAATTCATGGCCGCTGAACCAGTCGGATAAATTGTCGTTGAGGCTATTGTTCTCTACATCGGTAGCGGGCGCTAGGCCGATCTTTGCGATGCGCTGGCTCAGCATTCGCTGCCGCCCGGCTACGTTGATGATGTTGGCGTCTTTGGCCTGCGCGTCGAGGGCATTTTCGATGAGCAGGTGCTCGCCCAGCAGGGCCAGACCGATGACGCTCAGAGCCAGCAGGTAGGAGTAGCGAAGGCGGGCAAACAGGCGGTTGTCTGCGGCAGTTTGTTCAGGCATCGGCCAGGGCTTTTCTGACCAGTTCCCCAACGGCGATTGGGAGATCGAGTTGCAGCGCGGCCGCCTGGCCTTCTGCCGACATTTTTCCCCAGGTCTTTTGCAGGATGTCCACCACCTTTTCTTCCGCGTGCGACGCAGCAAATTCCAGGGCGTAAAATTGTAGGAAAACGAGACAGATAACGTCCTCCAGCGTCTGCGTATCCGGATCTTGTTTCAGCCGTTTTTTCTCCAGCAAAAACTGTACGCGTTGGATGGATTCGTTCGTGAAACCGAGTGGTCCTAGAATCTCTCCGGCGCGGGCAGCGTGGCGCTTTTTCTGGTCGTTACGCCAGGTCAGGTAGCCGACGCGGTCCATGGGGTAATCGGAACGGGGGATGGCCCAGCGTTCTAAATGTTGCGCCCGTGCGGCCAATTCTAATTCGGGCGCGGACGCAGGTGCGAAGGAAGCCAGGACGGCAGACATTCTCCGGCCGTACACCAGTTCGTAGGGTAGGGGAGTTCCGTCTACCATCGTGGTTCGGGTGTCCGCAGCGTTGGCCGCATCGATGGCCGCGAAGGCCTGTTCCAGATTACTTAGTTCTGCCATAGCCGCAAGGTAAGGCTAATCCGAAAAACCTACGTATACGTAATCGTATTCAACCTTTACCGGGTAGACGGCTACGGCGGGGCAATCTCCGTTGAGGTTCTCACCCGTTGTGAGGCTGAAGGTCTTTTTATGCAGCGGGCAGGCGACTTTCGGAATACCGTCCTGCTCCCCGATCAGGCCCCGGCCGAGGACGTTTTCCAGCTTGTGCGGACAAAGGTTCTGACAGGCGTACCACTTCTCCTGGCGGGGGAAGTAAAAGACCGCGACTTGTTTGTCGCCGTACTTGATGGTCGCGCCAGCCCCAATGGGGAACTGAGTGGTTTTGCCGGCGCGGTACCAGGTGGTGACATCGGTGGGGAGGACGGAGGTGTAAAGTGGCGGTGTAGTAGTCATTTTGTTTTTGAGTCTTAAAGATGAAGTGGAGAAGCTGGAAATTACGAACTAAGCTGCCGCACGGGGAAGCACGGCAACCTATTTTCTAAGCCCACGCCTTCGGCATTTTTTGGTCCCGTAGCCCGACGAATTCCAGGGTGTCGTCCTGTTCGTCGGTGTTGACGAAGGTTTGAAAACGTGCGCGGAGTTCCGGCGTAGTGACCGCCTCTTTCCATTCGCATTTGTAGGCGGCGACGAAGCCGTTCATCTCCGCCTCGAACTCGGCGTTGAGGCCGAGTACGTCGTCGATGACTACGCTTTTGAGGTAGTTGATGCCTCCTTCGAGGCCTTCCAGCCAGGCGGCGGTGCGGACGAGCGGTGCCGCCGTGCGGAGGTAGAAAGCCAGCATCCGGTCGAGGTACAGCACGGCCGTTTCCTTGTCGATTGGGCCGGCAAGGAGTTCGGCGTGTTTCGGGCGTGCGCCGCCGTTGCCGCAGACGTAGAGATTGTAGCCGCCTTCCACCGCGATGAGGCCAAAGTCTTTGCCTCTGGCTTCCGCGCATTCCCGGATACAGCCGCTGACACCACCTTTCAGTTTGTGCGGAGAACGGAGTCCTTTGTAACGGTTTTCCAGCTCTACGGCGAAAGTTACGGCGTCGTCCATTCCGTAGCGGCACCAGGTGGAGCCGACGCAGCTTTTGACCGTCCGCAGCGATTTACCGTAGGCGTGGCCGCTCTCGAATCCGGCGGAGATGAGTTCTTCCCAAATGAAGGGAAGTTCCTCCAGCCGCGCACCGAACATATCAATCCGCTGGCCACCGGTAATCTTGGTGTAGAGGTCATACTTCTCGGCCACCTGGCCCATCACAATGAGGTGGCGCGGTGTGATCTCACCACCGGCCACACGGGGAACGACCGAGTAAGTACCGTTCCGCTGGATGTTGGCCAAAAAGCGGTCGTTCGTATCCTGAATGGCAGCCTGAGGGTTGGCCGTTTCCATATAGATGGTGGCGAACAGGCTGGCCAAAGGCGGCTTACAGCTTTCGCAGCCATTGCCGGTTCCGATCTGGTCGAGGGCCTCGTCGTAGGTGCGGATGTTCTTGACAACGATGAGGTCGCGCAGTTCCTGGCGGGTGTAGGGAAAGTGCTCGCAGATGAGATTTCGGACGACTTTACCCTGACTTTTCAGGTAACTGTCTACAAGGTCGCTGATCATCGGTTTACAGCCGCCGCATCCGGTTCCTGCGCCGCAGCATCCGCCGAGGTCTTTGACGGACTGGGCTTCGCCGCTGTCGAGGAAATCGGTCATCTGGCCTTTACTGATGTTCTCGCAGGAGCAAATGACGGCGGTATCGGGCAGATCCAACACCCCTGCACCTGCGTCCGCGCCGCCCCTTGCTCCGAGAATGAGATCCTCCGGTTGGGGTGGGAGCGGCATGTCGTTCTGCACGATCTGGTGCAGCATATTGTAGTCGGACGCATCACCGACGAGGATACCACCGAGTAGCTTTTTACCGTCGTTGGAAATGTTGATACGTTTATAAACGCGGCTTACTTCGTCGTTGAAAACAATGGTACGTGCTTCGTCCGGCTTAGTGAATACCTTTCCGAAACTGGCGACGTCGGTGCCAATCAGCTTCAGCTTCGTCGACATGTCAATGGCCTCGGGCATAGCCCCGGCATCCTCATCGGCGAAGATGGTGCCGAGGGCTACGCGGGCCATTTCGTAGCCGGGCGCGACGAGGCCATAAATCATGCCATTGTACAGGGCGGCTTCACCGATCACGAATACGTCAGGGGCACTGGTGCGAAGTTGGTTGTCGGCAATGATGCCACCACGTGGGCCTATTTCAATACCGGATTGGCGGGCCAGTTCGTCGCGTGGCCGAATACCGGCAGAGATGATGAGCAGGTCGGTTTTTAGTTGCGTTTCATCGGTAAATTCAAGGTGGGTGATGCTGCCGTTGCCACCAATCTGGGCGGTATTTTTCTGGCAGTGAATCCCGAGGCCGAGATTGACTAAAGTGTCTTTAAGAACGGCGGCACCGCGCTCGTCCAATTGGCGGGGCATGAGGCGATCTGCGAATTCGACGACGTGGCTTTTCAGGCCCATATCCATAGTTGCCTTGGCGGCTTCGAGGCCCAGGAGCCCGCCGCCGATGACGGTTGCGGAAGCCTCCTCACGGCTTTTGATGGACTCGGCGTAGTCCATAATATCATCGAGGTCTTCAATGGTACGGTAGACAAAGACGCCCTTTTTTTCTTTGCCGGAAATGGGCGGGACGAAAGCATTCGACCCGGTGGCGATGACCAGGTAATCGTAGCCATGTGTTTGGCCGGAGGCGATGGACACCCGCTTGTTGTCGTGGTCGATGGCGGTTACGCTTTCGTCGCAGCGTAGTTCGATACCGTTATCGGCGTACCACTCCGCGCTGGCCAGAGAGAGGCGGTCGGCGTCCCGGTTAGCAAAGTATTCACTGAGGTGCACCCGGTCGTAGGCCGGGCGGCGCTCTTCCCCGAAAACCAGCAGCTCAAAAGCGGAACGGCCGGGGTGACGGCTGAACAGTTCACAGAATTTATGGCCGACCATGCCATTACCAATCAGGACTATCTTTTTCACGGAACTTAATTTTCGTTGTTAAATACGTAGTCGCAAAACTACGTATTATTTACGTATATTTGCGCCACACTACGTAATTATATTTACTTATGGGTTTACATCTTGCTTCCTCCCGTATTAGCCTGGTTGGTGCCGGGCCCGGAGATCCTGAACTTCTTACCTTGAAAGGATTGCGGATGATCAGGTCAGCCGACGTGATTCTGTACGATGCGCTGTTGAGCGAGGAGATTCTTGATTTTGCGCGCCCGGGTATTCCGTTACTTTACGTAGGGAAACGCTGTGGTAAACACGCCATGAGCCAGGAAGCGATCAGTCAGTTGCTGGTGGAAAGTGCATTACGTCACGGCCATGCTGTTCGTCTGAAAGGGGGAGATCCTTTTGTATTTGGCAGGGGTGGGGAGGAGTGGTTGGCGGCTGAGTCTGTAGGAATTCCGGTTTCGGTTATCCCTGGTGTAAGTAGTGCGCTGGCAGTTCCTGCGCTGGCTGGCATTCCGCTGACACATCGTGGGGTGAGCCGTGGGTTCTGGGTACTTACTGCAACCACTAAAGAGCGTAAACTCTCGGAAGAAATGGAAGAGGCCGCCCGCTCCGGTGCTACTGTCGTCGTCTTGATGGGAACCCGAAAAGTGGCGCAGATAGCGGCTCTTTTTTTACAACACCGGGCTGCCGACACACCGTTGGCGTTGCTTCAGGCTGGTAGCTTGCCGGAGAGCTGTACCACGGTTGGTGTTATTTCGGAAACGGCGGAAATTATTGCTGCTGCGGAGAACGGGGAGCGAGGGGTACTGGTGATCGGAGAAGTGGTGAATGCTTTGGTGGAACAATCTAATCTGAACCCAATTAATTTTCATGCTGGTTTTTCCTTAACGTAGTACCGTCAATGGTCCGTTGCGATTTTATGCCCTTTTGTAGCCGCGTAGCTTGAAGTTACTGATCTCCGGCAGGAGTTTTTGAATTAAAGCTTCGTCAAGGTCCAGCGGACACAAGGATAATATTCGTCGGGCTTGATACTCATTCATGTGCCTTTGCTCGATGTCAGCGATGGAAAAGGCTCCCACGGCTTCGCCTGGGCCACGTAGATGGTAGGCCGCTTTGGCGGACGGACCAACGGTGAGCACTACGTTGAAATGGTGGTACACTTTTCAGTTGTAATCTACAGGCTCGCTTAACGCCAAGATGGAAGAAGGACGGGACATCAGCCTCTACGTTCACCTGCCCTTCTGCGAGCAGCTGTGTACCTACTGTGGCTGCAACAAACGCATTACTAAGAACCACGCAGTGGAATCGCCCTACATCGATGCGGTACTGGCCGAGTGGCGGCTCTATACCGAATCCCTGCACCTGCGGCCCCGCCTGAAAGAACTGCACCTTGGTGGCGGAACCCCAACCTTTTTTCTCGCCGGACATGCTGGCCCGCCTCGTCGACGGCCGCCATTACGCTGCCGCTCGGCATCACCACCAGTAAGGAATTCGCCGAGCTGGAGTGGCCCATCGACATCGGCATCGCCCTGGTATGGATCGTTTTCGGCATCAACCTCTTCATGACCATCCTGAAACGGCGGGAACGGCACCTTTACGTCGCCATCTGGTTTTACATCGCTACCTGGGTGACGGTGACCGTGCTGCACGTGGGCAACAGCCTCGAAATTCCTTACAGTTTCACCAACAGCTATCCCGTCTTCGCCGGCGTTCAGAATGCCCTCATCCAGTGGTGGTACGGCCACAACGCCGTAGCCTCCTTCCTGACCAAGCCTTACCTGGGGCTGATGTACTACTTCCTGCCCAAGGCGGCTAACCGGCCGGTGTTCAGCTACCGCCTGTCGATCATCCACTTCTGGGCACTGATCTTCATCTATATCTGGGCCGGACCTCACCACCTGCTCTATACCAGTCTTCCGGATTGGGCGCAGAGCCTCGGTATGGTCTTCAGCCTTATGCTCATCGCACCCAGCTGGGGCGGTATGCTCAACGGCTTGCTGACTTTGCGCGGCGCGTGGGACAAGGTCCGCGAAGACCCCGTGCTAAAATGTTCGTGGTCGCCATCACCGCCTACGCGTTAATCCGTTCAAATGCCAACTTACTGCTTGGTTACGAATTCAACTACTTAACATAAGATTAATTATAGGCTCTTGGGTCACGCCCTGAAATGACTCTACACTGTTGTCGTAACAAACTGACAAACAATGATGTACAAATTTTCAACAACCACAAGTAAGCACAGCGTTCCGCAGAAACTCCACATTCTAGCGCTACTATCTGAAGGGCTTTTAACGGACGCTCAGGCTATCAGCGAATACCATCTTAGCCCTAAATTGCTACGGGCCTGGCGTAAGTGGCGTCACCTGCACATTCTTAAAAAATACAATCCCCGTACCGTGAGTAAACCGAAAAAAACCGACGCGCAGAAGCTTGCAGAAGCAGAGCGCAAAATGAAGGAGTTGGAAAAGGAGTTGAAGTGGCAAACCCTGCGCGCTGACACCTTGGATAAATTCATCGATATCAGCGAAGAAATGCTAAATATCACGATTAGAAAAAAGCCTGGTTCCAAACAATAAACGAGCAGCTCGCCTCCTACCCTACCGCAGGAATTGAGCCGCTTTGCCGAGTGTTTGGAAAAACCCGTAGTGCATTCTACAAGGCAGAAGAAAAGACTAGTCACGACAACCTGGAGCATGCCCTCATCGTCGGTGAAGTGCGTGAGATCAGAAAGGATCAACCCTATCTGGGTACCGAGAAAATATATCATAAAATAAAACCATTCCTAAAAGATCACAGCATTAAAATCGGCCGAGACAAGCTGAATAAACTGCTGAAAACGTATCACTTACAGTCAAATAGACGTAAGAGAAGAGCTGGTGGAACAAACTCTAATCACAGCTACCGAAAGTACCCGAACCTGGCTAAAGACGTTAAGCCTGTCCGGCCAAATGAGCTATGGTCAAGTGACATCACTTACATCCACCGCTTCCAAGATTTTAGCTACCTGAGCTTGATCACAGACTCTTATTCGCACAAAATTGTCGGCTGGTATCTGAGCAAAAATTTGTCGACCGACGGGCCGGTAAAAGCCTTGGAGATGGCCTTACTAAACCGCCGAAAAGACAAGGCGGCAAAGCTGCCGCTTATGCATCATTCCGATCGCGGAATCCAGTACTGCAGCCGGGCTTATATATCTCTTTTGAAGAAACGAAACGTCACCATTAGCATGTCCCGGGCCTCCTATCAGAACCCCGTAGCCGAGCGAATAAACGGTATCCTGAAGACCGAATTACTGCAAGATGGCTACCCTACT
>Ga0209185_1000213_pt1 | contig 84753 bp, 55 predicted proteins | sample SidtaG_2_FD_187425 | JGI IMG/M metagenome (GOLD analysis project Ga0209185, IMG submission 187425) | Marine algal microbial communities from Sidmouth, United Kingdom - Sidmouth_Asex2 metaG (SPAdes) (version 2) | ecosystem: Host-associated > Algae > Red algae > Unclassified | place: Sidmouth... | reverse complement strand
AAGTTGGCTACTCGATAGCCTAAACGCTTCTGGAGATGAGACCTCTACTGGGCTGAACGTAAGTTTTGCTCAGCAAGTCACGCCGTAGAAAGAAGAATCCCACTGGCTTTAGCTGTGGGAGTGTCAACACCTGTCACTGAGGTTGTGTTTCAGTCACAGGAGGGAGGGAGATAATCACAATCCACGGATCGGCTACCTCAGCTACCCATTTTTTTCTCAAAGGATCAGTACGAGAGCGATTTGAGGCTGTAACTAGAGCTAGAACCTTTTCTATCTGCGAAAAATTGGCAGACAGGCCTAGGGTGCTTTGTAAAAATTGCCGCAGTGCTCGCCGCTGAAGAGCGATTGGGGCAGATTTCAAGCAGTGACGATTGATGTAGCCTAGAGATGAACGTGTGCTGGTGTGAGATAAAGCTGGGGGTTGATGAGGGAGGGCAACTGCTAGCAATCGCTGTGTTTCGGCTTCGAGAAACGCTACATCTGCTTGCAGAATATCAGCGGTCTGGGCCAGGGCCGTCTCCACCTGGGGATTGAAATGGCTTTTTAGATAGGGCAAAACTTCTTGACGGATGCGATTGCGGCGATAGGCTAGCTCCTGGTTCATGGCGTCTTGCCAAAGTGGTAATTCCCTCGATTCACAAAATTCTCCAGTTTGAGCTCGGGTCACTTCCAGCAATGGCCGTACCAACTGTACCTGGGTCGATAGGGGGCGTTGCCAACTTAAGGCTTGTAAGCCGTCGGTGCCACTACCCCGTATTAGGTTATAGAGCAGCGTTTCTGCGCGATCGCTGGCCGTATGCGCAGTCACAACTCGGGCATAATTCTGTTGCTCAGCAATCTCGGTTAGCATCTGGTACCGCCAATCACGACCTGCTGCTTCACTTTTCAAAGCGGTGGGTGCTTGTTTCAAGAACAAAGGTAACTGGTACTGGTCAGCAATTTGGGCAACATGTTCGGCATTGGCCCCTGAGTCAGATGGCCAACGATGATCCCCATGGGCAAGCGCTAAAGACCATCTCCATTTGGGTTGTAGATCTGTCAGTAATTGCAATAGGCAAAAGGAATCTTGACCGCCTGAAATTGCCAGTAGCACCTTTTGCTGCGCAGGCAAGAGTTGCCGCTGTTTCAAGATGTGCTGGAGTTGAGCATGTAGAGGAGTCCAAACAACAGGATGGTTCACTTAAATATCCCTCTTGCTAAGCCAAAAGTAACTGAAGAACAATACAGTTGCTGATAGCCCGAAAGAAGCCAATCCTTTTCTTGAAAACCATGAGGAAGCGATCTAGAGAATTTTTGGGCTTGCGGGCCAATACTAAGAAAAATGAGAAATTAAACTTCAAGCGTACCTCTTGGAGCTGGAATGGCATACTTTGGATGAAGAATGTAAGTAAAATCACATCTATCCCTTTTATTGTCAAATTTGCTTAGTTTTCGGCAACGTTCATGTTGGACTTTCAAGATCATTACAGTGTGCTGCAAGTATCGCCACAAGCAACTTCAGCAGATATCAAAATTTCTTTTCGTCGGCTTGTTCGCCAATATCATCCTGACATTAATCCTAGTAATCCAAGGGCTGCAGCCGTTTTTCAGAAAATTTGTACGGCCTATGAAGTCCTTAGTAATCAAGAGCAACGAATTCTGTACGATCACAACTACCATCCCCCATCTTCGTGTACTGAAGAATCAGGTGCTGTCGTACTTCGCGATGCACAGCAGTATTTTATGCAGGGGGTGCAAAAAGCCAATAGACGTAACTATGCCGCTGCGATCGCAGATTTTACCCAAGCGATACATCTTGAGAAAAACTATTTAGAAGCGTATATGGGGCGATGTCAGGCTCGGTTTGCCCTTGGTCATCACCGAGAAGTCTTGAAAGATTGCAACCATATATTAAGCATCCAGCCCAACTCTGCTCAGGCTTTCTTTTTTAGAGGTCGTTCTTACTATCGTTTAGGGGATTTAGATCTGGCTATTGCAGCCTATTCGCAAGCGGTTGCCTTAGAAAAAGAATATGCCCCAGCCTACTATCATCGGGGCATTGCCTATATCAAAGTGAAAAAGCGGTTAGCGTCATGGGATTTGCAGAGGGCAGCAGATTTGTTTCGGCAACAAGGGCATATGAGCCATTATCAACGGGCGATCTCGACGCTTAAAGATCTCAACCGCAAACCAACCTACATTGTTCTCAACCTGCCTCGGAACGGCGTAACTCTAGTCGTTAAAGCCTGCACAGCCTTGCCCCGTTTTTTCGCCGATCCCAGCAATACAGCCTCGCAAGTTTGGCACCGTCAGCGTCCCTATCAATCAGTGGGAATGGGTTTAATATTTGCAGCTCTAGCCGTAGGATGCGCGATCGCAGGCATGCATCTGTATGTTCCTGAGGGCCTGATTTTGTCCAACCCGCAACTGTTAATTCTCAGTGCGACTGCTTTCGGTAGCCTCGTGCTCATGGGAGGGATAGTCCGACAGATGGTTGGCAAAAAAGGACGCTGGTCTGGCGATGTTTTAGTTGCAGGGGCAGCCGTTCTCCCCCTCGGAGTCTGGGCAATTCTCAGTAGTTTGGTGATGAGGCTAGGACAGATTGAACTCATTGCCTTTAGCCTCTTTACCGCTAGTTATGTCCTGCTTAGCCTATATGGCGGCTACACCAAAATGGGTCAAATTTCGGAAGCGATTGCTGCGTTTGCCATTCCTACCATCTTGATGATCAGTTATGGCGTCACGGCCTTAACTTATCGGACCTTAACGCTTTGACTGGTATAGGTTTGAGTCTCTAGAGTTCGCCGTTTGAAGAACTTAGAAGAACCAACCATAGGAGTGTAACCCTTTCCCCAACAGATTAACCCCCAAATAACAGACCCAGACGACAAAAAAGCCACCCGTTGCCAAATAGGCCGGACGCCGACCTTGCCAGCCTCGGGTAATGCGGGCATGCAGATAAGCTGCAAATACTAGCCAGGTAATCAAGGCCCAGGTCTCTTTTGGATCCCAGCTCCAGGGAGCTCCCCAAGCTTCATTGGCCCAGACTGCTCCGGCAATAATACCAATGGTTAGTAACGGAAAACCTAAACCAATCATGCGGTAGCTAAGATTATCGAGGGACTCAGCCAAGCTCAAGCGGTTGAGGGATAGAGCCGGGGCAGGAGCGGTGGCGACAGGGGTCAGTACAGCTGTTGCTTGCGCACCGATAGATCCCCCTGTTTCGCTGCTGCTAGGGCTAGACGCTGCTGCTACAGAGTTAGCTTGAGGTTCCCGCTTGCGAAAACTGCCAGTGCCGATTGAACTGCCTTTGAGTTCGACAGGCTGGCCCAGCGTCACAATCAAAAAGGCAATCGCTAACAAGGACCCCACCATCAAAGCTGAGTAACTGAGCATCATCACACTGACGTGCATCATCAACCAGTTAGACTTGAGTGCAGGCACTAAAGGGGCAGACGTCTGCATCTCGTCAGGTAACGTCAGGGTCGCAAACGCAGTGATACCCATAGCTACTGGAGCGGTCGCTGCTCCTACTAATCGACTTCGACTGAGCCATTCTGCTAGCAAATGGACCGTTGTCACACCCCAGGCTAGGAAGAACAAAGACTCATACAGATTGCTAATGGGGAAATAGCCACCCTCAAGCCAACGGGCTCCTAATAAACAAGCCATACAGAGATTCGCGATCGCCATACCTGCTGTTCCCAAAGTTGGGAAGAAAGGAATTTTGGGAAAGGCAACGCCTCCCCAGTAAATCAGCATGGTCACAAATAAAACGGCGAAAGAAAGATTATCAAGCTTATTTTGGAGCAGGACCAAATCCATCGTTTTTATCCTTATTCTATGAATCTTTGAGTCAATGACTCAGCGAAAGCGTTGTTCATCGGTGAACGCGCACTCTTTATCCTACCCAATTACGGACCGGGGGCGGCGGTACACTTTTAAACTGCCTACGGCACGTCAACAATAGGCGGTTGCAGTTTTAAGAAGGCCTTTTCGGCTGCAGCTTTCTCCGCCGCTTTAATGGAACGTCCCTGTCCCGTACCTAACAATTGATCCTGTAGCCAAACTTCAGCCGTAAACCGTTCGTTCGTTGCTAAGGCAGCATGCTGAGATTGGGCTTGGTTATCTTGGACGCGATAGTCTGGCAATTGTTGATAGGTTGCTTGAGTCCATTGCTGCAGAGCAGCTTTGTAGTTTTGATAGGCTGGGTCTGTTCTCACGCGTTCCGCTTGGGTTTGCAAGTGAGATTGTAGCCAAGGTTGAATTAAAGAGAGATCACCAGTGCTCAGGTACAGGGCTCCCAGTACTGCTTCGAAGGCATCTGCTAGCCGCGATTCTTGTCCCTGAGTGTCTTTGCTAGCACTGGCCCCCAATAGCAGAAATCGGTCGAGGCCATAGCTACAGGCCAAGGTTGCTAAGTGGCGATCACTGACTAAGATAGATCGAATTGCCGACCACTCTCCCACAGACCCTTGAGCATTGGTTTGCCACAACAACAGGGTCGCGAGGAGCCTGACCACAGTATCTCCGACAAACTCCAGCTGTTCATAATTGGCTGGGGCCGAGGCCGACGGATGGGTAAGCGCCAGGTCTAGTAGATCCCAGCGAATCGGCGCAGTGGGGGATAGTCCTAGCCGTAGGCTCAATTTTTCTAATTGTCGATGTCGCTGGGGCGGGCAACTGGACATTGATAGAGATAGCACCTCTGCTTGATTCAACCGTTAGGATAACAAATTCTAAAGAGGGGGGAAGAGCAGGCGGTAAGCCGGGTTCTGTTCTCTTGTATGACCAAGGTAATTTATCGCCTTGGTCATACAAGAGGGTAGTTATCTATCTGGGACGCCTGTTACCAGACGCCTCTAGCGGCGCTACAAACGAGAGCGGGGGAAAGACCAACCTTTGCCCTCTGCCTTGCTCTCCACCGGGGTTTACCGAGCCAACGCCTCTCGACGCTGCTGGTGCGCTCTTACCGCACCCTTGCACCCTTACCTGTGAGTGTTAAGCTAGTGCAGCTCAACCCACCATCGGCGGTATGTTTCTGTGGCACTCTCCTCACGGTCACCCGCACTGGGCGTTACCCAGCAAGTCTGGTCTTTTGAGAGCCCGGACTTTCCTCAGACTTGCGATCGCAAGTCCGCAACCACCTACTCCTGCTCTTCCCTTACCCTCAATAGTCTACCTAGATTAATGACGTTTCATCAGCAACCCAGGAACTTCGTGGGTAAAAGAGAACTGTGTACCCATCTATGTGATCACTAATGACGAATGTTCACTTGAGGAGATCTTAAAATAATGATGATTTCAAGAGAATATGGATAGAGTTGTGACACATAGTCTGTGCATATTCTTGTCAGTCTATTTATCAATACTTAACTAATGCTTTTTTCCTTAGTGACAACTAACTATTATTTAAGTGCTGTGTAACAGTAGCCTATTGTTTTCAATCTTAAACAAGCTGACTCTGAGCTAATTGATAGCACGTCCCAGCGTCCAATCTTAAATTTTGCCTGCTGGTTGTTTTGAGATTCAAGATGCCACTCATATAGGGTGAACAACTCTCAAGCGATCTAATCAAATCGTCTATTCATTGTGTAGGAGGCTGCGTATATGCAACCCAAACGACCTAATTCAATGTCCACCTTCGCGATGTTAGTCACCTTGGGGGTTTCTACACCACTGATCTTGGCTGAATCTCAGGTTGTCTTGGTTCAGGCTCAAGAGGCGCCCACGACAATTAAGATTAATAACTTAACGCGCATGGCCCCAATTAATCAGGCGCTTAAAAAACAGTATGAGACTCAATTTTCTAATACAACCGTTGAAATTAAGGCCCAACAAACGGATACCAATTTACAACTACAAAACAAACAAGCTGACTTAGCGGCAATTAGCAGACTTTTAACCCCTAAGGAAAAAGCGCAAGGCCTAGTTCAGGTGCCAGTGACGCGAGAGAAAATTGCCATTGTTGTTGGTAAAGATAATGACTTTGCCAAAGGACTCACCATTGCTCAAGTGACCCAGATTTTCCAAGGAGAAATTACAAATTGGTCGCAGATAGGGGGCAAGCCAAGACCGATTCGGGTGATTCATCGACCGATTGCCGACAATCTTCAAAGTACGCTGCAAACCTATGATTTGTTCCGTCAGGCTGCTTTCGAGGCGGGCGGTAATACCGTCCAATTAGACCAAGATAGTGTCACGGCACTTGCGACTGAATTAGGTGCAGATGGGATTAGTTATGCCCTAGCGAGTCAAATTTCGGATACCAAAAGTGTTCGTCCAGTCTCTATGTACCAAACCTTGCCAAATAATCCTAAGTATCCCTTCTCGCAACCTTTTACTTATGTTTATCAGGGGAAGCCTAGTCCCTCCACTCAAGCTTTTCTAGACTATGTTGCCACCGAGCCAGGACAGCAAGCCATTGCCGAAGCCAAAACTCAACCTGATTTGTTTAGTGATCCTGATACCAATAGCAAATCTACCTCTAGCACTTCATCAGGAGATCCAGCCCCCCCTATTTCGTCCAATCCCAATAGCCCATCTGAGGTAACGAACAGTCCTGCTAACTCTGCTTCCAATCAAGATGCTGCTGACCCAGGCCCCCCTTCTTCAACTGATACCTCAGGAAAAGCTCCAACAGGTTCTAGTCGTTTGGGATGGCTACCTATTACATTGATACTTTTGGTTTTGGGAGCAGTTATTGGCGGACTTCTCAAGACGTTACTCGCAAAGCGCAAGCCCAAAGCGCCCCCTAGACCGGCTCCTAATTATGCTGAAAAAATCAGACCCACAACCATTCAAGGTTTGTCTACCCAATTGCAAGCATCACCAGACAGCCCACTTGCCACCCCTCCTCCTATTCAGACAGCAAGTAGTTCCCTGACACCTAACAATATTAGCTTGGGGGCTGCAACTGCAGGAGCTGCTGCAGCTGGGGCAACTGAGAATTCCTCTCCTCCACCATCAACTCCGGTGGATATTACGTCTGAAGAACTGCGAGTGCAGACCCGTATTCAAGCTCCTAAAACTGAACTCCAGGATACGCTTCCCCAGACACGAAGCCCGGACACTCAGTTGCAAGATTCGAGCCCAACCCAACTGCAACCCTTGGACGACTATGAAAGTGCTAAGACTAGCCCTATGCAATTAAAAGAACCGGGTTCTACGCAGCTCCAAGATCCTAGTTCAACTCAGCTCCAAGATAAAAGTTCGATGCAACTGCAAAATTCACAACAAGCTTGGGAGCAAGAAGAAGTATTTTCTCAAAATTCAGATCTGAGTTCAACGCAATTGCAAGATTCTAGTCCGACGCAGCTTCAAAATTCAAGTGCAACACGATTGCAAGATTCAAACCAAACGAAACTCCAGGACTTAAGTCCAGCACAATTACAAGATTCTAGTCCGACGCAGCTTCAAGATTCGAGCCCAACCCAACCGCAAGATCCTAAACAGACCTGGATCCAAGATGAGGAGTTTCCCGAGGGTATAGATCCAAGTCAAACGCAATTGCAAGATCCAAGTCAAACCTGGACTCAAAACGAAGCATCCCCTCAGAGTCCCGATCCCGGTTCAACACAGTTGCAAGATCCCAATGCCACCCAACTTCAAGATCCCAAATAGACTTGGAGTCCAGATAATTGGAGTTTATTCCTGGAGTTTATCTAGAGAAATGGGTGGCTAAAGACCTGCTTGCGCATCTTTACTCGCTACCCTAGCGTATACCTGCTGATTGGATGGGAACTTCGTGCCCAACTGTTTCGACAGTTAGGCAATAGAGTTTTTTGGGTACTATCCTTTGGGAGCGGGTTCTGATACTTTATGCAGAGTTAGAAATGGGTCTACGTAAATCAAGCAAATGTTCAGTTTTGTGACTAGAAACAAACAATCTACTTCAAAATCCATAGGTTTGAGTTAATCTTGTTTAACTCAAACCTGGCATCAGGATTCAAAAAGCTTCTAAGCTTGGGTTTGGGAACAATATTCAAGAGAGTACTCATCGTCATCAATAGGGCGCTGGAGACAACCCCATGCATTACTTATCTCTTCGAAAGTTGACAGCATATGCTGCTGCTAGCATACCTTTTGCGACTTCATTGCCAGCGGTGGCTATGGGAATGCCTACTGAGCCAGACACAGATTTGCTAGGAAAACGGCTGCCCAAAACCGCAATCGCAGCAGCTTTTGGGCTCACATCTGTTCCCCAAAGTAAGTTTGTTGCTGTCGCTGTTCCTCGGGACTCGGGATATTACAATTTGCTGATCCTAGAACAAGTTTCTAGTAGCAAGCAATGTTGGAAAGAACATGGGTCTAGTCCCACAGAAATAGAACCTTTGCTGCTTAATTTTGACTTTTCAGGGATTTGTGGGCGCAGTACAGATAGTAACGGCTATTCTATTCGTCAGGCTGGTAAAGATTTAGGGTTAGATTACCGCCTGACATTGCAGAAGCAGGGAAATGATCTGGTTTTGCTCGGCAAGCCCAATTCTAGTCGCGTGGGACAGCCTATGGAAATTGGGCGAACTCAAGGGATAGGCTCAGGCTTACTCAAAATTCACCTGAATTCAGGATGGCAGTTTGCCAAACGCACGTATAAAGGCAAGACCCTAGGCCACATTTATCTGAATACCAATCAGACTGAGTTGCCCGCTGTTGCCGGACGCCGCCTCTCTCCGCCGCGACCTTCGGGAGAGAGGATTCCCCTCACTACTACCTCTGGGTCTTCGAAAGCAGTCGATATACCCGTCCCTTTCCCAGGCGCAGCAAAAACCTCTCCTCGTCTAGCGACCACAAATCGCTCTGGGTTCGCTTACCGAGTTGTGGTGCAGCCGCGCGACTCCGAGCAACAGGATCAGATCAAATCCTTGGTGCCGGATGCGTTTCGATCTGCTTATCAAGGACGTTCAGTGATGCAAGTGGGCCTATTTAACAGCCGTTCCAAACTGGATAGCATCGTCAAGTTGTTGAAGCGTAATGATCTCAAGCCAGAGGTCATTGAGAATGATCGCTCTCAACCCTCTTCGGTGCCTTCTGCTGCAGTTGCAAGTCGGGCGGTTACTATTCCCGTTCCCTCTCCTAGTAGTGGCCGTCGGTTTCAGTCGGCTGCCCCCCGTTCTAGTTCTAGCAAGCTGTATCGCATCGTAGTTCAGCCGCGAGATTCCAAGCAAAAGTCCAAAATTAAATCCCTTGTGCCTGACTCGTTTCGGTCCTCTTATCGAGGCCAATCAGTGATGCAGGTTGGATTGTTTGACAACCGCTCTAAGGTTGATCACATGGTCAAGCTAATGAAGCGGAATGGTCTGAAGCCTGAAGTGATCGAGGATAGTCGCCAGCGTTTAAGTTTGCGGACAATTCCTGCTAGTGTTGGCATGTTGCCTGTGCCTAGCTCCAGAATACCGATGGGACGGGCTGATAGCGGTTCCGATATCTATAATCTCAGGGCAGGATTGCCACCAGCACCGCCGTCTTCTGCGATCGCGTTGGGGCCTCGCTATCGGGTGGTCGTATCCACCTTCAATTCACGTCAACAATCTAAACTCAAAGGGTTAGTGCCAGGGGCCTTTCGGTCTTCTTACAAGGGACGAACGGTTGTGCAAGTAGGGTCTTTTGCCTCAATCCAGGAAGCAAAGGATAGAATGCAACTGATCCAACGTCATGGCATGAATCCCGTTATGGAGAAAACACAATAATTTGGTAGGTATGATTATAAAGAGGATGCGATTGTCGAGACTTACGAATTTTGTCCTGTTATTGGCCTTCTGTATCAGTCTCGTCCTCCTGGGCCAGCCGGTTTGGGCCGAGACACCTCAGTCTTCTTCCCCTGAAAAAAGTCAATCGATTCAACCCTACTTGGATCGCGTCAAGCAAAAAGTGACGACGTTTGAACTCAAGAATGGCTTGAAGTTTATTGTCCTAGAACGACATCAAGCCCCCGTGGTGGCCTTGCATACCTACGCAAATGTCGGCGGTGCTAATGAACCCGCAGGGCAAACTGGGGTTGCTCATTACTTAGAACATTTGGCATTCAAAGGCACGCAACGGATTGGCTCGACGGATTATGAAGCTGAGCAACCGCTTTTCGAGCAGCAGGATCAGCTTTTTGATCAAATTCAAGCAGCAAAAGCTAAACAGGATGAGCAAACTGTTCAAGCGTTGACGAAGGAGTTTGCTGAAGTTAGCAAACAAGCAGATGCCCTGGTTCAGCAAAATGAGATGGGGCAAATCATTAACCAACAGGGTGGTGTGGGTCTCAACGCTACAACGTCATCAGATGCGACCCGTTATTTTTATAGCTTACCCGCCAATAAGCTAGAACTCTGGATGTCTTTAGAGTCCGAACGTTTTCTAGAACCTGTTTTTCGGGAGTTTTATAAGGAAAAAGAAGTCATCTTAGAAGAGCGACGCTTGCGAACCGATAATTCTCCCATTGGTAAAATGGTGGAAGTCTTTCTGGGAGAGGCATTTGATGAGCATCCATATCTCCAACCCGTCATCGGTTACGAAAAAGATCTGCGGAGTTTGACTCGTAAGAATGTTCAGGATTTTTTCGATACTTACTATGGTCCCAGCAATTTGACGATCGCGATTGTCGGTGATGTAGATCCGAAAGAGGTCAAAAAGTTAGCGAAAACTTATTTTGGACGATTTAAAGCGCGATCGCAGCCCCCAGAAGTCACTCGCGTAGAACCCCCGCAACAACAAGCAAAATCGGTGACCTTAGAGCTGCAATCTCAACCTTGGTATTTGGAGGGCTATCACCGCCCTGCCATCAGCGATCCTGACCATGTCGTTTATGAGCTGATTGCCAGTTTGCTGAGTAATGGCCGCACCTCTCGACTCTACAAATCCCTAGTTGAGTCACAGCAGATTGCTTTGAGTGCAGAAGGGTTTAGTGGGTTTCCAGGCGATAAATATCCTAATCTGATGTTGTTTTATGCTTTAACCGCCCCTGGCCACACGGTCGATGAGGTGGCAAAATCTCTCAACACTGAATTGGAACAACTTAAAACTGAACTGGTGGATGTCCAGGATCTAGACCGTCTAAAAACCCAAGCTCGGGCTGGTTTGTTGCGATCGCTAGATTCCAATAGTGGCATGGCCCAACTCTTAACAGAATATGACGTCAAAACAGGAGACTGGCGCAATCTATTTAGTGAGCTCGAGAAGATCGAATCTGTAACGCCAGCAGACCTGCAGCGGATTGCCCAATCCACTTTTACCTCTGAAAATCGAACGGTTGGATATATTTTGTCCAAGGGAAAGTGACGACATTTGTTAAAGTTTGGAGCTGACAGTACTGATAACGGCACTGCCCAATATTTATGTACTTTTTCCTAGACACAGCAGAAACAGACCAATGGGACTATTGGCTCAGCAAGGGTTTATTTTATGGCGTGACAACGAACCCCACTTTATTGTCACGTGCCCGTATACCCTGCACCCTAGAACAGCTAAAGTCTCTGGCTGATCGTGCCTTTCAATTGGGAGCCCAAGAAATCCACTTACAAACTTGGGGAACTGATACCCAATCGTTGGTCCAGCGGGGAGAAGCGATCGCAGCGATTGATCCACGCGTAGTTGTTAAAGTCCCCATTACCCTGATGGGCACAGAAGCTGCCACCCAGCTACTCCAACAAGGAATTCGCGTTACCCTGACAGGAGTATATGCGGTTCATCAAGCCCTTATCGCTGCAGCGATAAGGGCTCATTTTGCGGCCCCTTATCTAGGCCGGATCACAGATCTGGGACAAGATGGACGACAGCAGATCGCCGTTATGCAACAAGGACTGCAAGGGGTAAATAGTTTGACAAAGCTATTAGTTGCTAGTATCCGCAGTATCGATGATATTACTCATCTAGCAACCTACGGACTAGATACGTTTACCCTATCACCGACTATTGCTAAACAACTCTTCCAGGTCGAAGCCACAGATAAGGCAGCCTTAGCGTTTGAAAAAGCTGCGCAGGGTTAGTCTGCCAGACCTATTGCTTCTGCGGTAATGGGCAACGTCACAACAAAGGTTGTCCCTTGATCAGCAACACTTTCAAATGAGATGGTCCCTTTGTGGAGTTCAACGGATTTTTTGACAATGGCTAAGCCTAGACCCGTACCTTGAATCTGGCCTACATTCGTAGCCCGTTGAAAAGAATCAAATAAATGCGGTTGATCTGCTTCTGGAATACCAATTCCTTGATCTTGGACTAAAAAAGTTGCTTCATTGGCTGACAGGGTGACATCAAATCGGACTATTGTATTTTCAGAAGAGTATTTAATGGCATTAGACAATAGATTACTCAAAATTTGTCTCACAATCTTTTCGTCAGCTATGGCACTGGAATGTTCTCCCCGGAGAATGTATTCAATCGTTTGATCACGCTTAGTACTTAACTGCAGTTCTTCCACTAAGTTACGGCAGTACATCTCTAAATTGATGGGTGCAGGGCTGAATTCAACTTTACCTACATCTGCTTTGCTGAGGACAAGAACATCATCCAGAAGACCTGTCATATGTTTGACATTCTTCTGAATACGATCAAGATAGGAATGTTGTTTCTCAGAATCCCAACTTTGCCCATAATGCTTGATCAGCTCAGTAGTCCCTAATATTGCAGTTAGGGGAGTCCTAAATTCATGCGAAGTCATCGATATAAAGCGCGACTTTAGTTCATTGATTTCACGCTCAGCTTGTTCCCGAGCTTGAGACCGCTGTAAGTCTTCATAAAGATAAGCATTTTCTAGAGAAATCGCAGCTTGGGCACATAGCAATCGTAAAATTTCTAAATGATCACCCCGAAAAGCATCGTAAGCAACATTATTTTCCAAATAAACCATACCCACTAATTGTCCCTGATTAAGCAAAGGCAGGCATAATAAGGACTTGGTTGAATTTTGCTGAATATAAGCATCTTTAGAAAAACTGGACTCTTGGGCTGCTTTACCTAAAATGACAGAGTCATGGGTCCGAGCCACAAAATTAATTACGGAAAGTGGGACTTGGTTGCTGGCTACAACTGGAATAGATTGTCGAATAGTATTGATTCGGTCGGTGGCTGAAGCTTCAATTACAAAGTCGTTTTCCCTAAGAAGAATCAAAAATCCAGCTTGAGCACCCGCACTCTGCATTAAAACTTGCATCAATTTTTCCAACAACTGGTCCAAAACAATCTCTTCAGAAATAGCTTGAGAAACTTTGAGAACAGATGCTAGATCTAAATCAATCAGGCTAGTAGTAGTTGCTGCACTCTCATTACTCTGAATAGAACCAGTCGATAAAGTAGGCTTCTGCAATTTGGAAAAAACTTCTGGATATCTTTCATGTAGTTGACTAACTTTGCTAATAGCCCCCCACTTAGCGTATCCATAATAAGAATCAACAAAATACACCTGGGCAATTTTTTCTTTGCCGAGTGAAAAATAGAATTCGGCAGCACGTTCGTTAGCTATAGCTTCTTCATAGATATAGCCCGATTTATCTGCAGACTTAATAGCAAGGTCATATAAATCCATTGCTGCTTTCTCTCGATTGAGAACTCTTGCCTTTTCAGCCTCAACCAATTGATACTTATGCAGGAAATTATCAGGACAGTGCTGTGCCCATTTTTTCATTTGCTTTTGATTTTTAGAAATGTCTCTGATATATTTTCTCTGTCTATCTTTTGAACAAGAATCTAAGATAGCAAGCATAGCTAATGAAGCGTAAAAATTTCTAATTGCTACATATAGAAAACCAGTTACACCATCAATATAGTTATTAGCTAACTGAGCATTCTCATGTGATTTTAAAAAATCATTAAATATATAGGCTAAAAATGACTTTGCTAAATAAGCAGAAAAAATCAACAAGTCATTTTTAGACTGTATTATTTCAGGTAAGATAACCGACTCATTCAAAAAATCTCCTTCAAGGAGCAAAGAGGGAGAAGAATCAACCACTAAATTAGCAACTACTTGTCTCCATATATTGGCATGTGTCAACTGAAATTGCTGCTTATTTTGCGCAAGTATTTCACAATACTGAGCTTGCTTATTCTTCACATTTTCTAGCAAATGACCTGCCAGAAATAGGTATATAGTATAAAAAGCTGAACAGTGGCCTACATATTCTACATCACCAATTTCTAATCCTGCCTGCACGCCTTCAGGAAGTTCTCGAATAGATTCATTTATGTGATCTTTCCAGGGCCTATTTATAGCATTAAACACCATCAAGACTTTAGCTTTTAATTCCTGAGCATTAAACTGGTCAAGAAGTTTTAAGGCAAGGAGGCTGAATTCATATCCGGTATTGATATTTCCTAAAGCACCACATTGAAGCGTCCCATAGCTGTTATATGCAAAGATAGAAAATGGTGCATTTCCAAACTTTAAAGATAGTTCAACCATTTTAGAAATAGCAACTGGAAACAAGGCTGGATTCGCTACAAAAGAAGCAGGTATAACAGCCATTAGAATTCGCATTGCTGCTAATTTATCTACATCTTTCATTAACTGTATATTTTCCAGATCTTGAATCGATTTTCTACCTTGAGCAATTCTAGCTTTTGCAATACTAAAGAGAATGGTGAACTTGCCAGGATTTCTAGGAATTTTAATGTTTAGTATTCTTAGGATTTTCAGTGCTACTTCTATTGACTCAAGCGGTTTATTCTGTGTAAAATAATAAGGAATTTGCAACTCATATGCTTTAACAATATCTTTACGTCTTTGAGCATGAATTTCTATTTTGTCCAATAAATTTTCTGCGCTATTATAGTCAATATTAATATATGCTGCTTCTAAAGTTAGCAAATATACTTCGATAGCAAAATCATAATTATTTTCCCAGACTTTTGTTGGTAATAATTGTACGCATAGATCGAAATACTGTTTAGAAGTTTCGTATGCTGTAGCTAATTTGGCCTTATTGCCAGCGATATAATTTAGTTGAGCTAGTTCATTTGTTTGATCTTCATTATCTAGTAAATTTACTCCAATATTCATTTGATTAACAATATCAAATATCTTGGTCTCTATATACTCTTTTGGAGTTTTTTCTAAAAGTAATTTGCCGATTCCTAAATGAAATTTTTCTTTGTCGGTAGTTTTAATTAGGGAATAAGCAGCTTGTTGAACTCGATCATGTAAGAATTTGTAACTAATATTCGTAACACTTTTTAAATCTACATCAGAAATATTTTTACTCAAAGCTATCGGAATTTTATAAGTACTGTTGAGAGGTAAAATGAGCCCCTTTTGTAATGCAGTCCATAAGTTTGAAGCTACCTCTGACCTACTGTGTTGAGAAATTATAGATAGAGTATCTAGGTTGAATTTATTTCCTATACATGCTGCATATTTTAATATTTCCTGAGTTTTTAAAGGTAATTTCTTTAGACTAATAACAATGAGATCAATAACATTTAGGTCAGCGATTGAAATAGACTGGCTTTGGTTAATGTCCCACTCCCACCTTCCTTTGTGGAAGTTAAATGTGATACAGTTTTCTTGATGAAAAGTTTGGAGAAGCTGATTTATAAAAAATGGATTCCCCCCCGATTTATTAAATACTAATTCTACTAGTGAATCTGTTTCTTGATTGCATGGGTGCAGGGTATCACCCACTATTTTTTGAACAGCATTATATTGTAATGGTTGCAAAATAATATGCTTTGGATTTATGTCTTGATTTTCCAAACTATCTAATATTTGTATCAAAGGATGTATAGGGTTTACTTCATTGTCTCGATATGCGCCAACTAACAATAAATAGCAACTATCCGAATTGGTGATTAGAGATTCGATAAGCTTCAGTGATGCTAAGTCTGCCCATTGCAAATCATCGACGAAAATTACCAGTGGATGCTCAGGTTTTGCAAAAGCTTGAATAAAAGATTGAAATACTTGCGTAAATCGGTTTTGAGCTTCAGTGGGCCCAAGCTCTGGAACTTGAGGTTGAGGTCCAATAATTAACTCTAACTCAGGGATATTATTAATAATAATTTGAGCATTTTTTCCTAATACAGTTAGAATTTCATTTTGCCAATAGCAGATCTTCTCAGAACTTTCTGATAGCAATTGCTCTAGAAATGTTTTAAATCCTTGAAAAAAAGCAAAATAAGGAATATTACGCTGTAACTGCTCGAATTTTCCACGTACAAAATAACCTCTCTTGCTAAGAATAGGCTTGTGAATTTCATTGACTATTGAAGTTTTGCCAATTCCTGAATAGCCGCTCACTAATATTAATTCAGTAGCGCCATTACCAACTTTTTCGAAAGTAGATAGTAACTTGGAAACTTCAGTCGAACGGCCATATAGCTTTTGTGGAATAAGAAATTGGCTATTATGATCGAGTGTTCCTAAAGTAAAATTGGGAATATACCCCCTACTTGTATACTCCTCTAAACAATATTCAAGATCAGCTTTCAATCCTAAGGCACTTTGATAACGATCCTCTGCATTTTTTGCCATCAACTTCATAACAATATCTGATACGACTATCTCGATATCCGAGTTAACTTGTTCTGGTGGTATTGGATACTGAGAAATATGATGGTGAATTAGTTCTAACAAGTCAGAAGTGGGAAAGGGTAGATGGCCTACGAGTAGTTCATAGAAAGTCACACCCAAAGAGTACAAATCTGAACGATAGTCGAGTGTACGATTCATGCGTCCTGTTTGTTCTGGAGATATGTATGCAGGTGTACCTTCCAAGATAGAATAGTTGGCCTGCTGGTAGCTTTCTGTTTGTAAACAAGAAGCAATACTAAAGTCAGTGATTTTTACCTGTCTTGTCTGTGTATTGATTAAGATATTAAATGGATTAATATCTTTATGAATAAGTTGATGTTGATGCAGTTCCCACAGCGTTTGAGCGATTTGAATCGCTATTTCAAAAAATTCGGAAATAGAAACAACTCTTTGTTTAAAGAAATCACGGAGAGGAATAGCAGAAAAGTCTTCTTTGATAATCCCTATGTTGTATTTATATATTTCTAAGGAATAGGTCTGTACAACCCCTGGGATATTGATACCGTAGCTAATTTGGTATTCATACTTCAACTGACTAATTTCCGAAATTGAAGGATATTTCGATTGCACAGTCTTAAGAACGACTGATTTTTGATCAGCTTCTCTAAGCGCTCGATAAACAATAGTTTCAGTTCCTGCATACATTTCTTCTTTAAGCAAATATCCAGGAAATTTTTGCATCACAGATTACCTAAATTATCTAATAGGAGAAAAATAGTTCCGCAGTTGGTTTATACCTGCAAACAGAGAAAAATAGGTGATGCAGAATATTTTGCTATCCATTACCCAAACATACTAATTGCTTTTTAAATACATAGATGTTTAGTACTGCTTCCCAATATCCAATTTAAAACATTTATTAGCGATTTAGTAGGAGACAATTGCTCTAAGATCACCTTGACTATATGGCCTGTATGCTTAATTCATTGATGCAACTGAATATACTCCTAAAGTTTTTAAATTATATTTTTCTATGGCGGAATTTTTAGATAAAAGAAAGCCTATGCTTATACAAATATCTTGCTGAAGGTAGGCGTATATTTATCTTCGAAAAAATATTTTTGGTGAATTGATTTCTAAAAATCACTGTCCTATTTTGGATTGTGAGCAAAATTAATATTCTATCTATCAAAACTATAAATTAGTTAATTTTAGTTTTGATTATAACTAGACTTACCATATATCAAAATCAATTTTAATACTGTTTATAATTACATTTAAGAAATTAAGTCCAAACAGTATTATTATCTATTTAAATTTATTGAGTAGTACTGTAAAATCTTATCGATTTTATTAGTATGTGCACATAGCTTGCTAACTACTTAGGATTTCTATTCAAATTTTAAGTTTACTTGTGTTAGTCAGAAATTGTAACTCACGATACACTATTTTCTTTTGAATAGTCGCTTTCTTGATATAACTGATTATTCTAAATATTTAGTACTACAGCATAAAAAGAATTTACATTTTGTTACATAGTTAAAAAAATAATCCGTGTTTTTTCGGAATGTTCAGGATATAAACTTCTGTATATCAGTATTATTACGGATGAGTTGTCTATCAAAAATCATATATGTTCTTTGTATTGGTTTATTGAAGGCAATGATTTTTTGTTTGTTTTGTACTATTAAAAAGTCATTTTTTCTGTAAGATCAAAATTTAAATTTGGGCATCTGCATTGGTGTTTCCGATAAGATCTGAAGCGCAAAATTCTTAATCTAGATATAGTTTCTAGGCGATGCTTAAATTTATTTGTAAATTAAGTATCAAATACTTAATTTGCTAGATATTCTTTAATTTGATTATTGTTTGGGAGAACTGTGTAAGTGAAAGATATAATTTTATATATTGACGAGAAAAAAAGTCAATTTTCGAAGTTACCCTTCTTTAGTTTTCTTCAAGATAAAGCAATTGATCCTCAGTTAAGACTTTCTTTCGCTCCATGTGCAGCTCCTTTTATTATGAGTTTTGGTGAACTCAATAAGTGCGTGCTGAGAGATGAGTCAACTGATGATGAATTACAAAGATTGATCAATAAGCATACCTACGAAGATGATCACCACTGGGTTTGGTTTTTGGGGGACCTTCGTAAATTAGGATTAGATAAATCAATGCGGTTTACTGATGTTCTTAGATTCGTTTGGGGACAAGAAACTCAACGAACTAGGCAGTTATGTAGAAAACTGATTGAGTGTGCCTCTAACACAACACCTGTGCAAAAACTTATTGTGATAGAAGTCATTGAAGCAACTGCTCAAATTGCAGCCTCTCATATTGCTCCAGTTGCCAAGGAGTTAGAATCTTCTACTCGAAAAATTTACCGATACTTTGGTGAGCAGCATCTTGAAGCCGAGTCAGGTCATGCTGCAGATACAGATGAATCTGTGCTCTACATCCAGAATATTAAGTTGTCAGATGAAGAGCGTGCTCAGGCCTATGCAGTAGTCGATGAAGTGTTTGATGTCTTTATTGAGTTCACAAATGAACTACTGAGATATGCTACGGAACAGAAGCGCAAAGTTATGCTGGAGCATTCATCAACTGAGCATGACTACTTAATTATTGGGGCCGGGCCAGCAGGCTTACAGTTAGGTTATTATCTTGAGAAAGCCAATCGGAATTACGCTATTTTGGAAGCTGGTAATGCGCCTGGCACTTTCTTTAAAAAATATCCTAAACATCGTAAGCTCATTTCGATTAATAAGCGCCATACAGGATATGACAATCCTGAGATCAACTTGCGTTGGGATTGGAACTCACTCTTGAGCGATAGCGAAGAAATGCTATTTAAGCATTACAGTAAGAAATATTTTCCCGATGCTGATTCTTTGGTTGACTATCTTGGGGATTTTGCCAACCACTTTGGCTTGAATATTAAATATGGCGTCAAAGTTGACAAAATCACTAAAGACAAGAAGTTTATGGTGACAGATCAAAATGGCCAGGTTCATGTCTGCAAGCATTTAGTTATAGCTACTGGTTGTTCTAAACTTTATGTGCCTGACATTCCTGGCATTGAGCTAGCTGAGAAATATACGAAGGTATCTGTCGATCCTGATGATTTCGAAAATCAGCGCGTTTTAGTGATTGGCAAAGGTAATTCAGCTTTTGAGACTGCCGATAATTTGATTGATACCGCTGCTACTATTCATCTGTGCAGTCCCAATCCAGTATCGATGGCATGGAGGACGAAATATGTTGGTCATTTAAGAGCTGTAAATAACAATTTTCTTGATACTTATCAGCTCAAATCTCAAAATGCAATTCTTGATGCAAACATTAAGAATATTGAGTATCGAGAAGGTGAGTATATTGTTTCCGTTGACTACTCTCATGCTAATGGTGAATGCGAAGATCTTATGTATGATCGTGTCATTCTATGTACAGGTTTTCGTTTTGATAGTTCTATCTTTGAGGAAGGGTGCAAACCCGACTTAACTATCAACGATCGCTTTCCAGCTCAGACAAGTGAATGGGAGTCAACAAATGTCAAAGATCTCTACTTTGCTGGGATCTTAATGCATATGAGAGATTTCAAGAAAAAGCAGTCTGGTTTTATTCATGGATTTCGTTATAACATTCGTACTCTCCATCGAATTTTGGCAAAGAAGTATCATCACGAGCCTCTTCCATGCCAAAAAGTCAATTTGTCACCGGAGAGCTTAACGCAGTTAATTATTGATCGAGTGAATACAAGTTCTAGCCTATGGCAACAAACTGATTATATGAGCGACCTGATCACTATCTCCCAGGATAGTAATGAGGCCCGTTATTATGATGAACTGACCAAAGACTATATTCATGAAGGCCAATTTGGCCAGCATAGTCACTACTACACAGTTTCTCTTGAATTCGGAGAAAACGTAGCGAATATTGCCGATCCTTTTGCTATCGAAAGAGTTCATAAAGAGGATGCTTTTAATTCTTCTCGTAGTGAATTTATTCACCCAGTTATCCGTCGTTTTCATAGAGATACTCTCATCGCTGAGCATCACGTTATTGAAGATTTAGCCAGTGAATGGAAAGAAGATGTCCATATTCAACCGCTCTTGCAGTTTATGACAGAGCAGTTGGCTCAACCTCAACCTATCGCTATCGGTAGCCATCTCTTTGAGGCAGGGCTCCTCACCTCTGAACAACTTGAAGTAGCTCTAGCAGAACAAGAGGCAACAGCTTCAATCCGTTTGGATGAAGTGATCAAGAACCGAGGTTGGGTAAAAGAACGGACCATTCAGTTCATGCTCGATAAGGTTGTTAAAAACCCAGCCAACGGCCAAAAGCTTGGAACTTCATTGCTTGGTACTTATTTAGTTGAAGCAGACTTAATCACTCAAGCACAGGTTGATCAGGCGTTACAAGAGCAGACATCCACTAAAAAACGGCTAGGAGAAATTCTAGTGAATCATGGTTGGGTTACGCCCCAAACGATTGAGTATCTTATGAAATACATCTCAATGTCCGAAACCTCTACAGAGCCTGAGGTTGCTGTTCTGAACTAAGCGATCGCATCACTAATCTCTTTGCATGATGTCCTCTCCTCCAAGTTATTTTGGAGGAGAGCTTCTTGTTCTAAATGTTGCTTGTGAATGCTGCTGCTCAGCCCTTGCCATATTTGCGAGGGTATCAAGGTTAATAGAGCAGTCTTGCATAAGCAGGATGCTTACGCAGCAAATTCATCTCAGGACTTGAGGTAAGTATAACTTCTGAGACTACGCTCGTAGTTCTTAAGGAGTAGTTGTGATTCGGGTAAAGTGATGTGCTGCTCTTGCAGTGCGATCTCGGATTGCTTACGAATTTCCTCGATCAAATCATCGGTATTGTACTGGACATATCTAAGCACTTCTGTGATTGTGTCACCTTTAACAACATGGGCAATGTGGTAGCCCATGGGTGTTAGATCAATATGAACCACATTGGTGTCTCCAAATAAATTATGGAGGTTTCCCATCACTTCTTGATAGGCACCATTTAAAAACATACTCAAGTAATAGGGTTCATTGGGTTTAAGAGTGTGCAGCTCCAAAATAGGTTTGGGATCACGAGAATGGATGAACTGATCGATTTTGCCGTCACTATCGCAGGTCAGATCGACCAGCGTTCCTCTTTGAGTGGGTTCTTCTCCTAGACGGTGGATAGGCATAACTGGAAATAACTGGTCTATGGCCCAAGTATCAGGGGCAGATTGAAAGACGGAAAGGTTTGTATAGTACAACGCAGCCATGCGTCGTTCTAGATCCTCTAGATCAACGGCAACATCATCATCTTGGCGTGCGATCGCTAAAATCTTAGTACAACAGGCTCCACATAGTCGTTCGACTCTCGCTCTTTCTTCCAGGCTGAGATAGCCAAACCCAAACAGACTAACGGCTTCTTCCTTGAACTGCAAAGCGTCGTGATAAGTTTCCTGATAATTATCAGCATCAATGGACTGATAGGTTTCGTAGAGGTTACGGATAATCAGATGGTCGGTATCTTGGGCTGGTGTAGGAGTAGGGTCTAGGGTCTCACTACTCCCCAGCACGTTCATGATTAACACTGACTGATGCGATGCGATCGCGCGCCCACTTTCACTCACTAAGGTGGGAACAGGTAAATCCGCTTCAGCACAGGCCTCTTTTACCTCGGCTACCACGTCATTAGCGTAGTTCTGCATGTTGTAGTTTTTCGAGGCTGCTGAATTACTTTTGGAGCCATCGTAATCAACTCCTAAGCCACCCCCCACATCCAAGAACTGCATGTTGGCACCCAAACGGGCTAGTTCCACATATATTTGACTAGCTTCTCGCAGCGCATCTTTAATCACACTAATCGCTGAAATTTGAGAGCCAATATGGAAATGTAGGAGTTGTAGGGAATCAAGTAGATTGGCCTCGCGCAGTTTTTCGACCGCGACCACAACTTCCGGGACAGTCAAGCCAAATTTAGCGCGCTCACCCGCACTCGTTCCCCAGCGACCAATGCCTTTGGCACTGAGTTTGGCCCGGATCCCCAAAATGGGTTGAATCTGGAGGCGGCGACTGGCTGCAATCACCAGCGCTACTTCCTCTAATTGCTCAATCACAATAATGGCTTGATGACCCAGTCGCTGAGCCAGCATTGCCATCTCTACATATTCCGCATCTTTGTACCCATTGCAGATCAGTAAGGCTCCAGGGGTATTAAGAGTGGCAATAGCAATCAGCAATTCTGGCTTTGACCCTGCCTCTAGGCCAAACTGATGAGGCTGACCAAAGCGGACGAGATCTTCGACCAGGTGGCGCTGTTGATTGCACTTAACGGGAAACACACCTCTGTATCGGCCGGAGTAGCTATAGCGCGCGATCGCTTTAGCAAAACAAGCATTCAACCGCTCAATCCGATCTGCGAGAATATCCGAGAACCTAATTAGTAAGGGAGCATGGATATCCCTCTGATGCAGAGATTGCACCAGATCATACAGATCTAAAGACCCACCTCGATCTCCTTTTGGAGAGACCGTGACATGGCCTGCAGTATTGACAGAGAAATAAGGTTCACCCCAACCCCGAATCCGATAGAGTTTTTCGCTATCTTCCACAGACCAAGTGGGGATTATAGGTTGTTGAGTGGCATCAGAGTCGACGAGAGACTGGTCCGTAGAAACGGGTGTTGAAGGATGATCACCATTGCTCAGTTCTGTGACTAGGGTTGGGGAGAGTTTAGTAGCCCTGTCTTCGCCATTTTGACCCTTTTTCATCCTCATTCTTGCCTATGCGCAACCCAACACTTCAGACATCTTAGCTGAGTTTTAGAGCGCAGGCGGGAACGTCATCCCAAGACTCAACCGTTCTCAAACGCGCCACCCAACCTGCTGCTTTTTGATGATCCGTTAAATTGTCCTCAAAAGAGGCATGACAATCTCGTGCATGCTGAAGGTCACAACAGGCAATACAGGCATAGAGCAATCCGGCTGGATCAAGCTGTTCATTTACCCAAATAGTCTTCGCTTGGCTCATTATTCGTATCGTCAATCACAAAAAATTGCGTAGAAAAATAAAAAGAGGAAGCATTGGCTCCCTCTCTTCAAATGCAACACAGCAAAAATGACTCAAGCTTTACAATGTTAATGAAAATGCTTAGTAAGCTAAGCCCATGCTGCGAGTTGTTTCTGCACCTAAGTAAACCCGAATGCTCAAGAAGTCGGTGGGGCAAGCTGTTTCGCAACGCTTACAACCCACACAGTCTTCAGTGCGGGGAGATGAAGCGATTTGACCAGCCTTACATCCATCCCAGGGAACCATCTCAAGGACATCTAACGGACAGGCGCGGACACACTGGGTGCATCCAATGCAAGTGTCATAAATTTTGACTGCGTGAGACATTGAATAAGAGCTCCAAAAAATAAATGACGTTAACAGGAGTCTGTTATCGCCGGGTGCTTTTTAAAGACAACTGTATAGTCAAGGATCCTATAACGGTTTTAGTTTACAGCAGTGCATTTGCCAGTTCTACTAAAACGAGAGGAAACTTCAAACAACGTTACTTACAGGAAATCTCTCGAAAGCACTTACCTAGACCATTTTAGTGGTGATCGGGATATCAATACAATGATTATGTAAAGAAATATTCTTGACTTTAGGGTCTGGCCTCTCTGCCTACGTAGAGCACTTCAGCGAAATGTGCATTGAGGTCCATACGGTCAAAGGACAAAGGCTGATTCGATATAATCCAACAACAGCAGTTGATAGGCTCCCACTCGGATTGGTTTTTGGACTTCAATGGTGGTAGACCTCAGCAAATGATCGACCTGGCCAATATCAGCAGGTCCACTCTGCTTCAGTTTGTTGCATTGAACTAAGGCCACATCGAATTGGCACGACAACTCAGATAGATGGGGGTGCTTCCCCAGAAAAAGCCGGGCTGTTTTCCATAATTTCTGTTGTTTTTGTCGGGTAATGGCCAAGCGACCATCAGCATCCCAATTCCGAGACTGCCGTGTTTTCACTTCCACAAAGGCCAAACGATCGAAGCAGATGGGTGACTTTGCAGTTGAGGCGGGAGACCGAGCAATAATATCCAGCTCTCCCCAGCGACAATGCCATCTTTGGGCAAGGATATGCCATTGCTGTTGCTCCAACCACCGACAGACGAGTTCCTCGCCCCATTTCCCAATCTGGGCTGTGTGTGGTTGAGTAGTCTGAGGTTGGGGACGAGGTGGATCGGGAGATGTCATATTTGGGTCAAGCAAGCCGGCGAGAGTCCGTTAGGATCTGTAGAGATACTCTTTGCTTAATCATCGCTGATGATGCTATCAACATGCTGAATTACAAGCAATGATTATAAAATCGCTGATGACATTATCAACATCCTGAATTACAAACAATAATTATGAAAATGAACGGTTCAAATTTCTCGATGCGTTTTACGACATTCAGGCATTTACTCTGGACCTGTGTTTTGACAGGACTCTTGCTTGGCTTGAGTCTGACTAGCTGGAGTTCTGGAGTCTGGGCAGACGTTTACAACAAAGAGATTTTATTGAATATCGATTTTTCCAATCAAAATTTGACCGATGCCAGCTTTACAAAATCCGATCTACGGGGCAGTAATTTTAGTCATAGCGACTTGCGAGGAGTCAGCTTTTTTGCGGCTAATCTTGAAGATGTCAATCTGGAAGGAGCTAACCTCAGCGTTGCCACCTTGGATAGTGCTAGATTTGCGCGTGCTAATCTCACAAATGCCAATTTAGAAGGAGCCTTTGCCTTTAATGCTGAATTTCGGAAAGCCATTATTGATGGTGCCGATTTTACCGATGTGGATTTGCGCGATGATGCCCTAGAGATTTTATGTAAGGTTGCCCAAGGAACCAATCCAGTCACCGGACGCGATACACGAGATACCTTGTACTGCGATGATTAGGCCCAGACAGAAGGCTGCCGGCCCCAGTTCTAGCCTTTAGGGAGCCATAGTTTGAAAGCGATCGCACGATTATGGAGACAACCGCAATGGCGTTGGCCCCGCAGATGGGTGGCGCTATTTTGCGCGGTGGCGCTATTGGTTTTGAGCTGTGGTCCCCGGTCTTCCGATCCTTCCGTAGCTGATGGCGATGACCGTATCACTCTAGGAAGCACCGCTAAAATCCGTACCCTTGACCCGGCTGATGCCTATGAGCTATTCCCCGCCACGTTGCTCTATAACTTGGGAGAACGGCTCTATACCTATGATTTGGACACCACAACCTTAACGCCTCAGTTAGCAACGGCCTTACCTCAAGTCAGTGAGGATAGTCTCACCTATACAATTCCTCTACGACAGGGGGTTGTGTTTCACGATGGGACGCCCTTTAACGCGGCAGCGATGGTCTTTTCCTTACAGCGATTTATCAAGAATGGTGGACAGCCGTCTTTTTTACTGGCTGAACCCATCGCTGATGTGAAGGCGACAGGGGACTACGAACTGACGATTACCCTTAAGCAGCCCTTTGCTGCCTTACCTGCCCTACTGACTTTCTTTGGTGCTTGTGCTGTTTCGCCCCAAGCCTACACTATCGGTCCAGGTCAATTTAAACCCAAAAGCTTTGTGGGAACTGGCCCCTACAAACTAGTGGACTATGGCAGTGATTCTATGCGCTTAGATGCTTTTGACCAGTATTGGGGCGAGCCACCTGCGAATCAAGGGGTCAATCTACAACTGTTATCGACTTCTGCCAATTTGTTCAATCAGTTTCAGACCGGAGCGATTGATGTCGGATATCAGGTGTTGGAAACAGACCAGATTCAAAGTCTGCAAACACAGGCGTCCACTACCGGATGGCAAGTGATTGAGGCTCCGGGCAATGCGGTTACTTATATGGTGTTGAATGTTAAACAGAAACCGTTAGATCAGGTGGCTATTCGGCAAGCGATCGCTCTACTCGTTGATCGACCTTTGATTCAACAACGGGTCTTCCAGGGACAAGCTGAACCGCTGTACAGTCTTATCCCTAATACTTTTGATGAAGCCCAACCTGTCTTTCAAACCCAATACGGCGAGGGAGATCCTGCTCAAGCTCGCCAGTTGCTAACAACAGCAGGATATTCTGCTCAGAAGCCCTTGACCATCGATCTTTGGTATCCATCAAATTATGCAGCCCGACGATTGATTGCCAATTTAATGAAAGCTGTAGTGGAAAAACGGTCTCAAGGTATTCTCAAGCTGAAACTACAGAGTGTGGAGTCTACCGTTGGCAACAACAGCTTGGATAAAGGCATTTACCCGTCTTACTTAGTCAATTGGTATCCTGACTTTTTCGACCCTGACACCTATATTCAGCCTTTCCTATCCTGTGGCCAAGGATCCGCTACCACAGGTTGCGAGGAAGGGGGTAGCCGTTCATTAGGATCGTTTTACTATAACAGTGAGATGAATCAACTCATTGAGCAGCAGCGACAAACCCAAGATCCGCAAGAACGACAAGAAATCTTGCAACAAGTTCAGGAAAAACTAGCCGAAGATATTCCCTATATCCCCCTCGTTCAAAAAAAGGAGTATGCCTTCAGTAGCAAAGGGGTTGAAGGGGTACAAATTACCAAAAATCAGCAGTTCCCACTATGGACAATTCGTCGATCAAAATGATTACATATTGCCGAGGCTGAACTCAGGTTATGCTGACCCTCCAGGAAAGAGAATTAGCTTCGCGGCAAAGCCCAAGACCGCCAGAAACAGAGCTGCTAGAAATGTCCACAGGCGATTGTCCTGCGATCTTAATTGCACTTTCATATCCGCAAATTGGGTCTCAGTACTTTTTTTGAAGTCAGCAATTTGGGCCTCAGTAGTTTTTTTGAGATCAGCAAATTGGGTCTCAGTACTTTTTTTGAGATCAGCAATTTGAGTATCGCTACTTTTCTTGAAGTCTTCCAACCGAGTTTCGAGAGAATTAATTCGTTGGTCAATGCTGTTGAATCGTTCTTCAGTCCGAGCTTGACTAACTTTTATCTCTTGCACATCTGTTTGAATGCTCTCTACCACAGTGGTGAGTTTCCCCAACTGTCTAAGAACTTCTGTGGTATCGGTAGTTTGGGTCATAACAACTTAGATGGCTTTTGGCCCAACGCCTTGGCAAGGATATACCCAATATAGCCTTATCACAGCCCAAGCAAAGTGACTGCCAAACATGACTGGGTTGGTTAATCCCTCTTAAGGATTGAACGATTGCCAAAGTTGAACTTCAATGCCACTAGCATCAGGACCCGTGACGTTCTTGAAGCCACCCAAGACTAAGGTTGTTTTATCAAGAACTTTCCAGCGGACTTGGCCGATCAATTTGGTAATGTTCGCTTCTTCAGGTCTAAAAACTAGATTGTCTTGGAGCGTGCGCACATAGTCGATCTGGGCGGCAAGAGAGACAGGTTCAATAATCTCTTGATTGACTTCAGCAAAGGCTCGGAGTTCATCACTTTGAGAGCCAAAGTAGTCTCGGTAGGCAATCTCCACTGTCCAATAGCCATTGCGATCGCCCAATTGGTAACTCTGACTGAGGGGCAAGCGGAGTTCTGCGCCGACCACCCCACTACCCAGGGCGGGACTGGCATTAGCATCGTAGCCAGGGGGCACAATCAAAATGCCTTGGACTGACGCAGCTAGGGTATCGTTTTGGTAATACCGCCAGCGCGCCCCCACTTCTAGATTGGCAACCCCTTCATTGGTTTGTCCCGCTTGCTCCAGCCATTGGTAAGGAACTTTGAGAATCAGAGTCGTATCGTCTCTGAGGCCATACTCGATATACCCTTGTAGCTCTAGTTTCTCGAAGTCCCCGGCTTCAAAGGTGCGAAAAGTGGTGCTGGTAAACACCTCGCCCTGGGGCTGGGTGAACCCCCCTGCGATCGCACCATCCGCTCCGCTGCAAACTAGCAGCCCCCCTAGACCAAAACTGGCAAGGGCTCGGGAGAGTTGGGAGAAGGCTGGCAAACGTTTCATCATTTCAACCAAATTAAAGGGGTAACAGCAAATAGAGAAGAGGGCTAGCGAGTTAATAATTGCAGGGTCTGGGCAGCCGTTTGGGAAAAGTGGACATCTCCCTTCAGCAACCCATAGTGCATGATCGAAAATTTATCTAAGCCCAGACTGCGCGAAGATTGTAGCCAATCAGGTTGCATCATCAGCAAAAAGTCATGAGTCACAATATCTGCACGCCCCCCGTGGGGATGCTTGGCTTTGATGGAAGGCTCATAGTGAGCAACCATTAAAGAAGAATGGTACTGAGAGAATACTTGGCAGCACTCTAAGATTTGCGCTGGATTTCCCAAATCTGCTTGCTTTAATTGTGGGTTGTATTCCCCGGTCAGAAATGGACGCATCGATTGAAAGGCAATGCCATCCATCTGGGCCATCGTGTCCGCAAAGGCAGGAATCATGCTGCGTCCTCGACCCTGCTGCGGATCATCAAAGGTAACGATCCAGCCTCCCCAACTGAGGGCAACCCAAGCCTGGGGCAACTGTTGGCGAATCACTTGCCGTGCCCGTAGAACATTAGCCATCAGTGCTTGGTAATACGCTGCGGTCTCGACATTGTAGGTATCTGCGGGTAAACGCCAATAAGAGAACTCCGTCGCTAAGGTCCAGTAGGTCGGTCGTTGACGGGGATTGGCTTGGCGAATATAGGTGGCAATCTCTTCTAAGTCTTCTAGGTACTGGCGAGACAGATGATACTCACCTGTAGGAAGTTGGCGGTCGTCTTCCCACGTAATCACTTGTAAGCCATAGCCTTGATCAAACCATTGGCTCAAAAGCTGGTTTTGATGCCAAGTGCGCCAAAAACTTAAGTCGCCCGTTTGATGGTTAAAACTGTTGAGCCAAGCTGTTAGAAAGTGGGGAGACCATGCTTGCACCAATGCTTTGACGGCTGGATCCGTTGCCATTTCTTGGAGGAGTCGAGCTGGATCTTCTCCCAAACCAATTTGCCAAGGTAAGAACGTCGCCGGGGTTGAGGGTCGTGGGGCGGCCAAATTGGAGCGACCTTGAGCCAGATTGGCTAGCAATGAGGTGGCAAAGGCCCCCTGTAAATAGCGGCGGCGAGACAAGAAGGTCATGAGATGGAACGCTGTAATACTTGGTAATCTGGGGAGTCAAAAACCGTGTGAAATCCTGGCAAGGTTAAAGGCTCTTCAGTCTCAGGATCGACACCCACCTGTTGTGTCAATGAACGACGCACTTCATCTTGAGTTCGTAGAGGCGATCGCGCCCCTGCCACCACCATGAAATCAACCCATCGGGCTGGATGTTCCAGGGCTACATAAAACTCATATTGATGGGGGAGTATGAGTCCCTCTGTTGTTTGGAGAAGATAGAGAATCGAGAAATGGAGCCTGTCATCCATCAAAATATGCTGCTGGGGTTGTCGAGTTTGGAATAAAAAGGTGGCGATTTTTCTTTGATCGACGCTGGTTTGGTAGAGCTGCTGAACGGGTTGGAGTTCAGGTAAGGCTTGATGCGTCAGTTGCCGCCACAGCAGAATCTCATCTGGAATGGTCTGATTTTGCTGCAACAGCCAACTACTGGACAACAAGCTAATGGTTAACCCTAGGGTGATCAGCAGCTTCCACCGGGACTGTATCAACGGCAGTTGTCCTAGCAATAATGGCATTAACGCCAAATAAACCCCACATTGACCAAGATTAGGGGTATAAAATCCTTGCCAGAGATTGATCAGCATCAGCGCGATGGGTAACGCCAGGATCAATCCCACTTGCAAATGAAATTTATCGCGCCAGATTAACCACACCATCAACAGCAGATAAATAGGAACAACTTGGAACATCCAACTACTGCTCTTTAGGATGCCCTCCCACAATCCAGCTTGTACAAAAAAAGACTCCATCCCCGGCAAACGAATACCACTCCCTGGCAGACTTAAAAAGGCAAAGGGATTATTGGTGGCCAGCCAATTGAGATACACACAAGTCCCGATGGCAAAGAGGCTCATGGTGAGGACAATGAATAAGGCTGCCACCCGATATTGCCAGGTTTCTGCCAGCAGCAAACACCAGAGTGTAGCGAGGATAAATAATAGCCCTGGCCAAGCTTCGAACCGCAGCAACATTAATCCAGAAACCGTCAAGCCGACCAAGACCACCAGAAAGCTCAAGGGCAACTCCTCAGGCTGCATCATTTGCCACAAAAGGCGAATAGTCACCCATAGCAGAAGCGTGGTGGCGATCCATACAGGGTTCCGTAACAGCATGAAGCTAAAAGCGGGATGGAGCAGGAGCAGCACCGTCCAGACGGCTTGCCAAAACCGAGAAACGCCTAGCGTTCCCATTGTGCGAATCACGACGCCGACAAGTAATGCTCCACTGAAGACTTGCAGGGTCACGGGCGATCTCAAGATGGCACTCGTATACACCAGTAAGGGTGGAAAAACATAGCCTGTGGCCACAAAGCTGGGCTCTGGCCCTTGCACAACTAGCATGGCTTTACTGCCGATAAACGCAATAGGCTGAGCAATATAGCCCTGCCAATCTAGCCCCATGACTAGACTGGTGAGGCCGATAATCGTGAGCAGGATCATCCCCAAGACCGCAGGCCCGTTTTCCCTGGGGATGACTTTGGGAACAGACTGATTATCCAGTTTGCTTTTTGACCTTGCTAAGACCATGTTGAGTCTTCTCCCAGTAAAAGGGTTTGGTAAAGAGCTGCCAAAGAGCCATATAAGAGGCAATAGAATGCAGTTGCCAGTAGATGGGATTGAGGAGAGCGTAGGGTAAAAGCTGAAAATACCGACGTCGAAAAACCGCTGTCATGTTTAAGTAGATGCCTAAAGCATTCCCTAGCAATAGACACAGCAGTGACAGATACAACGTCCAACTGGGGAAAAGATAGACCAGCCAAGTTTCTCGCGTGAATAGCCAGTAAAAATAGATCAGCCACAAAAAGGGGCTGCTCAAAAAGGCAACGATGGTGCCACCGATAAAGAACTGATAAGCCAGCCAATTCTTAAGGCCGAGTTTGCGAATGGATCGCCAAGGATTGCGATTATGTACTAGCCACGTCTGCATATATCCCTTGATCCACCGCGATCGCTGACGAATCCAATTTTTAGTCTGACAATTCGCTTCTTCGTAGGTGGTGGAATTAATCACCCCCACGATGTATCCTCGTTGACTGGCCCGAATCCCTAAATCAGCGTCTTCTGTAACATTGAATGGATCCCATCCCCCCAACTCTCGCAAGAGGTCGGTGCGAAAATGGTTGCTGGTTCCTCCTAAAGGAATGGGAAATTGAAAGGATTCGAGTCCTGGTAATAAACAATCAAACCAATAAGAATATTCCAGGGTAAACATCCGGGTGAGGAAATTTTCATCCCGGTTGAAATAGTTGAGTGCGGCCTGCACACAGGCGAGATTAGGGGGGCCACTTTTAAAGGCCCACACGGCTTTAAGCAACTGATCAGGATCAGGGATGTCTTCGGCGTCATAGATCGTCAGGTACTCCCCACGGGCAAAAGCCAAGCCGTAGTTACAAGCTTTAGGCTTGGTTTTAGGTTGGCTATCGGGAATCAAAATAAATCGAACAAACCCTGGCGGATTGGCTGCCCGACTGGCTTCTAGAGTCACTTTGTCTTTCTCTTCTAGAAGTAACAACACATCCAACTTTTCTTGGGGATAGTCGAGTTGCCGTAAGGCCTCAATTAAGATGGGAATTACTTCGGGTTCGTTATAAACCGGGACTAGAACTGTATAAACCGGTAAAGATTGGGGCTGGAAATTTAAGGTTTCCCATTTTCCGTGCTTTTGTTGGCGAACTTTCAGCCCTTGAACACTGAGAATCAGCTTAAAGCCAATCGCAATCACAAAAAACAGATTAAGGACCATCATGATTCCCGCCAGCGTTCCCCAAAAGTGGTAGGAGAGTAGCCATAAACCTACAACTAGTAGACCGTACAAGGTCAGTAGCTGAGGGACCGTAAAGACTCGGGCTGCTGATTCGTGGGGAGCCCGCTTCAGTAATCGATAGATAGCACTATGAGAAAAATCTTTTTGAAAATACTGGGCTAATAAGGTCGTAATATCCCTTTCTGTCCCCAAAACCTTAATGATCTCTATATTCGGAAGTTTTTGTCGAATAATGTATTCGACTTCAGAATTATAGGGATTTCGAATCACTACCTGTAGCGAGCGCTCCCCCACCCAAGCCAAGGGAAAAAAATGGTGATCCATCATCTGCCTGGGTTTGAATTGCCGAGCGAGTTCCACATCTACTTCCAAAAAATTTGTGCCGACCAGCATCGAGATAATAGGGAGTTTGGCAAACTGATTCAGGCGATTTTGATAATTGAATTCGGACAAGTAGCCTAGCCGCGTCATGATGTCTCCCAACGGCGACCCGGTCCGAGCTTGCACCACTTGAATTTCGCGCTGCTGAGCCGGGGTCAGTTGCTGTTGTAGCTGCTGCCAAATCTGTCGATCTACCTGATCTTGATAGATTTGATTAGCAATAAAGCCAGAGCGAGCCAGCGCTTTGACAAAGGGAGAATCGATGCTCTGAAACGTTGTAGACGGTAAAGCTAGACGTAACTGGTCGCAGACCTGGGGCAGTTTTCCCAAGCGGTGCCCCATCAGCAGGGCCAGCAATTGATTTTTGGTAATAGAGAGCTGTTCGAGGGTTGCTTGAGGCCACACCCGATGGACGAGCTGCTTGATTTCGGTTTGGTCGAAGTGAACGACCGCCACCACAAGTGTATTCTCTGTCGTCAGACAGCAGGGGAGAAACTCCAGTTTAAGGAGTTGCCGAATCGGAAAATGATGGACCAAGCGTTCATCAATCTCGTGGCCAGGTATTTGCAACCATCCCGAGATAAAGTTTTGGTGTAACCGCTTGGCAATTTCTTGAGAGAACTGGCTTTGGGACGTGAGATCAAGCTGGTCCAAGTTCTGCTGTAGCGTTTGAATCATGACATGTTGCACCAACTGCCAATGTTCGGGAGAAATATAACCACGGGAGATTAAGTAAAATCCCAAATGTGTCAGTCTGTCACTCATGATCTAGCGTTCTTAGGGAGGGATGTAATGCAGAATGTAATGATCTCCAGTCGGTCTACGTCCAAAGGACGGGCTATGCCTTTTATGTCGCTCTGCGAGACAGCGATCGCGAACTTGTTAAAATCTGGCAGTCATCCTTTTCTGGATTGGACTACTCATCAAACGTCGGATCCGTCGGTGGAGGATCACCGGAGTTCTCCTCAGAGGGCGTTCGAGCATCATGACCCAGACTAGTCCGGCTCTCTAGTTGTGTCGTGGCCGGATCTGGCTGAGGGGCATCTGATTGGGGTAAGCGACCCAGTTTCTTGTAGAGATACCAACACAATCCGCCTCCCAGCCCAATGCTGAGGAGAATGAATAACCATCGATATCGACTCAACCAAATTTTCCAGTCTAGGGCTTCAGGGTAGTTAACTGCCAAAGCTTTACCACTCAAGTCCCAGGAGCGCACCTCGTTAGGTAACCCCACAGTGGTGACGACATTTCCTCTCATTCTTTGAGCAAGACCTGTTTGCGGATTAGCCAATAAGGACGTGAGTTGAGTCACTGTTTTGGCATCATTCCCCCACCAAGACAGCCCTAAGGTTGGTCGATCTTGGTCATGGAAATATTGCAATAGGCCCAAGGAATCTGTGGGCTGCGTCGATAGAATCACCTGTTGATTCAAAGGATTAACAATTTCAAAGTTCTCCTGCAAGCGAACGGGGGCAGTGGTTGGCATCTGTTCAGGAGCTACTGCAATAATTTGCCAAGTACTCCCGTCAGCTTGGTTGATCAGCTTTGTCAGTTGGGCAGAGGTTTCTCCCTTCACCAACTTTGGGAAGATAGGCCAAGGACTCATCTGATTGATCACACCTAGCAGATAAGCCGTGGATTGAATCAGTTCAGGCTGGGTCCCATCCACGACCATCCGACCTTGACCCAGGAATTTGTAGGGCAGGTCATTGAACGTTCCTTCTGGTTCTTGCTCGCCGCTCCAAGATAAGTAAGAGTCCCCCGCTACTTGAAAGGTCAGATCAGAGCCAGAGTGACGGCAGTCTCCTTGACTAGGATTATGCTCAAAGACCACATCTAGCTCATTGGTTCGGCGAAGATTCTGAGTGGGCAAAAAGACCGTATCGTCCAGCACGGTGGTCTGGGTCAGGTCATAGGTTGTGACTAAGGTGTTGTTGAGATAGATCTGACCGTTGAGGCGATCGCCTTTCTGGACATCAGCAGGGGTAAATAGACTGTTGAGAGACACCGCCAATTCTTGAGGACGGGTCTTCATATGCGCTAGATCAAAATTAATCCGAAATCGCTGGGTTCCTGACCCTCGCCTGGGGCTCTCATCAAAGCCCAATTGCCGAAAAGAAAGTCGTTGATCCTCGCTACCCTGGGCATTGATCTCACCTTCATTGACCGCGGCTATGGTTGTCCCCTGACTGCTAAACGGCACTCTGCCCCAATCGATGGCCAAACTTTTGACCACTTGGGGAAGGGCGCGCACCGTGAGGGTTGACCCTTGGCGTGTGATATCTGGACCAGTGCTGCCAACATCTAAGCGAACTTGAGCGCTATTGGCAGCAACTTTGGCAGTAGATGCCTGCCAAAGCACAGGGATTTGGCGTTTGCTAAATTGACCGACTAGTAAGCCATAAAGCCATAAAGCTGACTCCAGCTGTGATGTCTCCAAATTATCAGGTACTGTTAAAACCACTTGTGGATAGGTGCCTGCAAAAAAGCCATTAATGCTTTGATCTTCAGTTTTCGGTGTTAACTGGAAAGAACTGTCATTCTCAACTGTCAAATAGAGATTGCCACTCTGAAGGGCATCGCAGACATCTTGCTGAGTAAATAAATAGGACTCCAAGGTAACCGAAACAAAGGGCTCTCCTGTGGGTAAAGCTGGTAAAGGAATCTTCTGCGTAGGCTGTTTTCTCAGCGCTTCGACGGATATTGCTGAAATAGGCTGTTCATTTAGAAGGATGCGAATTGAGGAGTCTTTGTCCAAAAAAGGAGACGGTTTGATCTGAAGGTTGAGAAAACTGGTTTTGGCGTCTATGCCTCCAGCCGGTTGAGGAATGCTAAATGTTAATTGAGGATTGACCCCTTTGAGAACAATATCGCGGTTATACCCCAAGGATTTAAGTGGTGTGACTTGTGGGGGGACAGCACCATAAATGGGCAAGGAATAGCACAGCACACTGATAGTGACAAATCCTGAGCAAAGCAGGTGCCGAGATCGATCGCATCTCATCATTGGTATCACAATAAAAAGAGAAAGGATGGCTATATTTGAGGTTGGCCGTCATCATAGGTATTTTGCTCGGATAAGAGCTATCACCTGTTAGAAGAAAATATTAATTGGTCTCTAATAGATATAAAAAAATATCTAAGAGATAGACCTCTATCCTTTTTTAATCGTAGATGGGAGTGATGAGATCAATAGAGTTTTTCTAAGGCCTACTAAGCAAATAGCCCAGCAGGCATATTATCTGCTAATCATAGTGTATTTCTGCTTTCTTGGAGCGGTATTCGCAGAAATAATTATCTTTTTTTGGAGAAATAACCTACACCACAAATTCTTTTTTGCTGCTACAGAAAAGCTGTGTTGGACTTGAGGATAGACACCACAACTTCCTGAAGATTGTGTAGGTTGACCCTGATATTAGCAGCGGCAATATCGGCAAGTGGTTGGGTAATAGCGTCTGTCAACCTTGTATTCATTACTGTCGATGCTTTCACCTCTATCGTCCTGATTACTGAAGTTTCTGGCTACAAAGCTATCTCTTCCTTAGCTTACCTATTAGGTAATAGCAACTTAGAAATCAACAAAAATCAATAAAATCAGATAGATACAAACATTTGTTCAAATTCTTGCCGATTACTATAAATTTTAAAGATCTTATCTAGATTGGCAAGTTCAATAATGTGTTTTGCTTGTAGACTCAATTCACACAAAATGATTTCGGAGTCCTGCTTGCTTGCTCGTTTCGAAATAGCTACTAAAACTCCAAGAAATGAGCTATTCATGAACTCAATATTGCGACAATCCAACAGAATAATCTTGGTGTCTGCATCCAGAAGATAACTAATTTCAAGTCGCAACTGATCAATGCAATGGGCATCTGATGAGCTAGTCGGTTGAATGATTGCATAAGTCATGCTGGATGGTCCTGAATCACAATAAAATAAGGCTTGACTCGTCTCTTTGGTAACCTATACATCCTGAGAGGTAAGCCTTACTTAAACTATAAAAAATTAGCTTATATAATTTAACCGTCTTTTCTCGGATCTTTCTAGCTTGCAACAAATTAGATCTAGCCTAAAAATAAATCAATTATGAAGATCCTATTCGCTCCTTAGAAATACGGAAATGTGAATAGATGACTATCAAATTTAATGGTTTATCTAGCACCATCTCAGTATTTTTACGAGTTTTGATATCTAAATAAGCTGTGATCAGTAGAAGATTTTGTTTGCTCTCATTCTAATTACACCTCTTTGGATTGATTTTTCCTTTGGGAAAAATCTGTTTTGTCCAACTTAGCCAACAGATGTATACGTATATACACAGGACTAAATTATACAGAGGCAAATAATTCTTGATGCCAGGTTCTTCAGAATTAGCCTAATATCGCTATGCCAGAATCTGTTGCAGCTTTACTCAGCAATCCAATCTTTGGAACGATCAACTGCTTTTTGCCAGGTTTTGAAATTGGCTTGAGCGGATTCTGCTTCAGCACCAGGCTTAAAGACGCGATCAATCTGGCGAGCAGCCACTAGAGCGGCGTAATCATCCCAGAACCCTACCGCTAGTCCAGCCCCAAAGGCAGCTCCTTGCCCGGTCGCATCCAAGACAGCGGGTCGTTCTACTGGAATTCCCAAGACATCAGCTTGGTATTGCATGAGGAAGTCATTTTGACAGGCGCCGCCATCCACCTTGAGTTCCTGAATAGGGGTCTTGCAGTCTTCGTTGACGGCATTGACTACTTCCTTCGTTTGGTACGCGATCGCTTCTAATACTGCCCGCACCATATGCTCCCGCTGCGCCCCCCGCGTAATCCCCAAAAAGGCTCCACGCGCACTCATATCCCAGTGTGGTGCGCCCAAACCACTCAAGGCAGGGACAAAATAGACCCCTCCGTTGTCGTCTACGGCTTGAGCCAGGGCTGCGGTTTCAGACGCATCTTTGATGAGCTGGAGGCCATCCCGCAGCCATTGAATACAAGCCCCAGAGGTAAACATGCTGCCTTCGATCGCATATCCAGTCTGAGATTGACCGTTGTCGGAGCGGGTCCAGGCCACGGTGGAGAGCAAACGGTTGTTGGAGCGGGCAATGGTATCACCCGTGTGGGCAACCAGAAATGAGCCAGTGCCATAGGTGCATTTGAGGGCACCAGGGCGATCGCACCCATGAGCAAATAGCGCTGCCTGCTGATCGCCAAAAATAGCAGTAATGGGGATTTCTCGACCTAGAAACTTGGCGTCAGTTTTGCCAAATTCTCCCAAACTGGTTTGGATACTGGGCATAAAAGATCTAGGAATCTCAAAGAGATTGAGGAGATGATCATCCCATTCGCCTTTGCTCAAATTCAGCAGCATAGTTCGGCTGGCGTTGCTATGATCCGTGGCATGAACTTGGCCGCCCGTTAGATTCCAAAGTGCCCAGGTATCAATTGTGCCTGCTAACACATTATCCAAATTGAGGTTTGGGTTTTGGGCTTTAACTGCTTTCAGTAGCCAAGCCAATTTGCTAGCCGAGAAATAGGCATCCAGGACTAGACCGGTGCGATCGTAAATATCTTGAGTATGGCCTTGTGCAGCCAGTTTGTTGCAATCAACAGCCGTACGCCGATCCTGCCAAACAATGGCTTTATGGAGGGGTTGCCCTGTGGTCTTGTCCCACAACAGACAGGTTTCCCGTTGCACTGTTAGGCCAATTGCAGCGATCTGAGCCGGGTCAACTTTAGCTGCGGCGACCACCGTCTCCATCGCCCAGCGCGTGTCTCGCCAAATCTCTAGGGCATCGTGCTCCACCCACCCGGGCTGAGGATAGTACTGAGGAAGTTCTTTATATGCTTGTTGAATGATCTGCCCCGTTTGATCAAATAGAATCGCACGGTTGCCAGTGGTCCCCAAATCCAGGGCCATAATGTAGGCGGCTGAAGTCATGATCTTCCTCAAAAGGCTTTATACAATCTTCTCTAGGAGTAACCCTTGAGTGTCCCTTAGTTCAAAAGATCTTAAGCTTTCGACATCATTACCAATATCTAAGCCGGGAGAAGTTAAAGCGACTCGCCATTCACTCAATTCTAGTTGTAGCCAGTCGCCCAGGGTAACCGTAGCAGGGTCTCCGCCCATATGGCTAACCATGACAATTTCTTCGGGGTGGTCGATGCCAGGGTCATGCTGGCTGCGCTGTCCATAAAAAAGGGTATAGGTTTCTTCAGTGATGCGGTTGAAGCGATCGCGTTCTATCAAATTCTCCCTGACCCAAGGATGAGCAAATCGATACTCACGAATCGCTAAATTGAAGGCAACCTGATCGGGATTTAAACTAGCTTCCCAATGTTTGACATTAGAAAAATCATAGCCATCTTCCATAAACGCTCGGGCAAACTGTTTGAGCTTGGGCACATCTAACTCGTTTAGAAATTCGGGGCGCTGGGACTGTTTCAAAGATTCCAAACTAACATTGGCACAAACCCCCGGTTCACCCCCAAAGCAGCGTCGACAGGTTTCAGCGACCCTCTCCAAATCGTAATCAGACTCCAACATGGTGGCCTGTAAGGCTCTGGCAAATTGACGCAGCATTTCTAGTTCTGTGAACCCCAAGGCCTTGAGTTTGGGAAACACCTGGGGCGGTTTGAATAGCTCGGGAGTGAGTTGCCACTCTAAAAAGCCAATTTCCTCCGAGACGACTTTGACCCCGTATAGCTCGTCCGTATTGCGGAAAAAGCCCCAAGCTCCGCGAAAGTTAGCGTTGAGAAACTCCATCGGCAAGCCAGGGCTAAATCCCAACACCCAAAGTTTGATGGCGGGATTATCATAGGCGGTCTTGGTCACTGCTGCGAGGGTATCCCCCAAATGCCAGTTAATGGGACCCTCTGGATCAATTTGGTTACCTCGACGCACCGTATCATGATTGGCACAGCCGGTAATCCAGTGAGAGCCTTGGAACATCACCTCGCAGATGCGCCGCCATTTTTGGTCCCAAAACTGCTTGAGAGCCGGGGTATTATGGGCAAAAATCAGAGGCCCCCATTGATAAGCATGAGGTTCTAACTCCACTAGTTCTAGATAGCGGGAAGTCTCTTCCCAGCCTTCCTGTGGCCACGGACGACCATCTTCGAAAATCGCGACCAACAAGCGTTCATGGCCTGCAATAGCCTGAACGATATTCCCCATGCCACGCAGATAGCCATCATCCTGCTCTACCAAGTTGGTGAGAGGATTAAAAAACCGAAAGTCTTGACCGCCATCAACCCGAATACCATCGACGCCAGTATTGTTTTTGCGCCGCTGCATTTCTAGCAAAATAGCACGCACGGCAGGCAATTGATGGTTCAAATCCTGACCGTACATGTTCGGTCCTTTTAAATACTGGCGGCTGAGCAGTTTTTCGCACTGATTATCGCCGTGACCATAAACCAAATCATAAATAACTTGAATGGGTCCTTGCGAAAAATTGTGGAGGGTAGCGATAAAGTCAATGGTTTCATCTGGCCGCAAACTCTCTAAAACAGAGGGGTTGGTGGCCACTGACCCCAAAATGGGTACGTCATACCCCCAGTTTTGGGTATTGGGTTTACGCAAAGTAATTTTGACGGTTTGGGTATCTTCATCCGTGAGACTCGTCGGTTCTGGAGGGCGAGCAAAAAACTCATGATGATGATTGTCTTCGTCTAGCCGATATTCAATCGTCGGTTCTATGGGCAGCAGCTCGATGGCGTCATAGCCTACATAGTTCTGCTCAGCAGGGGTGAGATCTTCCCCCTGGGCCAACTTGTCAGAAATGCGCTGATAGATCCGGGTCAATCCTGCTAAGGTCCCTTCGGGAGAGGCCGTGTGGACATGCATTTGTAAAATGCAAACCGGGGCGGGTAATCGAGGCGGTGGGTTTTTGAGGTCGGAGGCTAAAAAGCCTTTGCGAGACTTGGTTTGGGCTCCAGTTTGTTCAAAGTACTTTAAATCGGCGCGCTGGCGTTGTAGGTGATCGCTGTCATAGAGTTCGGCGGGAGCAAAAACTCCGTAGGGCAATGAATAGGCCAGAGGATCGCGAGTGGTTTTGACTCTGTTTTTATTGTCGATATAGCGCAGCCAGTAAAAACTGCCCGCTTGATCACGGGTACCAGGCCGCAGTCCCTTGATCACTCCCCAAATATATTCGCCTTGGAGGATGAGGGGGATGCGATCGCGTTGCCAAGTAATTTCTTGCTCAACTGCCTGAAAATCTATCGGTTCTAGCGGGGTAAAGACTTCCAGGTAAATACTCCGTTCGGATTGAATCACCTCAGAGGCTAGTCCAGGTGTCCAAAAACCAATTTCTGTCAGACCATCTTCTCGATAATGAGCCCCCAAACGAGTGGCTATCAGTTGGCCCGTTTGGAAATAGGTGGCATCTGACTGGTTAATATTGCCAGCCCAATCTAAGAGGACTTTAGTTTCTTTTTCATCAAGTATGGGCTCTGGGAAAGCAGAATCAACCACAATTTTTGCAACGTGAATGACATTTTTGCTGTTGTCCAGCCTAGCAGAAAGTTATCCAGATTTGAGCCTATATAATAAGGACCCTCTGATTTGCAGTGTGGGTCATGTTGACCTAGTGTAATCATGGACGAGCCCATGATCTAAGGGTTTGCTCAGATATTGACTTTAGTGAGTCAAGGCAGAGAACGCCACTGATTGATTTGTCCATTAAGATAATAATTCTACGATTGTAGAAGCACCGAGCTATTGAGTGGGCACCAAATTCAATGCAAACCTTGCCCAGTATGTCCCTGAACCTTTGGAGGTCGTGCCATGAAATCTTCCCTAGTGATCCTTTATCACCGCGAACCCTACGACGAAGTCGTTGAAAATGGCAAAATTCACTATCGACCGAAGAAAAGCCCCAACGGTATCTTGCCCACATTAAAAAGCTTTTTCGCTAATGTGAGTCAGGGTACCTGGATTGCCTGGAAGCAAGTCACGACTAAACAGCAAAAAAACTTCGAAAAACTGGTCACTGTTGAAGGTGAGGGTAATTACAATGTCTGTCGAATTCCATTAAGTGCCGATCAGGTTAAGCATTTCTATCACATCACCTCCAAAGAAGCTTTTTGGCCGATCCTTCACTCCTTTCCATGGCACTTTACCTACGAGACCTCGGATTGGGAGAATTTTCACACCATCAATCGGCTGTTCGCAGAAGCTGCCTGTGAACAAGCTGCGGATGATGCGCTGATCTGGATTCATGACTATAACCTGTGGATGGCCCCCCACTATATTCGGCAGCTAAAGCCCAATGCCAAAATCGCTTTCTTCCACCACACGCCGTTTCCCTCTGTAGATATCTTCAACATCTTGCCTTGGCGAGAAGAAATTGTGGATAGCTTACTCTGCTGCGATATTGTGGGTTTCCATATTCCCCGGTACTCTGAGAACTTTGTGAATGTGGCTCGGGGACTCCGGCCCGTGGAAGTGGTGGAAGAAGGTCCAATCCCAGAGCATATTACCCCCTATGGTACTGCTTTGGCCGAACCAACTATGACCACTAAGCTGCGTTACAAAGGCCAGTTGGTCAATATCGATGCCTTCCCCGTGGGTACAAATCCTAAACATATCTTGGGCACTCTGAGTCAACCTCAAACTCAAAAGCGACTGGCTGAAATCAAGGAAGACTTGGGCGATCGCAAACTCATTATCGCTGCTGGTCGAGTGGACTACGTCAAAGGCAATCGGGAAAAGCTAGAAGCGTTTGGCAGACTCTTAGAGCGCCGTCCCGATCTTCACGGCAAGATCAATTTTGTGATGACCTGTGTGACTCCAGCCACAGGTATGCGGGTGTACAAAACGGCCCAAAGTCAGATTGAACAACAGGTAGGCAAAATTAATGGCCATTATGCCAAACTGGGCTGGACACCAATTATTTTATATACTCAGCCGCTCTCTTTTGATGAATTGTTGAGCTACTACCGAGCGGCTGATATCTGTTGGACGACCCCCCTCCGGGACGGCCTCAATTTAGTGGCGAAGGAATACATTATTGCCAAAGATAAGCAACCCGGTGTTCTAGTGTTGTCTGAGTTTGTGGGGGCGGCTGTGGAGTTGCCGGAAGCAATTCTCACCAATCCTTACTCTATCGATCGGATGGATGATGCCATTGACAAAGCCTTGGCAATGTCTGAAGCGGATAGCCGCAAAGCGATGGCCAAGATGTATGAAACGGTCACTAAATATGACGTTGAATATTGGGCGAATCATCTGTTGCAGAAATTCAAGGAACTCCAGTCTGTTCCTACAAACGATAAAGCTGCCGTATGAAACGCTTAGTACCTGATTTGTAGCGTGACTGAACCTTGAACGGCTTGCTCCCCACCGACAACGGGTGTGGCATCTGATTCTGCCCTCAAGGCTTGAGCTTGCATCGGCATCGGCGGTGGTGTAGGGGCATTAGCACTATTGATTTGGATGCTCACCACGTCTTGAGCAGTGAGATTGAGAGCAGATAAGACTACTTTGGCTTGGCCTTGAGCGTCTTGGGTGGCCTTGGTTAAGGCTTGTTTTTGGGCAGCTGCGATCGCAGCATCTGTCGCTATAAACGAGACACCGTCAATCCGAGATGCGCCAGCCTTGACCGCATCATCCATCAATGGACCTGATTTTTCAATATCGATCCGAAAGCTGACAATATTGCTGCCCCGATACCCAATCAGTTCTCGTTTGCCATTGTTATAGTTGTAATTCGGGTTCAGATTGATTCCTGTCGTTTCTAGTTTTTCGACCTTTCGAGAGTTCAAGAGAGCGACAACAGCCGCTGAACGACTGGCAACCTGTTCCTGGACAATCTTAGCGGTCTTCCCCTGTACATCCACGCCCAAACGCACTTGAGCTTGAGTGGTTTGAACGTTTTCAATGCCCTGTCCTGTGACGGTAAGGACCCGATATTGCACTTCTGATACCGCAGATTGCGCTGTTACAGGCAAGGCTGTGCCCAGGTAAACCATCGCTCCTAACAATCCAATACAAGGCTTAACCCAAGCCCTTCGGTGACGATAGAAATCCATTTTCATAAGTTGTTGAAAATAACAGAGCCATATTGCAAATATACTATGGCTGTCTTTGGCCGGGTACCCGTTTGGGTAACGTAGTGACCTTATGAACTGCGACGAAAAGATCATCCATTGAGACTGACATTTGCTGAGAGAATGGATGATCTAGAGCCTCTCAGTCGTACTCTATTAGACTGCTCTAAGTCGTTTTAAGCTACGATTTCAGTGTCAAGACAAGGTTGTCTTGATGTTAGATTAAACATTATTAACCTCAAGGAGGCAGTGTGTTTTCGGGTTTAACGCAAACCGCCTCCCGGCAGCGCGAAATTATTGAAGTCGTCCTCCGTAACGGTTGGGACTTCATGCAGCAGTTATTAACAGGAGGCAAGGTTGGCCAACCCGCGTTGCCAACGCCTGCGGTCCTCCGTAACATCTTGGTAGATTTGGGGCCAGTCTACGTCAAATTAGGTCAGCTACTCAGTACTCGACCCGACATTCTGCCCGCCCCGTATATTACTGCCCTCTCAACGCTGCATAGCCAGGTTCCTCCAGTTGCTTGGTCAGAGATCAAAATTGTTATCCAGCAGCAAGTAACTCAGGAACTGCGCACCCAATTCAAGGAAATTGATCCGAATCCTGTAGCGTCTGGGTCAATAGCCCAGGTCCATCGTGCTGTGCTAGCAGATGGGCAACAAGTGGCTATGAAGATTCAACGTCCTGGTATTGATGTCATCGTCAATCAGGACATTGCCATGATTCGGTCCCTTGCCGATCTGGCTTCGCGCACGGATATAGGCAGAGACTACGACCTTAAAGCCCTAGCTGAGGAATTTTCTAACGCGCTTCTAGATGAGTTGGATTTTACCGTCGAAGCCACACATACTGAACAGCTCCGCCATAATCTGTCTGTCAGTCGTTGGTTTGATCCGCAACAGTTGGTCGTACCCAAAATTAATTTGGCTTTGACCACTCGAAAAATTCTGGTCATGCAATGGTTGGAGGGCGAACCCCTTTTGTCTGCTGACATCCCCGTTGCCCAGCAAGAACCCCGAATCGATAGTGCCCGTCGGCGAGTGACGACGCTTTTATTTAGGGCTTTTCTGCAGCAGATTTATGTAGATGGATTCTTTCATGCTGATCCCCATCCTGGCAATTTGTATTATCTACGAGATGGTCGAGCAGCCATCCTAGACTGTGGCATGGTAGGGCGATTAGATCCCAACACTCAGCAGATTTTGACGGAAATGCTCCTGGCCATCGTTGATCTGGATGCCCAACGCTGTAGCCAACTAACGTTGCAATTAGCTAAAGCTAGACGAACGGATAATCTGGCCCAGCTAGAGAGTGACTTTGAAGCTTTGCTGCGGAAGTACTATAACCGCAATCTTGCCGAAATTAATTTAGGAGAAGTATTATACGAAGTTCTCCAGGTGGCCCGTAACAATAAATTGAAGCTGCCAGCTAATGTGGGCTTGTATGTCAAGGCAATGGCCAACTTAGAAGGGACAGCCCGCACATTTGACCCCAAATTTAATGTCTTGGATGAGATAAAGCCCCTGATGGGCGACTTGTTCCGACGACAATTTGTGGGTGAAGATCCGCTACCGACGTTATTGCGGGCAGCTCTAGATGTGAAGAATCTGTCATTGCAATCGCCCCGGCAGTTAGAGCAGTTACTCGATCAAGTTACCTCAGAATCCTTGCAGTGGAATTTGAATTTATTGGGTCTAAATGGCTTACGGATTACCCTAGATAATGCTGCAAACCGTCTATCTTTCAGCATTTTAGTGGGGTCATTAATTATGGGAGCAGCCTTGATTTCTTCAGAAAAACAAACGGCTTTGTACTGGCTGAGCAATACCCTATTTGCTGCAGCAAGCTTCCTAGGATTGTGGTTGGCTGTGAGTATTCTGCGATCAGGGAACCTGCGCTAGTTGAATTTTGATGAAACGTACTGTGAGCCAAACTAAGGCCCAATAAGAGGACCAGAAAGTTATGGCCAAAGCAGAAGAAACCCAAAGAGTAGCACTGGTGACGGGTTCGACTTCTGGCATCGGCAAGGCGATCGCAACCCAACTGACGCAAGACAACTTTGCCGTTGCCTTCCATTCCAAATCTTCTATTCAGGTGGGACAAGCCCTAGCGGCAGCTCATCCAGCATCCTCTTACTTCCAGGCTGACTTATCTGACCAAAGCCAAACCCGTCAGTTGATGGCTGAAGTTTTGTCCCATTACGGTCGGCTAGATGTATTGGTCAATAATGCAGGCATTAGCGCCACAATTCCCCATGCTTCTTTGCAGGCAGCGTCTCCGGAGGTCTGGCGAGATTTGTATGAAGTCAATGTTATTGCTCCCTGGACCCTGATCACAGCGGCTGAAACTGCGCTCGGTCAGTCCTCTAGTCCCGACTGTCCGAGCTGTATTCTGAATATTAGTTCCCACGCCGGGATTCGACCAAAGGGAGCTTCAATTCCCTATTCTGTCAGCAAAGCAGCTTTGAATCACATGACTCAGTTACTGGCGGTTAGTCTGGCACCACGGATACGCGTTAATGCGATCGCACCTGGCTTAGTAGAGACGCCGATGAGTCAAACTTGGACTGCGGCCAAAGCGCTTTGGGAAACGCGATCGCCCATGGGCCGAGGCGCTCAACCCGAAGAGATCGCCCAACTCGCTTCCCTGTTGGTTGCCAGTCACTACATTACTGGCGAAATCTTGATTGCAGATGGTGGCCTCAATCTGACGTGACCGTCAAAGCGATTTTTTAGAAAAACAGACCACTTCTGAACCTATCAGCAGGAGCGTTTCCTTGAGAAAGATAAAGACCGATCTCTGACTTTGGCTAGAATTGAGATCTGCAGTCAAAACAGAAGAGGTCATGACAATCCAATGGCTAAGAATGGTACTGCTTATCTCCTTTGGTTTTTCTCAACCTTCGGTATGTGTGGGATTCACCGTTTCTATTTAGGTAAACCTGTTAGTGGCATTCTTTACTTCTTAACCTTTGGTTTTTTCGGCGTCGGTCAGTTGGTAGACCTATTCCTGATTCCGGAAATGGTTGATCACAAAAATCTTAAGCAAAAGCTGTTGTATGGTGCCAGTGACGCCTCTGGGCAACCTGCCATTGTCCGAGATGTGGGGATGAATTATGCCCATGCCCAAACACGTCCTCCCCTGGATGTGCAGATTCTCAAAACCTGTCGAGATCATCAGGGTGCGACGCTCAGTGATTGCATTATTGCCACAGAGCAGAGTCCAGAAGACGTGAGAGCTAAAGTACAGGAGTTATATATGGCAGAGCTGCTAGTGGTAGATAACCGCGAGACAGATGGTGCAGTGATTTATCGGGCAGTCTAAATCACAACACTGTAGAGATGTGGTCAGGGACGACTATATTGCCAAACAGGGTAAACCCCTTCGTTTCTCCTAGCTCTGACATGATTGTTGAAAATCTCGTTTGTTAGCGATCGCTATTCCACGACAATGGTTTCACCGATCAACGACCGGACTTTCTTGCCTGGAAACCCAGTTCCCCTGCTAGCCCTTGCTGGGGCAACACGTTTTCACCTCTCATAATACTCAGACAACCCTTATTAACTTTTCAGGGAATTGCAGGGAATCACCCAGATCGTCATCATTCCAGCTTCAGACAACCCTCGTACATTGAAGTCATTGAAGTTGGAGACCAAACATGAAACGCACGACACGCATCGCCTTCTCAGTATTGACAAGCATCGCTATCCATAGCATTGGCTTTACCTCCTCAGCTCTAGCTGAAACTATCACCGTCACTCGTGGCCCCAACGGTGCAGCCCATCAGGTTAAAGCAGATCGGATTCCCCAAGATGCTCAAGTCTATTCCAGTAGACCTGCCACTTCAGTTCCTAACGTCATTACCAAAGGCCCGAATGGTGCACCTCAGATTGCTCAATCAGAATCGAATCTTGACACAACTGCCCAGGCTGCAGGTACCCTTCAAGTTGTCCAGCGAGGCCCGAATGGTGCAGGTCATATTGCGAACTAGTTGATTTAGCTACAGATTGAAACGGACACACCACCCCCCAGAGCTGATTGTCAGTAAGTTTCACACTGGCATCAGCTCTTTTCTTCGTTATCAGTCATGGATTTTTCTCCAACAGCCCCCTTGCGACTGAGGGGACAACCGCTTGGTCGTAGGGTTTTCTTCCCCAAAAAAGCATTCTTGGGAATGAGTTGTAGAATTCAACCAGAACGTAGATGGAAATAAAGGTTATGCAGGAAACAACCAATCAATCCGGCATCCAACTGACTCAGCTCACTGCCATCAATCTAGCGAAGAGTTTAACTATCTTCTGCTTGTTCGGCTTTGCCCTATTCTTTGGAATTCATGATCAAAGACAAATAATTTATCTCTGTTTACACGTTAGCTACTGTTTGTGGTGGCTCTTGGAGCAGGTGCTGTTTCCACAACGTCGTCGGCAGATCTTTACCGAGAAAGTTGGCATCCCTTTAATCGTCGTAGTCCTCTTATTTGTTGGCGTATTTTATACATTGCCAGGATACTTTGCATTCACTAATCCCAATCCAATTGGATATGTGCCGATTTGTATTGCCTTGCCCCTCTATTTCTTCGGCAGCTTAATTAATACGGGAGCAGATATTCAGAAAATGACGGCAAAAAATATGGGTGAAGGGTTAGTGGATGACGGTATCTGGCGCTCTCTACGGCACGTTAATTATCTGGGAGACTTAATGCGTTACACCAGCTTTAGCGTTATTGCTGGTTCTGTGTGGGCTTATATTCTGCCTTGTATTATTGCCTTGATTTATCTCCAGAGAATTAATCAGAAGGAACAAGCTATGCTTACCAAATATTCAGAGTTTGAGGCTTATCAACAAAGAAGTAGTCGCTTGATTCCTGGGATTTGGTGATTCGATCAAATTCAATCTCAGCAATAGGTAGCAGCAAGCTGAGATTAAATGATTGCTTCCTAGTAGGAGCATTTGATTGCTATGCACATCCTTTGGCCGACACCATATCTTAACCGTTCGGCTGAGCTCACCGTCGAAGCCTCACGTCGAAGCCCTGCGGGGATAGGCGGAGCACTATGAAGATCTCTTGTAGAATAAGACCGCCCTGCATTGATAGCTCATGCGTGACCCTATGCTTAATTTTGCTGATCTGCCTCAGCACATCCTGGATTCGATCAAGCTGATTGCGACGGATATGGATGGCACTCTGACGGTAGAGGGTAAATTCCCGGTGGCTCTGGGACAAGCACTAAGAGATTTGCAAGCTGCGGGCCTGGCAGTCGTGATTGTGACGGGACGATCTGCGGGCTGGGTGAGCGGGTTGGCTCATTATTTGCCGATCCAGGGTGCGATCGCAGAAAATGGCGGCCTTTTCTACAACAAACCCGACATGCCTGGAAGCGTGCTCTCCAATATTTCAGGCTTAGCAGATCACCGGACTCAGTTGGCTCATGCGTTTCGTCAGCTTCAGAGCCATTTTCCCCATCTGCAGACGACTGCTGACAACACCTTCCGCATCACCGATTGGACCTTCGATAATCCTGGATTTAAGCCTGCAGATTTAGACCAAATGGCCCATCTTTGTAAGGAGATGGGATTCGATTTTACCTATAGCACTGTGCAATGTCACATTAGGCCCCCAGGCCAAAATAAGCAGACGGGACTCCTGACCGTTCTTGAGCACCATTTACCTGAGCAATATCACCTCAATCAAGTTCTGACCATTGGCGATAGTCCCAATGATCAAGACTTATTTGATGCTCAAGTATTTCCTCACTCGATTGGTGTTGCCAACCTTCGCCATTACTTAGATCATATTAATCACCACCCCCAAGCCATGACCATGAGTGCTGAAGGGTTAGGTTTTTTAGAAATTACCAGAAGATTATTGCAATAATAACCCGTATAAAACTGTAAAAGAGAAAGCTTTTAAAACAGCTAAAGGGCTTGGCTTATTGTAACCAAACCCTCAATCTTATAGAAACCAAAAATGTACTTTTGCTCAGTGTTGAAAGTGGATAGAGTGTACAAATTAAAAACAACTAAAGTGAACTTTAACAACAGCAACAGTTCTTAGAGGTTAGGCTTACGTATCTTTACCAGATCAGCGTTTGATAGCTGCAACTTCTATATCGGAGTTGCACTGCCACAAGTGTAAGTTCTCAGAAAGAAGGTCGCTCTTCAGAACAGCGGTAGGAGGTACTGACGTGCTCTGGGATGACTTGTTGACTTGGACTTTTTGTACCTGGGTTTAATTTAGCATTAACCCTTAATCCCGACTCATCTCTTTTACTAAAGTTCATTCTTGTTTGTGTGGGTTAACAGAGTGCAAGATATCCATAGACTCCCAGAAGTCGATGCCCAGCTTATCCTCCATTTTGGTTTTGAGAATAGGCCTGGATGGCCTCGTTCAAGAGGATGGGGTCAACCTTGCCTTGCGGATTGCGAGGTAAGGTTGGGAGCACCAGCCACTGTTTAGGTTGTTTAAAAGAACTCAGTTTATTTCTGAGCAGCATTGCCAATGCTGGGAGTGAAAAGGCCGCTGATTTAGGAACAACAACTGCTATCATTATTTGTCCCCATTCTGAATGGGGCTGGCCTAAAACGGTAGCATCTTTAACCATTCCCGTCCCTAACAAGGCATCCTCGATTTCTTCAGGGTAAATATTCTGGCCTCCAGAAATTATTTTGCGACTAGAGCGACCCACAATATGTAGATCACCTTGGTCATTGAAATAGCCCAAATCATCGGTGGAAAATTTGTCTGAAGAAGCAAATGGGTGGGGGTAATAGCCCCAGCAAAGCGATGAACTCTGAATCATGACTTGCCCTATTTGATTGGGAGAAAGCGGTTGATGATGTTCATCCTCAATCGTGATCTGAGCATGAGGAAGAACCTGGCCAGTATGAGTTTCTCCTAATAAAAATTGTTCAGGGTCTAAAGTGGCAACTTGGGAAGCTGTTTCTGTCATGCCGTAGGTTAAAGCTAATCGCAGGTGATGCTGACGGGCTAATTGCAGTAATTCTGGCCAGGCTGGCGCTCCCCCTAAAAGCATGGTTTGAAACCGAGCCAGCCAAGCTAGGCGTTGATTCCCCTGCTGAAGCAGCCGTTGCAGTTGAGTGGGAACAAGGGACAAAAAATACTGCTGAGGTTGGATCGAAGCAGGATCGACAAAGTCGGCAATTGCTGGGGCAAGGGGAGTGTTGTTGTCAAAGCTATGCTGAGGAAGCAGAAGAAGATGGCCGTGGGTGAGCAGCGATCGCATAAATTGCATCAACCCACTGACGTGATACAGCGGTAGCCAACAGCAGGAGTTAATAGCCTCCAGTTCAGTTCCAAAAAAATGGCGTTGGCATCCCCGCACTGATGCGGTCAATGTCGACCAAGTGTGAATCGCAAACCGAATTTTCCCGGACGAGCCACCCGTAGGCACCATGATCCAACCCTGCTCAAGAGGCTGGGATAGCCTAGGATTGTCCATCTCCGGCAAGGGTGAGTTCCCCCAAATCAGGTGAGGCTGCGCTAAAGCTAAGACCTGCTGCCACTCTGAGGCTTGCCAACTGGGATTGCCTAAGAAAACGGGGCACTCACACAAGCAGGCAGCCATAAACCCCGCCAAGAATTCCAGCGGATCGGACTGAACAAGCAAAATTCTGGGGTACGCATCCCTGGCAGTAAACTTTTGCAGTGCTTGTTGGCGTTGTTCAATCCGTGCTAGCCAAGCCTGATGATTGAGGCCCACAATCCAGGCATCTTGACGCTGATCAAATATCTCCTTGGGTGACATCAATGGCGACCTATTCATGAACTTGCTATTGCCAAATCGGCATCAACAGTATTAAGGGTGTAGAGATTCATATTCAGGTAACCAGTGATTGACACCAAAGCCGATGGCGCGATTGGGATTGGATAGGTCTGCGGCTAATTGCAAGCAAGCTTGCCGCCCAATCTCAGATTCAAAGACAGAGGAAAAGACTGCATCAATCGCATAAGTTTGGCAAAACTGTCTGAGCGATTCTGGGTAGCCACAAATCGCAGGTTTAATGATAAAAATATCTCGCCATCCTTGCTGATAACAATGCTGTAATTGGGCCAGAGTCGCCACGGATTCATCTAAGGCTAGAGGGGTCTGAAACTGCTGATTCAGCGCTAACAGGTCTGCCATTTGACTAGGGGGCAACGGTTGTTCTAGGTATTCAATTCGTACCTCACTCGTCAAATGATCACATAGTCCTAGCCATTGACAAGCAGATTGATAAGATAAGCCGCCATTGGCATCTAGGCGTAGAGTTGCAGTTTGGGGTAGTTCTGCAATCAAATCCAGAAAGATCGCCTGCTCGGCTGCTGGAAGATCCACACCAATTTTCCACTTCAAGGTTCGATAGCCTTGCTGCCATAGATGAGAACATGCCGATAAGGCCGTTTTCCCTGTGGGCAGTAGACCACACATGGGTAGCTGAGACGAGGTCGGTTCTGTGGGGTTGGTCAATGCTGCCCAAGCGGAGCCAAACCCAAATTGACAGGCCGGATAGTCGTCGGGGACTGAGAGGAGGTCTTTTTCTGTGAGCTGTGGGGATAAACACTGACAATAGTCCTGAGCTTGTTCCCAAGTTTCGGACCCAAACCACGGCAGAGGGGCAATTTCCCCCCGCCCGACCTTGCCTGAGTCATCTTTTAAAGTGATGATCAAGCCTTGGCGCACAGACCAAACACCGTAACGGGTTTCCAACGGGGGGTGAAAGGGATGCTGATAGGTCTGACAGGAATACTGCATCGATCCAAGCTGGACACCTACTCCTAAACCTATCATTGCTACCTATAACCTGGGGCCAGTTCAAGGATTTAAATCACCCCATCAATGGGTGAAGATCACTGCACTGTTAGCCATCTCCTTTTAAGCTGGATGAAAGGTTTCGCCATAATATTTTTCGACATTCAGGTGGATGCATGACAGATTCAGGTAACACGCCCCAGGTGCAAACGCCCCAAATACCGACGCTGCTCAATAATCGCTATCGAGTCGTCAAAGTTTTAGGAGACGGTGGCTTTGGCACAACCTTTTTGGCGGTAGATATGCAGATGCCTTCTCGTCGCCAATGCGTGATTAAGCAGTTGAAGCCCATTGATAATAATCCCCAGATCTATCAATTAGTGAAGGATCGGTTTCAACGAGAGGCAGCGATACTAGAGCGCTTGGGTGAAAGCCACGACCGAATTCCGATGCTGTATGCTTTCTTGGAAGAAGCCGGACAATTTTACTTGGTGGAGGAATGGGTTGCAGGTCAGACCTTAACCCAAAGAATGCAGCAGGTCGGACCTTTAAGTGAAGCCGAAGTCCGGGAGTTGCTGGTCCAACTATTACCCGTCATTGATTATATTCATCAGGAAAGAATCGTCCACCGAGATATTAAACCAGACAATATTATTCTGCGTCAGTCTGACGGTATGCCCATCCTGATCGATTTTGGGGCGGTCAAAGAAACCATGAGTACGGTCGTGAATTCCCAAGGCCAAACCAATCGCTCCATTGTGGTGGGAACGCCAGGTTATATGCCTATGGAACAACTGGCAGGACATCCGGCCTACAGCAGTGATCTCTATAGTCTGGGCTTAACAGCGATTTATTTGCTCACTCAAAAAATTCCCCAAGCTCTGGAAGCAGATCCGCAAACGGGTGCGATGGTCTGGCAACAGTTCGCTCCCCATCTGAGTTCCGAGTTTGCGGCCATCCTGACTGATGCGATTCGCCCACATCCCCACGAGCGGTTTCTTAGTGCTGCGGACATGATGAATCGCTTAATGTTGCCAGCAACGGATATCGTAGATGTGGTAAATGGATCTGCGTTCTCAAACCCAGAGAGCACCCCCGTTGCGGTTGGGCCTCCCAGTGTTTCTTATGCGTCCCAACCATCTCTAGGAGTCGGCCCTTCAGCCGCTGCTGCTGCTAATCCTTCAGCCCCGGCCCCCTTAGGTTTAGAACCCACCCAAGCGGTGATTCCCCAGTATCAGTCAGTAGAGCCGATTTCCCCTGCAACACCCCAAATTGTTTCTGCCAACTCCGGCTGGTCAGGATGGCAAAAAGCAGTGCTGACCGGAAGCTTGATTGGTCTATTTGCACTTTTAGGGGCCTGGTTATTTCGAGATCAAGTGTCGGGACTACTTACCCGTAATGCTCAATCCCCTGAGTCAGCTTCGGATACAAGAAGTCCAACAGCCGATGAACTAGTCAGTGGAGCTGCCTCCCCCACCCCAACTGCCTCCCCCAGTCCAACCGATGAGACCAAGAGTCAGGCCAAGCCCCCCACTTCACCGCCACCGGTTGAAGCGGCGTTGCCTCCTAACGCGGAGCAAGTTAATGCCAGTCTTATCGGCCAACCTGGTGCCAAAAATATTCGGTCCGGTCCTGGCACAAATTATGCCCAAGTCCATATTGCCTATCCGGGCGATCGCGTCACGATTATTACCAGTCAGAAGGATCAAGGTGGTTTTCTCTGGCACAATGTTTATTTCCCCGACTCCAAAGCGCAAGGCTGGATTGCCGCCCAGCTCATTCGTGCCGATCAAACTTCTCCTACCCCCAGTCCCTCGCCCACACCCCAACCCACCCCTACTCCCACACCCTCGCCGACCAATGCCATAATCGTAGGCAGTCCAGAAAGCAAGAATATTCGCACTGGTCCTGGCACCAAGTTTCCTACTAAACAAATGGTCGATCCGGGCGAGCGAGTAAAAATTGTGGGACAACAAGCCGATGGGGGTGGGTATCTCTGGTACGAGGTTTATGTGCCAGCATCAGATGCCCAGGGCTGGATTGCAGCTCAGCTCATTCAAGTTGATTAGACCCCAATTCGGGGGGGTAACTCCTCAAGACGTATAGGTGAAGTAGACGATGAAAAGGTTCCAAAAATTCTTTGGCCAGTTTCAATTTGTGCTGATCAGTCTATTAACGACAGGACTGATTGTGTGGTTGGCCGCCAGTCTGCAGCTAGCACCAGATTCATCCTCCCTTTCTCAAGATCCGCCCTCTTCGCCACTTCCCTCTTCTCGACCGCCTGCCGTATCTCCTGGGCCTACACCGGATCAGTCTGCGAATGGTCCGCTCTATAACGACTTACCCAAATTGCCGCAGTCCCCGGCGCCAACCGCCAAAAACCCGGCCACACCACCCAATGCTACCTCTGCAACCCAAACATATTTTGGCCATTTACCCTATGCCGAAGATGAAAGCAGTCGCCTGATCAGTGTGGGGGAGTTTGTCCGAGACACCTATAGGCGCGAGGAATATTTAGACCAAGAGGCCGCAGCCGCTTTGCAGCGATTGTTTGCAGCCGCTGTTCCAGCCGATCTCACTCTTCAGCCTATTTCTGGATTTCGCACGATTAAAGATCAACAAGAACTATTTGAGCAGCAAGTTCAGAAATATGGCAGCACTGAAGCCGCCGCCCAACTGAGTGCACCTCCTGGCTATAGTGAGCACCATACTGGATATGCTGTTGATATTGGCGATCGCAACCAACCAGACTTCGATCTAAAGTTGGCGTTTGCAGATACCTCAGCTTATCGTTGGTTGACAGCCAATGCGGCCCAGTATGGATTTGAGCTATCCTTTCCGCCTAAGAATGCCCAGGGCGTTAGCTTCGAGCCCTGGCATTGGCGTTATGTAGGTACCCAAAGAGCCGCCGTCCAATTCGCCACTGCCCGCACCCTCTCTTCACGAGGATAAAACGTCTCTCAAACTCTTTGTTTACGCCGTCAAAATGGTCTCTAGCAACAGTTTCTGAATATAGAAAACTGCCAGCAAAAGAATGGGCACCAGGATAATTGCAGCCCGTGCAGTCAGCCTGAGAACATAGATCAACGAAGTATGGATGGCTAAAATAGTGCTTGTCAAAGTAAACACCAGCAGAATGCCAAGAAATTCAGGATTTCCAGCTCCAAAAATTGTGATCAGTAGCTGCAATATCGTGAGTGGGAAAACGGATATCGCTGTGACGAAAACCATTTGTTTGGCATTCACCTGACCTTTGAGAATTTGTTGAACAGCAATGAACAGACCCAAAAGAATGAAGAGAGGCAATGACGAGAAAAGGATGATTTTGAGATGATCTGTGATACCCAATTCAGGGGCAAAGTCGGTCCCTGACGCAAAGCGACTAAGGGCGAAAGATAGGAAGCCTAAGAAAATACCGCTTACTCTCCATAACGACCACCAGGAGGTCAATATAAAGGCACAACACAGCAATAGTCCTACGTTTAAGGCCCGGTCATCTCCCAAGGCAGTTAATGCAGTGGGTAACCCTGTGATCGGATCTTTCATCAGCCGCTTCAGAACGCTAGCCGTGTCGGAGAATGCCGTCTTCCCCTGAACTGCAGCAGAATGAGCGCCTGATCCTGTTTGATTGCCCGGATGGGGAGGATAGAACCCTTGAGTATAGGGGGGAGAAACGGGCGGAGTTTGACCAGGATTATGACCGTAGGGGTTAGGCGGTGCTGGGTTCACTCCAGGAGTGCTGCCATAAACGTTAGGCGGCATTGGATTCCCTCCGGGATGGGAGTTGTAGGGACCGGGAGGTACTTGATTTGGACTAGGATAGGTGTTGTAGGAGTGAGGCGGCGCTGGATTCGCTTCAGGATTATTACTATAGGCATCAGGAGGGACCTGATTTGAACTGGGCACCGACGAGCCAGTTTCTGCGCTATAGCCATCAGATTCTTGGCTGGCCTCGGGGTTGGATTGAGGATGCTCGTTCATTAGACACTACTCGTATAAATTAAGCCATGAAAAGTTTGTACCAAAGGGCTTTGCTCTTTTGCAAGCATTGTATACAGCGTGTCACTCAATGGTGTCACGGTAGATGAGCCCAGTAAGCTGCATCAAAAAAGTTAGTCAAGCGTTAACGCTTGACTAACTTTCTGGACGACCACAAAGGGAGAGTACAAACTATTGCTTAGCTTCTGATTTTGGCTTCAGGGCTAACAAAAAATCACTGGAGAAAGTAGACTTATCCATCTGTGTACCTGCTACACCCAGGCCACGAATAGATTTAAGGACAGCTTCAACCTCGGGCGTGATGACACCTTGGCTGGAGAGCGCAGGATTACTGAGAATGACCTTATTGGCTTCATCCATATTGACGTAGAAATAACCTGAATTGGACTGAGGTAAGGACTTAGTGACTGAGTTGAACACCTTACTCTGATTCAAGGTTTGATCAGGCTTAGCAGCCATGACTTTGATAATAGGATCACCAATGGCAAGAAAGACGGTTTCGTTGTCCAACCAGCCATGTCCAGCTAGGGTTTCACCTGTGGGCGGAAACTGCCACTGAGTTACTTCGACCGTCCCGACTTTGTTCTTACTCACAGGGACATTACTCTGCTTGACAAGGTCATCCAATTTAGCAAACGTCTTCTCAGCTTTGGCGCGATCGCTCGTTTTAAACACGAAGGTTCCGCCAAAACCTACAGATTGCAGTAGACCTTCATTCCCTGGAATTAGTGCCAGCCCTACTTCTTTATCCATCCAGCCAATAATATCTTGATCTAAATCAAGCTGGGTGGCTGAGCGAATTTGCTGCCTGACTTGATCTAACCCTTTTTTGAATTCAGGCACGCTGTCAAATTGCTCAACAGCATAATTCCATTGACTGCTGAGATTGCCTGCGTTTGCTGAGAGCATTGTATTCGCAGGGAATTGAGAAATAATTTTGCCCGGAACTGGCTTAAATTCCCATTTAAAGGTATCGGGATCGACCTTAGTAATGCCTCGAAACCGAATGCCTTCATCGTCAATTCCCATGCCTACAGAGACTGATTTAATTTGCTTAAGTTGGTCTTGCAACTGGGCAGGAAATTCAGTACTAGAATCTAAAGCACCTATTTGCTCAACCAGTTTGCCATAGTTGGGAATAAAGAACTGACCTACGGGGTTATCTATTTTCACGCTCTCTGACAGCATCTTTACAGTCTCGCCATCGGATGCTAAGGATGGCTCCCCCTTAGATGAGTCAATGGCCTTCTTGACTACATCTTGTTTGTCCGATAAAGCCAAATGGTTTTCAAGAATAGCCACAAAACCAGGTGATTCAGAACCCGAGTCAATTTCTAGAATCTTGACGCCCTTATGCTCTACCTCTTTAACCTTTAGGTCATCCTTGTCCTTGAGTTTATTGGCAAAGTTGAGGGCTTCTACTTTATCTTTAATACCAACGACCATAAGCACATTAGGCTCTGGAGCTTTCTCAGCCCCCGGCACCATGGCAAACGTAACGCTGCCTAGCCAAGGCTTAATATCTTTGTCATAGTCTAGTTTTTCCTTGGCTAGCTGTTTCTTGATATCTATTGTCATCGTCTCAAAGCCGCCAAATACAATGTCTTGCGCTTCAGGCGTACCAAAGTCTTTGAGTTTTTCCCAAGAATCAGATGTAATGTCGATATACCCAGACATCAAGGCTTCATCTGGCACAATTTCGGCACTGGCTACCGGACTGGTTCCTTCTCGGGCAGGAATGACCTTGAGGTAAAAGTATGCAGCTATTCCCCCGATCGCGACTGCACCCGCGATAATACCAGGAACAATCAGTTTCCATTTGGTCGCCATTCAGTATCTCCTCAAAAAGAAAAATTTAGATCGTGTGGATGAAACAGGAAAAATGATGATTTGAAACCGAAAATGTCTAAATAGGGTCATTGAGAGTGCGCAAAAAGCTCAATTGTAAACGCATCATGGGCTATTTAGTCAATGGATACTCAGCCTAGTAGTCCTTCAGCTTAAGTCTTGAGCAGAATTCCATCGCTGTATCTGGAATGATTGTTTACCACCCATTGATTGAAGCCGAATCTAATATTCCCTAAGTTTTGCCGAACCTAGCATTCAAATACAAGATTGGCCTCGAACACTTCTCTCAAAAATCTTTATTAAACCCTCTGGTCTATAGGTGGCAACCTTTGACACAACCTCAATTTTGGACTTTATTAAAATTGGCAACTTTGCTCTGATTTCATTGATGGGGGGATGCCCCATATCCATCAGCATCATGGCCCGACAACTGCATGATGCTATGACACTCAATCGCTAGGCGAAGTGATCTCAGACAAAGACATCAAGTGATGGTGATCATTGGCAAGAATTTTGGCCGATGGGCCTAGGCTATATAGATGGATTGGCTGGACCCCTTGAAGCGGTAGACCCATCCCAACTCGAACGCCAGTTCGCGACAAATGTCTATGGTCCTGTTTACACCATACAAGCCTGTCTTCCGCACTTCCGCCAGCAAGGCTCTGGTTTAGTGATTAATGTGTCATCAATTGGCGGTCGGCTAGTACTGCCGTTCAATTCGCTATACCACGGTACAAAGTTTGCTATTGAAGGGATTTCAGAGGCTCTGGCCCTTGAACTAGCCCCCCACAATATTCGGGTTAAGATTGTTGAGCCTGGGGGTGTCAAAACTGATTTTGCGGGGCGATCTCTGGAGATCATGCAAAAAGATGGGCTCACTGCCTACGACACTTCTCTTCAACAGGCAATGGCTGTATTCACTGCCCCCGACCGTGCAGGTGAATACTCCGAAGCATCCGATATTGCCAATGTAATTTACACCGCAGCCACAGACGGTACGAGCCAGTTGCGATATATTGCAGGCAAAGATGCTGAGGCCATGACTGCCGAACGCGCCCAGTTGTCTGATGAGGAATATGCACTCTGGGCGATTGACCACTTCAAACTCTGAATGCAACTACATTAATACAGGAATCTCTTGAGAGTGGTGTACACCTATTGTTGCTGTTTAGAGATTTACCAGTAGGGGCAATAGAGAACGGTCTGATCGCTATCTAAAGAATTGTCTGGCAAGGATGTCCTACCTGAATTTAGACTAAAGGTAGAGCCGTTTGAATTTTGCGCTTCAGCCTCCGAAGCAAATTTGAGTCGTGACTCAATCATTGAAATGAGTTTGGTTGTCAAAATATATGGCTCGGATTAACCTTTTAGATACGCGCACCACTAGCTTTGGTGATTTGATTGGCAATGGCAAGATCTATAAAGTGCCACTGTTTCAGCGGGATTATTCCTGGAAGAAAGAGCACTGGGAAGATCTTTGGCAAGATATCCTCTCACTCCATCAAGATTCAGCATCTAGTCATTACATGGGAGCCCTAGTCCTGCAAGGCACTAGTTCTTCTGACAAAGAATTCAAAATCATTGATGGCCAGCAGCGATTAGCTACCCTTAGTATTCTCGCTATTGCCATAATCAACAAAATTCACAAGCTTGTGGAGCCAGATAATAACAATGATCCCAATAAAGATAGACAGGAAATTCTAAAGCGAACCTATTTGAGTGATAAAGATCCTCGATCTCTCCGTTACTCTAGTAAACTACTGCTAAATGAAAATAATGATGACTTCTACCAAAGCAACCTGATTAATCTCAGAAAGCCAATCAATATCCGTACCTTACCAAAGTCAGATCAGCTTCTGTGGCAGGCTTTTGAATACTTCTCTGAACAACTTGAGCAACTCCAAACAGTCATCAATGATGGAGAGAAGTTGGCTACTTTTCTCACAGATACAGTTGCTAAAAGGCTGCTTTTTATTCAGATTAGCGTTGAAGATGAGTTAAACGCTTATACAGTTTTTGAAACCTTAAATGCACGAGGGGTAGAACTTAGCTCAACTGATTTGCTTAAAAACTATTTATTTTCGCTGTTTAAAGGACCAGATGATCTATCGGCAGCACAAAGGCAATGGCGCAAAATTACTAGCATTGTCGAAATGCAAAGATTTCCTGAGTTCCTCCGCTACTATTTAAGTCTTACAAATACTAGAGTTAGACGTGAACGACTGTTCAAACTGGTTAGAGAGTCCGTTAAAGATAACCAGCAAGCATTTGATTTATTAGATCAGCTTGAAAATTATAGTCGCCTTTTTGTTGCTCTTGGAAATTCTAACGATGAATTTTGGCTCGATAATCCTGAAAATAAACAATATGTTTACGAGCTAGAGCTTTTTCGAGTCAAACAAGCTTATCCCAGCATCTTCGCCGCCTATGAGAAGTTTTCAGTACAAGATTTTACCCGTTTACTCAAACTTGTAGTGGTAATTTCTTTCCGTTACACAGTCGTGAGCAGTTTAAATCCTAATGAATTGGAGAAAACCTATAATAAAATTGCAATTTCAATAAACAATGAGGAAATCACCACACCTCGTCAAGTCTTTGAAAGACTTCGTCCAGTATATGTTTCAAATGAAAAATTTAAACAGGATTTTTCTCTGCTAACTATTCCTACAAACGGGAGAAAGAAGAAATTGGCACGATATCTTCTGTGGAAATTAGAAAAAGATGCATCAAATGTAGAAATTTCTGAAGACAGTTTTTCTATCGAGCATATCCTGCCTGAATCGCCTTCTGAAGAGTGGCGACAAGCTTTAACTGATTCTCAAATAGAGGATATGGTCTATCGGTTGGGGAATCTGACTCCCCTAGAACCTCGTATCAATCGTGATATAGGTAATAGTGTTTATTCACAAAAACAAGAACAATACTCAACCAGTGCTTATACTCTCACACAAGAAATCGTTGCTGAGGATTGGACGCTGGATGCTATAGCGAGGCGTCAGCAGGCATTAGCAAGCCGTGCAGCATATATCTGGAAAACCGATTTCCCTCTAGATACACAATAGGATTAACAATATGACTGCAACTCACCCCGCCTACGAATATCGAGGGTAGCGCAGTGGAATGATCCACCGAAGGGTGCAAAGTTGATGAAAGGACATTTAACAGGTTCAAAGCCCCAGTCTTTGAAAGCAGCGATCAGCGAAGTTTGATCTTCCTCTACGATCACCCGTTTCTCATCCAACATCAGCACATTAAGGCTGATCCACTTACTGCACATGGATGGCACCCCTTTGATCGGATCGGGTTCTGGCGGCACTAACATATCCCAAGATTTGAGGGCTTTGGGGAGTTTATCGACATCGATATACTCTGGATTGATCAGGGCTTTGCCTGGAGCCAGGGGAATAAAGGTGGAGTCGATATGCATTGGTGTTGGGCAGGAGCTATTGATCTCGTGGATTTGGTAGCGATCGCCCAAATGTCTCCTGAGCCAAGTAATGCCCGCTTGATTAGTGACATTACTTTGGGTGACAAATAAATCCCGACCGCAGCGAACAAAATCGGCCGCGTCAAAGACAGGTTCAAATTCATTAATCACATAGCGAATCGGTTCGCCCTTCGTCGGGGGCTTAAAGGAGTAATCGTATAGATCATCCGTTAACTCGGGCTTCGGAGCTGAGGTCCAACGCGCCCCTTGCGCAAAGTATTCCTTAAATAGGGGACGGTAAGCATTTGTCTCAAAATAGCGACAGCGCCATGCCATTGGAGTTTCGATAATTTCATCTCCTAGCACCATAAACCCATCTCGTGGACAGGCAGTACAAAAGCCTTTAGATGACCAATCCAAAGACTTGTAGCGTTTTGTGCCTTTGATTACTTGCGGCCGACGGACGACAACCCCTTCCGACTCCAAGATATGAATAAATTCGTCCAGTTCGCGTTGCGCCTTTTTCAGCAAGAATCCTGGGTATCTCTGACCTGCAAAGATCCGGTATAACCGAGCTGTACTGGGTGGAATATTATAGGTAACTGTCACATGGTAGGGAGGGATGATCGCCCCTTCCAAATGACCCACAATTACCTCTTCTAGTGGGTCCCACTCATTATAAGAATTGACTGGACAGGGTGTGGTGGTGGTTGTATTGGTCAATTCTGTCGTCAACTCCGTCATGGTCTCTCCTTACCTATGCAAACTGCCACCCGTGGATAAGGAAGCCGAAAGGTCCCTCAGAACTTTATGAGATCTTGCTGCGAAAATCAACTGACCTGGCAAGAGACTCCTTATTGGTTATCAGAAGGCTCTGACTCAAATTTTTGCCAACACAACTTGAGCTGTTTCCATAATGGTGTCAAATCGATAAGCTGCCATTAGATGCTTAAGGGTCGAGGCTAGCGCGTGAGATTTGTGGGGAATTCCTTCAATTAGTGTTCCAACTGTTTCTCCATCCAAATTTATTGTGGCTTCATGCAGTTGTTGTACCCAAGGTAAAGGCATTTCTGCTAATCGATCTGTTTGCAAGAAAACTTCATTGTGGGCAAAACTATCTTGTTTATGGTTGTATCGATAGACGACACCCAAGTGCTGAGCGATTTTTTCAAAAATCGTGGTTTCATGGCAGGGCTTGCGGACATAATCATCGCAGCCGATGGCCAAGGCTTGCTCTTCGTCTTCGGCAAAGGCTTGAGCCGTTAAAGCAATAACAATGGGTGCATGGGGTTCTGCTTTAATCTGTCGGGTTGCCTCTAATCCATTGAGCATAGGCATTTGCAAATCCATCCAAATTAGGTGCGGCTGCCAGTCACGATTGAGTGCGATCGCGTCATAGCCATTTACCGCTTCTTCCACCTCAAAGCCAACAGATTCTAAAAGCATGACCAATAATTGCCGATTGTCAGGATGATCATCGACAACTAGGATGCGATAAGATGGCTGATTTTGGGCAATGCCAATTATTTGCTGCTGCGCAGATTGAACTTGATCAATAGGCTTTCCTGGCTCAACCAGAATATAAAAGTTAAAACTTGTCCCTTGCCCTGCTTGGCTGTCAATCGTTATCTCTCCTCCCATGAGCTGGACAAATTTTTTGCAAATGGACAATCCTAACCCTGTGCCAGTGTATTTGTCGCGAGTCGAAGGATTCTGAGCAAAAGGCTCAAAGAGAGTTTGTCTAAGATCGGCTGGAATACCTGGACCCGTATCCCTAACCGTGAAATGTAATGGGTAAGACTGAGACGTTGGATCAGCGGGAGTCCAGTGAATGAGACAGTCTACGCTACCTTGCTCGGTGAACTTCAACGCATTGCCCAACAGATTGATCAAAATTTGCTTCAGTTTCTGGCCATCGGTTTTAACGAACTGAGGTACTTGAGGATCAAGGTCAAACTGAAGACTGAGATTTTTGGAAGTTGCTTGTAGGGAAAATAGGTCTTGCAAATCATCACATAGATGAAGCAGATTGATGTCCTTGGGGTCGTAGGTGATCGCACCTGCCTCAATTTTGGACATGGTGAGCACATCGTTGATCAAAGAGAGTAAATGCTCACCACTGCGGTTGATGGTGTTGAGGCTGGTGTGTTGCTCTGCGGTCATCTGCGGATCTCTCAGCAGCAATTGGCTAAAGCCCATGATGCCGTTAAGAGGTGTGCGTAGTTCGTGGCTCATATTGGCAAAAAACTGGCTTTTAGAACGATTCGCACTTTCAGCTGCTTCCATTGCTTTCTTGAGTTCTATTTCACTGAGCTTACTTGCAGTAATATCTTTTTGAACCCCGACAAAGTGCGTGAGATGATGCTCGCTGTCAAATACAGGTGAGATCGTTAACTCGTTCCAAAACAGCGTTCCATCTTTGCGATAATTACGCAAAACCACGGTGCAGTGTCGTTGATTATTGATTGCCTGACGCAGTTCTTGTACCTCTGGCTGAGAACTTTCCTTACCTTGCAAAAATCGACAATTGTGCCCAATTGCTTCTGTTGATGAATAGCCCGTTTGCTGCTCAAATGCAGAATTCACATAGATCAGCGGGTGACCGGGTTGGCGCGCATCCGTGATGACGATGGGGGTGCTGCTGGCATCTACTGATTGTTTCCACAGGTGCAGTTGTTCTTCAACTTGCTGGCGCTGCGCGACTTCCCGCTGTAATTGGGCAAGCGTTGCTTCTGATTGCCGCGTTTTTTCAATCCAGTCAGACACTTCAGACAAGAGCTGGGTAACCACCTTGCTATTCTCCAAGGCAACTGTTTCCAGGCCGAGCCAAGGGTGCGGGGGAATCATTTGATCGGTTTGGTTAATCTGCTGGAGTTGACCATCCGGTAAGATTTGACCAATACGGCACGGTTTCCAAACATGATGATTGTCTGCAATGCGGATGGAGCCACCAGGAGCATCAAAGCGCTGTCCATAGGCAGCTTGACGAACAAGATCCGTGCCAAAAGATCGAGCTGTTTCCACAGATTGCTTCCATAAAAATATCTGGGAGTAGGCGGCTTCTATCGGGTCACTGGTAACCCGATGCTGTCCATATCGGGTTTGGAAGCTTTGGACAAAGGTCTGATTGATAGGCAGATTTAAGCTTTGAAAATAGCTCCAACAGACATAATGTCCCGCTGCGACATCTCTGATTAACTGTAGTTCTTCTTCAGCCACGCTTGTCGCCATAATCGGTATCTCTGTCGCACTTATGCCAGCAGCATGGTACTGGCGATAAAATGCTAAATTGCTATCGCCGTTAAGGGTACTGAAGACGACATCAGGCTGAGTCTGTTGAATATGCTGGATAACCTGCTCAAAAGCCTGATGCCCTAGCGACAGATATTCTTCCGCTACGATAGTGCCCTCCAGTAGTTCCACCTTCGTTTTGATCAGCTTATTGGCTGTCCATGGAAAAATGTAGTCTGAGCCCAGGAGATAAAAGCGCCGATATTGATTCTCAAGAAGCCATTTAACCGCTGGCTCTACTTGCTGGTTTAGACAGGATCCCGTATAAAAAATGTTTGGACTTTGCTCCAACCCTTCATATTGCAAGGGATACCAAAGTAGTCGATTGTGCTGTTCTACTAGAGGAAGAACCGCCTTTCGGCTAGAAGAAGTCCAACAGCCAAACAGAGCATTGACGCCCTGGGCAATCAGATATTCTGTTTTCTGGGCAAATATCGTGGGATCTGATTCACCATCTTCTACCAGCGGCGTAATTCTTTGACCCAGAACACCGCCCTGCTGATTGATTTCATCAACGGCCATCAGGGCAGCATCCTTGAGCGCTGTCTCACTAACTGCCATCGAACCTGTTAAGGAGTGAAGAATGCCAATCTTTGCCATTAGTTCTGACTAAAATCTATCAACAGCAGGGTTGTGATTAACTGGAGGAGTAGATGTATATTCGTCATCTATTTATGAATGTAGAAATGAAACACATTTCCCTATCTTTGATTTCAAATAACGCCCTAAAGCTAGTTTGCCCAATATGAATCTGGCAAGTACTCCACAAAATTCAAAAAGCCTAAGTTGAGGTCGGAACTGGCCGGATAGTAGGTCAGGACCTTGGGAGTATCTCAGATGTATGAATCTATGGCTATATTGACTTTTTGCCGACTCGCAAACTATAAGAATGCAGCCAGGGGTTTGCACCGGAGGCCACCATCCATAGCCCCTTAGCGATGTCTAGATGCAATGTTTTTTTCGAACTGGGAAACGCTACACTAGCGCATACACGCTCCTTTATACTTAAACGTTTTTGCTATGAAGTTTGATCTTCATCAAGCCCTCAATCAACTTAATCTTGATGCTGATTGGGTAGGGCTCCGCCAGGTCAACGAAACAACGACGACCCATGCTGTTCGAGATGGACGGCCTGAAAGTAATGGTCGGAGTATTACCCAAGGGGTGATGGTTGAGGTGTTAGCCCAAGGACAGTTTGGTTATGCGGCAACCAATCACTTAGATCAGGCTAGTTTGCAATCAGCCGCAGAGCAGGCATATCAGCAAGCGATCGCAACCTCTAACTGGGCTATCCACTCCTTTACCCCTGATGTGCGCCCGAAAGCAGTCGGTCAGTACCAATCTCCTTTTCAGCAACCCCTAGACTTGATTAGTGTTGCTGATCAACTCGATTTACTCGTGCAGGTCTGTGACACGCTCCACGTTTCCGATCAAATAGTCAAAACCAGTGCCTTTACCCAAACCCTAGAAACCGAGCAAAACTTTGTGAGTAGTAATGGCTCGGATACCCACCAAAACTTTGGGTTCGTGATCACAGACTATGGGGCTACGGCTCAAGACGGCAGTGTTATCCAAAAACGCACTGATAATGGCCCTTTAGCTCGCTGTTATCAGGCCGGATCTGAAGTCTTTGACCCAGAGCAGGTGTTAGCCCGGGCCCAGCAAGTTGGGGAGCAAGCCATTGCATTGTTGGCCGCAGAAGATTGTCCTACCACCACTACAAATTTGGTCTTGGCCCCCGACCAGATGATGCTGCAAATTCATGAGAGCGTGGGCCATCCCTTAGAACTTGATCGCATTCTCGGTGACGAACGCAATTATGCCGGGTCCAGCTTTGTCAAACTCTCAGACTTTGGTCAACTGGTGTATGGTTCTCCCTTGATGAATATCACCTTCGATCCTACGGTGCCTGGTGAATTTGCGGGTTATGCTTTTGATGATGCTGGTATGCCTGCTCAGCGAGAATATTTGATTAAAGCAGGACTGCTCTTGCGAGGATTGGGCAGTTTAGAAAGCCAAGCTAGAGCTAAAGTCCCTGGAGTAGCCAACTTGCGGGCGCGCTCCTGGAATCGGGCTCCCATCGACCGGATGGCTAATCTGAATCTGGAGCCAGGACAATCGACCTTTGCCGAGATGATCAGCAGCATTGAATCTGGCATCTATATGGAAGCCAACCGCTCTTGGTCCATTGATGACTACCGCAATAAGTTTCAGTTTGGTTGTGAATATGCCCGTCTGATTGAAAACGGCAAACTCACCAAAGTCCTCCGTAATCCCAACTATCGGGGGGTGACCAATCAGTTTTGGGGGAACTTGGCACAAGTGGGCGATCGCTCCACCTTTGAGATGTATGGCACCCCTTACTGCGGCAAGGGCGAACCCAATCAGTGCATTCGGGTTGGCCACGCTTCTCCCACCTGTGTATTCAACAATATTGAAGTGTTTGGAGGAGCCGCATGAGTCAAGTTGCCGTCGCTGCAAGTTCAACGGCAGCCCTTGCTGCTTGGGAATCTACATTCAATCAGCTTGCCGATTGTCTATTAGATCAGTTGGGAGGGAATGAACACCTCTCCATTGAGCTAGCGGGTGAACAAAGCCACTTTATGCGCCTCAATGCGGGTAAGGTGCGTCAATCGGGTCTGGTGACGGATGCCAGTATTAATATTCGTCTGATTGCCAATCAACGGACTGCTTATGCGGGCTTCCCCTTCACGGGAGATCTTGCTGTTGATCGGGTGGTAGCTCTGTCACAGCTTCAGCATTTGCGCCAAGACTTGCCTCAGTTGCCAGAAGATCCCTATATTGTCCTGCCCGAAAATTTTGGTTCTAGCCGAGAAGCCTATGCAGGTCAGTTGCTGACGCCGGACCAAGTCCCCGCTGCCCTCTTGCCTGCTGTTCAAGGAATTGATTTTACGGGCATTTATGCCTCTGGACCGTTGGTGCGGGCCAATCGCAACTCCGCAGGGCAACAGCACTGGTTTGCAACAGAAGCGTTTGTGCTGGATTATTCCTTGATCGCCCCGTCAGAGAAAGCAGTCAAAGCCACCCTCGCGGGTCAACAATGGGACCAAACTGGCTATGAGGCCCAAATCCAACAGTCGATGACTCAGCTCCAAGTGTTGGATCGCCCGGTGCAGGTGATTGATCCGGGGCAATATCGTACCTATTTTGCGCCTGCTGCTACTGCTGAGCTGATCGGGATGTTGTCTTGGGGAGGCGTGAGCGAAGCCTCGATGCAGCAAGGGGGAAGTGCCCTTACCAAACTGCGGGAAGGAGAGTCTCTGTCTCCGCATTTAACCCTAAAAGAAAACTTCAAGTTAGGGCTGGTGCCTCGGTTTAATAGTCTGGGTGAGGTGGCTCCTGCAGAAGTCCCGCTGCTAGTAGACGGCCAGCTCGTCAATACCCTTGTGAATGCGCGCACAGCCAAGGAATATCAGGTCAAAAGTAATGGGGCTAGTGCCTATGAAGGGATGCGCTCCCCAGAGGTGTTACCTGGAACCCTTAAAACTGAAGATATTTTGAACCAACTGGGGACAGGGCTGTATTTGTCGAATCTGCATTACCTGAACTGGAGCGATCGCAGCGGTGGCCGCATTACTGGCATGACGCGCTATGCCTGTTTTTGGGTAGAGCAGGGAGAAATTATTGCACCTATCAAAGATCTCCGGTTTGATGATAGTCTCTATGAATTTTTAGGTGCAAAGTTAGAGAACCTCACCGATACCCAAGAGTTTATTCCTTGTGTAGATACCTATGGTGCTCGCTCCTTGGGTGGCTCTCTCATGCCAGGGTTACTAGTCAATAACTTTACATTCACCTTGTAATCAAGAACCAACGGACAGGCTCACTGGTGCGAGCCAATGGAAACAAAAAATACATGTGTAAATTGAGCGTCCGGTGTAGTCGCTTGTTAGGCAGCAACTTCTATGTAAGTCGATGAGGTGGATGGCTCAGGGAGCTTATACCCTTCTAACTTTAGTCCATCCAAATGAAACTCGATAGCTTCACGCATATTTTGTTCAACGTCTTTGTAGGTTAATCCAGTTGAAACACATCCAGGTAAATCAGGTGAATAAGCTGAATACCCAGTCTTTGTCTTTTCAATTATGGTGAGATAACGCATTACTTTAAGCCCGCTTGTTTTAAGATACTGTTCAAAGTCCCTGGAGCAAGATCATCACTTGGTTTTCCTGAAACGGTTACTAAACCAGTCTTTAGGGAATGTTTATACTGACGATGACTACCTTTCGTTCGAGCTAAGTACCAACCATCATCCTCAATCAGTTTAATCACTTCTTTGACTTTCATATTTTGATCATAGCTAAGCACCGATTAATTACGTTAGCTACTTCTCAAGAGTCTTCTAGATTTCGCCTAACGTAGCGATGTTGATTTTAAATTCGGCCAGGTCGACAACTCCGGTGCATTTTCTTGTTGACAGCTAATACGTGCTGCGTCCGATGACATCTTGGGCAGCGTCAACTACATTGTCATAGTGCAGTAACAACTCCGAAGTTTGCCGCTTTTTGCGCCGCGTATTGTATGTTTTGTCGTGGAAGTCGTTGCGCCGCCCCGCAACGACCACATAGTCAATCCGAGACTTGTCTAAGGTCACAAACTCGGATGGGAGTGACTTCGTCGAGTTTCTGCATTTTTCGAATGTTTCGCGAAGAGATGAAAAGTTGGCATCCAGCCAAGTGTCCCAATCCGCAATTTGGTTGAGGCCCTTTCTGAACGATAAGCCTAGCTCACCATTGGCAAGCGTTATGCCTTGATTTGGCGCTTCCAATTCGACGAATACAAAACTCCAGCCATCAGAACTTTGGCCTGTGAGAAAATAATCGACCTTGTATGATGTGCCAAGCGGAAACTCACGGAAGAGGAAGGCATCATGGTGCCCAAAGCTGTAATATTTTTTGAGTATTGAAGCGATGATGAAATAAGCACATTTGCCGTTGATGAAATTCAGAATTTGCCGTTCGTTGACTTCAGGAGCATCAAGAAGTGTTCGAAAGTTATCCAGTAGTGAGTTTAAACACGTTTCGTCTTTAAGTTCGACGATATCTAGATACTGGTTGGGAAACAGCGAAAGGAAATGCCGGACGGCTTTCGGGTAATCGCGAAAGCGGCTCTGGCGAAATTTGCCGAGTTTGTCAGCAACTTCTTCTCCACGGAGTTCTTGCCACTGGGCGTACTCGTCGTCGGTTAATTGGGTGTAGTCTCGTTCGAAGAGCTTCATCAGTGTTATGTACTTATCGTCTAGCTCAGCGGCACCCGTGCCGGATCCGCTGGCCAGAAAAGATTTGTTAATTGCGGATGTCAGTTGCAGCGATAGTCTGGTCGCATGTTATCTGACAGGGTTCCCAGCTAGTGATCATAATTTAGTAATTGCCTACTGAACTATGGTTATACGACAGACTGACGTATAACTCCTCTATATGGAACATTTAGATGCCAATTGTTGCCTAACAACCTTCTTAAGGGGATTATATGTCAATTGTCGCCTAATCCCCCTTATTTATATATAGAAGCGACACTTTATCGGATAAAATCTCTTTTCATCTCCTTAAAATAACCAGCCCATGATCAACAGTTTTATCAATAACATCGGTAGTTAGGCCACCCAAGTAAAATCAAGAAACTGCAAGTAGTTCCTGGGAAATCTGAAATGGACTGGGAAGAGATGGCATTAAATTAACGAAATTTAGACTTAAAAGAAAGCCTACTAATGAAGGCTCAATCCTTTTTCTAGTAAAAATTTTCGCCATTTTGAGGTTAGAAATCATCACCAGAAAAGCATCATTTAATTCTGAAATGTGTAACTGAACAATTAATCAGGGCTTGCTGAAAAAGTCTATAACAGATTGAAACCCCCATAACTGCGTAATTTTTTCAAGTTATACGCACAACTTAGTGCAAGGTAAAATCGCTTGAAACGTCGCAAAATCGTTAATTGGCCTTGCACATGCAAATGTTTTTACAAGCTATAAAAACTATAATATCGGCACTTTTAACTTTTTCAGCAAGCCCTAATCAGACAAAACTTTGAAGGATACTTTCAATCCATCTCGTGGACGAGGCGAAGGCACAACCATTAAATCTAGATTTTGGTTAGGCAACAGTTGCCAGTCATAGTGCTGCAGCAGAGTTGCGGCAAAGATTTTCATCTCTAAACGCGCAAACTCCTTGCCCAGACATTCTCGAATCCCGCCCCCAAAGGGGAAATAGCCGAATTTCTGTCGTTCTGCGCTTTGCTGAGCCAGTGTCTCAGGGCTAAACCGATCCGGGTCAAACTGCTTAGGGTTCGCATACAGTCCCGGATCTTCATGAGTACCGCCAATAGAGCAGAGAACCGACCAACCTTGGGGAATTTGATATCCGCCAAATTCACAGGTTTTCAGGACCGACCGAAATACACCACCCACCGGTGGAATGAGCCGCATCACTTCCGTGAGTACCTGTTCTAAGTAGGTCATTTCTCTCAGCCCTTCTAGGTTTAGAGGGCTGTCAGTATCCCATTGCTGCTGCTCCTGACGAAGGCGGGCTGTAATCTCTGGATGCTGAGCCGTGAGCAAACAAAAGGAGGTGATGGCAGACGTTAAGGTTTCATGCCCTGCAAACAGCATTAGCAGCACATTATCTTTGAGTTCCTCTTGACTCAGACCTTGGCCGTCCTCATCACGGGCCTGGATCATCAGTCCTAAGGTGTCATCACCAGGGTCTGACAGGGACTGTCGGGATTGAATAATCTGTTCTAATTCTTTTAACAGTAGAACTCGACAGCGCTTGGCCCGACCGAAGCGTGTCCAAGGCAACGAGATGGGCAAAGAGAATAAACCACCACTCCAGGTTTCAAAGTACTGTCCCAAAGACGTCTGAGAGCCATTATCTAAGCCCACGAGCAATTTGCAAGCCACATCTAAGGTGAAGTTGCGTAGGTCTGGATACCAGGTGAGTGTTTTTGCCTCTAGCCATTGCTGGGTATACTGCTGGGCAATATTAGACATCGCCTCAATATAGGTAGACAACGTCCGGGGCTTAAAGGCTTGGGCCAAAAGCTTGCGGCGATTTCGATGCAGTTCTCCCGTCTGGATGACCAAAGACAACGGACCAAGTAACGCTTTCGTAGTCGGTGGCCAACTGGCCACAAAATACTTATTCTCGTTGGTAAGTACAAACTGATTGGCTTCCACACCCCGAATCACGATCGCAGGGCGGCCTAACAAACGAGTTTTGAAAATAGCGCCGTAAGCTTCATGTTGTTTGGTGATGAAATCCGGATCTCGAAAAAATTGTAATGATTTTCCAATCACGGGTAAGCCTAAACTGCCAGGGGGGAGCGGAGGATGATTGGAGAGATTGGAAGCTGTCATAGGGGGAAATTAATAGAGGGACGGAAGAAGACGCACGCTGCACATTCGAGAGGTGCTTGACACTATGATCTACCGTATAGTCAGTCGCTATACTCTTGCATAAAAGATAGATTTCCTGAAAAGATATCTACACTGCCCACAGGGAATATCATCGGGGGGAGAGAAATGCCTCAAATCCGCTTGACGCTTAGTGTGGACTGGCAGTCATAGACCAAACTGTGTCTCAGGACAGATCAAGGACAGTCTTAAAAATGCCAAGATGGTCACGGGTCATCCAGAGACAAGTGTCCGATGTAAACTCAAGGGAATCAGTTCTCCGCTGTTGGAGATTCTGAGCTAGGAATGAGAGACAATAAGATATTGCTAGGGATAAGCTGCGGTCTATGGTCAATCTAGCTGAGCGTTTTCCAGATGCGTCACCCTGGAAATTGGGACGATTAGCGCAGCTATTGCTGTTGGCCGTCGTGGTACTCGCTTATAGCGTTGTTGAGATAGCGGTGGCCAATTCTTTATTCCTAACCCATGCTGGTGCGGATGGTCTGCCAGTAGCATTCATGCTGATTGGATTATTTTCGATCCCAGCTTATGCCCTGTTTTCGCAGGTTGTGGATCAGTATAGTCGGCCCCAGTTGTTCCGCTATATGTTGCTGCTGGCTACACTCATGGCGGTAGGGATGCGGTTGATCCTAACTGCGTCTGGGGTAGCTGTTTATTATATTGTCCTGATTCTGGTTTTTTTTCAATGGGACTTTCATAACAATATTTTGTATGCCAGCTTGTTGACAGACTATTTCACCACCCTAGAGTACAAGCGCTACGCCCCTTATATTGGCATGGCCCAAGCCGGTGGCACGATGATTGGGGGTGGATTAACGGCTTTGTTATCTCACTATCTACCGACTCGTAACTTACTGCTGTGTTTGCCTCTACTGTTTGGGATAGCGATCGCCCAGCTTTTTTTCCTCGAAAATACCCAGCGCCAGATTGAAACGGTCGGTAAAAAAAATAATGTAGGCATGCTCAAAGCCCTGCAAACCTTCCCCGATTTAGTGAAACGATACCCGCTGATGTTGTTTTTAGCGGCCAGCAGTTTTTTGCTGGTGATTATCTACATCTCAGCGGAATTTTTGTGGTTTAGTATCTACGCTCAGAATTTTACCGAAGATGCCCTGACTGGATTTCTAGGGTTAATGCGGGTCAGCGTCAGTATTATTCAGGTTGTGATTCTTTACTGTTTTACACGACCGCTACTGCATTGGGCTGGTGTGGCTCGAATGAACGGGGTTTATCCCCTGACGACCTTGTTTGGCTTGTTGGGAATTGCGATGCAAGCCAGTTTGCCGGCGGCGATCGCACTGCATATTAACGGAGATGGTCTCTATAAAAGCATCAATATACCCGTGCATCAGTTGAATTACAACGCGGTTCCTCGGGAGTTTCTAGGTCGAATTCGCACTCTGAGTGATGGCTTCTTCTACGCGGTTGGCCTGACGACTGCCGGGGGACTACTATGGATTGGCCATCATATCTTAAGTTTGAGCCAGATTTCCTGGATAGCGATTGGCCTAACGGTGATTTTGTTTGGTCTGCGTTTGCCCATGGGCCATTACTATGCCCAAGGGTTGGAAGAAATGATTCGCTCCGATGCCATTAACTTGGATCAACTTGGCGATGATCAGGCCCAACTTCCTCAGCAATCAAAAGCTGTCATCCACGACTTGCTTCAGGATAGCGATCGCTATACCCAAATTAAGGGGTTGGAGTTTGCGACGAAATTGGGACAACCGAGTCAGTTCTACGCTGACATCAAGCCTTTATTAGGCAACCAGGATGCCGAATTGCAACGAGCCCTAGTGCGGTTGTTTAGTACGAATGCCGATCCAGACACGATCTCCATTTTCGAAAACTGCTTGCAGGACCCCTCTGATGCGATCCGGGCCATTGCCTTAGAAGTTTTGATAGCCAACCGCTATCCCTTTGCCCAAGATCGTTTGCAAACATTACTCACTGACCATAACCCAGTCATCCGCACATTGTCGGCAGTAGCTGTCACCCAATCAGGTGAGATGGATGAGGCCATGCAAGCTACTTGCGATCAGATTTGGTATTCAGATTTATCTGAGGCTGCAGGGAAGGCAGTCGTGCGGGTGGTGGCCTCTAGTAAAAATCGGGTACTGATGCCCTTATTGACGAAGCTACTGATACAAGAAGATTCAGCGCTTCAGCAAGAGAGCCTAGGCGTATTAGCAACTTTGGGGCAGCCAGGGGACCAGGATTTAGCTGATATTGCCATTACAGCCCTAGATCACGCTTCGCCCTTGGTGAGAACCGCAGCCTTTCGGCTTTTGGGTGTTGCCCATGTCCCCGACTACGTCTCTCATATTGCGACCGGTTTTCAGGATCCCGACCCGAGGGTGCGGCAACAGGCTGCTCAGATTCTGCCAGTCTATGGCCAAGCTGGACTACGACTAGCTAAAGAGAGCTTGTTAGCTTCTGAGCCGGAGGTGGTTGATGCTGCGATCGCAGCCATTGGCCAAGTCCGTAGCCGGCAAGCTGGAAACTTACTCTACGAGCATATCGCGCCCGAGCTTCAACAAGTAGTACAAACACGCAAATGGCAACAGCAGATTCCTCGCACTGACCCCAATTGGCAACCTTTGGCCATAGCGATTGAGGATTTCCATAATCGCCTCCTGCAAAAGGTACTATATATTTTGGCTTGCTTGGGACATGATCGAACCGTTAATGTCATCAATCGCATCCTCAGTACCAGTGAACAACGCGATTTAGCTAATGCTATCGAGGCCCTAGCATCTTTAAAAAATCGGCGCTTCGTATTACCCTTACTGCCTATCCTCGAACAAGCAGTGCAGCAAGAGCCTGTCAGTGGTCGTAGCTGCGTCGAACCCCAGTGGATGCGCGATAAGGGGTACAAATTACTCTTAGAAGCGTTAGAAACTCAGGACCGATGGATTCGGATTGGGGCTTTAATTGCTCTAGCGGGGGTCCCTTCTGCCCTAGTCAACGATCCAGACCCATTGGTGAAAACCGTGGCGGCCCAGATCTTCTTGTCAGTCGATCCAGATCCTTTACCCACCAATCAATTCATGAAACGTCTACTACTCTTAAAAGAAGTTGCCTTGTTCAAGAACTTATCACTTGATGAATTAGTGCTGATTGACCAAGCTCTAGAACAGGAACATAAACTTGCTGGGGAAACGGTCTTCTCGGAGGGGAGCTGGTGTACGCACTTCTACATTATTGCTGAGGGTAAAGTCCAAATTTTAAAAGATATCGATGCCCAGTCCCGCGATCTGAAGCAGCTTTCTATTGGTGAGTATTTTGGTGAAGTGGCTCTCTTTGATGATGCCCCTCACTGGGATGGTGCCGTTGCTCTCGAAGACTGCACGCTGCTAAAGCTGGAGAAAAATCGATTTATTAGTCTTATGACTCAGCGTCCTCATATCATTTTGGAAATTTGTCGATTTCTGAGTCAGCGTCTCCGAGAAACAGATAATTATCGATCTTTAGGAACCTTGGAACCCGTACAACTCTCAGAGGCGAAATCCTAAGCCCAAGTCAAATAACAGTGACGAGTGTGTGCGAGGAGAAATACAGGTCGTAATCCTGTACACATCGTTCGGAGCGTAGACACAAAGCAATCTGTCAGGTTTTCCGTAGCCACATCCCGACAATAAGCAACCCCGTGATCACCGTATTCCATACAACGTCATCTACTTATTGTGATTCTCTGCAAGCATTTTCTTTAGAGATGTTTGCCAGTGAGGTGATGTCATGCCTAACCGTTGAGTGAGCTTACAATTACTCAAAACAGAGTAGGCAGGTCTGGTTGCGGGTAAAGGGTATTCAGAGGTAGGAATGGGAATCACTTGTTCAATTTGCAAAGGCAAACCAAGGGTCTGCGCTTCTGCAAAGATAGCAACAGCGAGGTCATACCAACTTGCAACCCCTCGATTTGTGAAATGGTAGGTGCCGTATAGCTCTGTCTTGGTCATTGGATTAGATGTTGACCAGAGATGGATGAAAGCGGAGATCGCCTCGGCAATATCCTTAGCCCAAGTGGGTGTCCCCACCTGATCTTCGACCACACGAACTTCCTGGCGCTCTGCTCCTACTCGCAGCATTGTTTTTACAAAGTTACCTTTGCCCTGATTGCCATAAACCCACGCCGTTCGTAAAATCATATGTTGATCCCAGGTATGGCGGATCCCTTGCTCACCTAGCCATTTAGATCGACCATACACGCCCTGAGGATTGGGCAAATCTAATTCAGTATAAGGATGACTTTGAGTCCCATCGAATACATAGTCTGTAGAAATATGCACCAGCATCGCCCCTAGCTTCTCAGCAATTTCGGCTAGCACAGTTGGCGCTGTCTCATTGACCAAGTGGGCTAAGTCAGGTTCTGTTTCGGCGCGATCAACTGCTGTATAAGCAGCAGCATTAACGATAATGTCTGGTTGTATCGACGGAACCACCTCATGCAGTTGCTCAGGAATGGCTAGATTAATCGTCTCTTTGCCGACAGCGACAAGATCACCCACCGCAGGTAATGAAGCTTGTAGCTCTTGTCCAACTTGACCCTGAGCACCAAGCAGTAAAATTCGAGGCATAGCCATTAGGGTATTCCAGTCATGAACTGACTAAAATCCTACCCCATCTACTCCCCTAGAAACCAGATCAAATGGGCTTATCCTTGGCAAGTCCCCGCTATTTTTTGGCCTTGACTTAAAAAAATAGTGTTTGCTGTCCATAACATCATTAAATTTGCGATAGGTTCGGGAAATATTGCATTCTTAAATTCTAGTTTTTGGTTTGTTAAGTGATGTCAGTTGAATCTTTGTCTAGGCCTGATTACACTTCACAGTTAAAACAACTGATGGAACAGGTTGGCCTGCCTAGTTTTGCCGCCCTTTCTAGATCAACAGGTTTATCGCGAACGCAAATGAGTTGGTTGCGACAGGGACGGATTCTAGATCTCCGTCTTGGACAAGTCCTCCAATTGAGTCAAACCTTAGACGTAAGCTTAGGCGTTCTCCTGACCAGGTTGGCGTCTGTCTCCTCCACCAAGCTAATAAAACAAGTAGAGCAAGAGAGTTCAAATCACAATTTCTGCGTAAATTCACTGAACAAACTTGCTAGTCAGTCGATTGATCCACAACAGGCTCAACTCCAAAAAACTTTGGATACCCTCACGAACGAGTATCAACGGCTGCAAACCCAACACCAAGACCAGCAAGCCCAGTTATGGCGAGAGTATCAAAGTACAACGCTGCAAACCCTAGAATCTTTGGTATTGCAATGGCCCACTGCTGCTTATGCTGCCCGTAAAAACCCTGAGGCCCCAGCGGTGAAACTTCTGCCTTTACTCCGTCCCCTAGAGCAATTGTTGCTGTCTTGGGGCATTGTTGCCATTGGTGAAGTAGGAGCTGTGGTCGCCTATAATCCGCAGTGGCATCAACTGATGCCCGTGGGAGCACAGGATACTCAACCAGGTGATGGGGTTAGGGTTCGCTATATCGGCTATCGCCAAGATGAACAGCTTTTATACCGAGCAAAAGTGTCGCCCAATTAGAAAAATTCTCAGATGTTGCTAAAAGCCAACATCTGAGCTCTGTCGAGAACACTAAAATTGAATATTTCCGAATAATCCGTATTTTTCCTGATTTGTTTCATTTGCGAACTCGGTATTGTTTAGTTAATTAAAAAAGCAAATCCGAATTGACTGAACTGCAAACACGAAACAAAAGGATCGATACATGATGAGCACAACTACTTTGCAAGCCAACCCCAATAAGTCCTTGATGGAATCCATTGCTGGAGTGTATCAACGCTATCTTAGAGGAGAGATTAGTATCCACCGATATTCTTCTATGGTAGATGAGCTCATTGAGCGCAATGATGCAAACCCTCTCGCCAACGCCCACTAACCCTCAATGGCAACTTGCTCAAACGGTGACGCCACCTGAGTGGCTGATTACGGCTATTCAACGTCTGGCTCCAGATTCGTCTGGTCAATATCTCGCCAAAATACTTTGGCAACGGGGAATGCATGATCCCCAAAAGATTACTGGATTTTTAGACCCAAATCACTACCAACCTACTAGCCCTACTGCCTTTGGGGTAGAAATGCAAAAGGCGATCCAACGCTTACAACAGGCGCGCGATCGCAACCAAAAAGTGGCCATTTGGGGTGATTTTGATGCCGATGGCATTACTTCTACCGCTGTCCTTTGGGACGGATTGGGACAATTTTTTGCTCAGAATCACGTCCTCACCTACACCATTCCCAATCGTATTACTGAGTCCCACGGCCTCCATTGCTCAGGTATTAAACGATTAGCTGACCAAGGCTACCAACTTATCGTTACCTGTGACACGGGTAGTACCAATCTGACTGAAATTGAATACGCACAAACCTTGGGGCTAGACGTGATCATTACCGATCATCACACCTTGCCCCCAGACCGTCCCCCCGTAACGGCGATAATCAATCCGCGCTATTTCCCAGCCGATCATCCCCTTGCCCATCTCTCTGGAGTTGCAGTTGCTTACAAACTAGTGGAGGCTTTATACGCAGCGTTGCCCAATGTCCCTGAGCAGCCCCTAGAAAACCTCTTGGATCTAGTCGCCATAGGCTTAATTGCCGATCTAGTTGCCCTGAAAGGGGACTGCCGCTATTTAGCCCAACGCGGGATTGAGCAGCTACAACAGCAACTTACCCGACGCACACGCCCCGGCATTGCCAAACTCCTAGAACTTTGTAAACGCAATGGCGATCGGCCAACGGATATTTCCTTTGGCCTCGGTCCTCGCATCAATGCCGTTAGTCGGATTCATGGGGATGCCAGCTTTTGTGTCGAGTTGCTAACCAGCAAAGATTCGATTCGTTGTCAGCAATTAGCAGAAGAAACTGAACTGGCCAATACCCGTCGCAAATCTCTGCAAAAAGATGTCCTCAACCAGGTGACCCGTAAACTAGACACACTAGACCTATCAACCACTGCGGTGATTGTTCTTAGCGATGCGCAATGGCCTGTGGGTGTATTGGGTTTGGTCGCGGGTCAGATTGCCCAAACCTATGGCCGCCCCACCATCCTTTTATGCGAAGAAATGGTCGCTCAGGCCGGTGAAACCCAATTAGCCCGAGGCTCAGCCCGTTCAGTCAATCAAATCGATCTGTATGAGCTGGTTCAGAGTCAGGCCAGTTTGCTGAAAAGTTTTGGAGGCCATCCTTTTGCCGCAGGACTGAGTTTACCCGTTGTGAATATTCTGCTGTTGGGGGAAGCAATCAATCAGCAAGCTCGGCAGTATCTGGCGCCTGAAATGTCCACCATCATCCAGGCTGATCTAGAGGTGACTCTAGTGGAGGTAGGGCAAGATGGAGGCCGATCTCTGTTTAAGGAACTGAAACTCTTGGAGCCCTGTGGTATGGGCAATTCGGTGCCAAAACTGCTGATTCGGAATTGTTGGTTCGATCAGGTCTGGAATGAAAATATTCGCGATCGCAAAGGCCACAAAGTTCAATACATCAAAACCACATTTAATCTTTTCGATGACTCTACAGAAGTAGGTTTTCCGGGTTTGTGGTGGGGCCACTACAAAGAAGACATTCCTTCAGGTGACTGCGATGTCATTGTCGAGCTAGATTTTAATACTTATCGCAAACAATATGAAGTACGTTTAATCGCATTGCGGTCAACGGCTGAGGCGCTTACTAAACAGACTGAGATCGCATGTCCGATCATAGATTGGCGACAGGGAATCCATAAGGCCAAACAGACCAATCTACTCATGATGGAGCAATGTCCCCAGGACTGGGCAGATTTGCAAAAGTGGGTGAGACAGGCTCAAGAGGCGGGGAAAACCTTAACCCTCGCTTACGATGCTTCAGACTCTCCTCCAGCAGCAGAAGTGTGGAAACAGTTGGTAGGCATTGCCAAATTTCTGGCTCGAACGGGAGAGATAGCCCACTTATCTCAGGTGCAATCTATGCTAGATATTGGCCCCAAGACTTTGCAAGTTGGCTTGCAGAGTCTGAGAACATTTGGGTTGGTGGGGCAATGCTGGCAGAATGTTTTGAAAGTTGATACTGATCAACCTATGGCTCATTTAGAGTCGATGGATCGTCAGCGGGCGCTTCAGCAATTTCTGGGTGCAGTGCAAGAGGAGCAGTTTCAACGGCAGTACTTTCAAGCCGTGCCAGTGGTTGTGATGGATACGATAACTTCCGACTAGCCTGCAACCCAACCATTACAACTAGGTAAGCTAAACAGATGTTCCTATATTTAGGGTGGTATGGCTGGTTGAATCGCACGGATTCAACCAGCAATCTCTAGGTAATCTATATGAAGCTTAAGCTTGGCAAATCTAAACGACACCTGATTTAGAGGATGTTCGAATATATTCTTTCAGTAGTTGAGGAACACTAATACGACCATTTTTTTTCCAAATAAAAGAGCGACGATACAGGGACTCTAAAGCATCCAGCAATAAATCACTCTGTTTTAGATCAATATCATCAGCGATATCAGCTAGAGAACCAGACACATCAAGGTTAGCCAAGCTTTGCATAATTGAGACTTCTAATGTTGAGAGACGACCAAACTGTTGGCTAAGAAGTCGTCTAATATCCCCATAAATGAGTTCATCTCGTTCTAAAAAATCTTGTATGTTCCCAGCAAAGAAATTGACAATGGTTTTCACGGCAACACGGAGCGCAAGAGGGTTGCCAGTGTAGCACTGTAACAACAAGTTGTAGTCTTTATCAACACCTTCCAGCCCAAATGCCTCAATTGCCGCTTGGCCAGACTCTTGATCCAATCCATCCAGGTAGAGCGTACGAATAGGGAAGGCTGCATTATCAGTGAAGGCAAGCCCTATGGGTTGTTCCCGACTAGTAATCAAAACACAACTATTATGTCGGCTCTCGCTGATACGTCTTAACAATAAGCCATAGGTTTCACAGCCTGACTGATAGCTACCAGCAAGAGCATGGCCCTGGAGTACGGAGAACCAATCATCTAAAACCAGCAAACAGCGATACTGACTCAAGTAAGTCAGCAGCAGTGTCACTTTGTCTTGAGCGGTATCAGGCAACTCTATATCGTGTTGACCAGATATAGACTCGATCAAATCTGCCATAAGAGCATCAAAATTTGGCTGGTCTCGCAAAGAGCGCCAAATAATGCAGTCGAATGTACTTTGGACTTGTTCGATGCATTTCACCGCCAAGGCAGATTTACCAACACCCCCCAATCCAAAAATACCAATGAGACGATTTTGATCTTCGACAATCCAGCGTTTTAGCTGAGCTATTACTAACTGTCGACCCACAAATACAGGTACAGCCGCTGCTTCACCCCAGTCGCAAACCTGTGAAGCACGCCCTTTATCTTTTTTGACTTTATGGGATTGAATGGTCCTAACGCCAGTCTCCTGATCTGTTTGCAAGGCTAGTTCGGCATCTTCCAATTGCTGGAAACGACGTCTGAGGATCGAGCAAAAGTTGTGCTTAGATAATGACTCCCCTAAAAACTCGGAAAGCTTTCGCCACAGTTTGTGTCCGACATCCTTAATATAATCAGCATCATAACCAGTACTCTGAGCAATTTGCTGATAGGTTTTGCCTTGCCAAGCTTGCAGAAAAACGGTTGTTTGAATATTACTCAACTCAGCAGATGGGAAGAGACGTTGCAAAATTAAGTATGCTTGCTTAGACTCCGGTTGGCCCTGGGGAAGTGATGGCACTAGATACAGAGGGTCAGCCACTTTCGCTGGATCGGAAGCTTGCTCATTAATAAAGTTGTGGGCGCCTTCATACATAATTACTGTGACTATTGATTAATATAGTCTGCCACTAAAGATTTCTAAGTATTGACTAGATGTGATTCAGAATCACTCAAAAATTACTAAAACCAACATGGTTAAGTTCCCCTCGTAGTTAGTTTTCCCAAGATAGTTATTTAAATTACACAACCAAAAAATAATTATAATTGGAGCAGCTCAGTAGCTTTGAGATTTAGTATAGGACCTAGAACAGTTAAGACTTCTGACTACTTGATATGACTGACTAGCACTTTGAGAAATGTGTACTTAGATACTGTCTGAAATGAATGCACTAAAAAGTATTTATCTAAATATTGCTAATGTCTCAATAACAAAAAAATGATTTCATTTCATAGGCGTTTTGACACTACCTAACACTATTCAGCTAGTTCAAGCCAATGTAGTTGTCATAGAATTATCTGCATTAATTTTATTGATCTACGCGATATTTTATGTTTTTTATGTTTACTTAACAATACTATACTCATATGTATCACAAGATACTTATGTCAACGCCACTGTCTTAACTAAATAAGTCGATGGCATGACTTTACGGCAATTTGACTCCCTACAAAGTAATATTCACCACAGTTAGCCAATAAGTATGGCATTTCTGTTGCGGGCTTTGGGTTCTGAAGGATCATGCTCAAATTTCGATCAATAGCCTGAGGTTGATAGAGTCCCAGCAACTTGGCTAGAGTTTTGAGGTCAATGCACAGCAACTGTCTTATATCTTTGTATCTTGAAGTGATGATGTAGCTAATTGTTCCTCAGATAAATCTTTATATCTATTCAGTACTCTACGGTTATTCAGTACTCTACGGTTATTCAGTACTCTACGGTTATTCAGTACTCTACGGTGTTGGCTTATCTGTTGTTTACATGGAGCCAGCTATTGATGCGTATATTTTTGGGGTTTAAATGTCATATTAAGTAGTTAAGTGTAATGTCTTTATTGCTTAAATGGGACTATTTCTAGCAAAATTGACCAGGAATTGGATTAAAGATGACAAGAAATGCATTTTATTGCAAAAATTTCGTTGAAATTGACATAAAAACCCGTAAATTCTTTATTTTTCCTGGCTTGATCTAGAATTTTCTGAGTTAGCCTTCTCAAAAAATATGACTATTATTCCATGTTCACCTGACAAGTATGATAATGTAAGTTATATTAAGCCAAGCATTAGGTTTTCGGGGGGATCGTCCATGGTGTTTACACAGCTTCAACAGCCCATCTCACCACCCGGCTGGGAATTTCTAGGTCGTAGACGAAAAGGCAGGATTCACCACTACGAGAACTCTGGTTCGTCTAGTGATTTTTGTTTGGATCCTGCCCTAGATCAAAGCGGTTTTTATATGACGTCGTGCAAAGCTGGCGTTAGAAAAGGTGACCTGGTTCGTATCAACGAGGGTCAAGAGTTTTCTGAGTATCGAGTAGAGACAATAGAATTTTATAGTGATCCAGCAGATATGTGGATCGCAAAACTACACATGGTTTAGTCTGAAGTATTTTTTTAAGAACAGATTTAGAAATAGGTTCGCCACACACCCAGGAGGGATCCTTGTACTTCGACATGTGTCGCTAGTGCCTTGATAGGTTGGTAGCTGAGATTTGCTGCTTCAAGTGTGACCTCGTTGTTATGTAAATAAAATCGCTTAAGAGTAGTCCCTTCACCTTCGACTCTGGCAGCGACAATGGTTCCGTTTTTTAAGGTTTTTGGTTCTTGAACGGGTTGCATAATCACAATATCGCCATCTGTAATGTGAGCATTGATCATACTGTCACCGTTGACTCGTAAAGCATAAGACTGTGGCGGCAATTGCTTGGGATTAAACTCCAGAGAATCCACCACTTCCACAAAGGGTTCTATCAACCCGCCAGCTGCGATCGCACCCAGAATTGGAATTCCTGCAGGATCAGATTGAACACTATCAGGATGGACAATCCGCAGGGTGCGAGCTTGGCCAATTTCCCACTCAACGTAGCCTTTCTTGCGCAAGTGATCCAAACGACTTTGCACAGGAGCTGGGGATTTTAATTTCATTGCCTGCATCATTTGTCTGATGGAAGGGGCATGTTGATGTTGTTCAATATATTGAACTAACCAATCAAATAATTCTTGCTGAGCTTTTGATAAAGGTTCCACAGTCAATCAGGCCACTTCAGACGTCAATTCAACATAGCTTTCGACTAGACTGCTTAACCCAGATGTTGGCTGACGTAGGGTTAAACATCGCTAGACATTAAAACACTTGTACTATTAAAAAGTATACAGACAAAAGGCATCATTCGACAAATATGGGGCAGTATTTTGACTGAAGAATAGTCACCTTTAGAGAGAGGCTTACGCCTAAACTTGGCATTCGCGTTATCCAAGTCTGAATAAATGTCTTGCCTCATCCTCTTGTAATTCAAGCCTCATCAGTACTTGACTCAAGGCTGGAATAGATATCAGGGGCCAAGCCCAGGAGCTTTATGATGC
>Ga0209185_1000210_pt1 | contig 84921 bp, 72 predicted proteins | sample SidtaG_2_FD_187425 | JGI IMG/M metagenome (GOLD analysis project Ga0209185, IMG submission 187425) | Marine algal microbial communities from Sidmouth, United Kingdom - Sidmouth_Asex2 metaG (SPAdes) (version 2) | ecosystem: Host-associated > Algae > Red algae > Unclassified | place: Sidmouth... | reverse complement strand
CTACTAACTCCCTGATCTCTTCTAACTCTGGCTTGTATACATCGAATACCAATTCATCGTGTACTTGAAGTATCATCTTAGTTTTATATTTCTTTTCAGCGAGGGCTTTATGGATATCTATCATTGCAAGCTTAATCATATCAGCTGCCGAGCCTTGGATCGGAGTATTGATGGCCATTCTTTCAGCATTACTTCTGGCAAGTCCGTTGCGTGAGTTTATATCTCTAAGTATTCTTTTTCTACCTGCCAGAGTTGTGACATAACCTTTCTCACGAGCTGATTCTACAATACTTGACATGTAATTTTTAAGTCCACTGAATTGTGAGAAATAATTTTCTATAAGCTCTTTAGCTTCAGATCTTTTAAGACCAAGTTGCTTAGAAAGGTTAGTCGCTCCAGCACCGTATATTATCGAGAAGTTAACGGTCTTAGCATTTCTCCTTTGCTCAGCAGTTACTTCATCGAATGGGACATTGTATACTTTAGAGGCCGTAGCTTTATGGAAATCTAATCCTTGCTGGAATGCATCCATCATAAATTTATCTTCAGAAATTTCGGCTATTAATCGAAGCTCTATCTGAGAGTAATCAGCAGCTAATAATATGTGGTCTTCATCTCTTGGCAGAAAAGCCTTTCGTATCTCTCTGCCAGCATCGTCTTTGATGGGAATGTTTTGGAGATTAGGGTTGTCAGAACTTAACCTTCCTGTAGCAGCTCGTGCTTGGTTAAAGTTGCTATGTACTCTTCCTGTCTTAGGATTAATTAGTAGTGGTAATGCATCTACGTACGTAGACTTGAGCTTAGAGTATTTCCTATAGGTTAGTATCTTCTGTACTATCTCATTATCGAATGATAGCTCGTTCAACTTATCTACATCTGTAGAGTACTGACCCGAAGCAGTTTTTCTCCAGCGGTATGGTATTTTTAATTTGTCAAATAGGACTTCTCCTACCTGTTTAGGACTTGATATATTGAAATCGACACCTGCGATCTTATGCACAGCAGATTGCTGTTCTAATATCATCTTGCCCAATACGATAGAGTAGTTGTTAAGAAATTCTTTGTCTAATCTTACGCCTTCTCGCTCTATATGTGCAAGCACATCTATAAGTGGTTCTTCCACTCTGTAGTAGAGGTCAGTGAGTTCTTCTTTTTTAAGATCAGCTTCTAGTAAAGTTTTGACTTGGAGTGTGATGTCAGCATCTTCTCCTGCATATTCTGAGACTTTATCGACGGCTATATCTCGCATTGTCAATTGATTCTTACCACGTTTGCCTATAAGTTTTTCTATCGGTACCATCTTGTAATTCAATAAGGCACTGGCAATAAAATCGAGCTTGTGTCTCAAGTCAGGTTCAAGTAGGTAGTGAGCGATCATGGTATCGAAGTATTTACCTTTTACAATAATATCATACCACTTAAGGATAAGAATATCATACTTAATATTCTGCCCTATTTTTCCTATGCTCTCGTCTTCGAGTACAGCTTTATATATGTCTACGATAGCTAAGGCTTCCGCTCTGTCTTCAGGAATAGGAATATAGTAAGCTTTATTTTTCTCGTAAGAGAAAGCCAGTCCTACTAATTCTGCAAGATTAGCATCAATACCTGTTGTCTCCGTATCGAAGCAAATTATTTTTTGTTTTGATAAATTAGTAGCTAATTTTTTGAATTCTGCAATCTCAGTTAGCAGTATATATTCATGAGGCGTATTTGTGATATTATTATCAGAGACGGAATAATTTTCGACTTGGTTTTTCTTAGCCTCTTTTGTAGATGGAGTTGCGTCACTGAATAAGCTGCCTTGACTTGGAGTCGACTCACCAAGTATAGATGTCGCTAAAGTTCGGAATTCTAATTCTTTAAATAATTCTCCAAGCACTCCAGAATTCATAGGTTCTACGATATATTTATCTGCATCAAATTGGATGGGTACATCAAGCTTTATAGTAGCCAGTCTTTTAGATAATAAGCCTTGTTCTGCAAATGTTATAACTTTTTCTTTTTGCTTTCCTTTAAGTTTTTCTGCATTTTCTATAAGACCTTCTACACTGTTATAGAGCTTAAGTAACTTGACAGCTGTCTTAGCACCTATGCCGGGTATCCCAGGTATATTATCTACAGAGTCTCCTTGTAATCCGAGGATATCAATAACTTGTAAGACATTCTGGATGTCAAATTTCTCTAGTACCTCTGGTACACCTATTATCTCCACACCATTGCCTTGACGTGATGGCTTGTACATAAAAATATTCTCAGAGACTAATTGTGCATAATCTTTATCTGGAGTGACCATGTAGACAGTAAATCCCTCTTTTTCAGCTTGCTTGGCGATAGTCCCTATGGTATCATCCGCTTCATAGTTGTCTACAGTTATAATAGGAATATTAAATCCTTCAACGATTTTTTTTATGTATGGGAAGGCTATAGTTATATCCTCAGGTTGAGCATCTCTATTAGCTTTATAGGGTTCGTATTCTTCATGTCTGAAGGTTTTTCCTTTTGGGTCAAAAGCGACTGCTATGTGACTGGGCTTTTGTTTTTTTAATATTTCCCATAACGATCTGACGAATCCTGTGATGGCAGATGTATTGATTCCTTTAGAGTTAATCAGTGGTCTATTAATAAATGCGTAGTGTGCTCTGTAGACTAATGCGTTACCATCTAATAGGAATAACTTCTTTTCTTCTTTGCTCATATCGTAATACCATTTAAATTTTAAGGTGTTGCATAAGATTTTAATGAGAATTCGTTAAGATCAAGGCAAAAAACGCAGTCATAGCCTTAGCTATGGGGAGTATTTTTAACGTAGAGATTGGCTAATTCTATTAGAATATATGCGACATCCTAATGTTTATATGGTATAAAATTAAAAAAGCCCATCCAATAAAGGACAGGCTTCAAATTTATATTTTGAGTTGTGGATAATTAGAATCCATAAGATAAGCCTAAAGTTGTATAAGATTGAGTACTTGCTGATTCAAATTTCGAATTTCTTAAGCCCCATCCGATTCCTACTCCGATACCTTTCCATACATCGAAAGAAAGCGTATTGATCCAAGAAAATTCTGTGAGTCCAGCTTCGAAATCTGTACCATCAGGAAGCATTACTGTACTTTTCTTATCAGAATAAGGAACGAACCCTGTTAATGTCGTCGTCCAATTAACCCCTACACCAGACACATTGAAGTCGTTAAAGTAATCTACTCTAAACTTGGCACCTAACGATCCTGTAGATGATAGCCCATCGATACCTGAGAATGCAAAGTGATAATTCAACGGATGTAAAACGACAGACAAATTCTGTATAGGCAACCATGTAACACCGACACCGATATCCAATGTTCCTGGATTTAAGAAATTTTCGATAGATGTATTCAATTCTGCTAAGCCTGAAGCTGCAAGTTTTTCTGAAAATTTATATCCTGCTAAAGACGATAGGTTTAGGATATCTACTGTACCATTATTGAATAAGCCGTCACCTTCTACAGTTCTGTCAGTATCGCTTCTATCTACATCTTGCCATGCTTTCTGGACGATGCCTTTGTTATGCCAGAATGTTTTTTCTTTATCATTAAGTAGGTAGCCAGTAAGACCTATATTAAGAGAAGTTGCTCTCGCATCAGGATTAGGATTAGCCACCCATCCATTAGAATTAGAAAAGTCAAAGCCTAATAGTCCGTTGACACCTTTTCTCCAACCTGATAGTTTATCTATTTCAGATTGTAGGCCATCGACTTCTTTTTGCAATCCATCTATCTGTGATTGTAGATCTGCAATAGAAGCGTTTTTCTCTGTCTGCATATCTTTGAGATCTTCCATCGATTGGGACATGACCAATGTTGTGGAGAGAAAAAATATCGCGATGAATAGAATTGTCTGTTTCATAATATTCGTCTTTTTATATAGAAATAATTAATAGTCTTTGAGTAGTATATAGTGAGCTGTAAATATAGCCATCCAATCAAATATACTATCATTTTGTGAATAGGACTTTTGCTAAATTATGTGCATAAAAAAAGCCAGGCATTAATGCCTGGCTTATAGATTTTATTAGATCTATGATTCTTATAGAGTATAAGAAAGTCCTAAGTTATAGTAAAATTGTAAAGGATTGTCTTGTTCTACATTAGGATTGTAAGTATTTGTTCTTTGATACTGCCATTGGTTAGCAATCTGAGCATCTTGTCTCAATCCAACATTAAGACCTACACCTATTCCTTTGAAGATATTAGTCGAAAAACTGTTAAGCCAAGTCCAGTTAGTTAATCCACCTCCACTGTAATCAACAGCTAATGAATTAATAGGAGCAACAGAAGTATCATATTGAGGATCATTAGCAGGAGAATCAGCTTTTAATGGGTATTCGTTTAATGTACCCTGTCCAGCCCCATAAGGTATGAAAAGTGACAGGTTAGTACTCCAAGAAACTCCAGGTATTATAGCAGCAGCATAAGTTGCTCCAATCTTACAACCAGGAACAGATACAAAATCTCCAGGAAAGTTAAATTCGTAAGCTAGTGGGTGAAAGATAACAACAGCATTAGGTATAGGTAACCAAGTTGCACCAGCAGAAACAGTTAATTTACCAGGATTGTTAAAATTCAATAGTGTACTTGTATATTTAGCTTCGCCAGATAAAGCCCATTTTGGAGCTAATTTGTAACCAGCTAAAGATGATAAATCAAGTGCATCTGTAATTGCACTTACTTTATTTCCTACTGTACCATCAGCCAATCTACTATCTAAAGTTGTGTTGACTTTTTTAAGGTTTAATGACAATAAGTTGTTCCAGAAAAATTTGTCAGCATTTTTGTTTGCGAAAGCAGATGCTGATATACCATATCCATTAGCAGAAGAGAATGGATTGTTAATAGCATACCAATTATCGTTACCAGCAAAATCAGCTCCGATTATTCCAACGCCCCCGATGCTCCATCCTGGTAAAGATTTAATTTGTTTCTCTAAATCTGCGGCTTCGGTCAATAAGGCATCAGCAGCAGCCAGCTTTTCAGCTTTCATTGCTTTAAGGTCTTCGACATTAATGTCTTGTGCTTGAGTGTATCCAGCACATAGTAAAAGCAACACAATTAATTGTAATAGTCTCATAATATTCAAAAATTTGTTTTTGTAAATAAAGTTTTAGTTATGAATTTCAATTTTAGTTTTTGTCAGTTGGCTGAGGGGTAGTATGACTTTGTTGCCGTTTTCGGCTATAAGAATCAGGGATGATTTATCTATTTCGACAACTTTTCCAGTTACATCTTCGATAGTGATAGTATCTCCTACATCAAACTTGCCACGAGAGTAATATGAGGCAAGAAAGTTGGACATAGAATTTACTGACGCTAAGCCATATCCTATCGCAAAAGCTAAGATAATACCACCTATAACTAATGATATATTCTGAGATAAGAAATCAGTTTTAATCTGTGCTTGCGTTAATGCGACGATTATGACATTGATCAATAAAAAATAAAATAAGAATGAAGACAGCAACCTAGCTGAAGGTATTCCAAGAGATTCTAATGTCGTCTGAGCTATGGACTTAAGCATATCAGCAAATAAGACACCTATCACTAAGATAATTCCTGCTACTATCAAGTTAGGGACTAACTTAATCATGTCAGAGACTAATTCTGTGACCGCGGGCATAGCTAATATATCTGCAGATATCGTAAAAAATAAAAGCATTAATGTGAAGTAGACAATCTTACTTATGACTGTACTGAATTTGATCTTGATATTCGACTTTTCGACTATCTCAATTTCATTTAATTTTTCTCCTATTTTATCAATATTGACCTTTATCAATACTTTTTTGATCATATTACGGATAATCTTAGCAATGATGCTACCGATTATAAGTACGACGATCGCCATCAGTACCTTTGGGATACCATTAACGAAACTCACTAAGAGTTCTCTAATGACGCTTGAGTCTATTATGGAATTCAGATTAAACATGTTTAGATAAAGGCGTTTTGTAGGGGAGTTATGTATTATTTTTTTTCAGATGTATTAGAGTTTTCATCTAATTCACCTCCCGACAAACTTACAACATAGTTTATAACTTTAGAAAAATACATATCTATTACAGTAGAAAATATGCCCACAGAACGCATATTGCTGTCTATTTTCAGTTTTACATTGTCCACTTTGTCGATGTACTTCTCTTCCTCTCGCTTTTGTAATTCTTTAAAGTTATTCATATCCTTTCCTCTTTATATGTTTCGTCGTATGTTTTTCTAAACTTTTGCTTAGCCCTTTTTATTTTCATTTTGATAGCGCTTTCTGACTTTTCCAGAATGCCTCCTATCTCTCTTATGGACATTTCATCTTGATATTTCATCAGTAGAATCGTTCTATCTCCTGACGGCAATTCTCCTAATATAGTCTTTAATCTACCTACATTGACTTCAAGAAGAAAGCTATCATTGACTTCTTCTTCGACATCAAGATTTTCTAAGAGATCAGCTACGTAGACACTTGGATCTTTTTTCTTTCTTCTAAGAAAATCGATGCAGTAATTATATGTTATAGAATATATCCAAGTAGAAAATCTACTTTTTCCGCTGAACTTTGACATATTCATTAATATCTTCATCATGACGTCCTGTGTAGCATCTTCAGCTTCACTTTCAGTCTTTAGTAATGAGATACATTTACCAAAAATCTTCCCAGAGTAACGCTTATATATTATATTAAAATAAGCGACATTATGAGTTTCGAGGTACAACTTTACAAGTTCCTCATCGGATACCTTCTTTGAGATATCTGTATTTAACAAAGGAAATAATAGATTGATCACAATGAGTGGTTTTATTTGGCTTCAGTATTTAGACGTTAAATGTTAAGAAAGTTACTCGCTCGTCAAAGAAATGAAGAACAATTTCGCAAGAAATATTTGTATTTCTGTACATAGAGCAGTCAATTCATAATAAAAACAGATATTTAGATCTATTCTTACCACATATTTGAGCATGTTTTATGATGTGTTAAATTTTTTTTAAAAAAAATAAGATGATGAAGAAATCCCTCTTTATAGTACTTATGATTTTCAGTGTATTAACTAATGTAGTGGGTCAAGAAGATAATCAAGCATTCTTTATTAAGGATATATATAACCACACCCTACAGAATGGCGCTTGTGACGGCTGGTTGTCATATCTGTCTAATAATATTGGTGGAAGGTTATCAGGATCTGAAAATGCAGCTACTGCTGTAGATTATACCCTAAGAGAACTTCAAAACATACAAATAGTCGATACAGCATGGAAGCAACCATGTATGGTCCCAAGGTGGGTAAGAGGTGATCGAGAAGAAGTTATCGTAACTCACAATCAAGTTAATTATAATGTCAATGCACTTTCTCTTGGTAATTCTGTAGGTACTAACGGCATAGCCCTTTCTGCAGATGTTATAGAAGTCCATAGCTTAGATACCCTTCAGACATTAGGAGAATATAATATAAAAGGCAAGATCGTATTCTTTAATAGACCGATGAGTAATAAGCATATCAATACTGGATATGCATATGGCGAAGCTGTAGATCAGAGAGTCCATGGTGCCTCTCAAGCTTCTAAGTACGGTGCAGTAGCAGTCTTAGTCAGAAGTATAACTACACAGTTAGATGATCTTCCGCATACGGGTGTGCAGGTCTACGCTGATGGCGTGGAGCCTATTCCAGCATTAGCTATAAGTACTAATGATGCTGAGAAGCTCAGTGACTGGTTACAATCAGAGACAGTTAAGGTCTCTATTAAGAATAATCCTCAGCTACTGCCACAAGTAGAGTCTCATAATGTTATAGCAGAGATTAAAGGGAGCGAATTTCCTGATGAGATAATTCTCGTAGGAGGACATTTAGATTCTTGGGATGTCGGAGGTGGTGCACATGATGACGGCGCAGGATGTGTCCATGCGATGCAGGTCATAGAGACATTGGATGCAATGGGCTATACCCCTAAGAGGACTATACGTTGTGTCTTATTTATGAATGAAGAAAATGGATTAGGTGGGGGACTAGAGTATGCACGGGTTTCTAATGAGAAAGGGGAGTATCACCTAGCCGCTATAGAATCTGATAGTGGAGGATTTACACCCAGAGGATTTACTTGTACCGCGGATGCAGAAGTCTTCAAGCCCTTCTTATCTAAGTTGCAAGAATTAGATCTATTCTTAGATCCATATGACTTATACCTGAAAGCTGGCGGTGGTGGTGCAGACATCGGCCCCTTAAAATCTCAGAAAGGACTGCTCATAGGCTTTAAGCCAGATAACCAGCGTTACTTCGACTTCCATCATACCTCAGCTGATATATTTGAGAATGTTAATGTCAGAGAATTAAGATTAGGAGCAGCAGCTATTACGAGTCTTGTATATTTGATAGATCAATATGGACTGAGATGAATGAAGTAACTTACGACAATAAGACATTTGAGATATTTATACCTGAGGAAGCTATAGCGAATATTATAGATCGCCTTGCGATAGAAATTAATGAAGCTTACACAGAGATAGCAGAGCCTGTTGTACTGATAAGCATCTTAGATGGATCATTTATATTTATGGCTGATCTCGTCAGAAAACTGACGGTGCCTATACAGATTCAGTTCGTTAAGTTAAAGTCCTACGAGGATACGTCGAGCAGGGGAGAGGTCGCTCATTTACTTAAGCTACAGTCATCACTGGCGGGTAGACATGTTCTTGTTATAGAAGATATTATCGATACAGGACTGACACTGGAGGTATTCTCAGAAGAACTTAGAAAACAAGATCCACTTTCTATTAAGATATGTACACTTCTAAGTAAGCCAGAAGTGCATAATGATATTATAAATATAGACTTTGTAGGTCAAGAAATCGGGCCAGAATTTGTCATCGGTTACGGTCTTGATATAAATGGTGAGGCCAGGCAAATGCCCCATATCTATAAGCTGAAGGTAGATTAGCAATTGTTAGAGCTTATACAGACGTAGAATTCAAGGCATAATGCCCCTGATTCTTAGTAAATAGATATGATATTAATAATCATATAATAAATACCGTAAGGGTATTTTTTATCAATTGGAAATGTTATAAATTTGCAGCCGTTATTGACCCATGGTGTAATTGGTAACACACCAGTTTTTGGTACTGGCATTCAAGGTTCGAGTCCTTGTGGGTCAACAAACCTTAAAGCTTCAGATGAATAATCTGGAGCTTTTTTGATTTAATGACCTTTCCGTTCATGATTTTCTATCGATTTTCTACACTAATATTTTATACCCAAGGTTAAAAACTCCCTGTTTTATGTTAGTCTATTTGGGGGAAAATGGCCTTAATCACCATTTTTTTAATGATTAATAAGCTCCTTATACTTATGTTTGTTTTAGATGGTTATTTATGATTTTAATCGGACTGACTTTCATTATATGGCTCTGATTAAAAATGATACTGAATATAATTTAGTTGAATAATAACCAATTGTTTTGCTGATTGATGCAGTTCACCTATCCACAGATGCAGTTGGGGACTTTTTCGCTGTATTTTTAGTAGGTTATGCCAATGAAGCAATATTTTAGTTAACCGTTAAAAACTAACTGAATAATATTAAATCATGAGCAGCAACCCTAACCTTAGTACAAGAGAGAAAGATGTCCTATATCTTATCTCTAAAGAAATGAGTAACTCTAAGATCGCAGACTTACTTTACCTTAGTAAAAACACAATCGACTCTCATCGTCGTAATCTCTTTCTTAAGATGCATGTGCATAGTTCTGCAGGCCTTATAAGAAGAGCTTATGAGCTTCAGATACTTCCTATGGAAATGCCAGAAGCTGTCAAGACAATTGTAGAGACTACTGACGCTAAGATTAAGGTATAAATATTCTTGCATTGAGTTCTGCAAAGAATTTGATCTATGATGCTTCTTTTCTAAAATTATGGTTTAAGTTCATTGACTCACTCCATAATTTTTTTTGTCATAAACGACCTGTGCTATAGGGCAATACTCTCTGGCTATACTTACATGGGTGACAGACATTATCTAACAAGTCATATTTGACCTTCAGCATGCCAGTTTCAATGTTTAAATGGTATAATATAGGCTTGCAGATCATTCTCAATTAAGACCTGACATCCCCTCCAATACTTGTTTATTTAAATGGTATTAGGCCATATTAATCCACGTATTTTTTTCTGTAATAAGCTATCGTCAGGAGTCATTTACTGATTAGGATTACGGCGTAGTATGGCATGTAAGATATTAAGCTTTAATATGAGCTATTCTAACGTTATGAAAATGTGCTTTAAGTCCTACTTTAAGTTTCAGCTATTCTCCATAGCCTAAGCTCTTTTACAGAGATTTGCATTGAAATAAGTCCAAAAAATAAATTCTTTTGATCCCTCTTCAGGCGTTTTTATACCAAAAATAGCTCGTTATCCCCTATTCGTACTACTGCCTTCATGTTACTGTCTATAGGTGAAATTTTTTGACAGAAATTAACTTAAATATTAATGAAATTTCCTCAAGGTAAAATTAAGATACAAGATGCAACTAATTGAATAGTAGTGATTTAAATATCAAGTATTTTAATCACTAATCAACGTTACATTAAAATAATTGCTTATAAGACCCATACCCCAAACGAGTTAGTACGAATAGGTGGATTTACCAAAACCGCTACATTTTTAGCTCTTCACACATTAATTTTACTAATCAGAAAACGACACTTTTTTCTATTAACTAACCATTAGTAAAACTAACCTAAGATGATCCTTAAAACAGCTCCAGAAGCAGCAAGCCACTATCGCCTCACTAACAGAGAAGGCCAAGTCCTTTTTATGATGGCTAAAGAATACACTGGCAAAGCCATCGCCGAACAACTAAAGATCGGCGTCGCCACAGTCAAGTCACACAGAAAAAATCTCTATTGCAAAATGGATGTCTGCACCAGTGCAGGTGCCGTAAGAAAAGCCTTCGAGAATGGGTTCTTATTTTTTGCCCAGTCTTGAATCTATCATATATCATTTTTTATTTAAAACACTTCTTTCAAAATAACTTAATTAAAAACAATATAGATATGAAAAATATCAACTTAAAATTAATTCAAAATGGATTTGTAAAATTTCGTTCAATCGGATTTGCGATCTGCTTTATGTTTACTATCCAGCATTCCTATGCTACAATTACTGGACCTCCTGGTGCTGCTTCCCCGGTTATTGCGGATGCCTGTCAAGCAGACGCAGCTACATCCATCCAGTCAGTTGCTGATGATATTACTTTGCTTCAGTCATTATACAGCTCAGATTGTGCATCAATTACTATAATTGCATCCAATGAAGGACCTTCTATGGACCCAGCGGATGACGATTGTAGTTGGGAGTACTTCCGTAATTACACAATTAATGAAAATGGTGGATCAGGTTGTAATAGTGTTATAACCGTAACCGTTGAGCATTTAGGTGGAGATGATTCTGCACCTACTGGATCCTTTGCAAATATAACGGGAGTAAATGATTGTTTGGCGAATGCTGCTGCATTTGATGCAGCAGGAGTTGCAGCAGGGTATACAGATAATTGTGCCACCCTTGGTGCTAGTAATGTTACTTTAACAAGTACCGTTCCGAGTGGAGATGATTGTATGTGGACAGTGACATATAATTATACAGTCGTAGATGATTGTAATAAATCAGTTGCTGGTTCTTATTCAGTATCTGGTGCTGATCTGATAGCTCCTACTGGAGCTACAACTGCGAGTACTACAGGTAATAATGCTTGTTTTGCTGATCTAGCAGATATTTTCTCATTTGAGGCAGCATTAGCAGTCGGAGGATACTCTGATGGTTGTGCAGTGACATTATCAGCAGTAGAAACAGGTTCTGAAGTTATCACAGGCGGTGACTGCGCAGTGCCTGGAGGATGGACGGTTACCTATACTTTTAAGGTAGTAGATGGATGTGGTAATGAGCTTACGGGGCAGACATATACACATACTGGAGCTGATAGTAGTGCACCTACTGGAACTCCTCCAACTGGCACATCAGGGATAGATGCATGTTTTGCTAATGCTTTGACAGCAACACCTTTTGATCCAGGTGCAGCTGCTGTTGGATATTCGGATGATTGTAATAATGTAAATATAGTTCCAGTTTCCTCAACTCCGTTAGGTGATGACTGTAATTGGACGGTGACACATATTTTTCATGTAGATGATGATTGTGGTAACAGGTTACCTAATCAACAATATACAGATTCCGGTTCTGATCAGACTGCCCCAGTAGGAACTCCTCCAACTGGCACATCAGGGATAGATGCATGTTTTGCTAATGCTTTGACAGCAGCATCTTTTAATCCAGTTGCAGCTGCCGTTGGATATTCAGATGTTTGCAATATTGTAAATATTGTTCCAGTTTCCTCAACTCGATTAGGTAATAATTGCAATTGGATGGTGAAACATATTTTTCATGTAGATGATGATTGTGGTAACAGGTTACCTAATCAAGAATATACAGATTCCGGTTTAGACCTGACAGGACCTTTAGCTTTTGATGTTCCGGATGATCAGTATTTTTCTACTACATCTGATTGTAATCAGAATGTGGCTATCACAAAACCTACAGTTACTGATGCATGCGGTGAGCCAGTTGTATTAACGATCGCATCAAATGATCCGGGCTTGAACTTAATAGAAAATACCTCTAATTGGACTGGACTTTTCTCTGTAGGAGAGACTGAGCTAACAATAACAGCAACAGATGCTTGCGGAAATCAAACTGTAGATATGGCAACAATTACAGTAGTAGACAATGTTGACCCAGTGATTAGTTTTTGTCCTGGAGCTCCTGCAGCCGTATTTGTGGCGGCAGGTTCTTGTGGAGCGAATGTAACTCTTAAGGATGCAGAAGCAGATGACAATTGTACATTAATATCTCTTGTTATATCATATGGGCCAGGCAACCCTACTGGAGCTTGTACAGCAGCTCCTGCAGCAACGTCTTTTCCTGCTACTAGAACACTCACAGGTAATGATGCTACTGGAGGAGATTTAATAACTGCAAATTTTGGAAATGGTGTTACGAGAGTGACTTACACATTTACTGATAATGCGGTAACTACTACAACTCCAGCAGGTCCTAATGTAAGTTCTTGCTTTGTAGATGTCCAAGTTATAGATGATAAAAGACCTACAGTTGCAACACCAGCGGCCATAGCGGATCAAGATTTAAAAACAAGTACAGGCGCTACATGTCCTGGCACAGGATTAACAGGTACTACTACACCGCCAGTAATCGCTACAGGTCCAGTGACGTTTGGTTCACAATTTACAGTAGCTGGCAAGACCTTTACAGCACCAGCAATGGGAGTTTTTACTGATAATTGTGGTGTAGTTAGTATGTCAGCAACGGTAAGTACAGATGTAAGTGACGATTGTAAGGAAGTGGTTACCGTAACTTGGGATGTAGCTGACTGTAATGGTAATACCTTACTTACTCCAGTTGCTCAGGAGTTTGAAATTGAAGATGACCAAGCGCCCACTTCTGCTGCTGCAACAGATATAATGAATGGTAGTAATCCAGTCAATGCATGTAAACCAGTAAATACTAATGCTGCTGATGCTTACTTTAATAATGCTGCTAAAGACCAAATCCTAGCTCTCTATACAGATAACTGCCAGACGTTAGTTAGATCTGATATTGTACTTCTACCAACAGTAGCTTCAGATATAACAGGCAACGATTGTAACTGGACAATAGCTCATACTTTTAAAATTGAAGATGGATGTGGGAATAGCACTTCTAATAGAGAGTTCATCACTGAGGGTGGAGATAAGTCAGCACCTACAGGATTTGAACCTGCAGACGTAACTGGCATTAATGATTGTATGCCAAATAGTACTACAGATGCCATAAGCTCATATTTCAATGCCGCAACAATAGCAATGGCCTATACTGATGCCGTCTGTAGTGGACAAAGTGTCGCAACTGATATTAAAAATGTATCAGCAGTAATTCCTATGAGTTCAACTAATTGCAATTGGACGGTTACATTCACATATGATGTAGAAGATGGATGTAATAATCTATTAGAGGATGAGTCATTTACAGTCTCTGGTGGTGATATGACTAAGCCAACAAATATTAACACTGTAGTTGATTTAACAGATATTAACGGTTGTTCAGACCCAGTAGAAGCAAAGGCAGCTGCAGAAGCTGCATCGTCTGTGGCCAGCGAAATAGCTAAAATTGCTACAGATAATCAAGACTGTGGATCAACGGTAACAGTAACATTGAATAGCGAGTCAGTCATCATGGGCGGCACGGATTGTGGATCAGCCTTCGGAAACGGAGGATGGATTGTAGAAAGAATATATACTGTCGAAGATGGTTGTAATAATGTATCTGATCCGATCGTTGTTCAACATCAAGGATATAGTCAGAAGGCACCTACATTTGGTAGTATGCAGCCTGACATTACAATTTCTGCTGGTTCTAACTGTAATGCTTCGGTGGATATATCCTATCCTACAGGTAATGAGTCACAATGTGGAGATATGTTAGGTGCTTCAGCATTGGAATTGATAGATGTACCAGTTGGAGCTTTTGCTTCTTCTGACGATATGGCTGGCCACTGGTCAATAACTAATTTGAGTAATACGAATACTCTTAGAATAAAGTTGACGGATGCATGTGGTAATATAAGTTATGATGATTTTGTTATAACGGTAATTGGAGGGACGCCATCCTTTACTGGTCCAGCTCCGAATAAATGCCCATTTAATATCGTAGATACAGATGGAACGTGTAATAACCCTTATCCATTTACAATATCTTTTCAAGAGAATTGTGGGACGACAGGTTCTGTAGTTGATGTATCATATAGTGGTAATTCAGTTCTGCCTTCTAATCAGACAGGTCTATTGACGGGTGCAACGGTATCAGAAAATTACTTTCCAGGCACAACTACGGTAACCTTAACTTTAAGGAATCCTGCCCTTGGGTCACCATTGTCATCTTGTTCTTTTACTGTATCTCCTGACCCATCATGTGGCTTTACTAGTCCTTGTGTGCCGGTTACTGAGGTATTAACAATGGATATTAATGGTGTAGGTCCTGCTAATATGCCTGCATTATTTCAAGCAAGCCAAACTACGAAATCTGATGATGTTCCATATACGACGGGGACTGTTGTTTCATCAGGACAAAATGTGGCATTCTTTGGAGGAACAGAAGTGTTACTACTGCCAGGATTTGATGTACAATTAGGTGCTACATTCTTGGCTGATATAGTTGGATGTCCATAATTAAAAACAAGCAATACTCAATGATCAGTCTCCAGAAGAGTAAGGAAACGATCAATATAAATAGCTTGAAGCACCCTTTGCGGTCATTGAGTAATGCTTAGATAAGGTTTTTTTAATATCGAAGGAGATCATTGTATAAATGATCTCCTTCGATTTTTTAGTAAAAAAGTAATATCTTAAACGATCATTATAATTTAAAAAATTTGAAATTAAACAAACAAAAGTAACAATCGACCCCAACCCCTATCTTACTAATTATAAAACAATTTATATACGATGATCCATCTAACCAATAGAGAGAAGCAAGTATTACATTATATATCTATAGAGATGTCTAATGTACAAATCGCGAAAGAACTCAATATCAGCAAAAGCACTATCGATAAATATCGTAGAAACTTATTATGGAAATTCGATTCTAAAAACTCAGTAGGTGTAATACGTAAAGCTTATGAACAAGGTATACTCCCCATGAGTGATATGCCACAAAAAAAAGAGACGACCACATAACTACGGCCATCCGAATCGCCTTTAAATAATTATTGAATTCTGCACAAATAACGTGTCAATAAAAACGTGTTAATAATATCTTAATTACGACAAGATTCGTATAACAAAGGTTTATTACGATTATATTCGTACATATACAATTGTAAAAGATATGGGAGATAAGAAAATAAATGAGCCTACGGAATCAGAATTAGAAGTTCTACAAGTGCTATGGAAACGAGGCTCGGCGACCGTAAGACAAGTTAATGAAGAGCTTAACCTCAATCGTGAAGTAGGATATACGACGACCCTCAAGATTATGCAGATTATGACAGAGAAGGGTCTCGTTAATAGAGATACTGCTACACGTACACACATCTACCGTTCTTCAGTCAAAGAAAATACAACTCAGAAAAACCTACTAAAAAAATTCATCGATAAAACCTATCGTGGATCTGCTATGCAGCTGGTAATGCAGGCATTAGGTAATCAGAAAGCAAGTGTCGAAGAGCTCGCTGAGTTGAAGCAATTGATAAAAAATATGGAAGACGAACGAGGTCTTTGACCTCACGAGGCAAAGGTCTTTGACCTCTTGCCGAATACCAAAGCAAAATCCGCCGACCTCTTGCCAAGAAAGATGACAACAAAGCACCGGTCTATGACTTTTTGCTCTTTTATAAAATCAGAAAAACCTAAACTATGCTGACTAATATCCTATCTAATGAAATCATCCATGCACTGACATGGACTTTATTACATTCTATCTGGCAGATAAGCACAGTTGCAATCATTCTATCTATCACACTTAAGTTATGTAATAATGCAGATGCGATAAGGAAGTATTATCTATCTATAGGAGCATTAATAGGATCTATGATCATTGCAGTTATAACATTTGTAACTTATTACCAACCTCCGATACAAGGTGTACAAGACTTGTCTTATAACCTCATGCTACAAGCGCAGTTGTCAGACAGTAATGACTCAGGAATGATGGCTTCAATGACGACATGGATACAAGATTATAATTTCATTATTGTAAATGCTTGGTTGATAGGTTCGCTATTGTTTTTTATAAAATTTGTAGGAGGGTATGTATACTTAAAAGGTGTTGTTAAGAATGCGGTACCCAGCTCCGATAGGATGACATCTATCCTTAAGCGTATCAATAAGAAGTATAGAATCAATAGGGCTATTCTAATCAAAGAGTCTATAAAGATAACGACACCTATGGTGGTGGGCTTCATAAAGCCTGTTATACTTTTTCCTATAGGTCTTGCAGCTCAGTTGTCTGTCAGTGAATTAGAAGCGATACTGGCTCATGAGCTTGCACATATTAAGAGACACGATTATTTGTTTAATTTCATTCAGATAATATCAGAGTCTATATTCTACTTCCATCCAGCTATATGGTATATTTCATCAAGGATAAGACATGAGCGAGAACATTGCTGTGATGATATGGCAATCAAAGCGACTAATAGTTCGATGTCATATGCTCGTACACTCATTAAGCTTCAAGAATTAAATATCAAAAATATCCAGCCTGCATTAGCAATAGCCAGTAACAAAAAAGAATTCTCTCAGAGAATACGTCGTATTATGGGATTGGGTTATATAGCTAACTATACACGCGATAGATTGATTCTCGTATTATTGATCATAAGTACTGGATGTATATATGCTACAGATATGGATAATCAAGATAAGAATAATGATCCTTACGAGATCTATGTTATAGATGACTGTCCGCAAGCGCCAGAGAATATCAAATTCTATCTAGACACCATTCCTGATAGAAATTTCTTCAAGATCAAAAAGCAAACTAATAACGAAGACATAGAACTGGAGATGGAGAATGGTGAGATAGCTAAACTTAGAATAGATGGAAGAGAGATTCCAGAATCAGAGTATCAATTCCATGAGGCAATTGTCGAGAGATTAAAACCTGATCATAAGAATGATATTATCACATTGTTTCCAGATTGTGATGATCAGTTAGGTAAGATATATTATCTGGACAAGTTGGGCGATCAAGTTATTAATCTTGACTCTCTAGTTGCAGAATTAAAAACTAAGACCGGAGGGTATGAGAACTTTGATTATAGTTTCTTGGACTTTAATGTGAATCAACACCTTGAGCAGATGATTGTAGATAGTGTGGAGAATAGGTTGAAGGATATAGAGCAATTTCATTTTCCAAATAATAATGATGTGGTGATAGAAATGGACTCCATTGAAAAGATATTAGGTGAGAAGTATGATTCATTATTTGGTATGCACGAGAGTAGATTTTTTCCTCATAGATTAGATGGCTCGAGTAATTCTGATGATCTAAAACAATCTATGGGAGAGGATTGACCATTAGATATTCAAGGCTTTAATTTAGAAGATCTATTTGTGTTTGGCGGTAGTGATTCAGCTTTTTTTCCGACAACAAAGAAACTGTATCTGATATAATTACCAGAGTTTTACAGAGAGATGATATCATCAATAATTTTAGCGTAAGCGAAATAGAAATAACTGGTAAGCACTTCAAGATAAATGGAAAAAAGCAGCCAAGTAATTTATGGTGCAAGTGTAATGACATCTACGAAAAATCTACAGGAATAGAATTAAAGAAGAATTCTAAAGTACATATCAAAGTTAACCCTAAGGATTGTAAGCTACCAGAGAAGCTCGATTGGAGTATTTAGAGCATGCGTTGAAGGCATAAAAAAAGCCTTCCCTAAAGGGAAGACTTATAGTTAATCCATTTTCTCATTATCACTACTAAGACACGGATTGAGGGTGTGTCCCCCTACGTGTAAGACTGATATTTTTATATATTTTTAATTATATGTATAAGTGAAAGACATATAGTTGTTTATGCCGATGATTTCAAATGTTAAAATTTATAATGAATCATGTTTAGATTACTAAGGCTTGTATAAGCTACTGCTAATTATTTCTGGTTTATCTTATTTCTGTCAGATTTCTTTGCAGTAATATATGTAGTTATTATCCTTTCAAGTGTAGTTAGTGGAATCGATCCATTAGCCAAAACAAGATCATGGAATTCTCTGATATCAAAATCTTTCCCTAATTCATTTTCAGCCATAGATCGGAGTTCTCGGATTTTTAATTCTCCTATCTTATAGGAAACAGCTTGTCCTGGCCAGCCGATGTAGCGATTGATTTCGGTATTGATTTCGTGATCTGAAAGTGCAGCGTTCTCTCGCATGTAATCGACAGCTTCTTGTCTCGTCCAGTCAAAGTAATGCATACCAGGATCTACAACGAGTCTGCATGCTCTCCACATCTCATAAGTTAATCTTCCAAAATCATCATAGAGATTCTTGTACATGCCTGCCTCCTTACCGAGATACTCAGAATAGAGTCCCCATCCTTCTCCATATGCACTCAGGTATTCTGATCTGAAAGCTGGAAGACTATCTCCGAATTCCTTGGCAAGACTGATCTGTAGGTGATGTCCTGGGACTGCTTCATGCAATGTCAATGCTGGAAGAACGTACAATGGTCTTGAAGGCAGATTATAAGTGTTGACCCAATAAGCGCCTGCTTTTTGATTATCCATAGATCCACCAGAATATCTACCTGTCGTATAATTAGGCGCAATCTCTGCTGGCACTGGTGATACTGTATATGGTAATCTCGGAAGCTTACTAAAGTATCGTGGTAAGAATTCTTCGGCCTTCTTAGATAGCCAAGCGGCATAACGCAGGAGCTCTTCTGGTGATTCAGCATAGAACTGCGGATCTGTTCTCAAGAATTCTAAAAACTCAGCATAGCTTCCGCTAAAATCTAACTTATCGATTATAGCTGTCATTTCGGATTTAATACGCTTAACTTCGCTCTCACCTAAATCGAATACTTCTTGTGGTGTCATATCCAAAGTTGTATAATAGCGTACCCGTTGTTCATAGAAAGCTTTTCCGTTGCTGATATTAGATATGCCTATTTTTTCTGGAGCTTTTTTGAGATAATCATTTTGGAGGTATTTTTTTAAGTCTACAAATGACTGATAGATTTTTTCATTTATAATAAAATCTGATTGCTTGTTAGTAAGAGGTTTGTATAAGAAGAAATCCTTGCCTTGATTTTTTAGAGCATCATCTAAAACTTTTATACAATTATCTACGACAACCTTTGGCCAACTCATATTTGAATTTTGACCAGCTTTTAGATTTAGTATTTGTTGACTTATATAATTAGGAGTGTCATATATTTTAGAGATGTAGTTTTTTATTTTCTCTTCATTATTTAAATCTATACCTCTCGCAGTATACATCATATTGATGATGAAGCCTCCTTCACTATTGAGGGGCATAAGGTGGTTGTTGCTTGATATGAGAAATAAGTCGTTATCTAATATGAGATATAGCATTTCATAATTGATCTGTTCTAACTCGCTGAAATCTTTAGTTTCCAGCTTGTCCAATGCGGATATCCATTTGCTATAGATTGTTTTTTTGAGCTTGACTCCATTAGTGCTTACATCTGGCCATTGAGTTTTATTGAGCTCAGATAGATTCTCTTTATATGATTGATATTCGGTAGCAATGTCATCAAGAGTATATTGACTATAGAAATTGCTATATCCGATTAAGACAAAAAAGAGGGTGGCGAGTGATCTTTTCATATTGTATTTGTAGTAATAATTTTGGAAAATAATCAATATTAGTATCTATTCATATTATGAAGGGCAATTAACCAGTAAGAAACGGATGTATATTAACAAGCTGATGTAAATATTACTTTAGTCACTTAAGTTGTAATACATTTGCAGCCAGAAACTTAGGCGTCCATGGCATTACAAGATGAAATAAATAAAAGAAAAACTTTCGGCATCATATCTCACCCGGATGCTGGTAAGACAACATTGACTGAGAAGCTTTTGCTTTTTGGTGGAGCGATTCAAGTAGCAGGAGCTGTTAAGTCTAATAAGATAAAGCGCCATGCGACATCTGATTTTATGGAGATAGAAAAGCAGAGAGGGATTTCCGTAGCGACGTCTGTTATGGCATTCGAATATAGAGATAAGAAGATTAATATTCTTGATACCCCAGGTCACAAGGATTTTGCTGAAGATACTTATAGGACATTGACAGCTGTAGATAGTGCCATCGTTGTTATTGATGTGGCAAAGAGTGTAGAGGAGCAGACCGAGAAATTAGTGGCAGTATGTAGAAGGCGTCTGACACCTATGATTGTATTTATAAATAAACTGGATAGGGAAGGGCTTGATGGATTTGATTTATTAGATGACATAGAGCAGAAGCTGGGTATGAGAGCATGCCCTCTTTCTTGGCCTATAGGAATGGGTAAGAGATTTCAGGGTGTGTACAATTTATACGCTAACAATATTAGATTGTTCTCTGCTCACGGTAAGCAGACGGGCGATGATGTAATAGAGATATCTGACTTGGCTGATGCAAGTCTTGACGAACTTATAGGTAAGCCTGCTGCTGACGAATTACGTTCTGATATAGAAATGGTCAGAGAGGTCTATCCAGAATTTTCTAAAGAAGAATATGAGAAGGGATTATTGAATCCAGTTTTTTTCGGTAGTGCTGTTAATAATTTTGGTGTCAAAGAAATGTTAGATTGTTTTGTAGATATCGCTCCTCATCCACTATCGCGTGAGACAGATGAGAGAATGGTAGAACCAGATGAGGAGAAGTTCACAGGATTTATATTTAAGATCCATGCCAATATGGATCCAAGGCATCGTGACCGTATTGCCTTTATGCGTATCTGTTCTGGTACCTTCGAGAGAAACACAAATTACTACCATGTAAGGCAGGCTAAGAAAATGAAATTCTCTAATCCTACCATGTTTATGGCATCAAAAAAGAATATTGTCGATGATGCTTACCCAGGAGATATTGTAGGTCTGTATGATGCGGGTAATTTTAAGATCGGTGACTCTATGACAGAAGGAGAAATATTGCACTTTAAGGGGATACCGTCATTTTCTCCAGAGCAATTTCGATTTGTCAACAATGCTGATCCGCTTAAATCTAAGCAACTTAATAAAGGTATCGACCAACTAATGGATGAAGGTGTAGCACAGTTATTCACTAAGATATCTAATAATAGAAAGATAATAGGAACAGTAGGTGCTCTCCAGTTTGAGGTTATACAATATAGATTAGAACATGAGTATGGCGCTAAGTGCCAATACGAAAGTCTAGCTATGCACAAAGCCTGCTGGATCAAAACTGATAGTGAAAAAGCTTTAGAAGAATTACGTTCTCGACGTAAGAATAATCTAGCGACGGATAAAGATGGAAAATTAGTATATCTCGCGGAGTCAGCGTGGACGCTTAAGATGGCTCAGGATAATCATCCTGAGATAGAGTTCTTGACGAGTAGTGAGTTTTAATCATAAGTTCAATAGCAGTTATTATTATAATATAGCCGCTATCCCATTCTCATACACACCGAGTACATCGAGCTCTTGAGTGATTGCTCTTAGTTGAGTAATAACCTTCTCCTATTATTCTAAATTTATTTTCTCTAATGATTCTATAATTTTGAATGATAGATCCTGCTGTAGAATTCTCAATGGCCATCACACCGCAACCTACAGAATGATCAGATGATAGGATTTTACCCAATTCTAAGAATGAGTCAGAACCTAATACTTCAATAACACTATTACTAAATTACTGGGTAGCAGCTTCATAATGAAAGCTACCGGGTATACCTTGTATGACTATCTGAGAATGTGGAGTTATCATATACTGAAAGTAGTGTAATTTATATATTTAGAATAAAATATATAAAACAATAAGTTTCATTAGAAAATCTTTTATTATATATTTGAATTATTAAACATAAATAAGTTTTGAACACTAACATCAATATCATTTCAATTATAATTATTAGCGTCATTATTATGACCTGATAGAGAGTGGTATTGTATTAACTAAAATAAATATAGAGCCATTCTCCTTGAGGATGGCTTTTCTGTTTTTTATGGAAAAGAATAAATACAGTAAACACGTTACTTCAGATCCCACCCAACCTGCTGCACAAGCAATGTTGCACGCCATAGGGTTAACTAAGGAAGACCTTAAGAAACCTCAAGTAGGTATTGTAAGCACTGGCTGGGAAGGTAACCCCTGTAATATGCACTTAAATGATCTCGCTAAGGATATAAAAAAAGGCATAGCAAAGGAAGACCTTATCCCATTAATATTTCATACAATAGGAGTCAGTGACGGGATCTCTATGGGTACGGATGGAATGAGATTTTCTCTTCCCAGTCGAGATATTATTGCAGACTCTATAGAGACTGTTGCGTCAGCACAGTGGTATGATGCTATTGTTGCAGTAGTGGGGTGTGATAAGAATATGCCAGGTGCTATGATGGCATTAGGTCGTCTTAATAGACCGAGTATTGTATGTTATGGCGGCACGATTGCTCCAGGTTGTCATAAAGAAAAATATTTGACTATCATATCAACTTTTGAAGCGCTAGGGGAAAATATTGCAGGTAATCTTAGCGATGAAGATCTTAGTTCTATAATACTAAAAGCTTGTCCCGGTCCAGGTGCCTGCGGAGGGATGTTCACTGCTAATACTATGGCTTCGGCAATAGAGGGTATGGGTATGAGCTTGCCTTATAACTCATCTAATCCAGCAGAAAGTCATGATAAGGAAGCAGAGTCTGATAGAGTGGGTCATGCAATTAATTACCTTCTTGATCATGATATTAAGCCGAGGGATATAGTCACAAGATCTGCTATGGTCAATGCGATGAGACTGATAACAGTCTTAGGCGGATCTACCAATGCTGTCCTACATATGATCGCTATTGCTAAAGCTTTCGAAGTTGAATTTACTTTATCTGATATTCAAAAGATAAGTGATGAGACACCATTTCTTGCAGATCTTAAGCCAAGCGGTAAGTATGTAATGCAAGACTTACATAATGTAGGAGGCATACCAGCAGTTATGAAAATGATGTTAGAGAACAACTTGCTCGATGGTACTTGCATGACAGTGACTGGACGTACGGTTGCTGAAAATTTATCGGAAGTAGAAGGACTTTCAGATAACCAGAAAGTCATGTACCCGATAAGCAATCCACTTAAGAAATCTGGACATCTTCAGATCTTGAAAGGCAACTTAGCATTAAATGGTTCTGTTGCAAAAATTACTGGAAAAGAAGGATTATTTTTTGAAGGTCCAGCGCAGATATTTAATTCAGAAAAAGAGACCAATCAAGCAATACAAGATGGAAAAATAAAAGCCGGCAGTGTTATCGTTATCAGATACTCAGGCCCTAAAGGAGCACCTGGTATGCCAGAAATGCTTAAACCCACAGGACTGATTATGGGAGCTGGATTAGGGGATAAGGTTGCATTGATCACTGATGGCAGATTTTCAGGTGGGACACATGGTTTTGTTGTGGGACATATTACTCCCGAAGCATATAGAGGGGGACTCATTGGTTTGATACAAGACGGAGATATTATTAAAATTGATGTAGAAAGTAACAGCATTGAAGCTCTTCTTTCTGAAGATGAAATTGCTCAGAGAAAGGAGCAATGGGAAGCTCCTCAAGATAAGATTACAGGTTTTTTAAAAAAATATAGACATACCGTTTCTTCAGCAAGTAATGGTTGTGTAACAGATGAATTCTAAAAATAGTCTTATGGAGGTAAAATTAAAATCTAAACAGAGTAGTAAGCGAATTACGACAAAAAGGAAATCTATCAAAAAAGTTTCCGGTGCAGAAGCGGTATTAAAATGTCTGATCAAAGAAGATGTAGACATAATATTTGGATATCCTGGAGGTGCTATAATGCCTATATACGATGCATTGTATGATTATCAGAAAAAGCTCAAGCACATCCTTACAAGACATGAACAAGGTGCAATCCACGCTGCTGAAGGATATGCCCGTGCATTGCGTAAGACGGGAGTTTGTTTTGCTACTTCTGGTCCTGGAGCGACTAATTTGTTCACGGGATTAGGGGATGCGCTTATGGACTCAACGCCCTTAGTTTGTATAACGGGTCAGGTCTATAGTCACTTATTAGGGTCTGATGCATTTCAGGAAGTGGACGTAATAGGTTGTACAACTTCTATTACTAAATGGAATTATCAGATAACAGATGCTTCAGAAATTCCAGATGTCATGTCTAAGGCCTTTTATATAGCAAACTCGGGACGACCAGGCCCCGTACTTATCGATATTACAAAAGATGCTCAGTTTGAGATGATTGAATTTTCTTATAAGAGAACGCCTAAAATAAGGAGCTACCATCCTTTGCCTAATCTCAACAAAGTGAAAATTAAAGAAGCGGCAGACCTAATTAATGCATCAAAAAAACCACTCATCTTAGCTGGTCATGGGATACAGATAGCTAATGCACATAATGAGTTTAGAAAATTTGTAGAGAAGTCTGGGATACCAGTAGCGAGTACAATTCACGGATTATCCTCTATACCTAATGAGCATCCTTTATTTATGGGTATGCTCGGAATGCATGGCAATTATGGTCCTAATAAAAATACAAATGCATGTGATGTTCTGATTGCGATAGGGATGCGCTTCGATGATAGAGTAACGGGTAACTTATCTAAGTATGCGACTCAAGCTAAGGTCATACATATAGAAATCGATCCTTCTGAAATAGATAAGAATGTCAAAACTGATGTTGCTATTCTTGCCGATGCTAAGGATGCAATCATAGCATTACATAAGAAAGTCAAAAAGAAAACTTATCCTAAGTGGATTAAGAAATTTCATGCTTTTGACAAGCAAGAATATAAGAAAGTTATTTCAAGAGATCTAGCACCTCTTAAGAAAGGCCCTATAAAGATGTCCCAAGCGATCAAGGAAGTTTCTGATCAGACTAAGGGTAAAGCAATTGTTGTTACAGATGTAGGACAGCATCAAATGCTTGCTGCAAGGTATTACGATTATAGTGACAAAAACTTATGGATCTCTTCTGGTGGAGCAGGTACGATGGGGTTTGGATTACCGGCTGCTATAGGGGCTAAATTAGCAAGACCAGAAAAGGAAGTCATTGCTTTTGTAGGTGATGGAGGCTTTCAGATGACATTGCAAGAATTAGGAGTGTGTTCTCAGTATGGGGTTAATGTCAAGGTTGTTTTATTAGACAACGAGCACCTTGGTATGGTGAGACAATGGCAGGAATTATTTTTTGAAAGAAGATATTCTTTTGTCGAATTACAGAATCCAGATTTCATTAAAATTTCTGAAGGGTTTGGTGTAGAGGGTTTAGTAGTGGACAAAGCAGAAGATCTTGCTGCTGGGGTACTAAGGATGTTAGAGACGGATGGACCTTTTGTATTGCACGTCAGAGTAATTAAAGAAGAGAATGTTTTCCCTATGATTTCTACCGGTAAGGCTGTAGATGAAATAGTATTAGAATAAACGTCTATGACGTGAATAATTAATTATTCAGATTAAGATATTTTTCTAACAAATAATCGAAGCTTAGTAAAAGCAAGCAGATGAAAAAACAAGAATTTACATTACAAATTTTTACAGAGAATAAGCCTGGAATATTTCATAGAGTTATAGGGATTATTACACGTCGTCACATCAACATAGAAAGTGTCACGGCATCTAATTCATCTATGGATGGCATACACAAGATTGTTATTCTTATAAAAGTGGACAAAGAACAAGTGAGAAAGTTAATAGCTCAGATAGACAAACAAGTGGATGTCTTGAAGGCTTTCCATTATGATAATGAAGATATCGTCTATCAAGAGATTGCTTTGTATAAGATTCCGATCCTACAATTCTATAATGGCAATAGTGTCGAGAATCTTATAAGAGAGCATAATGCTCGGATATTGAGAATAGAAAAGGAATATATCGTCGTTGAAAAAACGGGTTATGAATCAGAAACGGAAGCATTATTAGAAGAATTTAAATCCAAAGGTATCTACGAATTTATCCGATCAGGAAGAGTAGCAATCGTTAAGCCAATGGAACAATTAAATAAATATTTAGAGTCAATAGAAAAATAAAACAAATACAATTATGGCAGTTATGAATTTTGGTGGCACTGAAGAAAATGTTGTCACACGAGAAGAATTTCCTTTAGACAAAGCAAGAGAAGTATTAAAGAATGATACTATCGCTATCATAGGATATGGCGTACAAGGTCCTGGTCAAGCTCTGAATCTAAGAGATAACGGATTCAACGTTATAGTGGGGCAGCGGTCGCCTTCTGCGTCTTATGATAAAGCTGTGGATGATGGTTTTGTACCAGGCGAGACATTATTTAGTATAGAAGAAGCTGCCGAGAAAGGTACAATAATACAGTACTTGTTATCTGATGCAGCTCAGATATCGGTATGGCCGACACTTAAAAAATACTTGACACCAGGTAAAGCTTTATATTTTTCTCATGGATTTGCTGTGACATATAAAGAGCGGACTGGGATTATTCCTCCTGCAGATGTAGATGTTATTCTTGCAGCACCTAAAGGGTCAGGAACAAGTTTAAGAAGATTATTCCTTGCAGGAAAAGGGCTCAATTCTTCTTATGCAATATTTCAAGATGCTACTGGTAAGGCTAAAGAAAGGGTAGTCGCTTTAGGAATTGGTATCGGATCAGGTTATTTGTTTGAGACGACATTTAAGAAAGAAGTTTATAGTGATCTGACTGGAGAAAGAGGAACTTTGATGGGAGCGATTCAAGGATTGTTTGCTGCTCAATATGATCTATTACGTAAGCGAGGACATTCTCCATCTGAAGCATTTAATGAGACAGTAGAGGAAGCTACGGAATCACTATACCCGCTTATAGCTGAGAATGGAATGGATTGGATGTACGCTAACTGTTCTACGACAGCACAGAGAGGGGCTTTAGATTGGTGGAAAAAATTTAGAGATGCTACAGCCCCTGTATTTGAAGAGTTATACGATAGTGTTGCAGCTGGTAACGAAGCTCAATTATCAATAGATAGTAACAGTAAAGCGGACTATAGAGCTAAGCTTGAAGAAGAGTTAGACGAGCTACGTAATTCTGAAATGTGGAGAGCCGGTAAAGCGGTAAGAAGCTTGAGACCTCAGAATAATAAAAGCGAATAGATAAGTCTTATGCAAGAGCAAGTATTGAATTCTGCTATGGTCCCTGTATCGAAGATCCAAGAGGCGAGATCACAATTGTCAGGTGTTGTTACTAAAACCCCTTACCAGAAAAATTATAACCTTTCTGAAAAATACAATTGTAATATTTTTCTCAAGCGAGAAGATATGCAGACTGTAAGATCATTTAAGATTAGAGGCGCTTATAATAAGATATCTTCTCTCTCACCAGAGGAGATGTCTAAAGGCATCGTCTGTGCCAGTGCAGGAAATCATGCTCAAGGAGTGGCATTTGCTTGTGCACACCTTAAGGTCAAGGGTAAGATATTTATGCCCTGTCCGACGCCTAATCAGAAGATTAATAAGGTTAGGCAGTTTGGTAAGGAATGGGTAGAGATAATTCTTGTAGGTGACACTTTTGACGATGCATATATTGCTGCTCGTCAGGATGAAAAAATTTCTCAAGCGATTTTTATTCACCCATTTGATGATGTAGATGTTGTAGCTGGACAGGGCACGATTGCTGCAGAGATTTTGGATCAAGCCACTGATCCTATAGATTACCTCTTAGTAGCTGTAGGTGGTGGAGGACTTATTTCTGGCGTAGGTTCTTACTTCAAAGTACTCAGTTCTAAGACAAAAATCATAGCTGTAGAAGCAGAAGGCGCTGCTGCATTAAATGTCTCTCTCAAAGAAAATAAAGTAGTCAGGTTAGACACTATAGATACATTCGCCGATGGTATCGCCGTCAAAGAAATAGGCCACCTAAATTTTGAAATTTGTAAAGAGGTCGTAGATAAAAGCATTGTCGTAGCTGAAGGAAAAATATGCTCTACCATTCTTAAACTTTATAATGATGAAGCTATAGTTGTAGAGCCAGCAGGAGCAATTTCTGTGTCAGCATTAGATACGATAGCAGATGACATAAAAGGTAAAAATGTAGCCATTATAATATGTGGTGGCAATAATGATATACAACGTACCCAAGAGATCAAGGAACGTGCATTACTCTATGAGGGCAAGAAGCATTACTTCATTATCAATTTTCCACAGCGTGCAGGTGCACTCAGAGAGTTCTTAGATGTCTTGGGTCCTAATGATGACATAGCACACTTTCAGTACACTAAGAAGAGTAGTAGAGAGCAAGGTCCTGCATTAGTCGGTATCGAACTTGAAGATCAAAATGATTTTGACAGTCTTGTCGATAGAATGAAGCGTCAGAGTATTAATTTTCAGCATATTAATAATAACCCTATGTTATTTGAGATGCTGGTATAAAAAAGACCTCAATTTCCATTGAAGTCTTTTAATTGATTTTTTCTTTTGCTGCTTACTTTACTTTATAATTAATTGTCCGAGCTTTAAATTTTTTCTCTTTCATAAGCGTCATATAACTATCTTTTATAGTTATGGTATTGCCATCGATTATGGCATCTGGATCATCACAAGAGATGACCTTACCTGGAAGATGTAGAGTTGTTACATACCCTTTATCTCCGATCATCATATCCATCATTCCAGATTCTTCTTCTGACATATTTTCAAAATCTACATCGGGCATTTCGCCAGAATCAGCACCAAGGTCTCCTGAATATTCTTGTTCTGGTAATGTCACAATGCCTTTCTTAAGATCTACATCATAGTTTCTTAAGAGTTCTTTGAAGCCTTCTATTTGATTTGGTCCGTCGTCATTGTCATAACCCATTTGCCTCATCGTATCGAATATTTGCTCAAGCTCTTCTAAGCTATTGTATTTCATGTCCATACCCATTACAGCTGTCATATCAGACTTGCTGGTGTTGATAGTCATAGATATGTTCTTTAGAAGTTCTGGATTCTCTATGGTTTTTCTTATTGAGTCTGGCATGACTTCATAGAAATTAAATGTAGAATCAACATCTTGAAGATTTGATGGATTACCTAAGCCATTCATTATGGATTCGAAGTCTTGACCTTCTATATTTTCATCGATTTCAATTTCTTCTTCATCTTCAGTTCCTTCTTCCATGCCTTCCATACCTTTCATCATTTCTACCATGGATATCATTTCGCTTGCATCATATTTCATACTTACACTTCCTGATCCATCGGCATTGATGTAGATATCGTTTTCGAAATCAGAGCATGAAGTAAAAATTAAAACTGCAAGCGAGAGAGAGATAAAAAGTATGTTACGTAGAGCCATGTTGTGTTTTTTTTATAAAAAAATCAATGCAAAGATTAGGACAAATATTTAGATGGCAAAAACCAACCCAAAAATGCACCTACTAATCCCCATTGTACAATTGCGTCTATGAGGTCTGGAATAGAGTCCGTATCAAACCATATACTATTTAAGTATGGAATAGTTAGATAAGAAATAATTCCGACTATTAAGCAACCGGTGAGGACTTTCATAAAACTCAAGTTAACATTACCAAGTAATAAAAAGCAGATTAAAAAAGCCGATAGAAAATCTATAATAAATGCTCGGAACATATTCATACCCATAGTATTGCTCCATTGCTTCTTATAAGATAGCATTAACCATGGCTTACCTTCCATGTCAAGAGCATGGACCTGTTGTTGTTCTGGAGTATATCCGGGAGCAAGATTAGGCATCATATACTCTCCTTCTTCTAAGTTAAGATCTGTGATTGTTTTCATAATCTGATCTTGGTGAGGCGTATAAGTCATGGTAGAACCATGAATATTCAAAGCACTCCAAGAGAGAAATTGCCATATGAATAATATAAGCCCACCTACTAAGCCTCCGACTATTGATTTTTTCATTGTGATTAGTTGTTTTGTTTGTTAAATCTAATCATTCCAAATTAATTAATGCTTATTCTTTTTATATGGCATATTAAAAATGGCAATGATGTGACAGGCGTTGCCATAATTAGGATGCAATATTTAGGGCTACTGAGGCATGTTTTTTACTAGTTAATCTGAAACTAATATCTAACATAAAATTGTAAGCATAAGTAATTGATATAGAGCAATTTACATATTTGTACGCTACTTGGATTTTTAGTACCTTAGCAGCTCATTTCAATTAATAATAATTAATGGCTGACGATAAAGACAAAAATAAGAAGAAAGGCAATTATAGCGCAGATAATATACAAGCGTTAGAAGGCTTAGAAGCGGTAAGAATGCGTCCTGGGATGTATATCGGTAGTACCGATGCTAAGGGTCTACATCATTTAGTCTGGGAGGTCATTGATAACTCTATAGATGAACACCTCGCAGGACATTGTGATACGATATCTACAATTATACACAAAGACAACTCAATAACTGTAAGAGATAACGGTAGGGGTATACCTACCGGTATGCACGAGAAGCTACAGAAGTCTGCATTGGAAGTTGTAATGACAGTGCTGCATGCTGGAGGTAAGTTTGACAAAGACACTTATAAGGTTTCTGGTGGTCTACATGGTGTGGGTGTATCTTGTGTCAATGCATTGTCTGGTTACTTAAAGGCAGAAGTACACAGAGAAGGAAAAATATTTACACAAACTTATTCTGAAGGTATTCCAACATCTAAGGTTGAGGAAGTAGGAACTACAGATATGAATGGTACAATAATTACATTTAAACCTGATGCAAGCATATTCGAAAATTTAGAATATAGATTTGAGACTTTAGAAAATAGATTGAAGGAGCTATCATTCTTAAATAGTGGATTGACTTTGACATTAGAGGATGAGCGAGTAGTCGATGACGGCAAGAACAAGAAGAAGACTTTCCATTCAGAAGGAGGACTTAAAGAATTCGTCAGATATATCGATAGTGGTCGTACGCCAATATTGGATGAGCCTATTCATGTCACCGGAAGAGAAGAGAACGTAGAGGTGGAAGTGGCGATGCAATACAATACAAGTTACTCAGAGAACATTTATTCTTTTGTCAATAACATTAGCACCAAAGAAGGTGGTACGCATGTCAGCGGATTCCGAAGAGCTGTCAATAGGGTATTTGCCAAGTATGGCGAAGATAATGGCTACTTCAGTAAGTTGAAGTTTAAGATAGCAGGAGAAGACTTTCGAGAAGGCCTTACCGCTATTGTATCTGTAAAAGTACCAGAACCTCAGTTCAAAGGACAGACTAAAGGGGAGTTAGGTAATTCTGAAGTGACTGGTATTGTCTCTCGTGCTGTAGGTGATGTGATCACTTACTTCCTCGAAGAGAACAAAGGATTAGCTAAACGAATTATGGACAAGGTCATCTTAGCAGCAACCGCAAGACATGCTGCAAGGAAGGCAAGAGAGATGGTGCAGCGTAAGAACGTAATGACAGGAGGCGGGCTTCCGGGTAAGCTATCAGATTGTAGTTCTAAGGATCCAGCTGAGTCAGAGATATTTCTTGTCGAGGGAGATTCTGCCGGTGGTACAGCCAAGCAAGGCAGAGACAGACACTTCCAAGCTATTCTTCCATTGAGAGGTAAGATCCTCAATGTAGAAAAAGCAATGGAACATAAGATCTATGAGAATGAGGAGATCAAAAATATGTTTACAGCATTAGGTGTAAGTATAGAAGAGAAAGACGGCGAGAGAATACTCAATACAGAAAAATTAAGATACGATAAGATAGTCATCATGTGTGATGCCGACGTCGATGGTAGTCACATTAGTACATTGATATTGACATTCTTTTTTAGATATATGAAAGAGCTTGTAGAGAACGGTAATATTTATATAGCTGCACCACCACTCTATCAAGTGAAGAAAGGCAAGCAAAGTAAGTACGCATGGAATGATGAAGAAAGATTAGCGATCATGGAAGAGTTCGGTGGTAAAGATGATACATCAATTAAGATACAGAGATATAAGGGTCTTGGAGAGATGAATGCTGACCAATTATGGGATACTACGATGAATCCAGAATTCCGTACCCTTCATCAAATATCTATAACAGATGCAATAGAGGCAGATCATGTATTCTCTATGCTGATGGGTGATGAAGTACCACCGAGAAGAAAATTTATAGAAGAGAATGCTAAGTATGCTAATATTGATATATAAGAATTATTAATTTTCATATGTTTAAATTTTCAAGGTGTTAAATCTCAGTAAATAATGAGATTTTACTATACTTAGTGTGTTAAATACCGCGTAACTCAACACAAGTTATTTATCACCGTTATAGACGGTTTCATATAATTAAAAAATGGTATCAGAGAATTTCTTTGAGCAATATGGTAAGATTTCTAAAGAAGGGATTGAGGATTTAAATAACAAGCTTAATCCTAATAAAATTAAAAAAGGAAATCAACTCCTTTCTCATGGCCAAATTTGTAAAGAGATATATTTTGTAACTAAAGGTTGCTTAAGACTTTATTATATTTCTGACGGTGTTGAAATTACAGTTTGGTTCTCATTCGAAGGCAACTCAGCTATTGAACTATCAAGTTTTCTTAGTGGAGAACCTACAGAGTACTTTATAGAGGCCATAGAAGACAGCGAATATCTATCACTAAGTAAATCAGAACTCCTAAAATTGTACGTAGCCTATCCTGAATTAGAAAGTATAGTGAGACGCTTTTGGGAAGATGTTATATTAAATATACTACAGCGATTTACTGCCCTACAAAAAGATTCTGCTGAAGATCGTTATATAAGTCTCATCAATCAGAGCAACTATCTACAAAGAGTACCTCAAAAATACTTAGCATCTTACATAGGTGTCACCCCAACTTCATTAAGCCGGATAAAAAGGAATCTTAGGTAATAATTGTGAAATTACAACTTAGTATCATTTAAGTATTGGCAGTAGAGGCTTGTCAAATTAGGTGGGCAGCGGGAGCGGCATAGTGCAGAGCAATTAATTTGACTTGATTTTTGTTTCATTTTTATCTAAGAAAAATGAAAGCCTTGCGGCGAGCAAATAGTAATGAGTTGAGATTGAAATTTACAGTCATGTAAGTATAGCTGCAGAGAACAACATCTGAAACTTAATAATAAATATATAGTAAGGTGCAGCATTAACTTACGATTTTATGAAATGTCCGTGACATTGATAAATATTATTAGAAAAAACGTGAGGAAGGTCTTCTGAAATTTATGAATATATCCATAGGCTTTGACCAAGTAGGATACTAATACAAATCTTTTTTAATTTCTAAATTAAAAGACTAAAAGAACCCTACTTACTTAAATAAGATTGGATAAAAGATTCACATAATTCTCAAAAATGGATTGTCATAAAAATTCATTTATTGTCATAGGACAACTTTTTACCAGAAGAAGCATCATACTTTTGTATTCAATTTTCATTTAACCTATATAACAGATTATAAAAATGATAAGTACAGATACAAACGTAAAATACAAAGTAAAAGACATCTCTCTAGCGGACTGGGGTAGAAAAGAAATAACTCTTGCAGAAGCAGAAATGCCAGGTCTAATGAGTCTAAGAGAGGAATTTAAAGGTAAGAATCCATTAGCAGGAGCTAATATTGCGGGTTGCCTTCACATGACAATCCAGACAGCTGTCTTAATAGAAACATTAGTTGACTTAGGTGCTGATGTAACTTGGTCTTCTTGTAATATATTCTCTACTCAAGATCATGCAGCAGCAGCAATAGCAGCGGCAGGTGTTCCAGTATATGCTTGGAAAGGTATGAACGAAGAAGAGTTTGATTGGTGTATAGAGCAGACGCTTTCTAATTTTAAAGATGGTAAGCCTCTTAACATGATATTAGATGATGGTGGTGATTTAACTAATATGGTTTTAGACAGATTTCCAGAATTAGTTCAGAATATTAAAGGATTAAGTGAGGAGACAACAACAGGAGTGCATAGATTGTATGAGAGAGTAGAGAAAGGAACATTACCTATCCCTGCTATCAATATTAATGACTCAGTAACGAAGTCTAAATTTGATAACAAGTATGGCTGTAAAGAATCTTGTGTAGATGCGATAAGAAGAGCGACAGATATTATGATGGCTGGTAAAGTTGCTGTCGTTGCTGGATATGGAGATGTGGGTAAAGGATCTGCAGCTTCATTAAGAGGAGCAGGATGTAGAGTTATTATAACTGAAATAGATCCTATATGTGCATTGCAAGCTGCAATGGACGGATTTGAAGTTAAGAAAATGATGGATGCAGCTCCAGAAGCTGATATCATCGTTACTGCTACTGGTAACTTTAATATTATCGGTGAGAAGCACTTCAAGGCGATGGGTGATAAGACTATCGTATGTAATATCGGTCACTTTGATAATGAGATCGATATGGCATGGATGAATGGTACTTACGGAAGTACTAAGGTTGAAATCAAGCCACAAGTTGATATGTATAATGTAGATGGCAATGATATCATTATCCTTGCAGAGGGAAGATTGGTGAATTTAGGTTGTGCTACTGGCCACCCTTCATTTGTTATGTCTAATTCATTTACTAATCAAGTATTAGCTCAATTAGAACTTTGGAATAATACTGATCAGTATGAGAACAAAGTATATATGCTTCCAAAGCACCTTGATGAGAAAGTAGCAAGACTACACTTAGCTAAGATAGGCGTTGTATTAGAAGAGTTGACTGATGAGCAAGCTGAGTATATAAACGTCCCTCAAGAAGGACCTTACAAGCCAGAATACTATAGATATTAATTCTATAAGAATCACAATAAATATTGTAGCCCTGACAGCTTATACTCGTCAGGGCTTTTTTTATGCGTATAAATTGATATCTATCGATCAATTTCTGAAATATTTAGTTACATCTTATAGTTTTGCACTCCATATGCAAATCAAGTATTTTTTATTTCGATAAATTGATTACAAATGCATGACCTTCAAGTACTTATCAATCCTATCCGTTTTTTAACAATTAATTAGTGAATTATGCTTCGGCAAATTCGTTTATCAAATTGTATAGAACAAAACCGTTTTTTAGAATTTTTTTTCAAAACAAACAATAATTATGAAGACATTATTAAAATTTAGCTTGCTAAGTATATTAGCGATAATTGGATTTACATCTTGTGAAGACGAAGGAACTGGTGTTGGAGGTACAACAGCTACACCTCCAACAGTTGAGTTATTAGATGATGCAGGTTTCGTTTCTTTTAGCGAAAGTGTGACATCTGGCCAATCATTCAGCGTAAGAATGAATGCAGAGCAAGGAGATTCATTATTGAACACATTATCAGTATTAGAAGACGGAGTTACTGTTGATCTTACAAGATTAACTGTCGACGGTATAGCAGCTTCTTCCAATCCGATATTATTATTTAATGATGATAAGCTTGGTTTTACAAAAGACATTGAAGTTGTAGCTCAGACAGGAGAATCTACTAATAATTATGAATTTGTCGTTACTGATGAATCTAACCTTACAGCTTCAAGTAGTGTAAGTATTACGACAGAAAATGTTGTAGACCCTCCTACTATTCTTGTAGAAGGCAGTGGAATGGCTATGGTTACTCCAGGTACTATATTTGGGTTGCCAGTTGATGTATCTAATGTAACAAGTCCCTTAACTACGATTGCTGTATTACAAGATGGTGTATATATCGATGCTGACAGGTTATGGTACGATGATACTAACGTACAATTTCCAACTAACCCTGCTCAACTACCACAATCCGATATCAATGGATTTATGAAAACTATTTTTGTGAGAGTACATGCTGATGCAGGTATTAAGACATATACTATAGAACTCACTGATGAATCAGGTGGAACTTATACTAAAGATGTGACTTTAGAGACAGGCACATCTGTTATGGTATTAGATGGTGTATTATTTAACAGAGCTGGTCCAGCTGGAACAGGAGGTCTTAATCTCGAAAACGGTATGGGTGTAGGTAGCTCAGATCCAGATGCAACGATCAAAGATGAAGGTATAGATGGTAGCCCACTTGCGAGTAACTGGATACGAAGAATATCTGGAGCTAATGGCGCTATGATGAAGCACATCTTCACAGGTCAAGGAGGTCTTCCTGATGATTTTGATTTTGATAACGTAACTACTTCTCAGCAAGTAGCAAGTCTATGGGATAATGGTGTGTCATTTGTAGATACTAATACTGATGGTGATCCAGTTAGCCTCAGAGTAGAGCAAGGGGACGTATTTACTGTATCAGCTAATAATAAGTTTTACTTAATCAGAGTGTCTCAGATTAATGAAACAGTAGATAATAATGCAGACAACTATGTTATAGATATTAGATACTAATATCCAAGAAATATAATTTATCAAAGCCAGATCTTAATTAGGTCTGGCTTTTTTATTTACATAACGAAACACTTAGATTTTTAAAGTCTGCACTGCGATTGTTAGGATTCCAGACGTAGACTTTAACCATATCTCCAGCTTGAAGTTTGTCCATTGGAAAGAAGTAGTCTATACTATCCCAAGTATCAACATAAGTTTTGCGGATTTCTATATTAGAAGAAGATATTTTTTGTTTATTGATTTTATCATTGATAGAGATGCAATCCCAGAATACTTGCTCACCATCTCGATTGACTTCTACAATAAGCTTATGATGATTATGAGGCATAAATTCATAATCATGAAAGTTCATTTCTATAGTACTCTTCAGAGCTGAGTATTCTTTCTTTTCTTGATCTTGTATATTATGAGCTATGCTGCCAGTAGGATATTTCTCATTAGAATGGAGAGATGTAAAATTTTTATTAATAATAGAATCGGAATTTAATTTAGCGTTCACTATTTCGTTATAGTTGATATTACCTATAGTAATACAATCTTTGTTATTAGATAATTCTGCTTGGTTCCATGGGCTGTTGAGATAGAATAAGTCATGGTAATCTAAACTTGTCTTGAAGAAAGCATTTTTATTAAAAGCCAGTGTAGATTCGTCTGAAAATAGCATTCCTTTAGATTGGCTGTAGGTGAATTTCATACTAACTAAGCTTGCTGTAATAAGTAGGATAATGCATAGCGAATGTAGAATTCTATTCTTTATAGAAAGTAATCCTACCATACCGAATAACATCAATGGATAGATATGTATCATCGGACGCGAGCCAAACCCATTGATATAGTTATAATTATACCATGCATAACTAATGTATATATGTATAGGTAATATTATGAATGTTATAATCTTAATACTTCTTGGAATAGACTTACACACTAATCCGATAGTCGCTAATAACATAACCGGAGTATACATGAACCAGCCATTTTTTGCACCTAATAATCCTTTTATAATTTCTGGATCTGTCCAATGAAAATGGTAATTGCTGTAACTATCATACAAGAAAGAACCTGTTATCATCTTCCAGTATAATAGTTGCGGGATAATAGGTATCAAGAACAATATCATTGCTCCGATTAATTTAACAGGTAAGCCTTTGATTAATTTTGATTTAAACTCCTGATTATTAAGAATTCCTTCAATAATAAATACAATTGGAATCAATCCATAAATGATATCTACAGGTCTGATAATTGTTATTAGACCCATAAGCAATGCTACACGAAAAATTATCTTATTCGACCAGCAGTCTTTTAATTTAATGCTGAGATATAAGACTATGGATATAAGCATGAACTGTGGAATATGCGCCATTCCAGATTGTAAAAACCCGAACCAAAACAAATTTGTTCCGAGTAATCCAATACCGACAGTGACTGCACTATTGACCTTATAAAAAAATATAGATAGTGATCTATAACAGAACAAAAGACCTATCAATAAATAAAAAATATTCAGAAACACGAGAGCATTCTGGTATCTTAATTCGAATCCAGTAGGGGATTTACCTCGCAACTTATCCCATACATATACGGCTAAGAACCCAGGAGCCTGCATCGCAGAAAGTCCATAGGTATATTGGATGATGGAGTTACCGCTTTCATTAGTAGAATATGATTTCTTAAATTTTGATATTCCTGATTTTATTTCAGTAGGTATATTTTCATCATCAGCAAGTTCATCTACCTTATCTAACTTATGATGTATAATACTTGCAGGCAAATAAACATAATAACCCAACGCATCTCCATAGAGAATATTAGATTGATTATTTACTGCAAGGAGCAAGCTTACAGATATTATTAAAATTGGAATAATATTTTTGTACCTAAACATAGAAGCTTATATAAACTGATCTAATGTAAGGAGAAATATCTACGAATGAATTATTGAGATGAACGTGTGGTAAGTAGAGTTTATTCGACTACATAATTCATAGAATATCATTGACAGCATACGACACGATTAGTGCATTTGTGGCAATAATAAAGTCATTAAAAAGCCTGCAATCAATGATTCTAATCTTAAGCTTGGTGATCATTAAGAATTTCGAATTGTATAAGTTCTTGGACCTAATTAGAAAAATTATTAACTCTTTTTCATTTCGAGATTGCCAAGAAATCTTCGGATAATTTCACTAATTCAGGTCCTTTATATTAACTACAGAATTATCATCTCGGAAATCCCTCTGCTCGTTCCTCGATCGGGATAAAAAAACCAATGGTTGAGGTTTGTGACTTTAATTTTATATGCTGATCCCTTATGACAAGGATATCTCTTATTGACTATCATATAGAAAGACATTCAATAGATATAATATCAGCCCAAAAGTTTATTGATAACTGGATACATTTTGTCATAGACACCGGGAGACGATGCAATAATAGATCCATCCTGTAGGTATGTATTACCACCATGATAATCTGATACGATACCACCGGCTTCTTTGACTAGTAGAGCACCTGCTGCTATATCCCAGATGTTAAGTGTATTTTCATAATAGAGATCTATCTTACCTGAAGCGACATAGGCTAAGTCTAACGCTGCAGAGCCAAGCCTCCTTATTCCTCTACAGTTTTCTACACAATATCTAATCATCTGTAGACTTGCATCTATATGCTGAGGTTCTCTCTTGTAAGGAAATCCTGTTACGATAACTGCATCTAGTGTATTGTTGTCTTTGCGTACTTTGACTGGGAGATTATTCTCATAAGTACCATGACCTTTGATAGCAGTATACGATGTGTCGAGCATAACGTCATGGACAATACCTAAGATGGGATCACCATCCTTCATAAGAGCTATGGAGATAGAAAAATGAGGGATCTTATAAAGAAAATTAGTGGTGCCATCTAAGGGATCGATTACCCACATTAGTTCTTTAGAGTCTTGGACAACGGTACCTTCTTCAGTGATATAACCTGCTTCGGGGACAAGTTCTTTAAGGCTCTTGACGATTTTGATTTCCGCATTCTTGTCTACATAGGTGACGAGACTATTCATGTCTTTGACCTCTATATCTGTCTGCTGTACTTTCTGCATCTCAGCTTTTATGAATACTGAGACCTCTTGACAGAGTTTTTCAAGCTTAGTTTTAATGTCGGATAGTTGGGTATAAGAAAGCAATAGAACTATCGTTTAGATTAATCCATTTCTGCTACTACCTCAGTTACTTCAGGTACCATCCTCTTAAGCATACCTTCTATACCTGATTTTAGCGTTACAGTAGACGATGGACATCCACTACAAGATCCTTGAAGTAGTACAGTTACCTTACCTTTATCATAGGCACTAAATTCAATATTACCACCATCCATTTCTACGGCTGGCTTGACATATTTTTCTATGAGCTCTTTTATTTTTACGACAATTTCTGCTTCCTCACCTTCGTACTGATAGGAGACACCTTTTTCAGCTTCTATTGCAGCCATTGCTTCCTCAAAACCTTCATTAACGATAGGCTTACTTTCAGAAACATATGCTTTAATAAACTCTTTAGTTTTTAGTTTTATATCTGCCCACTGATAATTCATTTCTTTTGTGATCGTAACGAAGTTATTACAGATGTACACTCCTTTTACAAAGGGCATATCGAATAACTCTACAGCTAAAGGTGACCACTCTGTAGCTAATTCAGATGTACGAAAATCTGCTGTACCTCTATAAAGCATTCTATTAGTGACGAACTTGAGCGACTCAGGGTTAGGGGTCTGCTCTGTATATAACATTACTGGACTTGCTGTCTTAGTTTCCATAATCTAATTTTAACTTAGTAAGAGAACGAAAATACCGCCTATTTGTTCTTAAGTCAAAAGCTTAGAAAGAAATTATTATAAAACTGGCTTTGAGGCCTTATTCTAATGCTGTTTTTATCTAATTGGCCTATCTTACAGATAATAAGATGCATTGTTAATAACATAAGTATTGCAAGTGAACTTGAACTAAATTATTTCACTATATATGCATTTGTATATTTGATTTTTTTTGAAAATTCTCTACTATATAATTGAATAAGCGTATTCATACATCTTCCGACGAGGAAGTATTAAAGTCCATTAATCTTAATAAAATAATCCTACCGGTTATTTTAGGGATATTGGTGATTATATATATGGTCTTTAGGCAATTTGATATAGATGAATTCCGGACGATCAAGTGGAATCAGCGACTGTGGACTTATCTGGGCATTGCTGTAGCTATATATATATGTAGACATATATTTTTAGCTATTAGATTAAGGATATTATCCGATAAGCAATTTACTCTTAAGCATTCGGTAGAGTTAGTTTCCATATGGGAGTTTGCCTCTTCGATATCTCCCATGAGTGTGGGAGGCTCAGCAGTAGCAGTGTTCTTTTTGTCACAAGAAAAAATCTCTGCCGCCAAGGCGGTATCTATTGTCTTATATACGGTGATCATAGATACGTTCTTCTTTCTGATTTCACTTATCCTCTTATTAGGGATATTTGGCCCTGAGATCATTAGACCTGATATGCCATCTATGTTTAAAGGTTATGGCCTTACTTTTATTTTGGTTTGGTTCGTTATGTTTACTTATGGAAGTATTCTTCTATGGGGATTGTATAGGCCACGTGTTATTAAGGTTATTCTTCATAGCGTTGCTACTTGGCCATTTATTAAGAGGTATAAGAAGACGCTTGTGCAGACGGGAATGGATGTCGTCACCACATCTAAAGAATTACGTAGTAAACCTTTTAGTTTTCATATCAAAGCATCTTCACTGACGATAGGAGCATGGGTAGCTCGATTCTTGGTAGTTAATTTTGTATTGCTCGCATTGGTAGAGATGGATTGGGATTGGATGGGACAGTTTTTGCTGTATGCACGATCTCAGACAATGTATGTGATAACTCAATTCAGTCCTACACCCGGCGGTTCTGGAATTATGGAGATAATGTTTTCTGGATTTTTTACCGACTTTATCCCTAAGGGCGTCGGGTCAGTAGGCGCATTACTCTGGAGAATGATAACATATTATCCTTATCTTATTATCGGTGCTATTATTATACCTAATTGGATAAGAAGAGTACTTAAGCATAAGTCAGGATCTTCTTCTAAAAAATAATTAGTAAGCTTTAGAATAATCGCATTGTTACTGGTAGGTAGCCTTCGAGCTGTAACAACCACTCCTTGACCTCTAATCCGAATGCATATCCAGTAAGTTGTCCATTAGATCCGATGACTCTATGACAAGGTACTATTATTGGAAATGGATTTTTACCATTAGCAGAACCTACTGCTCTTACTGCTTTAGGATTGTTAAGTGTTTTTGAGATGTTATTATAGCTTGTTGTCAAGCCATAAGGAATTTTAGCGACCTCTTTCCATACACTTTTATAAAATGCAGTATAGTTTTTAGTTTCCAAGGGAATATTGAAATTAACGGCGTCTCCAGAAAAGTATTTCTCTATTTGTCGGTAAGCTTTTTGTGTGATTTCATTTTTTTGAGGCTTGAATTTGGGTTTTTGGGGTTCGTATCCGATGCTTAAAAGCTTATTTTCATTAGATTCTATAATCCAATAACCTATATCTGACTGTATATAATCACAATACATATCTTTTTTTTATATCAAGTGAAAAATACGATTTTAAACTAGTTTAGATCGTAAAAAGATTATAAATTTGCGCCACCAATGATTGGTATACTTTAGGTGCCTTAGCTCAGTTGGCACCCGCCTGCCGGCAGGCAGGGAGCAAAGGACTGAAAATTAGTTTCAGTTGCAAAGAAGAAAAATCTTGAAGAAAACAAGTAAAAATTACTTTAGGTGCCTTAGCTCAGTTGGTACCTGCCTGCCGGCCGGCAGGGAGTAATGGCTGAAAATATTTTCAGTTAGTAAAACTGACCTTGAATAAACAAGTAAAAATCATTCCGGTGCCTTAGCTCAGTTGGTAGAGCAATGGACTGAAAATCCATGTGTCCCTGGTTCAATTCCTGGAGGCACCACATTCTAAATTAGAAAACCTCTGTAAATACAGGGGTTTTTTTAGTTTTAACGCCTCCCTGTAGTCGATTTTGTAGTCGATTTTTCTTTTCTACTTCATTCAGTTTCATATACTAAATATCATTAGGGGGGGTATTAAAAAAACCTAATAATGTACCCATCCTATATGGGAATGATTTTGCATACTAATCAAGGTTTTAATTTTTGAATAATGAATCTCTGTTCAGGTTGGATTGTATATTAAATGCTATAACTATGTAGCGTCCTTTTTGTACACCTTTAATAAAGGCAAAAACAGGTCAAAAATGCGCTCTCACTCATGCACTTGCATTCTCATCAACTTCATTAAAGAATATTACAATGTTTCATTGCACAAAATTTTAATGATAAAAAACATGAAACTAATTAGGTAAGTCGTTTTTATCTTTGTTGCTATAGCTCCCCTTTCGAAAGAGTCTAGAGTGTATTGGTAAGTTGAACCTCTCTTTCATGAGTTTTATTCTTTTTTCGTAATCTATAACCCCACTTTTACTTCTTTCAACACCTCTATTATACTCTGCTATAATATCTTTTTTTATTAAAGATTCTTTAACAAGTGACTTTAATTCATCTGATATCTTAAATCGGTGTACTGAACGTGTCCAATATTTATTGATTGTGGTGTAATATTCCCACCAGTCTTTGATGTTGGCAAATTCTTTTTGAAAGTCAGCATGTAACTCTGTATGAAAGTGGATTTGACTATCTTCTATTCTTACTATGTCGCAACCTCCTTCATAACCAAATTCAAAGATTATTTTACTCATGCATTTTGTTTGAAGATGCGATATAAAGAAATATAATAAGTATGTCAAGCAGGTGGAACTTTCTTTATTCTAAGGTGAAGATTTGACTCTAAATATTATGTAAATTCAGTTATTTTTCGTATCTCTATGATTCCCTTAGAAATCAAGTTTAAATAGTCTTTTTCTTATAAAGCTAAATAACTTAATAAATGAGATTATTCTTAATTCTATCTACCATTTGTATTATTTCAGTTTCGAACCTAAAGTCACAAGTTACTTGCGATGAGTTTACAGAAATAATTGAAGACAAAGGCAACCACATAACAACAGATTATTGTTACGGCGATGATGCATTAGATAAAGTTAAATTTTATAGTTTAGAGATAGACTATGAAGATTTTTATTTTGCACTTGTAACTTTCCAAACAAACAGCTACAAACAATATACTTACCAAATTACAAACGAAGCTATGAATGACTATAGGTACACCTATGGAGAGGATGAGACTGACAAGTTTTGGAAGTATATACAACCTTATAACAAAGTCTTGGATTGTTCCCCATATGAACGGAAGGGAAATAAGTATTCGCCAAGAAATTAATAAGGAAAGCTTAGAAAAGAACTTAATTCAATTTTCAATGTATCGGCAATTACTTTCAAAGTACAAATTGTTGGGTTTATTTCCCCTCGTTCTATACGTCCAATTTGAGAGAGTGATAAATCACATGCATATGCTAAATCCTCTTGAGAAAGGTCTTGAAGCTTTCGATGGTGTCTTAATTGATTTCCTAGCTTATTTAAAAACTTATTGTCCTTAGTGTTTATCACATGATCAATGTCCTAAACCCAAGCGTTGTATATTAGAGCATATATGCGTTATTTATAAATAAAAACATATAACATGGAAAAATTATTTGCTGTTCTTATATCAAGTTTTACAGCAGCTTTTGGGTTCTCTTTAATTCCTTCAATAGTATGGAAGTTCGCTATGAACTTTTCATATTTACAATCATACAAATACAATTTCATAATCTTTTTTGTACTGTTTCTTTTTCTTGGAATTAGTGCATTATCAGCAAAAGGAGCTTTTAACTTGCAAGAGAGAATGCGTGCTAATGGAATGATTGGAGGTACTTTGATGGGCCTTTCATGTATCATTGGAGTAGTTGTATTGATCATTGGTTTCTTCTAAATCTAATAGTTAAAATGAGTATAATAAGAAAGATTCTTTTCGTTCCACTTGCAATTATTGGTTATAACATTGCATATACTTTGATACTAATGCTGTGGTCTATCCAATCAGTTATACGAGAATTTAGTATTAGGGCAGCTCTTAGAAATCCATCAATCTTTGAAGATTTTATTGCACAGATATTGGCTACTCTAGCATTCTTTTCACTTGGATTTTACATTGCACAGAGTAAATCAAAGGGAATAGCAATTGCCTTATTGATTGTTTTTGGGGTTATAGCCCTTTTACAAGCATTGTCAATCTTATATATAGATGAAAAATTCAGACTTCTCGGATTAGCGGCAGGTCTATTTACTGCATACTATAGTTTCAAAAATAGAGATGACTTAGAGTATTAAATGTATCCATAATTATTCAACAATTAATAAATGCAGTATATTCAGAAAATTGTGATAGTTGTATCAATATTACTTTTATTGGCTGCCACAATAAAAATTTCAGAGTACGGATACTATCAATTTTTAAGAATTTGGGTAACATTGGTCGGAGGGTATTTCTGTTATAATACTTATAAAACGCGAAACCATAATTGGTCAATTATATTCACAATAATTATCGTTCTCTTTAATCCACTATATCCTATATACTTAGAGAAGGAAACATGGCAGATTGTTGATGTTATATGTGCAATAACATTTTTTATATTTTACAAGAACAACATAAATGAGTAATAAATTAAAGAACATATTGCTTTGGGTAGCAGTTTTACCAGCTTCGATTTTGGCAGGTTTGTTAGTCTTATTTCCTGTTCATTGGATACTTTATAATACATTAACAAGGTATGTCCAACCATATCCTGAACTACCTGAAAGAATAATTGGTCCTTTTGCTACAGCCTGTGTTATGGTAAAAACGGCATCATATGTTGCTCCATCTTATAAAATAATTGTTGCTACAATACTGACTGTTTTCTGGATTTTTATAGCAGGTGGAGGATTTGCGCTATCATACTTCAACGTTGATAGTGGAACATATAAATATAGCTTAATAGCAGGAGGATTACCAATAATAAGTGGAGTAATAGGGGCAATCATTGCACTCATCTCGGAATTACGAAATTCAGATACAGTAGCAACTTAGTAAAGAGTCTATTGGAAGAAGTAAGTAATTTATGACACTCAACCAACTACTAACAGCAATTGCGAAAGCAGGACATTCAGTAAGTATAGAATTTGATGATGGTGCTTTAATGAATCATGGCTATCCATTTTATGTGGGCGTTAATGGGTATAGTCTAATCAATATACTATCTGAATATCAAGAAGAAATAGAACAGAGTTTACTTAATAAGGCAGAAGGTTCAGGAGGTTCTTTCGAATATGAATATGACAAAGAACTGAACTACTCATTAAGAGAGGATTTATATAACTACGCCGATAAAGAGCATTATGAAGGTACTACAATAAGAATTAACCACGATCCAAACTATGCGGAGCAGTATAAAATAAAACCAACAAAAAGTAAATTTCCTTATGAAGCTTTTCCTGAGTCTTTTATAACAACTAAGGCAGAAGAAACAATTACTCTGAGTGATTTTGAAGGAGAATTTGATGATAGAGTTATTCCTTTTCTAATTAAAAAATTCAAAAAAGAACTCAAAAGAGTAGGTTATTTTGAAGCCTCATTCTTTGCTGAAGGCGATAAATATGAAGATGGTGATTTTAGTATTCATTATAGTGAAGAGGAAACAGACCATGCCTACAATATTGTAAAAGGGAATGGTATTGAATTTTTTGAATCTGTAGAATTTGATGAACTTTCTGAAAAAGAAATAGAAGGTCTAAGCAAAGCTTTAGAAATGACCACTGAAGAGTTCAATAATTTTCTAACAACAATAGAGATAGATGATGAATAGTCAATTAATAAATGTTATAACTGAAGAGATTCCTATAAGTGAGAAATACCTTTATATGGAGTCACAGGGGCTATGGTTCATCATCACACTATTGTCAAGAGAAGAAATCTCAGATAGGATTATGTTTGAGGCAAGAATCGAAGACATACTGTGGAGGCAAGGAAGACATGAAATCAGCGATACATTTAGCTTCGGTAGAAGCAAGTCTGCAAGGTATTATTCTTGGCATTTAAGTTTGTTATCTTATGGACTTGAGCAATTCATAGAAGACTATGGTGGCAAATCAGAATTACAATCAGAACACCCTGAATTAAACTTGGATATCGAAGAGGATATAATTACACTGATCAAAAAATTGAAAAGGGATAAATGGAATGCTAAGATGGCACGACGTAGAAAATAATAATTCGAAAAAATACATATGAGCAAACGTATAATAATTTTCTTATTCATATTAGCATCACCGTTCCTTACTATGGTAGTATTTAATGAATGCATTGATACGCCTAAACGAACACATAAGTACCTCATGGAACACTGTACATGGTACTGCCATGACGTCACTTGCCCTCATTGGAAAGCGTCCTATAAAAAACAACCTACAGAAATCAAAAAGATGCACAAGGATATATTTGACTGGTATATTAACAGTTTACATGGCAACCCACTTAAACTAAATTATGGCGCCATCAATCTATTGGTATTCCTTGTAGGATACCCACTTATAGGAGGTCTTTTGGTATGGAATCTAATTAAAAATATAAGATAGATGATAATGATAAACTTAGTTGAATTTGGGATATGGATATATAGTTATTGTACAGACTTCTGTATCAATGTTAGCTATCTATTAGGTATTGATTACGTGACATTTGGCAGTATCTTCTTTGGCTTCTTTATGAATGGGATAATACTTCTCCTGATTATTCTAAATATAATAGTCACGATTAAGCGAAGAACAATCAGTAGTAACAAAAGTTATTCATGAAATAATCCATATTTGACTTAATACAGAGCTTACAAAAGGGGTCAATGCTTCTTTACATGAAGAGCATAATTAGACCATTCAAATAAATAAAGAATATTTTGGTCATGAAATTAATTTGATTGTTGAAAAAACTAATTCTTAAGAAACGGGTGTTGGCAATCTTTGGAGTTGCAATATTTCTTATTTGGTTGTTTAATATTCAATCCAATATTCATTTAGTTTTTGAAAATAAAGGTGAACTCTTCAACACAGGTTTTCGCCACTTTGAAATTGTAGAAGAGGACGAATTCTACGTAGTGTCACAACTTAACTTGTGGAGACGTAATTGTGGGCTTTTACAGCGATGTATAAATAAGTTATCAAAACCAAAACTTCTTTTGTTAAAAGTTAAAACAAAAAATGGATTTCAGGTTGCTTTGAGTAGTCAAGGATATACAAGTTACGACTTGACTCAGGGTTCAAGCACTTTTGCAATTAACAGTTCGTTTTATGAACGTGATTTTAGTATTAGAGGAGAAGTGATAGTCGATGGAGATAAGAAGGGAGAAGCTTCAAACTCATCTGGATACTTCAAAGTGATAGATGATACTGCGATAGTTGGACCTAAAAGCTTATTTAAAAATAGAAGTGGCAATATAAACTATAGTTGCCAAGCTCATCCATCTGTTATGAAAAATGGTGTTATCTGGGATTATATATTAAAGGAATCTAAGAATCAGATTTTCTGGAAACAAAAGACCTATAGAAGTCTTGTTGGGGTAGATGATAAAAACAATATTTGTTTTTTAGTTTCGGGGAATGGAGGTTTGGTTTCAATTAAAGAGATTAGTTTAATAGCTAAAAAATGCGGCATAGAAAATGCCACCATGTTAGATGCTGGGGCAGCATTACAATATTCTATTAAAGTGGGTAATAGTGAAATGACCTTTAGCTCATGGAATAACCTATTAAACTTAGGTAGAACATTAGATAAAATATTCAGAAAAATAGTAGGGCAAAGGTTTTATAGCTCATCACCTGTATTCATCACTCATTCTAATTCATTTTGATAAAGATTACGCATTGTATGCAGAATGTTTTAGCATTTTGACAATAAACCGCTGAGTTGGCACCTGCCTGTCGACCTCCATTGGACCTGTCGACCTCCGGTGGATAGGTACCACTGAAACCTCGACAAGTGTATTCTTGATCGAGGTTTTTTTATGCTTATCCACGAAATGTTTAGCGTTAGGCTGCGCCTACGCTTGAGCGATATTCTAATTTATTAGAATCATTCTGATAATGTTGCATTGTTTGATATGCAATTCTCAAAATAAATTTTGATAACACACCGACGTAGGCACAGCCATACGCAGAACGGTTATACTTATACTCGAAAATCCATGCAGGAACATTTATCAGTCCTCCATATCCAACCATCCTTCTATACGGTTCTTCATATCCATATTATGCATGGCTTGCATACTACCTTTGCCTTTGGATTTTTTGACACTATCGTAGATAGAATAAAGCGTCCCTCTTGCACCAGCTTTGATATCGCTGATATTGACATCATTATCTTCTGATTCTAAGATAGATCCTAACTTTTCCACATATAAGCGCTGCAGGTTACGGGAGTAAGTATCTGTCATCGCATTATTGTCAAAAACATATCGTTGTGTATTCGCATATAGGTCATACAATGTAAATGCTCCAGCACCATTAATCGCTTCATTTTCTATGAGTCTACCCATCCGTCCTGTATTAAATAATTGATTGAGCACACTTGATTGTAGATTCTTCACTCTGTCTACGACTCCATCAGCTTCAAACTTTCTTGTCAGTCCTGCATCTACTAGCCATTTCGGTGTGGTAAATAAATTCTGATTTAGAAATTGCATGGCTCTGATTTGCTTATTCTTGTCTACATGGGTAAAGCTGGCATCTTTTTGATCTTGTGTCTTAGTAATTTCTATAACACCACCTACATTGGCTAATACATGGCCCATGTATCTGCGGTATTGGTTAAAGACTTGATTATAGAGATCTTCTGTTTGCTCATAATCTTCTCCTTCTTCATAGGTCCATTCTGCCAGCTTAGGGACGATTCTTTTTAGATTTTTAATACCATATGTACTGGCAAGCATGGCATCATCTCCTAAGTCTTCCGTCTGAGATGTCGGGTCGAGCGGTAATCCTCTTTGCCTTCCATATCTATATAACGGATCGCCTGCGTGCTCCTTAATCATTTTATTTAAGATGGGCTTTTCTTCTTCTTTGGTCGGTGTATCTGGGAACAATTTATAACCATAGAGGATAGACCAGTCATCATAAGTACCGATGTCTGGCATCAGTCCGACATCTCCATCCTCTGGTTGCGCTACATAATTAAATCTGGCATAATCCATAATGGAAGGAGCGGTTCCCATCTTCTGAGTGAAGTGTGCAGATCTAAGCGAATCTACTGGATAAGCCACACTGGCTCCCATATTATGTGGCAAGCCAAGGGTATGACCCACCTCGTGAGCAGATACGAATCTAATCAATCGGCCCATTGTCTCGGTCTTAAAGTTAGCACCTCTTGCCTCAGGGTTGATCGCTGCTGTCTGGATAAAGAACCAATTTCTGAGTAACTTCATCACGTTATGATACCAGATGATATCTGACTCTAATATCTCCCCAGTCCTGGGATCGTGTACGTGTGGCCCCATGGCGTTCTGAATATCTGTAGACACATATCTAATGACTGAGTACCGAGTATCTTCTGGAGACCAGTCAGGATCTTCTTCTTTCGTCGGTGCTTCTTTGGCATAGATTGCATTTTTAAATCCTGCTTTTTCAAATGCCCCTTGCCAGTCGTTAACACCCTGCATGAGGTAAGGCACCCATTGTGTCGGTGTCGCAGGATCTATATAATAGACTATGGGCTTAATCGGTTCTACCAATTCTCCTCTCTTGTATGCTTCCATATCCTTAGGCTCTAACTTCCATCTTGTGATGAATCGTTCTGTCTCAGTCCTCTGATCATTCAGACTATAATTAGTCTGTCTGACAGAAAAGTAACCTACCCTATCATCATAATATCTTGGCTCCATAGGCTCATCTGGCAATAAGATAAATGACTGATTCATCTCTACAGACATCGTTCCCGTGACTTGATTATCTGGCAGATCATCTCCTCCTTTATAAGTCAATATATGTCTGACTTCCACATTCCGAGGAAAACTTCTCAGCGACGTTATGATACTTCTCTTAGAGTCTAACCCCTTTATACCAAAGTCTTTCTTTTGCTTCTCGCTTACGGCGCTGATCATAGGAATATCGTCTGTGAATAATGGATCAACTTTTATAACATGAGTGCCTTCTCCCTCAACCTCTATGTCAAAAAGCATAACGATCGGTTCGAAGTTGTTATTGACAACTGACTTGTAGATAGGATCTGTGAAACTTGCCACACTATTATATGATACGGATCTCAGGGCGATCTTATTACCTATCTTCTGCCATCGGATGACTTGCTGCGGCTTAGACTTCACACCTGCTCCTCCAAAATTTAAATTTTTGACGAATCCAGAAATACGTGATACGATAAGAATCTCCTTGTCCAATAGATCATTAGGAATCTCAAAATAATGTGTGCCGTCTACTGCATGGGTATTAAATAAACCTTGAGTTGAGACCGCTTCGTCAGTGATAATATCTGCGAAGGTTTTCTCCTCTTCTTTATCCTTAGAATTGTCGTCTTTCTTTTCTTGACTAATGCATAGTTGCGTAGAAAATAGGACAAGGAGTCCTAAAATAAAGTATCTCATTGCTAATTTTTTCTGTAAGATAGGAAAAGCAAGATGAATATCTTTCAGACTTATAAAACATATTCAGATAGAAGTATTTACCGTAATCATTAGTAGGAGAGTGCCATATTTAAGCATAAAAAAAGCCTACACAATTATTGTGTAGGCTTTTGTAAAAAGTGATTTTTTTGATATTTAGCACTCAAGATCGTCTAAAGTACCTTCTAATGACTTTATGTTATCTTGATACTCTTCAAGCTCGTCAGCAGGTACACACTCTTCTGCATCCTTTGTGTAATCAATTAGTTCTTTTAGCGCATCGCTATAGTCATTACATGCAGCAGTATCTGTTGTATCTGCTGAATAAGTATTCTCAGCTGTAATTGCAGCATTTAGCAATCTACTTGTTTCAGATTGGAGTCCAGCAGTGTCATCACAATCTACACCTCCTCCGCAAGAAGCAAGAATGAATAAACCAGTTAAAAGAAATGAAAAAAGTAAAAATTTTAAATTATTCATAGTATAAGTTTTTTCTTAATACAAAACTATACATTTTCTGTTATTCTTGATAATAAAACAAGCTAATTAAAGCATAGCCCTTGAAATGCTATTAAAATAGTTTCTCATTATTTAGCTGATGGATTTATGTTATTAATTACATAATCCAGGAATGTACTCATATGCTTTGTCGAATCCTAACTTGGCAGCTTGCCTCATGTCCTCACAAGCAAGATCATTCTTTTCTAACTGTAATTGTACATTGGACCTATTGTAGTAGGCATCTCCATTTTTAGGATTTTTGGTAATCAGTGCATTCAGATCTTGTAATGCAAGATCCCATTGTGATGATTGTATATAGGCGACAGACCTATTTTTATAATATGATAGATTACTTGGTTCTAATTCTATCAATGCTGAATAATCCGATATGGCTGTTGCATAATCTTTAGAATTGATGCTGAGTGCTGCTTTGTTAATCCAAGATTTTATATCCTTAGGATTAGATTCTACGAGAACTTTATAATCGGCTTTCGCCTCATCTTCCATGTCACTCTTCATATAACTTAAGGCTCTGTACTTAAGAGCATCCATGTTATCAGGTTCTATGCTCATAATAGTAGTTACATCCGTAATGACTTTAGTATAAGCCTCCTTACCAAAGTCTGCTTTAAGGCTTTCATATAGGGCGGGTAGATACTTAGGGTTAGCTGTTATTGAATTTCTAAATGCAGTGTAAGCCTGATCATCCTTATCTAATTTTTTAAGACATATTCCTAAGTTATAGTATGACTTATTATTGTCTTCTCCCTTCTTTATGGCTTCTTGAAAATCTCTTGATGCTTTCTCATAATTTTTCTGGACCATCTGAATGTATCCTCTGTAGTAATATGCTTTAGTCAGATCAGGATCATTCTTAATTGCTCTACTAAAACTTACTAATGCATTCTGGTAGTTTTTAGCTTGCATTTCGCAATAACCTTTGTAGTAGTTAGCTTTAGAATTTTCGGGGTCAAGTTTCGCTGTTTTGCCAAAGTCTTTTGCAGCCTGAGGATAGTCTTTCAATGACATTTTAGCAAGCCCTCTACCGTAATAAGCTGATGGATAGAGTGGATCTACTCCTATAGATTTTGTATACAACTTAATAGCTCCTGGATAATCTTTAGCAGAAGATAGCTTGATAGCCTCGTTATAGAGTTTAACAGATTCTGGACTCTGAGCGACTAAGAATATAGGGCAGAATAATAGAAACAAGCTGATTTTATACATTAAAATACAATTTTTTGACTGTTATATAAAAACTAAGGTCGGCAAATGCATGTTTAAAACGTCATGTATAGATGCTTTTAGTATTTTTATTCCATTAATTATATCCTAATATATTGGAGAACGAGATAAAAGATAATATCAAAGTCGAAGCGGATAACCAGGCTTCATTACGCAAGAATGATCATATAGAGCTGGCTTTTAAGTCAGCTGTAACCGCAGAGAAGGTCGATAACAGATTCTATTACGAACCTATATTGTCAGCACATCCGGACAAGGAGTCTACATTAGATCATAGAATTGCTAGTCGTCACATGTCTTATCCATTATGGGTATCTAGCATGACAGGAGGGACAGAGAAGGCATCGACAATCAATCATAACTTAGCGAAAGTGTGTGGAGAGTTTGGATTAGGGATGGGCTTAGGTTCCTGTAGGCAGTTACTTTATGAAGATAAGAGATTGTCAGAGTTTGACCTTAGGCAATATATGGTGGATCAGCCACTATTTATTAACCTTGGTATTGCACAGATCGAAGAGCTATTAGCTCAAGGCGAAGAAGATCGAATTAATATACTATTAACTAAACTTCAGGCTGACGGACTGATAATACATGTCAATCCTATGCAGGAGTGGTTGCAACCAGAAGGAGATCGATATCAACAAAGTGCATTAGAGACAATTATACAATTGTTAGATAAGGTAGATTATCCTGTTATCGTAAAGGAAGTAGGACAAGGGTTCGGTCTCAAAAGTCTTGAAGAGTTATTAAAACTTCCGATAGAGGCAATTGACCTGGCGGGATTTGGAGGTACTAATTTTTCGATGTTAGAATTGATACGATCTGATGTAGTAAGACATGATAGTTTTAAGAATGTATGTCAGATAGGCCATACGTGTGAGGAGATGGTCAATATGATCAATCAATTGAAATCAGATAATAAAATAAATATACAAGCTAAGAGAATTATTATCTCTGGAGGTGTCAAAGGTTTTTTGGATGGGTACTACTTAATGCAAAAATGTCAGATGCCATCGATATATGCCCAAGCTTCAGGTTTTCTAAGGTACGCCTTAGACATAGATGCTCTCAGACAATACGTTACTAACCAAATAGAAGGATTAAAGATGGCCAATGCCTTTCTAAAAATAAAGTCTTAAACGTCTATGACGTAAATATATAGGAGATAAATAAGGAGTATTTAGGATTGTTTTCGGACAAGTAAAAGACCCCTTTTTTTTAACGATAGTACAACAATGAAAGGTAAAAAGACCATAACAGGATTTTCAAAACTCAGTAAACGGGGCAAGATCAAGTGGATGGTGGAGAACTTCTTTAAAGATCCTGAGACTGTCATCAGTGAGCTACAGAGTTACTGGCATAGTAACGAAGAGCAACAGAAAATCTTAGATAATTTTAGTGAGAATACGATAAGTAACTTCCCTATGCCATTTGGTGTGGCACCTAATTTTGTAATCAATGGTGAGACCTACTGCATCCCTATGGTTATAGAAGAAAGTTCTGTCGTCGCAGCAGCTTCTGCTGCAGCCAAGTTCTGGATGGATAGGGGAGGATTTAAGACAGAAGTAATCTCTACAGTTAAGCTCGGGCAGGTTCATTTCATATGGCATGGAGATGGAAGCAAGTTGCAGTACTACTTTAATAACATTAAGAAAGTACTCATAGAAGAGTGCTTTACATTTACTGAAAGTATGGTCAAGCGTGGTGGAGGTATCATGGATATTGAACTAATCGACCTAACGGAAAAGCAAAAAGGACTATATCAACTCAGAGCATCATTTGAGACATGTGACTCGATGGGTGCTAACTTTATAAATACCTGCTTAGAGCAATTTTCAAAATCCCTGAAATCTTACTTTCACTTTTCCAAAGACTTTGTAGGAGATGAGAAAAACATAGATATTATCATGAGTATCTTGTCTAATTATACACCTGAGTGTATAGTAAGAGCAAGTGTAGAATGCTCAGTAGATAAATTAGGAAAATTTCCTCACGGGATGACTGCGGAAGATTTTGCTGCTAAGTTCTATATGGCTGTTAAGATTGCAGAATTAGACCCTTATAGAGCGACGACACATAACAAAGGAATATATAACGGTATAGATGCCGTTGTCATAGCTACTGGTAATGACTTCAGAGCGATAGAAGCTTGTGGACATACATATGCTGCTAAGGATGGACAATATAGTAGTCTCAGTCATTGTGAGGTTAAGGATAATTATTTCAAATTCTGGATAGACTTGCCTCTGGCTGTAGGCACAGTAGGGGGATTGACATCACTGCACCCTATTGCTAAGCGATCATTGGAATTATTAGGTAATCCAAATGCTCGCGAGCTGATGAGCATCATAGCGACAGCTGGCTTAGCTCAGAATTTTTCTGCATTAAGATCTTTAGTTACGACTGGCATACAGCAAGGCCACATGAAGATGCACTTACAGAATATCTTAAATCAACTCAAAGCGACCAAAGATGAAGAAGTTGCAGCCTTAGATCATTTTGCTGAAGAGATCGTTTCTTTCAGCGCAGTAAGAGAATTTTTAAAGCAATTAAGATTAAATTAGTTGAATTCTATAGGCTAGAAAGACCTTAAAGAGTCTATTACATATAACTTACTCATATATAAGCTATTTTAATTTGTTATGTTATAAAAAGTTCCCCAAGTTCTCTACTTTTGTATTTATTAGGTAATTTTTTGATTAAACTGGATACCAATCAAAGATCATTACGGACACGGGAAACTTCTTTTAACCTCCGAATACGCTGTATTAGATGGGGCACTTGCGTTAGCAATACCGACTAAGTATGGCCAGATCATGAAGGTTAAAGCAACCCGAAAATCAGATCTCTATTGGAAAAGTTATGATATAGATGGTAATGAGTGGTTCTCTGCTCAGATATCTATTATGGACTTCTCATCTGTAAAAACCACTGACGAGAAGAAATCTATCTATCTTCAGAAATTGCTCAAAGGTGCTGTAAGACTTAATTCTGAGTTCTTATCCAAGTGGAATGGTTTCGATGTCAAGACGACTTTACAATTTAATAAAGACTGGGGCTTAGGTTCTAGTTCTACACTAACACACCTTGTAGCGCAATGGGCTGATGTGAATCCTCTTCTACTCCATTTTAACATATCTAATGGTTCTGGTTACGATGTAGCTTGTGCTGGATCTGATGATCCGATAACCTATAAGCTCGATGGAGATGATATAAGTTATACGCCGATAGAGTATGCGCCCCCTTTCTCTGATAAGTTATTCTTTATATTCTTGAATAAGAAGCAATGTTCTGATGATGCGATCACGTATTACCTTAAGAATGCAAAACGAAAGAAAGCAATGGTCAAGAAATTGACAGCTATCACAGAAAGTATAATTTCTTGTAGTACCATATCTAAATTCATATCGCTCATTACAGAACATGAAAGTATTGTCGCAGAACATATGGGTCTTGAACCTGTCAAGACTTCGACATTCTCAGACTTTAGTGGTGGTATAAAATCGCTCGGCGCTTGGGGAGGTGACTTTATCTTAGCCGCAACCAGCGAGGGTGAAGAATATACTAAAGCTTATTTCAAAGGTAAAGGATATGATGTCGTCGTACCTTTCAATGAGATGATATACTCTGAAGAGAATGCTTTAGTTACGAAGTAAGTTTCTTGTCTTGAATAATATTAAGACACTATAAGAGCACTAACAGTCTTGGCATCCCACAGGTTTATAACTCATAATTCATACTCATAACTCGTAACTCTCTCCTTACTTAGCCAAGAATAAAAACTGGGCTCCTAAATCACTTAATACAAAAAAGCAATTATATTCTGCTGGATCTTTATAAGTAAGCTTGAATTCTTCAAGCTTATCCGCATATATTAATCGCTTACTAACGAATTCTTCGGCATTAGATACATTAATAGCCCATTCAGACTTAGGACTTCTTTCTATAAGAGATAATCCTAATGATATGACTTGCTTATGCATGATGAAGATTGGGTACTGACTCATACCACTTTCTCTCATAGCATCCGCAGCTTTATTGATAATAGGGATAAATTTTTTTATGCTCTGCTCTATGAGAAAGAGCTTTTCTGTGGATTTTATTTCTTCCATTTTTTCCTTATTGAGGCTTTATGGTAAGTAATGCAATGTTCTCTATATGGTGTGTATGTGGAAACATATCTACAGGCTGTAGAATATCTACGTTATACTTATCACTTAGGAGACTGATATCTCTTGCTTGGGTAGATGGGTTACAACTTACGTATACAATCTTAGGGGTATTAGAATCATATATGGTCTTTACGACGTCAGCATGCAGTCCCGGTCGCGGTGGATCGACAATTATAACATCTGGCTTTCCATACTTAGATATGAAATGTCCATTGAACTGGTCCTTAACATCTCCTACTTCGAAGTAAGCATTGTCTATGTCATTGAGATCCTTATTAAGATTTGCATCATCTATAGCTTCTTTTATTTCTTCTATACCGATTACTTTTTGGCATTTGTCAGCGACGTATAGTGCTATACTTCCGAGTCCAGTATATAGATCGTAGACGATATCATCTTTTTGGAATTGTCCTATCTCTACAATCTGATCATAGAGAAGCTTCGCTTGTTCAGTATTAGTCTGAAAAAATGACTTCGTACCGATTCGATATTTTATGTGCCCTAAGTTTTCATTGATACTATCTTTGCCAGAGTAGGTTATGACTTCTTGATCATTGATCGTATCATTCCACTTTTTGTTAACGATATAAGATAGCGAAGTAATCTCGGGAAATTTTTTCTTTATCGCAGACATGAGATATTCTATCTGCTCATTATGATCTTCTGCAAATACCACAATAACCATCCACTCGCCAGTGGTCGCATTTCTTATGCGCAGGTTACGTAAGAATCCGTGGTGTTCTTTGATATTATAATAAGTCCATTCTTTTTCCTGTGCTACTTCGTCTATATAATTTCTGATTTGATTCGTTAGATCTTCTTGGAGGAAGCATTTGGTAATAGGTACTATTTTATCAAATTGACCAGCTTTAAAAAATCCTACAGCTTGCCCAAAGTTGACTTCTCCATCCTTATCTAACTCTTCTTGTGAGACCCACCTACGTGACGAGAATGTGTACTCCATCTTATTGCGGTAGTGTTCTGTATTCTTACAGCCCATTATAGGTCTTGATTCGCCTATAGTGATTCCTGCTAACCTGCTGAATGCATCCGTAACAACTTTCTCTTTGTATTTCAGTTGCGACTGATAACCTAAGTCTTGCCACTTACATCCTCCACACATACCGAAGTGCTCGCAGAATGGCTTGACTCTCTCATCAGAGTATTTTTTAAATTCTGAAACGATACCTTTTCTATATGAGGACTTCTTTCTTAAGACAAGCACATCTACCACGTCTCCTGGGACGGCACCTTGTACAAAATAGACAACACCTTCTGGATCACGCCCTACGGCCATACCTTTATCCGCTATACCTGTGATTGTAACATCAGGATATACTTTCTTCTTTCTTGCCATCTACTATTAGGGGATGATTATAAATTCTGTTCTACGATTAGTCTTCTGACCTTCAGGAGTATTGTTATCCGCTATAGGTTTAGATTCCCCCATACCGGTGTATGAGATTCTTGATTTGTCTATACCTTTTTCCACGAGTACTTCATACACTGATTTAGCCCTTGCATCAGAAAGCGTCATATTATCGCCGTCAGAACCTACGTTATCAGTATGTCCGATGATTTGTATTTTCATACTTTCATTCTTGGTGAGTAGTTGATACAGTTTTTCTATTTCATAATTAGAGGATTCTAACAGTGTCGAAGATCCTGATTCAAAAAATATATTCTCTAATATGATAGGCTCTGACTTGACGGTAACTGCTTCTTCAGCAATAGGGTATAACTCTATATTAAATGTCTTAGGTTCTAAGTTACGAGTACCCTGTTCTATAAGAATGTTTTCTGAGTGGAAAACATAGCCTTCTTTATTGACATTGACAGAAAAATTACCTGGTGTAACTGTTGACATAGATGAGCCGTTCTGATTAGTTCTTTGCACGCTTGCGCTACCACTAACGAGATTTCTTAATTCTACAAGAGCGACTATTGGTTTTTTGCTGACAGCATCTATAACATTTACTTTAAAGTAAGTATTAGCTAAGGGCTTATGTTCTTCTGGCAATTCAAACTTGTATATGTCTAAATGCAGAATAGTCGAAGATGTATCTTCTGAAGCATAGTAAGCATTGTTGCCATTGACATCAACAAATAAAGCGCCTTGATGATATTCGTTATTGATAGGGTAGCCTAAGTTGATAGGATCTGACCATTCATCATTTTCTCTTCTTGATATAAATAGATCACTCTTACCCATGCCGATGTGTCCGTCTGATTCAAAATATAACGTTGTGTTATCAGGGTGAAAATATGGACTTTGCTCATTACCTTTTGTATTGATGGTTGGACCTAAGTTAACAGGTGCACCCCATCCGCCAATGTCTTTAAGTTGACTCATCCAGATATCATTATCTCCGAATCCCTTAGGTCGCTTACTTGTGAAATATAATGTTTTGTTATCCGCTGAGAGACAAGGTTGAGAGTCCCAGTATCTTGAATTAATTGCTGGCCCAAGGTTGCGAGGTTCTGACCAGCTATCCGCCTTAAGAAACGTAATGTATAAATCACAACCGCCTCTCGAATCCCTTCGATCACAAGCTGTAAATATTAGTATAGTTCCATCCTTAGAGAATGTGTGAGCACCTTCATTTTCTTCTGTTTGTAATTCTTCTATAACCTGACCTTGAGAGTAGGTGCTATCTTCTTGTAAGAGAGTGACATATAGATCTTCATGTATGTTGTCGCCTTCAGTGTTTCTTGTTGTATATATCATTACAGAAGCATCTGCATTAAATGCAGGCAGATACTCTGAATTCGTAGTATTAATATTAGTGTCTAATCGCTCAGGTGAAAAATCTACAGGATTAGCATATGCATTTTTTCTAAATTCAAATTCTTGAATCCTACGGTTCAGCTTGGCTTTGCTATCTTCCCTGAGTCTGTTATCAGCCATAATTTTTTTTGCTGTTGCGATTGCCTTATCGAAATCCTTCCTCTCATCATAGATATCCATTAGTTCTCCGCCGACTCTAGCACTTAGCTTATTGTCTTGTTCTGCAAGTACCATAATGTGTGGATAGGCATCTTCTTTCTGACCTTTACTGAGGTAATACATTGCAAGATCTTTATGGCCTTCTACATAATCTGGATATACCGCCATGATATCCTTTATCTTATCGAGATATTTAAGTTCGTCTTTTTTCATAAGGCATTCATAAGCCTTATTATATTTTTTTAGAGTCTTGTTGTCGGGAAGTGTATTGATATTCTGGGCATAGAATACCGTAGAGAATAGAATACACAGAATAAGAGTATAATACCTCATAGGAAGTAAACTTTAGATAGATAAATTTAATGACTTATATAACGCAGGTGTAAGATAGAAAGTATTACTAATACATGCGTGCAATTTATAGCGCTTTAAGAAAAGCTTTAGCTTCTTTGTCTCCTAAGTCAGCAGCTTCTTTTATATCTTTTTTAAATCCGTTTTTGCCAGCTTTATGCTTTGCAAGTCCACGGAATCGTAAGCGCTTAGGATTAATTTTCTTTCCTGCAGCAGCATCAAGATCTAATGATGTCTCGAATGCTAGAACGGCTTCATCATATTCTTCTAATTCCATAAGAGCGATACCGTAGTCAAAAAATGCATCGTTCTTTAACTTGTAATTAGGGTGATCTTCAGGGAATTTTCTATTAGCGAATAATTTAAGTTCAAACTTTGCTTTCTCATACTCAGCAAGTGAAAGGTGAATTTTACCTTTTAGCTTACGAGACTTCCAGTGTATCTCTTGGAGAGCAACGGATTTTTTGATAGCCAATCCGAGAGAGTCGGCAGCTTCAGATAATTGTTCTTTACTTATCTGTACCTCTGCCATTCCAAAGTACGCATAAGGATTATCAGGATCTAATCCAATGCTTTTATTATAATCCCTAAGTGCATCGTGATCTCTTTTCATGATGAAGTTAACTCTCGCTCTACGCTCATAAGCTTGAGCATGTCTATCGTATTTTTCTATTGCTTTGTTAAGCAGCCTGATAGCTTCTTCTTCTTTACCTTTCTCATCGATAAGATTCTTACCTCTGATATAAGATTGTACAGCGACTTTATCACTGTCTGGTTCCATTCTACTAGAGTGTAATATTTTACCTTCTTCGAGAAGCCACATATTCATCTCACCGGATACGCCAAACTGAACAATATATTCTAAAAGTGCAGCAGTGTTCTTGTATGCTTTATCATATACTTGCTTCACATATCGAGGAATCGCCAGATGATAATCTTCTTCAAAGAATATCTCATCTATTTCAAATAATACATCGTTTTTGTAATAGTTTTCTGTACGGCTTGCATACATACGCTTCGCTTTCTCAAACGTTTTCTCGTTCCCAAATTCTATCCTGCCTTGTATTATCGTTTTATGGTGCATACCTCTGATCTATTAACAAAAACATATTCGTTAAAAAAACTATACCATAATCATCGAAAAGTGATGAAAATGAATAATAAAATGAAAATCTAGGAAAATGTGCTATAAATTAATGAGTATAACATAAAGTTATAAAAAATATAACTGATTAACGGTGCATAATTGACTTAACTCCACACCTTACAACCTTCTGTACAATTCTGGCATATGTCTATTGTGTCACGTCCGGCAAGCAATGATTGTCGGAATTTGTTGTATGTATCATTCTGCCATATTTCTTGAAACGACTTTTCTTTTAACTGCCCCATTTGATGAGTTGCATCTTTATCAAAACAACATGGCACGATTATGCCATCCCAAGTAATGACACAAGCATGCCATAACTTCCAGCAGTGATTAAGTAATTCGTTTTTAATTTTGTATTGTCCATCTTCTAGCCGGCGATATCTTGAGTATTTGTCTATGCTTGGGATAAGGTCATTTCCACTTTCATAGTCATAGATTTGAGCCGTTTTTAGTTTGACTTCATCGACACCTATTTCTTTGGCTAAATTATAGACATCATCTATCTGATGTTCATTAGGTTTGACTACTAAGAACTGAAAGATAATGTGTGGCGTATTAGATTTTAGTTTTCGTTTCCATTCTACTAAGTTCCTGGCACCTCGCTTTACCTTCTCTAAGTCACCACCTATTCTATAGCTTTGATATATTTCTTGTGTTACCCCATCTATTGATATGATGATTCTATCTAGACCAGACTCTATAGTCTCTCGACAATTGTCATCATCTAAGAAGTGCCCATTAGTAGAGGTGATAGTGTAAAGGCCTTTGTCATTGGCGTATCGGACCATCTCAAGAAATTTTGGATTGATGTAGGGTTCTCCTTGAAAGTAGAAAATGAGGTAGATTAATTTATTGGCTATCTGATCTATAGTGTCTCTGAAGAAGTCAGCTTTAAGATTACCAGTAGCTCTTGAGAAAGACCTCAGGCCACTTGGACACTCTGGACATTTTAGATTACAAGCTGTAGTGGGTTCTATAGAAATCGTCATAGGTACACCCCATTGTATAGGTCTACCCATCACTTTTGTAATCTGATAGGAAGCGTATAGCTTGACTACATTAATAAGCCGCTTAATACTTAGATGACTTATAAAATTTAGTGTATCTGAGATATAAATCTTCAAATCTATCTTTTAATATCTCTCGTTAAGAATATTCAAATGATGATCGAGATGTCCTGCTATCATATAAGGCATCGCATTGAGTTTCATCTTATAACTGCTCATATTACCAACTTTATTCCAGTCGGTATCTTGCATCCCTTCCGCTAGGGTAAGAAAAGAATCTCTTGTAGCTGCAAAGAATCTATGTAAGTAGTCCTTACTAAGATGTGTAGAGTTAAAGTTGTCGATATAGATATCTTGATCAAATCCTGATAGATTCTGAGTATCTCCTCTGCTTACCGCCAATGTCCTATATGAGAATACTTGTTCCGTATCGATGATATGTAATATGACTTGTCTTATAGTCCACTTATCATCAGCATACTTATGATTCAGTTGTGTATCAGTTAAGTTATCAATGTAGTCTAGTAACATTTTTCTTTGCTCTTGTAAAAAGGGCATGACATCATCAGGAACTAAGGCGATATATTTTCGTTGGAATTCTGGGTAGTCAGAAATTTCAGGTCTCGTTATCATTGTAGGTTATTTTATAGCTTTGTAGTCTACAGCGTGAATATAAGAGTAGTTATATGAATTTTTCAGTAGGAATACATAATGTTGTACCAATAATGGGACTTAATGTTTTTTATGATTTCCCTAAGTTTGAGATATTCTCAGATCGTATAGAGATAACGAGTTATGATGGTTTACCATCAGGGCTGAGTCAGAAAGAATTTTTTACTGGTTACTCTGCACCTCGTAGTAAAGTGCTTATAACAGTTTATAGAGATGTAGGTTTGGTAGAGAGCTTAGGCATCGGTATAGCTCGTATATTAGAATCTTATGGCCGTGACTGTTTTGACTTCAGTGATCACTTCTTGCGTATGTGTTTTCCTAAACAAGTACCTAATGTTATAAGGGAAGAAGGCGGTGTGACAGGCGGTGTGACAGGCGGTGTGACATTGTCAGAAGTTGTTGGTTATGAGCTATTGACACCTAAACAAAAACTGGTTTTAGAGTTCTTGTATAAAAGTGATGAAGCTACCTATAGAGATATAGGTAAGATGCTGATTATCAAAAGTTTATCTACCGTATAAAAACATATTAGTGGTCTCAAAAAAGCAGGCTCTATAAGTAGAGATCAAGCTTTCGGTGGGAAGTGGATTATTCACTTTGAGAATGATTAGATAGGTGGTAGGAGAGGCGGTAAGACAGACGTATTTTAGAGTAGTTATATGAATTTTTTCAGAAGAAAAATATAATGATAGATTTTATTAAAAAACTCTTTTCTAAACAAGAAGAAATAGATCCTCAGATGAAGTACTTAATAGTAGGCTTAGGCAATATGCACCCTGATTATGATGATACAAGGCACAATATTGGTTTTGAAGTAGTAGATGCATTAGCTCATCAGAATGATGGCACATTTAAGAATGATACACTTGGAGATCTATGCTTGATTAAGCACAAGGGCAGGTTTATACATCTACTTAAGCCATCAACTTATATGAATCTTAGTGGTAAGTCAGTACGCCATTGGATGCTGAAACATAAGATACCTCTTGAGAATGTTCTTATAGTCGTGGATGATCTCAATATCGATTTTGGTAAATTACGTATGCGAGCAAAAGGTGCAGACGGAGGTCACAATGGACTTAAGAGTATAGCAGATCAACTTAATACAACAAAGTATCCCAGACTAAGAGTAGGTATCGGAGATAACTTTAGCAAAGGAAGACAAATCGATTATGTGCTAGGTAAGTGGAGCAAGAAAGAGAGAGAAGGATTGCAAGAGGTTATAGATCAATCTTGTAAGGCGTGTCTAAGTTTTGCCAGTATAGGTCTGAGTCGCAGTATGAATTCTTTTAATAATTAAGTAGTGATATCCCTATCTGTTCGGCGTACGGCTGTGCCTACGTCGTAGTGATATCAAAACCGTTTTGACATCATAAATATATTTGATAGAAATCTTTTAAGGCAATAACATTTTATTCCTACTGTAGCTTCTTCTGATAAATCAGAATATCGCCAAATCGTAGGCAAAGCCTAACGCTTAACACTATTATTTTTTGTTCTGCCCCCCGCTCGTCGAGGTTTGTAGCCTCGATGCGATACGCTTGATATATACATAGGCATAACTAAAGATTCTGTTGGTAGCAGACAATAATTGAATTTCCCAATTGAATTAGTGACAGAATATATTGTATTCATATGACATCGAGGCTACAAGCCTCGACGAACGAAAGAGGTTAACCTGCATTTATTCGATACCTTCAAGACTGTCTTTATAGACGTTGACAAATTTGTTGATCTTACTTAACTCAAGAATCTCCAGCCAATTATTACTAATCAAACTATGAAATTCATTCATCTTAAGGTTCCCAAACTTAATGTGGATGATTTTAGGTGGCGGAAGTGATACAAGAATTCGATTGGAAAAATCACTGTCTTTTGTAATAATAGTAAGATTATATTGCTTTGCATATTCCCATATTTGCTTGTCTTTAGCTTTAGGGTCTATATCCATTTGATGAATATATTCTTCCGTTTTCCAAACATTGAAATAGTATGGTCAATTGACATCAATGATATACTTTCTCATTAAGCAGCAATATCTTTAATGCTATATTTTTTGTCCATCATTAATAGGGCAAACCCTTTACAAGCCGCTAAGTCATCCTTTACCAGAGATGGGTACTGCTTTAATATTTCTTTTTCTTCGGTGCCTGCCAAGATGAATTCCAAAATTGTCTGAACTGTTATTCTGAGTCCACGTATTGTCGGTTTTCCATTACAGATGCTGTCATCTATAGTAATTCTTTCAATTATACCATTTAAATTTTAAGGTGTCGGTTAAGATTATGGAAGAGAATTTGTTAAGATCAAGGCAAAAAACGCAGTCATAGCCGTAGCTATCACGAGTATTTTTAACGCAGAGATTGACTAATTCTCTTATAATATTTCCGACATTCTAATGTTTAAATGGTCATAGATCGCTCATATTTTTTATTTTAGGTAGCCTTAACTTTTATAGAGATAAAGCATTTCAGATTGAAGAACCGCTGTGAGATCAAAATTATATTTGATAATAGTATTTCAAGATACTTAGCATTTTATTTCCATTATAGCTTCTTCTAATAAATTAGAATATCGCCAAATCGTAGGCGAAGCCTAACGCTTAACAAAACGTCTTCCTTGTTCGGCGTACGGCTGTGCCTACGTCGTAGTGATATCAAAATTTATTTTGAGTGTATAGAATTCGCATTCAGAATAACACCTAATAACTAACCTCCAGCCCATCATTATCCACCCACTGACTCCACTTTTTATTATAGCCATGGATTTGCTTGACAACTTGGTCTTGGTTGTTATATAATGGATAATCACGATTAGCCCATTCGAATATGCTGCCGTATAGATTCAGTACATTTTTATAGCCTTTCTTTATAAGTTTCTGTCCTATCTTTTCGCTTCTATAACCTATAGAGCAATAGATAATTATGAGTTCATCTTTATTGATGTTGTCAAGAATATCGTATTGTGGTTTTTTATAACCAAAATATAAAGCGCCTGGGATATGGCTCACATCATATTCTTTTCGCTCTCTTGCATCTAATAGAATATGTGGTCTTTTGAGAGTGCTTAGAATATCTACAGTCGTTGTGGGTACTTTAAAGCTGAGATAAGAGTCTACAGTTTTTTTGAAATCTGCATTAACGATGCCTACTTGGCTTGTCGCTTGACTTTGAGTACAAGCATTCTGGTATAAGCCGAGAGAACATAATATGTATAGTAGTATCTTCTTCATGTCATTTAAATTTTAGTTCTTGTTGGCGTTATCGCTTACAAGCTTTCTGGCCCTTGTCCTACTTTATCTTCTATGATTTTACCATTGACACAATAAGTTCTTAATGATTGTTTTAGAGAGACAACTTCGGATTTATATTCTTCTGGATAGAGCATATGTATATTAGGTCCTGCATCTAATGTAAAATAAACAGGCACACTTCTTTCAGATCTAAATTTTTGTATTTCCCTTATGATATGTAATGTATTAGGCTCCAGTAAAATATACGGAGGGTCAGAAGCCATCATCAATGCGTGCAGAGTCAATGCCTCTTTCTCTACGATTAATCCAAAAGTATCGAGATCGCCTTCTTGCATTGCTTTGATAATAACTGCTAGGTGATCATTAGCTTGAGCAAACCTTGCTGCCGAGTATGGATTATTCTCCATAAGGGCATGTCCTGCTCGTGAGCTTACAGATTTTTCTTCCGCTGATACGATTAATATATCATCATGAAAAGTCTTGAATATTGGATCTATGCCGTCGGTATATTCTATAGCATAATCGTTACTTGAGTTCTTAACGTGATCAGTATGTCCCCAGACTGATAACTCAGGATACACAGATCTTGCTGCACTACCACTTCCTAATCTTGCGATATTAGAAGCCTTATTGATATCTAATTTTTCATCGCCTTGTATTTCTTTCTGTATTGATAAGAGACACATAGATAATGCCGCCATACTTGATGCTGATGAAGCAATCCCAGAGCTATGTGGAAACGAATTACTGCTTTCGATATTCAACTTAAGATGAGCTATGAGTGGATATACATCTCTAATGCTATCGAGAAATTTCTTTATCTTATTCTCGAAAGCTGGCTTACTTGCACCTTCGAACTTGAAAGTAAGTGCTACTTCATCTGATTTTTCTTCATTGTATTCGTAATCCACAGAAGTCGTTGTATGAGCATGACTTAATGTGAAACTGATAGAAGGATTCTTCGGATACTGTCTACCATACTTACCCCAGTACTTCACCAGAGCAATATTAGATGGACAACGCCATGACACCTTACCAGACTTGTTATTCTCTTCTCCCAATTTCTTATGTAATTATACTACTTCTTATTCTCGAGTTCTTCTTGCTTCATCTTATAAGAGATGTCAAAATCCTGAAGGACAGCATCCAAAATCTCGTACTTGCCCTCTTGGTAACCTTCCTTTAGGTCATAATCATAAAGCTTACTTGCATTATGCCAGTAGAAGGCTCGGAACCTACCTCGTAGTTCTGCTATCAGAGAATGCATATCTCTGTCAAGCTCCTTCTCTATCATCTTAATCATTATCTTGCCTTGGAGCTTGGTCATTTTCTTTAGAGGTTCTTCAAACTGTTCTTTGAGGTCCTCTTGGAGTTTTTTGATATGTTTTTTTCGCTTTCTTTTTTTCATTGTAAGCGTAGCATGCTCGGTCTCTCGGAATATCTTGATGGCTTCCTTAGCATAAGGATATACGAAAGCGGCATACCTTCTGAATTTTAAGTACTTCTGATAATCCGCATCTGACTTAAATTTTCTGAGAGAGGTAATACTGATATCTCTTAACTTATCCATATATATGGTATCCCCATCATCAGTCACCATAGCGCTGACAAGGTGGCCATCTAAGGTAGTATTCCACACACTAGGTTCGCCCTCATAGAAGATCGTATCTAGAAAAATATCATCGACATCGTTACAGTCTTCTACTACCGCTTCGGGATATATTGGGAGGAGTTGATCTTTCTCTTTGGTTATTGTGTCTTGACCACTTAAAGTGCCACTCATTAGAACCAACATTAATAATAAATACTTCATAGTCTATAATTTTCGGTTTTCTTCTGCTTACGCAAAATCAAAACGGAATAATTTTGTTATTGTTACAGCTGCAAATGTTATCATTTTAACAAAAAAGACCCTTAGACGATAAACTGACTGCTTTGAAAACATTTTACAAAGGTATTTCTAATTTCTTATCCATACTGTTTCATCCGCTGATTATAGTTCTATATGTGCTGTTTTTGTTCATAATCATCAATCCATACCTCTTTCCTTATCGACAAGGAAGGGAGTTTGGGGCTATTTTGTTAGTGGTATTATTCACAGCGGTTATTATACCAGGTATTGCTATTCTTCTGATGTATGGGATAGGTTTAATTAATTCTCTGGCATTAAGAGAAAGAAGTGAGAGAATAGGTCCACTTATGATAACAACAGTAGCATATCTCTGGTTATTTCTCAATATTAGAACACATAATGCTATTCCAGGACTATTCAGCGCATTTATTTTAGGTGCATTAATCTCATTAATCATAGCATTTTTTATCAATAACTTCCAGAAGATAAGTCTACATGCAGTAGGTATGGGAGGATTCCTTATTGCCATACTTAATATCCTCATTACTAATGGCAGAGCGTATACTTCTATCCATATATCAGATAACTATACATTGACAATTCATGCTATAGTATTTATTGTGAGTATAATAATATTGTTAGGTGCAGTATTATCTTCACGATTATATCTTAAGGCTCATACCTTACAAGATGTAATGGGTGGTGTTATGGTGGGAGTGGTAGGACAATTTTTGGCATTAATTTTTTTTTAAATCAATAATCAATAGAAATAAATGGAAGATCTCCAATCAATTATAAATGAAGCTTACGACAATAGATCGTTATTATCTGATACCAAGACGCAAGAGGCAGTAAGGTCAGTCATCGAGCTATTAGATAAAGGTAAAGTCAGAGTGGCAGAGCCTGACGGTGATGAGTGGAAGGTTAACCTATGGGTAAAAAAAGCGGTTTCACTTTACTTCCCGATACAGAAGATGGAAACCATAGAAGTAGGTCCATATGAGTATCACGATAAGATACCTCTTAAGAAAAACTATGCTGACTTAGGTGTACGTGTGGTACCACCTGCAGTTGCGAGACATGGCTCCTATCAAGAGCCAGGAGTTATTATGATGCCTTGCTATATCAATCTTGCAAGTTATGTAGCTACAGGTACGATGGTAGATACATGGGCGACTGTAGGATCAGGAGCACAGATCGGTAAGGATGTTCACTTATCTGGTGGGGTAGGTATCGGTGGAGTATTAGAGCCACCTCAAGCTAGTCCGACGATAATAGAAGACGGGTGCTTTATAGGATCGCGAAGTATTGTCGTAGAAGGTGTGAGAATAAGAAAAGAAGCGGTGCTCGGAGCTAATGTTGTATTAACGAAGTCTACACATATTATTGACGTGACGGGGACAGAACCAGTTATACATAGAGGCGAGGTGCCTTCACGATCAGTAGTGATTCCTGGTACTTATAATAAAGAGTTTTCTGCGGGAACATATGGAGTTTCTTGTGCATTAATAATAGGTCAGCGTAAGGAAAGCACTGATCTTAAGACCTCCTTAAATGAGGCTTTAAGAGATTACAATGTTGCCGTATAAGAATTTTCTGATGTCTGCATCAGAGTTCGATAGACTCTTTATTTTTGAGTATTTGGAATCTTGAATGCAGAATCTCCATCACAACGATTAAGTAAGAATACACGATTTCATAAAATTCCATTAACTATCAACGAAATATTTCGTATTTTGTTAAACTTATGGTAAACAAGCCTCAATAAATGGCTATTGACCTAATGTTTTGGCAAGTTTGTATTACAAAATCAAATAAATGAAGTTCAACTATATTTTTGTAAGTATTGCATTAATTATTCTGTCATTATCTAAGATCGCTGCTCAGGAGGATATTGTCAATTGGAGTTTTGAGATAGAGAATATCGATGATAAGAAAATTCTAAAAGCTACGGCAAATATTAAGAATGGATGGTTTATATACTCTCAACACATTGAAGATGGTCCTATACCCACTTCATTTAAATTAAAACAAGCTTCTGGTGATGCCTCCACAGCTGTCACGCTTAAAGAAGAGACAACACCGATTAAGATATACAGTGAGCTGTTCGAAGCAGAGGTTTTAAAGTTTAAAGATGAAGCCATATTTACAATTAGTGTAGATGACTATAAATCTGGAGATATCATAACCGGATCAGTTATGTATATGTCTTGCGACAAAAGCAAGTGTTTGCCACCAAGATCAGTGGACTTTGAAGTAAAAATTTGATCTTTACGTTGTTATAACAATTACAAGTAATCTAATCCTATCTTAACTATGAAACTTATCAGTTTTATTACGCTTCTTTTATTGTCTAGCCTAAGCTATGGACAGATATTAGAGCCAGTCAAATGGACATTTGATTCTAATCAGGTAGGCCCTGACGAGTATGATCTTATATATAAGGCGCAGATAGATGCACCGTGGAAAGTATACTCACAGTTTACAAGTGAAGGTGGACCTGTTCCTACAACCATAACTTACGAGAATGGCAATATAGAAAAACTCGGAGATGGAGAGGAGATAGGAGATAAGAAGCAGGGTATGGATAAGATGTTTGGTGTTGATGTTATCGCATTTACATCTAAGAAAGACTTCTTTATTAAGCATAGAGTTAGGCTATTAGATCCGTCTAAGCCTATCCGCGGATACTTAACTTTCATGACATGTAATGATGAGACATGTCTTCCTCCTACTGATGTAGATTTTAAATTCTCATTTAAGACAATAAACAAGCCAGTAGAAAAAATTATTGATCCTGATGGGAAGATTATTAATTCTGGAGTACAAGCTCCTGTCAAGACAAAAAAAACAGCGCCTAAATTTGTTGTGAAAAATGATAATGTGCAGCTTGAGCCTATCATACCTGCTATTCCTGTAGCAGTAGAAAATACGCCAGAAGTTACTGAGGAAAGTAATGTAAAAATAAACAGCACTGCATTAGCACCTATAGAATCACCTGATAGCAACGATGACAGTGATATTGTAGATCCTGTTAAGTGGAATTTTGATATACAATCAGAAGAAGGTGATGAATATGCTCTAATGTACAGAGCGGATATTGAGAAAGGATGGACAGTATACTCATTATATACAGATGACAATGGCCCTTATCCTACCACTATTACTTATGAAAACGAGAACGTCTTTTCGCTACTCAATAAAGCAACTGAGAGTGGACATAAAAAACAAGGCCCAGATCCACTATATGATGATGTAGAAGTGATTAAATATCTGGATGATGAAGCATTCGTGATAACTCAGAAAATAGCTTCTCCGAGGAAGAAAAAGATCAAAGGCTATCTGACTTACATGGCCTGTAACAATGAAGGCTGTCTTCCTCCCACAGATGTAGATTTTGTATATAACGTAAAGAAAATGAAGGGTATGCAAGCGACAGCGGAGATGCTTGCAGCTAATGGCGCTAATGGACTTACAACAATGAAGGTAGATGGTAACTACGTAGATCAGAGGATACCTCAGATGACAGAGACCTATGCTGAACCTATAGGTAATTGTAAGGGAGGTGAGGATACTGAAGATAAGGGATTACTTATGTCATTCTTTTTTGGTTTTATCGGAGGATTATTGGCGTTATTGACACCATGTGTATTTCCTATGATACCATTGACTGTTAGTTTTTTTACTAAAGATACTAAGAGAAAAGGATGGGTCAACGGTGCTATATATGGACTATCGATTATCGTAATCTATGTAGGACTTGGCATCCTTATAACTGCAGCCTTAGGACCGGATGCACTCAATAGGTTATCCACTAATTGGATTGCAAATACAATCTTTTTTCTGATTTTTGTATTCTTTGCATTTTCGTTTTTTGGTTTCTACGAGATTACTCTACCAAGTAGTTGGTCTACTAAGAGTGACACCATGGCAGACAAAGGTGGATTGATAGGAATTTTCTTTATGGCATTTACACTGGCCTTAGTATCGTTCTCATGTACTGGACCTATTATAGGATCGGCACTTGTAAGTTCTGCTACTAATCCATTAGGTCCTGCGATTGTGATGTTTGGATTTTCATTGGCTTTGGCCTTGCCGTTTGGATTATTTGCGGCATTTCCTGCTTGGCTTAATACATTGCCACAATCAGGTGGATGGATGACAAGCGTCAAAGTCGTATTAGGATTTATAGAATTGGCATTGGCATTTAAGTTCTTGTCAGTTGCAGATATGACTAAGCACTGGGACTTCTTGAGGTACGAATTATTCATGGGTATATGGGTAGTTATTTTCGCTTTGATGACAATATATCTTTTTGGAAAAATCAAATTTCCTCATGATAGTCCGATCAAGAAATTATCTCTTCCGAGAAAATTATTTGCTTTGGCTTCATTAGCATTTACAATATATCTTGCTTCTGGGTTTCTTATTAATGAGAAGACGGGTAGTTACAATGCGTTAAATTTGATGAGTGGATTAGCACCTCCAGCTTCATATACATATTTCTTATCACCTAAGAAAGCTGAGCAAAGTATAAAAGATAGATATCCATCTTATACTATGTGTGCTAATAATATCCCATGCTTTAAGGATTATTATGAAGGTATGAACTATGCAAAAGAAGTAGATAAAATGCCTTTCTTAGACTTCACAGGTCATGGTTGTGTTAACTGTAGGAAAGTAGAAGAACATATATGGGTTAAGGATGAGATCAGAGATAAGCTCATAGAAGATTGTGTTTTGATATCACTATATGTAGATGATGATAAGAAAATAGATGATGTAAAATTCTCAGTCAGAGACAGTACTTATAAGATAAGAAACGTAGGTAAAAAGTGGGCTGATTTTCAGATCACTAATTTCAAGCAGAATACGCAGCCGCTCTATGTAATGCTTACTTTAGATGAGAAAGTTATTGCTAAGCCAAGAGGCTACCGTCCTGACGAAGGCGTTACAGAATACAACGAATATTTAGAGTGTGGATTGGATACTTTTGAAGGTAATAATTAATATTCTCTTATGCGTTACATATTAGGAATTGTAGTCTTAACTTTATTTTGGGCATGTAAGCCAGAATCATCCAATACAATTTCTGTACCTACGTACTCTAATGACGGCGTAGATAAGTTGTCCCAAAGTATAGCTAAGGACTCTACTAATGATAAGCTGTATTACCAGAGAGGAGAAGCCTTCTATAGTCTTGAAAATTATGACGCAGCTATCCAGGATCTTATCACAGCGATTAATATTGATTCGTTAGAGTATTCTTACTATCATCTGCTGACGGATGTACTGTTAGATTATTATAGATCTAAGGAAGCAGTATTGACTATGGAGAGATGCGTAGAAGTCTTACCTGATAGTAGACCAAGTCTATTAAAGTTGTCGGAGGTCTACTTGATACTTAAGCAGTATGACGAATCTATGGAAGTATGCAGTAGGCTGCTACGTAGAGACCAGCAAGACCCAGAAGCATACTTTATGTTAGGTATGAATTATAGGGCTAAAGAAGAGGTTGACAAAGCTATCAATGCATTTCAGACAGCTACCGAGTTGGATCCAGACTTAGTTGATGCATGGCTGATATTAGGACAACTTTATGAGGGCTTAGGCGACCCCATAGCTGAAGAATATTATAATTCTGCGGTCAATGTTAATCCTGATAATATAGCAGCATTACATTCTAAGGCTTTCTACTTTCAGAATAACAATAAGATTCCTGAAGCGATAGAGCTATACAGACATATAAGCACTATAGATAAATACTATACTGATTCTTATTTGAATTGTGGCATATTATACTTGGCTATAGATTCTACTAAGAGAGCATTAGAGCAATTTGATATTATGGTGAAGACAAAACCAGATAGCCCTATTGCATACTACTATAGAGGCATTACCTATCAAGAACTTGGTAATACTGAGTCTGCTAAAGAAAATTTCAGTACAGCTTTGAATCTTAATCCAGATTATACAAAGGCTAAAGTGGCCTTAAATTCAATATCTGAGAATTAGAATTTCATAAAATTCATCACTGAAATATGACCATCATCACTTAGGGTTTTAATATAGTAAAGCCCATTATTGATGTCACTTATGATCGCATTATTGTTGCTTATTTCCTTTATAACTTTTCCGTTAACGTCGATCAGATAAGCCTTCTTGATATTAAAATCTGATACAATAGATATTTGATCTTGAGCAGGATTAGGATAGACAACGATATTAAAATCATTGGTAATTGCGCTTACACTTGACGTCATGTCTTCTGTAATCGTTACACGAGTAGTATCACCAGTATCGCCTCCAGAAGATCCTGTACCATTGACAGCATTACCAGCAGCATAGAATGTGATATCTCCAGTCCCATCTTCAGGAGCAGTCCACATAATATTAATTTGATCACTAGATAAGACATCACTTTGTTCTACATATTGCCTATTACTTGACATGAGCTCTTGAGTCTGAGCTGGCAGGCCAAAGAAATTATTTATACCAGTATCATCACTATCACGTAAGCTTACAATCTGAAATCCATATCCTCCAGGATTACCTATGTGGCCTATATTAATACTTACTGTGTAATCTTCACCAGGCTTGTATTGACTTACGATATCACCTGAAGCATTAGTGAGTTGGAGTTGGATATCAGTTTCATATGTATTCCCAAAGTGACAACCTATAGTTCCACAAGTTTGACCTGACTCTCCTGGAGCAGTCGTAGATGGCTGACCGCCTCTTGCTAATCTACCGCCACTGTTAGACATCAAAATAAATACAAGACTTAGTAATGCGATATATGTAATAATTTTTTTCATGACTTTTAATTTGTGTTGTAAATGTAAAGTTTTCTATATAACTATATGAAACTCTATGCCATAACTAAGCGTTTAATAACTCTATGTGACATTATTACAGTTATTATAACTGAAGTAAATTAAAAACGTAGGTTAAAATGATATGTAACTGCTTGGAGTGCAGGTCGATATAAAATTTCATTTTCATAGCCGTAGCTATGGGGATTAAATTTCATGAATAGATGTGCTACAATGAGTTGCATAGGAATTAATATTATGTTTTTAAATTACTTCGCTACATAATCATTGTGGTATCCTTTATTATTACTTGATTTGCATATATATGATGAGACGCCGATCGCAATCTTCTGACGGAGAAGAGAAAAAGAAAGTTACTAAAGAAAGCTTCAAAGAAGCATTAAAGATCTTTTCTTACATAGATCCGTATAAGTGGTACCTCATTACCTCTCTGTTTCTTGTTGTAATATCTACTGTTATTTTCTTTGCTTTATTCAAGTTATTAGGAGTTGTCATAGATGTAGGTCAGGGCCAGTCAGAATATGATATATCTTTACGTGATGTAGGTATTATAATGATAGCGATATTGATTATACAAGGAGCTATCAGTTATTTCAGAGTCATTCTTACAGCCATAGCAAGTGAGAAGGGTATAGCTGATCTCAGAACTGATATCTATCAAAAGTTGATTTCACTACCGATTACATTTTTTGAAGAAAATAGAACAGGTGACCTTATAAGTAGAATTAGTGCTGATGCAAGTAAGCTCTTCAGTATTTTCTCCATAACTCTGATAGAGTTTTTCCGACAGATAATAACATTAGTCGTAGGAATAATTTTCCTATTTATTTCTGCACCGAGGCTATCAGTGATTATGTTAATGACATTCCCTATCGTCATTATATTAGCCATGTTTTTTGGTAAGAAAATTAGAAAGTTATCTAAAGATCGACAGTCAGAACTTGCGGATTCTAATTCCCAACTTGGAGAAACAATTCAGAATATTCAAGTCGTCAAATCATTTGCGAGTGAATCATATGAGAACACAAAGTATCGAACGACTATGGCAGAAGTCGTCCGTATCGCCATTACGTATGCGAAAGCAAGAGCATGGTTTTCATTTTTTATAATGACGATATTCTTTGGTGCCATCTGCTTTATAATATATATGGGAGCTCGGATGCTACAGAGTGGCAATATGACTGCTGGAGAATTATTATCCTTCGTTTCTTACACAGGATTGATAGGAGGATCTATTGCTGGCTTGGGTAATTTTACAACGGAAATCTTTGGAGCAATAGGCGCTACTGAAAGAATCCGTAATATCTTGAGCTTAGATACTGAGCTGGAGCTATCACAGAAAGAAGCACTCTCAGATTTGACATTAGATGGTGCTGTAGATTTCCATAATATCAACTTTACATATCCAGCAAGGCCTGACATTCAGGTACTTAAGGATCTAAGTCTCTCTATAAAAAAAGGTCAGAAAGTAGCATTAGTCGGTCCGAGTGGTGCTGGTAAGTCTACTATATTCCAATTGTTATTAAGATTTTATCCAGTAGGGAATGGAGATATAAAAGTAGACGGAAGACCTATTATGGATAACGATATCAGAGCATATCGTGATGCTATAGCCTTAGTCCCGCAAGAAGTAACATTATTCTCAGGGACCATAAGAGAGAACATAACATATTCTGATCAGAATGCCACCGAGGATCAGATTATAAATGCTGCCAAGCAATCTAACGCATTAGAATTTATAGAAAGTTTTCCAGAGGGTTTCGATACCGTTATAGGAGAACGAGGGGTCAAATTATCAGGAGGACAGCGTCAAAGGATAGCCATAGCACGAGCGATATTAAAAGATCCTGCGATACTTCTTCTTGATGAAGCCACTTCAGCTTTAGATTCAGAATCTGAGAAGGTAGTACAAGAAGCGTTAGATAATCTGATGATAGGAAGGACGTCTATAATCATAGCCCATAGATTAAGTACTATAGTCGATGTAGATAATATATATGTACTTCAGAATGGTGAGATCAAAGAAGAAGGCAGACATTCTGAATTAATGAAAATCGAAAATGGCATCTATTATAAGCAGGCAAGCTTAGGCCGCTTATTTCATGAAAATCAAGATTCTATATAAAATATAAGAAAACATATTTTGATTATTTATAATATGTTTTTATATTTGAGTCTTATTATACCTACCAGAGTTTTTAGAACCTAAAAGAGTTTTTTCAAGACATTGTAAAATGTGTTGCTTAAATGCAAGTTTAAATTACTGATATTCAGTAATTTATAACATAGAAATTTTAGGTTACTAACGAATAACTTACCTCTTATCTCTATCCATTCTACTCTTCTTCTCTGATAACCGCCGTAGTGCCGTGGTCATCTAAGGAAAACTCAGAAATATTTAGAACGAATAATTTTTTTAAAGAATATGCATTTCTGCATACCCTCTTGTGGTATACAGTATGCTTGATTTTAATTGCTAACGAATTAAGTAAACTACAAATGAAGTATTTCATTAATCTCTTCAATGGATTAATCTGTTGTCTGGTATTCTGTAATATACAGACCGCCAGCTCACAATGTATGAGTAATTGTGAGATCCAATGCACAGGTCAAATCAACGTATCCTTAGATCAGAATTGCGAAGCGGAAATAACTCCAGCTATGGGTGGAGTCGGTATTGAGCCTGTCTGCAATTCTTATTACACCGTAGAATTATATGATCAATATGGCAATCTTATGCCTACTGATACTGTCGACTTTTCTCACGTCGGAGAATTGCTTACCTACAAGATTATTGAACCAGAATGTGGTAATGCATGCTGGGGTAACTTACTCGTAGACTACAAGCTTGCTCCGGTAATAGACTGTCCTGCGGATATAACAATACCATGTGCAATGCTTGATTTTTTATGCTTTCCTCCAGCTACAGGTGGATGTGTAGGATTCCAAGTGACACTTGCGAGTGAGACTTCGACGAAGTTGGACTGTGATCCTAATTTTACCAAAATTATAGAGAGAACTTACAAAGCATGTGACGACTTTGGTAATTGCAGTACTTGTACGCAGACAATTTCATTAGAAAGATTAGATTTTGATAATATAAAATTTCCTGAACCATTTACAGTAGGAAACGGTAATGCAATATCTTGCTGTGATTCTACTCTTGTATATGATGATAATGGATTTCCAATACCGTTTTTATTTGATCCATTAACTGGATCAGGTTCTGGAGTTCCAGTTCTATGCTTGCCATTGACAGGTTCAGGTGCAAGTGGTACTGGCGTTACCGGACTTTGTATAGATGGAATGTTCCCTATCACAGGTTCAGGATCTGGATCAGCGATGATACCACTTGTACCAAGAAATATTCCTGGTACTAACTCAGGATCTAATCTTGATGTGTGTAATGCCATTGTAACATATACAGACCTTGAGTTACCATCAACAAATTGTAAGAGAAAAATTGCAAGAACATTTGAGATAAGAGAATGGTGGTGTAGTGATGAGATAATTAGAGGCGATATACAACTTATAGAAATCGTAGACGACATACCTCCTGAGGTCACATGTCCATTAGATTATACAGTTACTACTGATCACAATTGTTCGAGTTCTGTATCATTACCTCCTATTAAAGTATTTGATAAGTGTGGCAGTGAGGTCACTGTTAAGATACAGACACCTAATGGTATAACAGATGGTAACGGGGGTATAGTGGAACTAAATCTTGGTAACAACTTGATAACTTACATAGCAACAGATGCTTGTAAGAATCAAAATAATTGTCAGGTCAATGTTACAGTACAAGATAATACTGGCCCTGTGACTGTTTGTGAGACGACTAAAGTGGTTTCATTAAGTAACAGTACTAATAGTATAGTATACGCAGAACCATTCGATAATGGTAGTTGGGATGAATGTAAGCTGGACAGATTTGAAGTAAGAAGAATGGATTCTACATGTGTAGCGACAGAGATATTATTTGGGGACTATGTAACATTCTGTTGTAGTGATGTAGGTAACCCAGAGGTTATGGTTGTATTCAGAGCTTACGATAAAGCAGGTAATTTTAATGACTGTATGGTTAATGTTGAGGTACAGGATAAGTCGACACCATCATTGACATGCCCTGATGATGTAACAATCAATTGTACCGAGACTTATGACCTTAATAACCTGAGTCTTACTTTCGGTAATCCAGACATAGGCACTAATTGTGCAGGACAGAATATTATTGAGACACCGCTTACAAATGTAGATCAATGTGGATTTGGAACAATTTCAAGAAAATTCCAAATATTAGATAGCCAAGGTAATGCAGTAAGAACATGTACTCAAGATGTTACAATAACTAATAATTCACCATTCTTACCGATAGATATTATATGGCCATTAGATTACGAAGCCATAGGAGAGTGCTCTATTGATAAGCTAAGACCAGAGGACTTAAATTCACCTTATGATTACCCTACGTTTGTAGACGTTAATGTATGTGCTCAACTAGGATATGATTATGATGATCGTGTGTTCCAAGGTAACAACGGATTGGGATCATGTACGACGATAGAGAGAACCTGGACTGTGATTAACTGGTGTGGAGATGCAGATGGAGACGGCAATTTTGATCAATTTGTAATACCGAAGCCGCAGATAATTACTATTATAAATAATACAAATCCTGTAATTATTGAGACAGGGCCACTTACATTTACAAGTCAAAGTATAGATTGTACTTCAGGTCCTATTAGTGTATCACTTACAGCTACGGATGATTGTGATAATTTGAACTATAGATATGAACTTGTAGATGTAGATAATAATATTATTAAGTTCGGCGATACAAATTTTGTAGCAGCGACATTACCAGTGGGTATATATACATTAAAGTGGAATGTGAATGATGGTTGCGGTAATTTTGATATATACAATCAGCCTATAGAAGTAATTAATACTAAGCTACCTACACCAGTATGTATTAATGGACTAAGTGCTAATCTTGTCTTGATGGACTTAGATATGGATGGTGCTTTTGATGCTGAGATGGTAGAGATATGGGCAAGTGATTTTGATGCTGGAAGTTCGCATAGCTGTGGTAATCCAGTTGTTGTTAGTTTCTCTGCTGATACTACTGATAAGGTCAAGTTTTTTGACTGTAATAACATCGGGATTAATCCTGTAAGAATGTATGTCACAGATGTGAATACTGGACTACAAGATTTCTGCTCTACATTTATAGAGATACAAGATAATAATGGAGATAATATCTGCAATTCTAATAACGGAACGAGAGTAGCTGTAACTGGAGATATCTTTACAGAAGATGTACAGCCCGTAGACAATGTAGAATTAAGTCTTATCACTGATGTATTAGTCGATATAACTGACGAGACCGGAACTTATGCATTCTCTGATATGCCGATGGGAGGCAGTTATGTTCTTAATGCGTACAAAGATATTGAATACCTTAACGGAGTAAGTACATTAGATTTAATATTCATACAGAAACATATATTAGGTGAGGAAATGTTAGATTCTCCTTACAAAATTATAGCAGCAGATGCAGATGGTAGTCAAAGCATAACAGCTATAGATCTTATACATCTAAGAAAGTTAATCTTAGGAATCTATGACGAGTTACCTTCTAATGATAGTTGGAGATTTATAGATGCTCAGCAGACTTTTATTGATGAATTGAATCCATGGATTACTGATCTCAAAGAGTCGTATACCATAGATCAATTATCGACAGATATGAAATTAAATTTCATCGGAGTTAAGATAGGAGATGTCAATGGGTCAGTAATAGCTAACGCTAATTCCACAGGTTCAGAAAAAAGATCTAATAGACAATTATCATTCTTTATCAATGATCAGAAATTGAATGCTGGAGAGACTTACAAGTTGAATATACATTCTGATGATTATAACGATATTCTTGGATGGCAGACGACTCTCAGATTTGATAATGCTTCTATCGAGTTGCTAGATATAACTTCTGAAGAATTAGGTATACAGAAAGATAAGAACACTAATTTCTTAAGATCAGAAGAAGGTATGATCGCTATAAGTTATAATGCCGATGATGCATTTTCATTATCAGAAAATGCAACAGTAATGGAAGTAACTGTATTAGTGAAAGAAGATATGAATTCTGCTGACCTATTTGATATAACATCAGATATGACGAGGACAGAAGCATATGGAGATAGCGGCCAGTTACTTGATATGAGATGGGAAACTAAAACGATTACTGCAGCAAGTATCGTTTCTGTATCACCAAATCCTTGGAGTGAAAAGACAAGCATTACGATAGAGGTACCTACTGATGGAGAAGCGCAATGGGAGTTCTACAATGTAGACGGTAAGTTGTTATACTCAAGAAAAGACTATTACATTACTGGTACACATAATGTAGCATTAAGAAGATCAGACATTAACTCATCAGGTATTATTTATGCTAAGCTGATTACAGAATCAGGTATTGCAGAGTATAAGATGATAGTATTATAAGAAAAAGTTTTATTAGCAATTAATACTTTTAAAAGCCTGTTGATATTTTCAGCAGGCTTTTCATTTATACAATATCTTAAATTGCAGAAAATTACATATTTAAATAAATAAATATTTAACATATTACATAATATTATAATATGTTTATATATCTTTATTCCATGTTAGAAATCGTAACTGATGATTGACATAAATATAGAATATTAAGGGTGATTTACCTCGCCTTTAAGTTTTAACCAAAACAGTAAAAGTCATTTCCCGATGACCGATTAGTTGCTCCTTCCAAGGGCAATGCTTCCCGATTTCCGATCGTCACCATAGGTGGCACCAATACCGATTTGTACATACATTTCAAGTATACAGACAACTTATATACATAGGTCCAACCTACCTATGGCCTAATTTAGATTTGATAGAACCTAAAGTTTTTAAGGAGCTCATAGTATTCCTATGTGTTCCTATCGGTATTTAAAACAGATTTTAATTTTTTATCAAAACATCGTGTGCTAACATGAAGAACTTTAGACTAATTTCAGCGCTGCAAACATTTACATTTCTATGTTGCTTGTTTGTATCTCATCAATCATCCGCTCAGTGTCCTACATTATTTGTAGATGACCTATTTGGTACACCAGGGTATCCTACTGTTGACGATTTGAGTGTGTGTGGCAAGCCCGACACTCTAACTCTGTACGTACTGAATACATCTGGACAGACACTACTTAATTCAGAATTGGTATTACACATTCCATCAGGTATGCAGTATGCAGGCTGTGCAGAAGCATATGATCCAGCATATAACATAATGGAGGGTGATGTGTCGGATCCGCAATGTCCTACTTTCATATTTGAAAACATAGGTGCAGATAGCGTACAGATCGTAACGATCTGCGTCATCGCTAATTGTGATATATATGCCAACTCGCCGACTCAGCAATATTTCTTTGATGCGGACTTTAACTTCCTCTTCTTAGAAGATGGGAATACTAAGCCCATACAATGTATGGCCATGATGGATGGTAAGACAGACTATAGTCCTTACATTAAGCGACCTACGATTAATATCATTAATCAATCAGCAGCTAATGTGACCATTACTAATGCTACTCCACGATGTAATAATGTAAGAGTATCTCAGACAGGAATCGATGCAAGCGTTGCGGGATTTAATTTCACAATAGATGCTTTAGATCTATCCAATTTTGGCTTAGCAGAATTTTCGATCGGAGGAGTGAATATACCATATACATATGATGCAGCAACTATGCAGTTAACTTCATTTGTAGATAATACTTTTCTTCCAGGTGGATCACTTGGAGAAGATGAGTTTGTAGATGTCAAGATTTGCTATGATGCACCATTAGTATGTGATACTGATCAGTCACCTCTAAATGTTGTATATGGTGCTTCATTCGGATGTAGTCCTGATGAGCCGCCTTGTGTGGAGCCCTCTACATCTGAAGGATCTATAAAGTATTCCCCTAATTTTGGAGCTAACGCAGTAATAGATATCACTCAAGTAGCTGCACCAGGAATATGTGGGTCTAATGCGATCTTCGATGCAGTCATAACAAGTGCTAACTCAGATCCAGTATTAGGATTATGGGAAGAAGTAAAAATAGGCTTCCAAGTATGTGAAGGCGATGTATTCGCAGCAGAAGATGTGAAAATAAATGGTGTCTCGCTGCCAGCGGGATCGTTCTATTACGAAAATTTTGATTTCGTTGTAGATGCGACCATGTTTACTTCTGATCCAGATGGTCCAGGAGTTGGTTTTGAGGACTTAGATGGCGATGGAATTTTTGACGAAGTACCAGGTGGTAACACATTGACGATGACTATAGAGTTATCAGTTAAGTGTCAGGACCCTGCTGCTATTGCAGGCTGTGCATCTATTGATTGTGAGTTTAGCCAAGCTACAGTATCAGGATTAAGACATTGTGGACAATCATTTCAGTCTACGCCTAAGATTAATCCAGCACCAAGTTTTTCTTACGGATCAGAGTATATAACAATAGATGAAGGAGATATAAGTACAACGCAGAATGGATCATTATTGGGTTATGATTTTATGAATAGCACAGGAAGTAGTGACAGTAATATTAGTACGAATACTGTAGAAATGGAATTCTGCTATAAGTATCTTGCAGAAGGTATTGATGCATGTAGTGCAGCTGGTGATGACCCATATTTTGAGATAGCAGTAGATGGTCCACCGATTGTTATAAAGGATCTGGTCATAAATAATAGTTCTGTAACCTTTAATGGAGCAGGAGTGCCTTCTGGAAATGTGAGCACAGCTTTTAATATGGATAGCTCAGGTGTAGTATTCAAAATATTAGCAGGTAGTAATGATGAGACAATAGATCAGTGTTATAAGTGGACATTAGAATTGGACTCTTGTATATGTTATCCGAAGCAGTTGTTCGCAGCGAGCATGAGAGTGGTAGAGACATGCAGTGATTGTATGGGTCCTGACGGTAATGATTGTACTTTAGTTAGAGCTTGTGAGAGCACTATTTTAGCAGCAAGACGATCTTGTAGGTGTATTTGTCCGATGAGTTCAAAAGTCGTAGAGCAGAGAAGAGTAGAGTTTGGTTATACAGATAAATCATTAGCAACTGCACATGATGAATCAACTGTCAACACAATAGACTGGAATAGATACTTGCCATGTGATAGTG
>Ga0209185_1000206_pt1 | contig 85288 bp, 90 predicted proteins | sample SidtaG_2_FD_187425 | JGI IMG/M metagenome (GOLD analysis project Ga0209185, IMG submission 187425) | Marine algal microbial communities from Sidmouth, United Kingdom - Sidmouth_Asex2 metaG (SPAdes) (version 2) | ecosystem: Host-associated > Algae > Red algae > Unclassified | place: Sidmouth... | reverse complement strand
AACCCTCGCTTGTGCGAGGGTCTTTTTTTGGATTGGTTGCGGGGGTAGGATTTGAACCTACGACCTTCAGGTTATGAGCCTGACGAGCTACCGGGCTGCTCCACCCCGCGCCAAGAAAAGGGCATATATGAAAGCCTGCGCATTTGTGCAAGGGCTTATATGCAATGCAGGCGGATTTCATCAGCGCGAGCGCCCGCATTTGGTCCGGGGGATCAAATGCAGCGAGCGCCGAACAGCAAAGCTGTTCGGATGCCTCAAAGCCAAACGAAATCTCACACAGCGCGCCTTGAAACTGCAGTTTCAACAGGAGGGGCGCCTATAGTTCAATTATCACCTAACCGCATAGCGGTTGGTCTGTGTCGTTTTCGCTGCCGTTTCTCTCTATCTCATCTCATTTATCTCTCAGTCTCGGTATTAAAATGGGATGTTCGCGTGGGTGATCAGGCTCTCGTGGAAACGAGGAATGGTAGCTATAGGTTTTCGAGCCCTCCCAACGCAATTTGTCAGAAAGCCCCACGCGACAACGCCTTTTTCCACTGACGGCCTAGCTGGATAGTCTTGATCCAATAAGCTCGCGTCAGGCCACCCAACTCCGCTGACGTTACCCAGCTTCGTCCAATGACAAGCGCCGCTTTTCACCGATCAGGTCAACGTGCACATGACCGCCCGTTGTGAAAAGACAAGTTTAGTTATTGCACAGTTTCCACAAGGTGCGGATGCATCTTTTTTTTCCGTTGATTTCATTGGGAAAATTGCGGTTTAAAAGTGGGACGCGCAACGTGAAGAAAAGGTCCGGGGGACCTTTTTAGTGCAGCGCCGAACGAAACCTCGGTCGGATGGAGCAGATTTTTCGATTTGAAAGAAATAGGAAGGGAAAAACATTCTTAAAGCGGAAGTTAGCCGCGACCTCCTGAATCCGCACTCAACAACTGCCGCCCGTAATAACTGTCATAAGGTCGCTGATTTATATCTTTAAGGTATCAGAACTTAGCCATTTACGGTGGGACAGGGATGTGTTTGGGTTTAAGAGCTATGAGTAAGTTAAAAATAAAATTTGCAGCCTTTGGTATAACGGTATCTTTGTTGACTGGGCTCGTCATTTGGAAAGCTGTGATCAACCCTAAAAACACACGTCTGGAGCTTTATGAAATTTTGACCGAAACGAAGAATGCTACATATGGAAATTCTGGAAAATCAAAGCTCACATCGTCTTCGTTGGACGATCTAAATCATATGAACCCAAACCATCTACGGCCGTGTGAGAAAATTCAATATCATAACACGAAAGCGAAGTTCGAACGCTTTGTAGAACAGAATGGTATAGCTCAAAACTCTCTGCTAAAGGTTTCAAGGCACTATTCTACTGACCTCATGACATTAGAACAACTGGCGCAAATTGGTGAAGTTGAGTTTAAAAACGTTCTTTCAGAACTGAAATTATTTAAAACTCAATACCATAATGCTGGAGGCATTTATTCATTAGACGAACTCGCCCAACGGCCTGAGAACTTTCGTTCTAATCCAAAGGAAGTAGAGGATATTTATAACGACCAAATTGCAAGAGGGGAGCAAAGTCTTGCATCCAGATTCTACATTTATGATATTCCTAAAGGAACGGCATATGTCGCTAGGAAAGCCCATAAATATTCAGCTCCGGCGTCCTATGATGACCGTAATGACGCACTCACCGCTTACTTTGATGAGGCCTCTTACGATGTGAGTATAGCGGCTTTTATCAGTATACATGAGATATTCCCTGGCCATCATTTAAATTTGAAATCCCGTTCATCGGGCTTCATATGTTCAGGTGCCGGTTCCCGTAAATCCGGTTGGCTTTTAGAAGGTTGGGCGACATATGCAGAATTTATCGCTGATGAAGAAGGATTTTTTAGTGAGCCTGAACAGAGGTTAGCTTGGCTAGATTATAGACTGATACGGGCGATGCGCATCATTTTAGATGTGAAAAGAATGCAGGCTCAGACGACATATGATGATTTAAAGGAAACCTGGGATCAACGCATGCCTGAACGCCTGAGGCATCGCTTTGATCGAGAGTTAAACAGGCTTGTGAAATCAGATCATCAACATGTTAGTTACATTCTTGGACACCAAGCGGTTATGCGGACAAAAACTAAATTGATGGAAGATTTTGGTCATGATTTTGACGAGAAAACCTTTCATGATGCTATGCTGCGCTTAGATCATCGCTACCCAGAAGTTCTGTATGAAACCGTAAAAATTGCAATGGAAGAATCTGATTTACGGATAGACATGGAAAGCGTTTCTTCAAAAAAACAGAATTGAAATATATTCAACTTGGAGAGCAGGGTGCGTTTTAAAATCGCTTTATTAAGAACACTTGCTGAGATCTTCTCTTCCTCCAAAGCCGAAGCGCCTCTCTTTTGAAAGACTTTCCCCATCAACCCTGGTCATCACCGCGGCCTTCTCCGATCAAACATATTCAAACCAATCACCCCGACCTGTTGTTTGCCTTGGCAAACGACTAGAGTCGGGGCCCATCTCCTAAACCTATCTAGCTTGTGCAGAGGCTAAGAGATGGATCCCGTTTTTCAACGGGATGACTGGAAGAGAAGAATGAACGCCTTCGCCTTCAAAGCCAAAGCGCCTCTCCCCGCACAAATAATACTCCCATTTTCGCGATGCCACTGCCGTGGCCTTATTCGACTAAAATCGAATCCCCCTTCGGGTCGAACAACATCGATTTTTGGGTCTTGCCCAACGTCTCCTAAGCCGCCTAAACCCCCGCCATGCCCTCCGCCGCCCCCACACTCACCCGCTCCAAAGTCTTCCACCAATCCTGGCCCATCATGCTGGCCAATGGGGCCGCGCCGATTGTTGGGATTGTGGACACGCTCATGGTGGGGCGGTTTGTTGGGACGGGGGCGCTCGCCGGGATAGGCCTCGGCGCTGTGATTTACGGCATTGCCTATTGGGGGTTTGGTTTCCTTCGCATGTCAACGGCGGGCCTTGCCGCGCAGAGCGACGGCGCGGGGGCGGAGGCCGAAGTCCAAGCCCATATCCTGCGCGCGATCCCGCTGGGCATAATAATTGGTCTTTTCATTTTTGCTTTGCAAATCCCGCTGCTTAATGGGGCCTTTGCGATCTTTACCGCCAGCGCCGAGATCGAAGGCAGCGCGGCGGAATATATTCGCGCGCGCCTCTGGGGATTGCCCGCGACACTGGGGACCATCGCCCTGATGGGGTGGTTTGTCGGGATTAGCCGCGCGGGGCTGGCGCTGGGTTTGCAGATCGTTTTGAACATTGTGAACATCATCCTGTCGCCAATTTTTGTGATTGGTCTGGGCGGTGGATTGATCGGGGTTGGCCTCGCCAGTGCCGCCGCAGAATGGGCCGGATTTGCGGCAGGGTTATTCCTGATGATCCGCGAAGTGAAGCGGCGCGGCGGCTGGCGTCCGGGGGCGTTTACGAAAAAAGTTTTGCTCGCGCGCGACGCTTTGTCAAAATTGGGCGTGGCCAACGGGAATATCTTTATCCGCACCATGGCCCTAACCGTTGGATTTAATTTTTTCGGCAATGCAGCGGCCAGCGAGGGCGAAACTTATCTTGCGGGCTATCATATCCTGATGCAGATGATCACCATGGCGGCGCTCGTGTTGGACGGTTTCGCTCATACGGCAGAAGCCGTCACGGGCGCAGCCTACGGAGCCAAAAACCGAGAGCGCTTTGATCGCGCCGTCCGCTTGACCAGTGAGTTTTCTATCGGCTTTGCGCTGTTGATTGGAGCGGTAATTTTTCTTGCGGGGCCGTTTCTCATTCAATTGCTGACGATTGACCCTGCCGTGCGCGCCAGCGCCATGACCTATCTGCCCTATTGCGCGCTCGCGCCCGTCTTGGGCTTTGCGGCCTATCAAATGGACGGCATATTTATCGGGACAACCCGCACCGCCGCCATGCGCAATGCAGGTATCGCCGCCGTCATTTTATACATTGGCGCGCATTATTTAATGTATCCGATTATGGGCGCCGCAGGAATTTGGGTGGCTTTCCTGTTTTATTACGTCATGCGGGCCATTACATTAGGCGTCGCCTACCCGTCTATTCGGAAGCATATGGAGACAGCTTATGTTAAATAAAGCGCTCATTTTAGGTTTGATTGGACTTGCATGCCTTCCGGGCTGCGCGGAACAGCCTGCCGACACATCGACCGCCGTTAAAGATACCCGATGCGACTATATTTCGGAAACCCGGTTACGGATTGAGGGCTTCATCAACGACGACTTATTAAATTGCGTGAATAATGGTCGCCCAGAGCTTGTGACCACGGTCATTGTCGATACGCCCGGCGGTAATATTAGGGCAGCGCTTGAAATCGCCAGGCAATTTCCAGATGGACTTGAACTAATTATAGACGGAGACTGTCATTCATCTTGCGCAAATTATTATGTGCCCTTGGCAAAGAAACTCACCTTCAGGCCCAATGCCTTGATTATTCTGCATGGATCCAATGATAAAGGTCTCGCAGATGTTATTCGGCCCGAAAAAACGGAGGCGGAAATTGCCGAGATCGAAGAGACCGGGAGGCGACAAGCCGCCTTCGCGCGGGACTATAACATCCACCCCGGCTGGCTATTTATACGAACCAAGGCGGATTACATAAATTCATCTCTGGGACGCCACGTCGCCGGAATAATTGACACTGATATTGCTGAAACACCATCAGAGCCGATAAAAATAAAGTCCGTCGTTGTCTATGAACCGCTCATACGGAGCTGTTTTCCAAATATGGAGATTAATGGTATTTCCGATGCCCGCATTCAGACATTCAAGCTAGATACACCAATGAGGAAATCACTGGTCGCGCAGGGCATTGTCGGGTCGGGAACGTTACGCTGTGTCTAGAGCGGTCCCGACCGCGTCCCCGATATTTTTGAATCCGTCTGCTTTCGCGCGGGCTTCGAGATCGGCGCAGATTTCGGCGACGAGCTGCGGGCCTTTATAGACGAGCGCGGAGTAGAGCTGCACCGCTTTCGCGCCAGCGCGGATTTTCGCATAGGCCTGCGCGCCGCTGCCGATCCCGCCGACGCCGATAAGATCGATCTTGCCGTCTGCGGCATCGAAAAATTCGGCTAGGATTTTGGTCGACTTCTCAAACAAAGGTTGGCCCGATAATCCGCCGCCTTCCCCGCAATGCTCGCCTTGCAAAGTCTCCGGTCGGTCCAGTGTGGTGTTGGAGACGATAATCGCGTTCATGCCGTAAGTGCGCGCCTGTTCAACGATGCGGTCGATTTGCGTGACGTCCACATCCGGGGCGACTTTGAGGAAGATCGGCACACTCGGCTCATCCCCGGTCAGCGCCGCACGGGTTTCCGCGATCCGGCCGAGCAGGTCTTCCATTTCATCCGCGCCTTGGAGCTTACGCAGACCCGGTGTGTTGGGCGAGCTGATATTAATTGTGAAATAATCGGCATGGCCCCAGAGGCGCGTCAGGCCCGTGACATAATCTGCGGCGCGGTCGTCGCTGTCCTTATTCGCGCCGAGGTTTGCGCCCACGATTCCAGGAGAGGCAATACCGCCCTTACCTTTGCGCGCCCGAAGACGCTCAGAGAAATGATCCAGCCCGCGATTATTAAATCCCATGCGGTTGATGACGGCTTCGTCCTCGACAAGGCGAAAGAGACGCGGCTGCGGATTGCCGACTTGCGGGCGGGGCGTGACCGTGCCGCATTCGACAAACCCAAAGCCCGCGCCGAGCATCGCATCCGGCACATCGCAATCCTTATCAAACCCGGCAGCGAGACCGACCGGATTGGGAAGTTCTAAACCGCCGACGCATGTCTTCAGCCTGTCGGAAGTAATGACTCCCCCTTTAGGTCCAAACCCCGCGCGCAAGAGTTTAACCGTTGTCACATGGGCGCGCTCGGCCGGGAGGCGGCGCAGCAGAGCGGTTCCGGTTTTGTAAATCAGGCTCATAATGGGCTTTCTGGCTCAATTCGCTTTCAAGTCGGTCGGCAGCCTATAGCCATCCTCTTCCGGCGAGACCAGCCACACTGTCCCCACCGAAGACATCGGCAAATCTGCATAAAGGTGCGGGAACGCCACACCTCCGCGAGACACTTCATATTTCAGGTCCGGCTCAATGGCTTCCACCTCAATTTGCAGCAAAACGACAATAGGTTGGTCTGCATACCATTTATCCAGCGTTGCCTTTAACTCCGACGCGCAGGAGAGGTGGATATAGCCATCAGCGACATCCACGGGCGAGCCGGAGAAGACGTCCTTCGCCTCAAAATCGGCCCACTGATCCAATGTCAGCACTTTATATATACGGGCGTCGCGTTTCATGTGATTCCTCTTTACCTGCGTTTTCCTCTGCGCACAGCCATAAGGCATAGGGACCGAGAAGGCGCACAGAAAATGCGCGCGGCTACCCCGCCTCTATTGAAGCCGCCGAACCGACTCGCGCCCACCCACTCCTATCCGCATGGCAATCCCATGACACAAGAGTGGAAGGGAACTCCAATGCGTAAATTCGCGAAAATTCTAGGCGGGGCCGCAGCAACTGCTGCGCTTGCCCCCTCAATAGCACTGGCGCAGGACGCGCCGACATTAGAAAGCTTGGCGGCAAATGACGCCTTTGTCTTCAACACGCTGCTCTTCCTTATTGGCGGATTCCTCGTCATGTGGATGGCGGCGGGTTTTGCCATGTTGGAAGCGGGCTTTGTCCGCACGAAAAACGTGTCCATGCAGTGCCTGAAGAACATCACACTTTATTCGGTTGCCGGATTGATGTTCTGGATTATTGGTTACAACCTGATGTATGGCGGTTCGCCAAACTTCTTCGGGGCTTGGGATTTCACAGGTTATACATTTGCCGCAGAAGACGTCGACACAGGCTATTCGTCCTATTCAGATTGGTTCTTCCAAATGGTATTCTGCGCGACAACCGCCTCTATCGTGTCGGGTACGGTGGCAGAACGGATTAAATTCTGGCCCTTCTTTATCTTTGTCGTGCTTCTGACAGGTTTCATCTATCCGATCGTGGGTAGCTGGGAATGGGGCGGCGGCTTCCTCGATGCTAAATTCGCATTCTCCGACTTTGCCGGCTCCACTTTGGTTCACTCAACAGGCGGCTGGGCTGCTCTGATGGGCGCAATCATCTTGGGCGCGCGTAAAGGCAAATATGTCGATGGCAAAGTGATCCCAATTCCGGGGTCCAACATGACATTGGCGACATTGGGTGTGTTCATTCTTTGGCTCGGTTGGTTTGGCTTTAACGGCGCGTCACAACTCGCCATGGGCACAATCACAGATGCAGACGCAATTGCGAGAGTGTTCGTGAACACCAACATGGCGGCCGTCGGCGGTGTGCTTGTTGCAATCATCTACACGCAGCTTCGTTATGGTAAGATTGACCTGACACTCGCACTGAACGGTGCATTGGCCGGCCTCGTCGCCATTACGGCGGAACCCCTCACACCATCCGTGCCTTTGGCTCTGCTCATTGGCGGTATCGGATCACTCCTCGCCTGCCTCGCAGTTCCGCTGCTGGACAAGTTGAAGATTGATGATGTTGTCGGCGCGATCCCGGTGCATTTGGTAGCCGGTATCTTCGGTACGATGATCGTGCCTCTGACGAATGACGGTGCAAGTTATTTTGGGCAGTTCATGGGCGTCCTGGCTGTTGGTGTTTTTGTCTCTCTTATCTCAGCAATCATCTGGTTCGCGATGAAAGCGACAATCGGTATCCGCGTCAGCGAAGAAGACGAATATGTTGGTCTTGACCAATCAGAGCTTGGCGTTCCCGCCTATCCTGAGTTCGTAAACAGCTAATACACATAAGGGCCGGCTCAAACCGGCCCTGCTGATTTTAACAGGTACTTCCGTTGAAACGGGGCGTCCGTACCGAGCCTGCCTTAGCGCACTCATTTTGTGCAAAGGCGGGCTTTTTTCGTCCTAACTCTGTGCGAGGCCTGACGCCGCACAATATATCCCCGCCCATGCACAGCGACGGGGCTCTTCCTGCTCTACCCGTCGCACAAATTTAAAATGTGCAGGGGAAAGCATATGTCACGACATTTTATAACCGCAGGATTGGCGCTCGCTGCGACAGCTCTGCCTTCAGTCGCAATGGCGCAGGACGCTGCGATAAACTCCGGCGACACAGCTTGGATTTTGACGGCCACCGCGCTCGTTCTTTTCATGAGCCTGCCGGGTCTAGCGCTGTTTTACGGCGGTTTGGTCCGTTCGAAAAACTATCTCTCTGTTCTTATGAAGGTCTACGCCATTGCGGCGCTGGCCTCTATCGTTTGGGTTATTGCAGGATATTCCATTGCTTTCGGCGGGGCGAATGGCTGGTGGGGGGGATTGGATAATCTATTCCTCAAAAACTTAGGCCGCGACGCGGTATCCGGCACCATTCCGGAAAGCGTTTTCCTCGCCTTCCAGATGACATTTGCTGTCATCACTCCAGCCCTAATTGTGGGCGCATTTGTCGAACGGGTGAAATTTCTACCTGTCATGATTTTCACGGCGCTTTGGCTGTTAGTCGTTTATGCGCCTGTCACCCATTGGATCTGGGGTGATGGTTGGCTCGCCAATTATCGTGGCGGCGTTGTTGATTTTGCGGGCGGTCTCGTCGTCCATGCGACAGCCGGGATTTCAGCGCTTGTCTATGTCTTCATGCTGGGCAAACGCAAAGGTTTCCCGCACGATTTGGCTGTGCCGCATCGTCCGGCGATTGTCATGATCGGCGCGTCCATGCTCTGGGTCGGGTGGTTCGGCTTTAACGGCGGCTCACAGCTTGCGGCCGATGGCGGCGCGGGCATGGCCCTGCTCGTCACCCACATCTCGGCCTCTGTCGCCACATTAGTCTGGGTCGCGATTGAAGCGCTCATCAATAAGAAGCCAACTTTGGTCGGCGCGGCAACGGGCACGATTGCGGGTCTCGCAACTGTCACTCCGGCAGCCGGCGTTATAGGGCCGGGAGGCGCATTGCTTATCGGTCTGGCTGGCGGATTGATTTGCTATTTCGCCGTCAATCTCATCCGCGTGAAACTCAAAGTCGACGATAGCCTCGATGTTTTCGCGGTTCATGGTGTGGGCGGCATACTCGGTATTTTGATCCTGCCGTTCCTCTCTGCAGAGTTTCTCGGTGGCACAGGCGACGGCGTGTTCATGACCCAGCTCGTCGGCACAGCCGCAGTTGTTGCGTGGTCGGCCATCGCCAGTTTTGTTATCCTCTTGCTTCTGAAAATCACGATCGGATTGCGCGTCACTGAAGAACAGGAATTTGAAGGACTGGATGTCAGTCTCCACGGTGAAAGTGCTTATAACTAGTTTTAAGCCCACCCTGAATTTTGAAAATCCCGCCCTTGCGTATGGCTTGGGCGGGCTTTTTATTTGACCCGATAGGCATATAGTCCTATCTCTTTTTCATGCTATCTCACAATGAAATTTGGGGCGCGATTGACCGCCTCGCCTTGAAACTCTCTATCTCTCCGTCCCGCCTCGCGCGCGATGCCGGGTTGGACGCGACCAGCTTTAATAAGTCCAAACGCGTGACTAACGCCGGAAAGCCGCGCTGGCCCTCCACCGAATCTATTTCCAAAGTCCTGCGCACAGTCAATATGGATTTCGAAGACTTTGCCTGTATGGCGAAAAATAAAGGTGCCTCCGGTCCGGCGGTTCCCGTTATCGGCCTCGCCCAAGCCGGAGATGAAGGGTTCTTTGATGATGCAGGTTTTCCGTGCGGCGGATCTTGGGAAGATGTCCGCATTCCCGGCGAGTTAGATGATAATGTCTATGCCCTGGAAATTGCGGGCGACAGCATGGACCCCGTTTTACGCGCTGGCGATAAAGTCCTCGTCGCGCCCAATGCCAACGTGCGGCGCGGAGATCGCGTCGTCGTCAAAACACTGGACGGGGAAGTCATGGCCAAAGAGCTGCGTAAACTGACAGAGTCCGTTGTCGAGCTCACCTCGCTTAATCCAGACTATGAGGACCGCAGCCTACCCCGCAAACACATCCAATGGATCGGGCGAATAATCTGGGTCAGCCAATAGTTTTTACTATTTGCAAATCGCCGCAGTTCAGTCGCGCGGTCAGTCAATAATTTCAAAGTCTTGACAAACCGCCGCAGCGTAGTCGCGCGATCTCACGTTATATCGACACCGAGCGGCATCAGTGGTTCGGCTAATCCTCCTCTGTGATAGACGGAACTTCGCCGTCCAAGAACATTCCGACATAATCGCTGACGGTGTCGCGGTCATCAATATGGGTGAGGGCTTCGCCCGCATAGATTTTTAGCACGCCGCTCAAAAAATTGGACGGCTGGGTTTCCATGACTTTTGTTAAAATTACGCGGGCTTCTTCCGTATCGCTAAAATCATCGTCATCCAGCGCCAAAAGAGAAAAGGCATAATTTACACTGATTATGATATCATCAGGTTCAGTTACCCGAGCTTGTTGAAACAGTTCTCGCCCTTGCAGAATGCTCGCGTCAAACCATTTCTGTGCATTTTTATTTCCGGCTTTGCGTGCAATCGCCAAATGCCAAGCCCCCAGCAACGCATCCCCGCGTGGGTCACCCGGAAAATCCGTCCGATACGCTTCTACAATCTCATGAGTTTTCTGCGGCAGTTTTTTCATCCACGCCGACACGTCGCCCGTTTCGCGCGTAATGAACCCATCCGCGATGGCATATTGCAGCCGCGCATTTTGGTGGGTGGGGTCGAGTTCCAAACCTTCTTCCGCTAATTTGCGGGCGCGTTTGGCTTGCTTCTTATTTTTCTCTACCGCACCGATCATAATCTCGGATAGCAATATTTCCGCCGCGAGAGCGTAGCCATCTGCGGTTTCCAAATTTTTCGCCTGCACATAAGCGGTCTCAAAAGACCCGAGGTCCATAGCCGCACGAACCTCCATTGGCCCAACCGCGAAAGCAGAGCCGCTCAATAGGAGCGAGGCCAAAATAGCCAAAGTTGTGTTTACGCGTTTCATCACTGTCAGTCTGTCATAAATTTACGTAAAACGTAAAGAGCCGAACTGATGATACCGCGTTACAGTTTATGAGCTTAAATTGCCCTTGAGCGCGTTCTCAATTAGATCAGCCGTCTCTGTAGGACCATATATCGCCACGAAAGACCCAAATCGCGGCCCTTGGCTTTGACCGAGACAGACTTCGTAAATTGCTTTGAACCAGTCGCGCAAATTTTCAAATTCATGGTCTTTGCCGACCGAAAAAATCAGGGTTTGCAGCGCCTCGCCGTCATTGGACTCTTCCGCCGATACGTTGCGAAACCGGTTTACCAAATCTGTCAAGGCCGCGCGTTCCTGATCCGTTGGGTCGCGATACGCCTTATTCGGCTTCACGAAATCTTCGTAATAGTGAACTGCATAATGGGTCAGGCGGTCGAGACCGGGACTGTTTTTCGGCGTCGCCTCGGGGGCGTATTTCTTGATGAAACCCCAGAGAGTTTCTTTATCCGACGCATTGGCCGCGCTCACCAAATTCAGCAAAAGCGCAAAGGTCAGCGGCGGGTTTTCATCCGGCGGCGTGCCGTTATGGATATGCCAAATCGGATTATTCGCGCGCTGCTTTTCATCTTGCTTCGACCACCCCGAAAGATGCTGATAATATTCATCCACCGTCTTTGGGATGACATCGAAATAAAGCTTCTTCGCCGCACGCGGCTTGGCGTAATTAAATAGCGAGAGACTTTCGGGCGGCGCATATTTCAGCCAATCCTCTACCGAGATTCCGTTCCCTTTGGTCTTGGAAATTTTCTCGCCTTTTTCGTCGAGGAATAACTCATAGACATATTGCACGGGCGGATTGCCGCCGAGGATTTTACAAATCTTGGAATAGAGCGGCGCATTGTCCTGATGGTCTTTTCCGAACATTTCAAAATCCACGCCCAGCGCAGCCCAGCGCATCCCGAAGTCCGGCTTCCACTGGAGTTTCACATTCCCGCCCGTCACAGGCAGGGTGACTTCGGTCCCGTCTTCATCGTCAAATGTAATCGTTCCGGCTTTCGCGTCCGTCGACTTCATCGGAACGTAGAGCACGCGGCCCGAGCTGGGCGAGATTGGCAGAAACGGGGAATAAGTCGCGCGGCGCTCTTCGCCGAGTGTCGGCAGCATCACCTTCATAATGTCATCGAATTTTTCGAGCGCTTTGAGGAGATAAGCATCATATGCGCCGGAGCGGTAAAGTTCCGTTGCGGATTTGAACTCATACTCAAATCCGAAGCCGTCCAAGAACGCCCGCAAACGGTCATTCATATGCGCGCCAAAACTTTCATGCGTGCCAAACGGGTCAGGCACATCCGTCAGCGGCTTTTGCATATAGGCTTCGAGAGCATCAGGATTAGGCACGGTCCCCGGCACTTTGCGCATCCCGTCCATATCATCTGAGACACAGATCAGCCGCGTCTCAATCTTGCCTTCGGTCAGCGCAATGAACGCATTTCGGACCATGGTCGTGCGCACGACTTCGCCAAAGGTGCCGATATGCGGCAGGCCGGACGGGCCATAACCGGTTTCAAAAACCACCGGCTTATCGCCGCGCTCAATGCCGCGTTTCTTTTCAATATCAAGACGGCGTAAAATGGCGCGGGCCTGATCGAACGGCCAGGCTTTGGATGTCATGTAGATTTCGGTGGTCATGCGCTGGCGATTAAGCGCGCGGACCCGAGTGGTCAAGCCGTCAAAAGAAAGACGAGGCTAGCGTTTCCAGGTGAAAGACAGCGCAGCAGCGTCTTCGACGAACTTATATTCTTCACCGGAGGCCTCGCGGCGCATGTAAGATAGCGAAACATCCGCATCGCCGATCCGGTAGCCAACACCCGCTTGGGCATCGCCGACAATAATCCGGTCCTGCAAATGGAACTGTCCGGCTGTAATCCGGCTAATCGAGTTGGGTGAATAGGTTAGAGCTTCTGCATCCGCGCCTGCGAAGAAATACCACGTATTGCTCTCAAATTCGGATCCCTCTCTCAGGTCTTCACCAATTTCGATCACAGCCCCGACCGCCGTTGAGCTAATCTCGTCGTTAAAGCGCACGGATGCGCGCGGCGTCAGCGACATGTCGAGACCCTTTTCAGAGTGACGCCGGAATGTATCCGTCAGACCCAGGTTCAGACTACCATCGCGGCGCGTGCAGTTTTCGCTGCCGGTTGCGCATTCGGGAGATGTCAAATCGAGCTTATAAACCGTTGAACCAACCGCTTCCAAAGGCAAATCTAGCTGTGGACCCGATTGTGCAGAGAAATCGGGGTTACCGGGCAGGTTGAAACTCAAACCCTCGCTCGGGAGCGCCGTATCTGTCGTTTTTAAGGACTCGACATTGGGATCGGATTTATCCTGAGCAGAAACAGAGCTGGCAAAGCCGAGACACAAGCAGGCGCTTAACACGGCAGCGAAGCGCCGTGGCATCGTGGATAGTGATGTTTGCCCCTTATGCGGCATAGATTGCGCCAATCCTTTTGTCTCACATCCCCCGAAGGTGAATGTATGGTTTAGCATTATTTCGCTTTTATGGCCACAAAATTGTGACGCATATCTGGGCGAATTCTCAAAATACACGTTTAGCATGTATCCTTCATGTGAAATTTATATTAACAAAGACCTGAACAAACCATGAAAAAAGGCTGTAATGGTTAATTACAGCCTCAAATTCATCGTGTTTTGGGAGCAAAAAGCTAATAGTTCAGGCAACTTAGCCCGATGTCGTTAACCCTTATTGGCAGGCGAGGCATTCATCGTAATCGGTTGGAGCTGCGGCCAACATGGACTTTTCAATATCCGTTTTAGCCTCAGAGCCCGCGAATCCTGCGCGTTGCAGAGATTTAGAGCGGCAGTAATAGAGCGATTTCACACCTTTTTCCCACGCTGTCCAATGCAGCATATGCAAATCCCACTTATCAATATCGCCCGGGAGGAAGATATTGAGAGACTGCGCTTGGCAGATCATGGGCGCGCGGTCAGCCGCATGCTCGATCACCCAACGTTGGTCAATTTCAAACGCCGTCCGGAATGTCGCTTTTTCGTGCTCATCAAGGCAAGACAGGTGCTGAACGGAGCCTTCATTCTCGAGAATTGTTGCCCAAACGCCGTCAGTGTTCTTGCCTTTGGATTCCAGCAAGGCTTCTAAAATGGCGTTTCTGACCGTGAAGGATCCTGACAACGTCTTGTGGGTGTAGATGTTCGCCGGGACAGGCTCAATACCCGCAGACGTCCCGCCGCAAATGATGGAAATCGACGCCGTCGGCGCAACGGCCATCTTATGAGAGAACCGCTCCATCACGCCCATATCGGCCGCGTCAGGGCAAGCTCCGCGCTCTTCGGCGAGAACAACGGAGGCCTTGTCCGCGTCACCGCGAATTTTGCTGAATAGGCGCATGTTCCAGCTTTTGGCCATGGCGCTCTCAAACGGAATGCCTTTGGCTTGCAACATGGAATGGAAACCCATCAGGCCCAAACCGACAGAGCGCTCGCGCATGGCGGAATATTTGGCGTCGTCCATGGCTTCCGGCGCGCCTTGGATAAAGCTCTCCAAAACATTGTCGAGGAAGCGCATGATGTCTTCAATAAAGCCGGGAACGTCTTTCCACTGATCATAGGTTTGCGCATTGACGGAGGACAGGCAGCAGACGGCAGTGCGTTGACGGTCATATTTATCGCGGCCCGTGGCGAGCATGATCTCAGCACAAAGATTAGATTGCTGCACTTTGAGACCCGCATCGCGCTGATGTTTCGCCAGCGCTTTGTTCACAGTGTCGGAAAACACCATGTAAGGCTCGCCGGTGGCGAGGCGCATTTCCAAGATTTTCTGCCAGACTTTGCGTGCATCAATATATTTGATAATTTCGCCGGTATGCGGGCTTCTGGTTGGATATTCTGTGCCGGCGGCGACAGCTTCCATAAAATCATCCGTGATGTTCAACCCATGATGCAGGTTCAAAGACTTGCGGTTGAAATCACCGGAGGGTTTACGGATTTCAAGGAACTCCTCGATTTCCGGATGGTGGATATCGAGGTAAACCGCCGCAGAACCGCGGCGTAAGCTGCCTTGCGAAATTGCGAGGGTCAGGCTGTCCATAACGCGAATAAACGGGATAATGCCGGAGGTCTTACCCGCACGGCCAATTTTCTCGCCGATAGAGCGCACATTACCCCAATAGGTTCCGATACCACCGCCATTAGAGGCGAGCCAGACATTTTCATTCCAAACATCAACGATGGAATCGAGGCTGTCGTCTACAGCGTTTAGGAAACAAGAGATTGGCAGGCCGCGATCCGCGCCGCCATTGGAGAGGACAGGCGTCGCCGGCATAAACCAAAGCTGACTCATATAGTCATAAAGACGCTGGGCATGGGCTGTATCATCCGCATAGGCTTGGGCCACACGGCCAAACATGTCCTGAAAGCTCTCATCCGGCAGCAAATACCGGTCCAGCAAGGTCCGCTTTCCGAAGTCTGTCAGAAGCGCATTGCGGGCTTTGACCTGTTTCGGACGTTCCGGCTTGGGCGTAAACTCAAGCTCAGGCTCGCGCGCGACAACAATGTCGCTCATCGGAATACCCGATGGTGCATTCAAATCGTCGAGATCTGCTGAGAGTACGTCCATAACCTGCGTGTCCAGTTGATTTAGCTCCGCCAAGGCGTCAGCCGAGCGGAAGTCTTCATTTGTATCATTCATTTTCTTTTCCCCGTTGCGCCCAAACAAATCTATCCCCCACACGCAGTTTTACGTGAATTCCCTCAGAGAAGATATGTAAGGTGAACCGATAAGTTCCACTACATATAGTGTTGATTTGCCCTAGAGCGTCAACACCTAGTGTCTTTCTTTAACACGAAAAACAGTAAACAGAGTCTTAAGCCCTTGGATTTTCGGTGAATTTTTTTACTGGCGTCAAGCTATACACATGATGTGCACAGGCACTGCGAAAATTGCCAGATCCTTGAAAAACAAAGACTTGTCTGACTTTCATGTGGTCAGTTCGGAGCCGTATTGAAAAGGCCGAGTTGGCTATTCCTTTATTGATTCGTTTGAAATACCGACCTTAGCCGATACAAGTCTTTGGGCATGCGACCCCTCTGAGGTGCAGGACTATTGGCGAAAAAATGAAAATCTTACTCGTTACAGATGCGTGGCACCCGCAAATCAATGGTGTGGTTCGGACATTGGATCAAACCGTTGGCAATCTCCGGGCGCGCGGTCATCAGGTGGAGGTCATCGCGCCTTCGGACGGATATTTTACCCTGCCCTTGCCGACCTATCCCGATATTCGCCTCGCGCCTTTTGCTTATAATGATGTGAAACGCCGCATGATCGCCTTTGGCCCGGAAGCGATTCACATCGCGACAGAAGGGCCGCTGGGCCAGATGGCGAAAATGCTTTGCCACAAATGGGCTATGCCCTTCACGACGAGCTATCACACGAAATTCCCTGAATATATCAAGGCGCGAATGCCTTGGGTGCCGCTCTCTTGGTCTTACCGATACGTGCGCGGTTTCCACAATGCGGGCGGGCGAACCATGGTTACAACGCCCAGCATGGTTGAATTCCTCAAGGTCCGAGGCTTCACGCGTCTGGCGCCTTGGGCGCGCGGCGTGGATACAGCCTTGTTCAACCCGGATAAGAAAAACGCACCCGAGGACATTTATGCGGGATTGGCACGTCCGATCTGGGTCAATGTCGGGCGCGTCGCTGTGGAGAAGAACCTCAAGGCCTTTCTGGAGCTGGACCTGCCCGGCACGAAAGTCATTGTCGGCGACGGCCCTCAGCTGGCAGAGTTAAAGCGCAACTATTCCGACGCCGTCTTCACGGGCGCAAAATTTGACACAGAGCTCGCCCGCCACTTCGCGGATGCCGATGTTTTCGTCTTCCCGTCCAAAACTGACACATTCGGCCTCGTCATTATTGAGGCTATGGCCTCCGGCTTGCCTGTTGCAGCCTATCCAGTGTCCGGCCCTGTCGACATTATCCCCGGGTCTAAAGGCGGCATTGTTGATGAGGATTTACGCGCCGCCTGCCTGAGAGCCGCTAAACTCAAACCCGCTGATGCCATTGCCCATGCGAAGACTTATAGCTGGGAGGCTGTTACGGATGTATTCTTTGACCTTCTGACACCGCAATATAGGCCACGAAAACGGTGGCGGCGGGTGCGGCGCACCGCGAAACTGGCCGCTAGTCCATATCATATTGCAAAAAAGGGAGTGCGGCGCGGCCTGCAAAAATTGCGGGGATTACGATAAGCCAGCCTCACAAGACGCGTGTCTTGCGACGTTAGATTTTCTCGGCATTCAAAAAATCGTCTATTTTGGACAGAGCATCATCCCGGTAAACATCTCGTTCCAAAAACAGCTCATGCAAAGCGCCGGGGATCACAACATATTCGCAACCTGCGTTTTTGGCGAAACGTTCGATACTGGCCGGATCGACTATCGGGTCTGCCCCTGCCCCCAGCATCAGACCCGGAATTTTGAGGTTGGAGGCGTTGCGATTGACATAGGCCATGGACGCCAAGGATGCCCTGATCCACCCATAAGTAGGTTGTCCGACACGCAGCCTCGGTGTGGATTGAAAAAACGATGCCCAAATCCGATAGCGGTTTTTATCCGAGGTCAGCTTATTTCCCAAAAAGGGAATCGGAAGACCGGAGCGTTGACGCTGGAAAGGCAAATTGCGCTTATCCAGCCCCAAGCGCGCCAGTGTCACGATGACAGCGCGCAAGACCGGCGTTTCCAAATCAAACAAGCCCAACATTGGCGCACTGCAAATCACCGCATCCGGGTTAAGCGCGCCGGACAAGATAGCCTGCAAGACAATCGTCCCGCCCATGGAATGTCCCATGGCGATATGCGGACGCGGGAGCAGCGGGGCAAATTCTTCCACCGCAAAGGCGAGGTCATCGGCGTAGACTTGAAAATTGTCGATATAGGATTTCAACCGGTCCTCGAGCACCCGGTCAGACAAGCCCTGCCCGCGCGGGTCCACCATCAAGACGTTAAAGCCCTTCTGAATGAGGTCCGCCGTGGTCTCGAAATATTTTTCAATAAATTCGGTTCGGCCCGGTGAGAATATAATAGACCCGCGCGGGTTATCCGTCACAGCCGTGGCCAGCATCACGCGCAAGCGAACGCCGTCTTTTTCAATAAAATAGGTTTTGAGCCGCGGTTCTAAAGCCGCAGGTAGAGGCCGACCGCCCGGTTGGACAATCTCAGCTTCTTCAAAATTAGGGAGGGGGGCTGACATGAAAAAGGCGCGGCCGCCCCAAACGGGCCGCCGCGCCGCAATTCAATTTACATATTCGCAAAGATGCTTTGCAGACCCATGGCAACAGACATGTCACCGGCGACTTTGAGTTTGCCGGACATGAACGCCATCATGGGGTCCATCTCTCCGGAGGCGAGCGCGATGAAGTCAGCCTTGTCGACGCTGATTGTGCAATCGGCTTCATTGTCAGCGACTTCTGCCGTTGTGCCGGAGGCGAAAACTTGGCCGTCGTCACCGAAGTCAAATTTTACAGATTTGTCCAAACCGCCGGCTTTGCCGAGCGCTTCAGTCATCTTTTCTGCGATTTCTGCATTTTCCATTGGGGTCTCCATTCTTTAAAACTGGTGTCAGCGGAATATGGGGCCGGAAAGGCCCCGTGACTAGTGCTATTTTGGTTTCCGGAACTTCAAAGTTGCACGATCTGACTCGCCGATATTCTTATAAGCTTCCGCATTAAAGTCAGCCGCCTCAACAGTGCCTGCATCCGGCGTCCGGGAGCGCGGCGGCAATGTCCAGACCCCAAAAGGATGGTCCGCTGTGTCTTTTGGATTCGCGTTGATTTCGCTGGCTTCAACAAATTCAAATCCTGCGCGTTTGGCCATATCCTTCATATAGCTTTCCTGCACATATCCGGTTGTGCCTTTTGGGTTTTGCACGGCGGTTTCAGGTAAGCGATGCTCAACCACGCCCAAAATTCCGCCCGGCTTCAGCGCATCATAAAAGCGGTTAAACGCGTCCTGCGCATAATCGCCGCCCATCCAGTTATGGACATTGCGGTAGGTCACAAGCACGTCCAGCGGCTCTTGGCCTTCCGCGAGGATAGGCCCGGAGTCTTTCAAGAATCCGGCATATTCAATCTCGCCGTAAACTGACGTATCAGAATAGGCGTCTTTGTATTTCGCGATACGATCGTCCAGACGTTCACTTTGACCTTCCGGATAGAGAATGGCCACATATTCTCCGCCATTGGCTGCGAGATATGGCGCCGTGACTTTCGTGTACCAACCCGGCCAGATTTCACCGACACGCTTACCGGGACCAACCTCGAAAAACTCCAGCGTTTCTTTTGGATTGCGGAATTGATCGCGAGCGGCATCAGCAGCGCGGCGCGGGTTGGCCAGCACATCATCCAGAGTGACGGTCTTAACAGCCGTTTCAGTCTTTGCCTCGGGGGCGGATGTTGTCTCCCCGCCTCCGCAAGCGGTCAGAGCGGCGGCGGCCAATAGGGCAATAAGTGAGGTCTGTAAGCGCATGAAAGTCTCCTATTACAGTGCGTCAGTTTTCATTGCCGCAGGGATAAGGACGACAGCGCAAAAGTCGAGTAAATTTCCTGTGCGCATAAACGGACAAGACCCTGCAAAATGTGTGACCTGATATACCGTGACATTCCCGGTCGCCGCATCTAACGAAATCATATGCGTGAATTGACTCCGGTCCAAATTGTTTATGATGGTGATTGCCCCTTTTGCCGGGCTTATGCTGGCATGGTGAGGTTGCAGGAAAATTACAGCGTCGAGCTCATCAACGCCCGAGAGCCACACCCGCTTGTAGATGAGGCGACTGAGAAGGGTCTGGATTTAGATGAAGGCATGATCGTTGTGCTGGAAGATCAGTTTTATCACGGTGATGATGCAATGACCCGCATGGCGCTGATGACGGCTAAAAGCGGCCTGCTAAGGCGTCTCACAAAATGGACGTTTTCAAGCCCCGGACGCAGCCGCATTCTTTATCCCATTTTGCGCGGCGGCCGGAATATGAGCCTGAAAGTCTTAGGCCATAAGAAGATTGATAATTTGCCGGGCACATAACCCTAAGCGATTGAAAAAATGTAGGAATATCTGCCGCATCATCACGCCCTTAATCCTATTTTCCCAAAAAATACACATTCACCCCTTGAAGGTCGGGACCCATTTCCCATTTCGATGACGCAGACGCCGATGATCGGGTTTGCGTGAGAGCGGGCTGCCCATTTGGGAGCCCTAAACATACATTGCTTTAACGAGGATGAGACTATGAGAGCTTATGATTTTTCCCCCCTTTACCGTAACTTTGTCGGCTTTGACCGTATGGCCAGCATGATCGACAATGCCGCCACCCAAGCCGCCAAATCCGGCACGGCCTATCCCCCCTATAATGTCGCGCGGCTTTCTGAGGACAGCTACCGCATTGAGCTGGCCGTCGCAGGATTTACGGCTGACGACATCGAGATTGAAACCCATGAAGGTGTTTTGACCGTCTCCGGCGGGCAAGAGCCAAAGGCCGAAAATGACGCGGTTGAATATCTCCATCGCGGCATCGCGGAACGCGGTTTTGAGCGCCGTTTTCAACTCGCCGATCATGTCCGCGTCAACGGCGCTGACCTGACAAACGGCCTGTTGATTATCGATCTTGTGCGCGAAGTCCCGGAAGCTTTGCGTCCGCAAAAGATTGCGATCAACGGTGGCGAGCTGCAATCTGACGGAAAGTTTATCACGGCTAAATCTGGTAAATCCAAAAAAGCTGCCTAAATTAGATATATGTTGTTTGGTTGCAGTGTGATGCTCTCCCCTTGTATCCCCGCTGCTCAGCGCTGAACACCATAGCTTGGCGTCGTCCGGTCAATCCCTCCCTAGGACCGGGCGGCGCCTCATTTTTTCAAAAGATTTAAGATATCCGCCCCTGACAAGTTCGGGCTCTTCCCCGCGTCAAACGCTTGCTCCACGGCGGCCAAGATGGCCGCATTTTTCGGCGCAGCCACCCCCGCGCGCAACGCCTGTTTCACGATCTCGCCTTGTAGATAATCCACCTCCGACACACGCCCGGCTTCCAAATCATCCAGCATGGAGGAGCGAGCCTTGGCGTCGATTTTCACGACCGTCTGCATAATGATGCGGTAGGCCACATCCGGCAGGCGTAAGGTCTTCACCAGCGCCGTAGGCGAGCGCCCGTTGAAATTCCCGACCTTGACACCATTGGCTTTGGCGACGCCCATAGCCTCCTCCACACACCCTGCCAGCGCGCGGCGATAATCCCGCTGCAACAGGCCTTCGCGCAACGTCCCACCCGTGAGCGTATTCAACCCATTATTCAGATTGACGATCATCTTGGCCCATTGATCGCCGATGATCTGATCCGACCGCCTGACGCCCTGCCCGGCGGCCTCTAAGCCCGTCACCAAAGGCGCAATGCCCGCATGATCATCAACGACCAAATCCCCCGCCGTGCCGCAATGAAAGGCTCCGGGCTGGGTCGGCGTCACGTTAAACGGCACAATGGCGGGGACAATATTCTCCGGCGGCAAGACCGCGCGCAAAGTTTCAGGATTGCGAATACCGTTTTGAAAACTGACCACAATCGCATCTGGCGCATGGGTCAGAATCTGCTGCGCCGCGCTTTCCGTGTCTTGGCTTTTCACGCAGAGCCCGATGATATCCGCGCCCTTCAAACCCTGCGCCTCGTTCCGGAAATCCACCTCCGCGCAGTGAATGGGCTCGCGCTCGAAATGCGTCAGGCGCAGGCCGTGTTCCGCAATTTGCGCCGCATATCGCGCGCGCCCAATCAACGTCACTTGCGCGCCGCCGTGAATAAGATGCCCGCCCAGCCAGCATCCGATAGAGCCCGCGCCTAAAATTGCGATTTTTGTCATAGGCGCACAGTCATGCCCACGCGCCGGATGTCAATATCTGCATATGCCGCCATCAAAGCTAAGCCTTGTCCGCGCGCGCCCTCATCGCCAAATACGGAGCTATGACGGACACAAAGACAGATGATACATCCATAGGCTGGGCGGAAATTCGCGGCTCGATGCGCGCGGAAAATGAAGGCTATCGCGTCGATATTCCCGCCAATTGGCGGCAAGGCCGCACGGCCTATGGCGGGCTGACCTCGGCGCTGATGTTGGCGGGTGCGGCGGCGCGATTTGACGATCTGCCGCCCCTGCGCTCGGCGCTGATCAATTTCGTCGGCCCCGTGACGGACAGTCCTTTGCTGACGGCCAATCTGGAGCGAAAAGGCCGCAATGTCACCAGCGTCAGCGCGGGCGCGCATATTGGCGACCAAGCCGTCGGGCGCGCCGAGTTCCTATTCGGCGCAGGCCGCGAGTCGCAAATCAATGTCGATTTCCCCGCTCCCGCAGCCATGCCGCCTGATGAGGCGGACCCCTTCACCCCGGAAGCCGCGCACGGCATGGTCCCGCAGTTTTTTCATAATTTCGACACGCGCCTGATCGCGGGCGCGCGTCCCATGATGGGGGATGAAGGCTATATCCGCACATGGTCGCGCCACGCAGATCCCGCGTCGCGCGGCGGCGTAGAGTCCCTGCTCTGCATAGGCGACGTCTTGCCGCCCGCCGCCATGCCATTAATGCGCGCCTTCGCCCCCGTAAGCTCCATGAGCTGGATCTTCAACCTCCTAACCGACGACCCGCAAACGGATGACGGTTGGTGGCACATAGAATCCCGCCTCACCGCAGCCAGAGGCGGCTATAGCAGTCAAGTCATGCGGATTTGGAATACGGATGGGGAGTTGGTGGTGGAAGGGATGCAGTCGATTGCGATTTTTGATGGCTAAGTGCGGTGGTGAATTGGAGACACCTGGTGTTGATATTGTGTGGCGTACAAATCTTCAAAGCAGACATTAGCTTGGTGGCTTAAGTTGTCCAAGTAAGAACGCTCGCCGAGGCCTGCTTCCATCGAATGGTAAGTGCCGTTTGACATTCCCTCATATCTTAAAATTTGGAATTTGATGAGTAAAGCATCTGCGGAGATGTTTAGATAATTGGAGTCGTTTCCAGTTTTGGGGACGTGATGACGTGCAGCGGTGTTTGGCAGTTTTTATTGAATGGGCGAAACGTTTTATGCTTGGAGAGCGCAGATTTATTTGAAAAATGGAGAATGAGAGACTGATTTTTTTAATCCGTGGAGTTTACTATTTTAAGATTTTATTCCCGTTCGCTTTATGTCAGGTTGTGTTCTAACTTCCCGGAGATTTTGGACATGTCACTAGCTAGAGACCTTAAGTTATCCGATAGCCCCTTTGAACATTACGCCGCTGAGACAGAACCAAAAATATCTTTATATGCCATTCGCCCACCGTATTTAGAGACGATATCTACAAGAGCTTTGAAACTTAATTCCTTCATCTTGTTTGGTGATAGAGGAGCCGGCAAAAGTGCTACTAGGATTACGATCTACAATGATATGTGGTCTGCGGATAAATTTGCGGGAAATGAAGACCGCCCATTCACAGTAAACATCACTGACTTTTCTCAGATACTAGAGACGCTCCAGAACAAAAAATTAAAAGATATTGATATCGCAGGATTGGTTGCATTTTTTGTCATTGAGCAGGCCCTAGTGTGGCTTTCGTCGCTTGAGCCTGCAGAGCGTGAGGTATTTATGGAAGCGCTTGATAAAGACGAGAAAACGCTAAGTCTCGCACTGATACAAGGTTTTTACCTAAATGTTCCAGAAATGTCTCGAGATGTATCGACTGGAAATGCACTAAAATTGCTAAATAGCGCTTGGACAACCAAAAGTGCGGTATGGATAAACAAGCGATGGACTTCATTATCTCATATAGTTGCTACGGCAGTTGCAGGGCTATCTAAAAAATACGTGAATGAAGACGTAGACATCGCTCCAGCAGCTGAAAAAATTCTTGCGTCTCTGAAAGGAGAGGATGCGAACGTATCACGCGCAGTTCTTTCTAAACTTGTTGAGTTTGTTCAGATGTTTGGATTTTCAGGAATATGTTTACTAGTAGATAAAGTCGATGAAACTCCAATTACTGCAAATTCTGCAGAAGAAAGCGCTAAGTTAATACATCCGGTCTTAAATCATATTCAATTGTTAGAAGTTGAGGGTTGTTCGTGGATATTCTTTTTGTGGAGCAACCTTCAAAAGCATTTCAACGAAAAATTGCCTGTTCGACTAGATAAAATCGCGCATACTACCATCAAGTGGGAAATTGCACGTTTGAGAGAGATGATCGAAACAAGAGTTAAGTTCTTCTCTGATGGTAGGCTAGGTGTCGCAGATTTATTTGAAGAAGGCCACGATGTCGAAGCCACATTTACACAGTTGGTCTCATTGTCAATCAAGTCGCCTCGAGAACTTATCAAGATTTTAGATACTATTGTTCGTGAGCACGATGCGGCAGATAAGGGCGGCTTGCTTGATCAAGAAAGTGTTTTAGGTGGCGCTGACAAATATGTCGTAGAGACTATCGAAACTTGGTATCCGCGAAAGCACCTTCAACAAGTCTTACGCTTAGGAATGGTTTCATTTAACAATTCTGATGTTCTAGGAAAGTTTAAAATAAGCGGGCAAGGAGCTAGAGCTAAGATAAAGTTTTGGGAAGATTTAGGTCTAGTAGCGCAAGATGGAACTATGCCCAGCACAAAGGGTAACAAGCCAGTCAATAAATACATCGTTGCGGATACAAGAGTTATCAGAATTATTGATAGAAAGTTGCATGATATTGTAGGCGCAGATTTCGACGGTGAAACAATCTAATCTGTTACTCAATTTAGCCGTCTTTGACCGTTGTGGAGCTTTATTGAAATTTATATCAAATCAAACGCCCATGTATTTTGGGTGCCTAATAATTTTTGAAACAAGATTGCAAATCTTAGACCGGCAAACCGAAACACCAATGTCCGATTTGCTCCAAAAGGCGCCATTTTAATCTAAATCCCTATTTCAAACCACAGCCCCCCATCTATTCCCCCGCTAAATCAACCGCTTATAAAAAACTCAAAAACAATCCTCGTTTTTCCAGCGAATCCCACCTCTCACCGTGAATATTATACACATCGAAAATTCCGTTATATCCGAACAGCTTAGCTGTTCGGCGCGCCATTAAAAAAGGTCCCCCGGACCTTTTTTGGACATTTTGCGTCCTCGAAACCCCCTTTATGCCCCATATTTAACTCGTTCTTTCGGACATAGGACAGGTTAGCGCTTTCTGACTGGTCCGGGGGACGGCAGGGTTGAGCATTCGGCGTTTAGTTGCCGAACTGTGCCGGACCTTTTGTGGTGAGAGACGACCTCTGGGTGTTGAACCGGGGTATTCGAAAATCTGAAAAGATTTTCGTTTGCGTGACCGGAACGCCTAACTGAGGGACCCCCGACCGCTGCATCTACAACTGCCGCCGCAGGGTTAGCCTTTGCGAGAAACACTACTTCTATTCGGTCTCCGTCGTGGAGGTCGACCCTGCGGGCTGTCCCGCTTAATAAATTACCATCGGCTGGCTCGCCCTAAAACAAGGATGATGAGCAGTAGGAAATTCCGTATGTCTGAATCACTAACATCGTGGCCGAATGGCTTCGCCATTAGGCGCTTCGCTGCATTTGGTTCCCCGGACCAAATGCGGGCGCTTCGCGTCCATCGCGGGGGCCAACACGCGGGCCGTCCTAACTATCAGGATATCGCACTTCGGCTGACTCCTAGTTGAAACTGAAGTTTCAACGGATGAGCAGCGAGCGCTACCTCCTGCCCAATTCACCCTCACAGAAAAGGCTCTCTCATGGGACGCAAATCTTTTAACTCCACACAGAATTTTCTCGCCGCGACATCGCTCAGTCCGAACGCGCCCAAACGGGGGATGAGCTTGGCGGATCAGATTATGGAAACGAAGCTGCGCAGTGAGCAGGCGAAGCTGAAATTGCTTGAGGTTGAATTGCCGGATGAAAGCGAAAAGAAATATACGCGCTATGTCGATATGCCGCCGCCGACGCCGGAAGACGAAGCGCAATTTGATGCGGAATTTCAAAAGATTTTGAGTGAGCTTTTTGATGGTGATGAAGACGATGATGAACAGGGGCCGGAAACAGGCCAGACCGTCCAGGACTGGCTCACCGCGCAAGGCGCGACAATTCCGGATGCGCCTGAATGGAAGGTGCCGCTCTATTTAGATCGGTATAAGCCGCGCCGCGGCGTTGTGCCCAATAAATCGTGAGTGCGCGCGCCGGCCGACGCGAGACTTAAAGCCTTAGCTATCCACCTCGGCGTCCAGCGCATTGGCGATGATGAAGTCTCGGCGGGGTTCGACCACGTCGCCCATGAGTTTGGTGAAGAGATCATCCGTGACGTCTTGGGCTTCGACTCTGACCTGTAGGAGTGAGCGGGCATTTGAATCGAGCGTGGTTTCCCAGAGCTGGTCCGGGTTCATTTCGCCGAGACCCTTATAGCGCTGGATTTTGAAACCTTTGCGCCCGCCCTCAAAGATAACCTCGAGGAGCTGCGCGGGGCCGGAGACATAGATGGCGTCATTATCGCCGCGGCGGAAACTGGCCGTGCCGGAATAGGTTTCGCCCAAAGACGGGGCGAGCTTTTGTAGTCGCCTTGCGTCGGAGCTGTCGCGGAAAGACGGGCGCATGATGATGCGGTCCATGACGCCGCGCACGTCGCGTTCAAAGACGAGCGCGCCGTCATTCTCATAGCTGCCGGACCAGCCGTCTTCGCCTTCATCCGCGATGAGGTCGAGGCGCTCGACGGCCTTGGCAATGAGGTCCGGATGTTCTTCGACGTCGAGAATGCCGGAGATCGCGATTTGCGCGATGGCGCTGTCGGGGGCGCGGTGTTTCATCCGGTCAAGGATTTGCTGCACGGCGAGGGCTTCGCGCGCCACGCGTTTCAGGTCTTCGCCCGCAATGACGGAGCCGTCGTCGAGGGTCATGGAGGAATCTTTGGAGCCTGCATCGATGAGATATTCGTCCAGCTCGCCTTGGTCTTTAATATATTGCGTGTTCTTGCCGCGCTCGACTTTATAAAGCGGCGGCTGCGCGATGTAGAGATAGCCGCGCTCGATGAGCTCCGGCATTTGGCGATAGAAGAAGGTGAGCAGCAGCGTGCGGATATGCGCGCCGTCGACATCGGCATCGGTCATGATGACGATCTTGTGGTAGCGGGCTTTATCCGCGTTGAAATCTTCGCGGCCAATGCCCGTGCCGAGCGCCGTGATGAGCGTGCCGATTTCCTGGCTGGAGAGCATGCGGTCAAAGCGCGCGCGCTCGACATTGAGGATTTTACCCTTGAGCGGGAGAATAGCTTGGTTGTGGCGATCACGCGCTTGTTTGGCGGACCCGCCCGCAGAGTCGCCCTCCACGATGAAAATTTCGGACAGGGCCGGATCGCGCTCTTGGCAATCGGCGAGTTTACCCGGCAGAGACGCGACGTCGAGCGAGCTTTTCTTGCGCGTCAGATCGCGGGCTTTCCGTGCGGCCTCGCGCGCCATGGCGGCTTCGGCGATTTTCATGACGATCATCTTGGCTTCGGACGGATGTTCTTCGAACCATTCGCTCAAGGCTTCATTCATCGCGCTCTCGACGACGGGGCGGACTTCGGAGGACACGAGTTTATCTTTGGTTTGCGAGGAGAATTTCGGGTCCGGCACTTTAACGGAGAGCACACAGGTCAGGCCCTCGCGCGCATCATCGCCGGAGAGTTTCACCTTATCGTTCTTCTTCGCCATGCCTTGCGCATAGGTATTGATCGTCCGTGTCAGCGCGCCGCGAAAACCCGCCAGATGCGTGCCGCCATCGCGTTGCGGGATGTTGTTCGTGAAACAGCGCACATTCTCATGATAGCCGTCATTCCACCACATGGCGGCGTCGACGGTTATGCCATCTTTCTCGGCGTGAATATTAATCGGACCGTCGAGAATAGGCGTTTTATTCGCGTCCAGATGGCGGACGAAAGCTTCGATACCGCCCTCATAATAGAGCTCTGTGACGATAGGCTCTTCGGGGCGTTCATCGGTTAGGATGATCATGACGCCGGAGTTCAGGAAGGCCAGCTCTCGCAAGCGGCGCTCCAGCGTATCGCGGTCGAATTCTACCATGGTGAAAGTTTCTTCGGACGGGAGGAACGTCACCTTTGTCCCCGTCAGCGTTTTGACGCTACCGTCGCGGCGATTATCTTGCGGGGCGTCGCCGACGATTTTCAGCGGGGCGAGTGAGTCGCCGTGTTTGAACTCCATCCAATGTTCTTTTCCGTCGCGCCAGATTGTCAGCTGCAAGGACACAGACAGCGCGTTCACGACAGAGACGCCGACCCCGTGAAGGCCGCCGGAGACCTTATAGGAGTTTTGGTCAAATTTCCCGCCCGCATGGAGCTGGGTCATGATGACTTCTGCGGCGGAGATACCTTCTTCCGTGTGCATGGCGACGGGGATGCCGCGGCCATTATCAGACACGGAGCAGGAGCCGTTGGGATGCAACACGACCTCTACGCGGTCGGCATGTCCGGCGAGGCTCTCATCAATCGAATTGTCGACAACCTCATAGACCATGTGATGCAGGCCTGAGCCGTCATCCGTGTCGCCAATATACATCCCCGGGCGTTTGCGCACGGCGTCCAGCCCTTTAAGGACCTTGATGCTATCAGCCCCATATTCAGGGCTCGAATCGGGCGTATTTTGCGCGGCATCAGCCATAAAAAAAATCCTGCATGAATCGTTACCGATTCTTACAGGATTTAGCGCGCCATTGTAAGGCTTTACAACGGCGCGCCAGATGTCACGTTTTGCGCTAGTTTATAGAGTAAACAACGCCCACGCGGGTAATTGTGTCCGTCTTTTTAACGCCCGGAAGTGTATCCGAGTGATGATCAATCCGGTAGGACGCACGCGCCGCCAAATTCCCCAACAAATTCGCTGTGACGCCAATCTCGTTCCACGCATATGTATCGCTTTTCGAGTAAATTACCTCGCTATTATTGAACAGTGAGACGTTTTCGTTGAAGTCATGTTTGAAGAATGAAGCCCCGCGCAAAGCAAGTTCATTCGTCCGGTCAAAATCGCCGTTCAGATCCAGCTGATTAAATTGCGCTTGCGTGACGTCGCCGGGTACATCCGGACGCTGCGGGCTTTGCGAGCGATAGCCCAAGCCGGCCTCAAGGTCCCAGCCTGTTGGCGCAGGTTCAATCAACTTATAACCCAGACCTGTACCAATGAATAAGCCATTTTCAAACGCGCCAAAATCATCGCGGAAATAATCGATATTTCCCCAAGTATAGAGTTTCTCCGTGAGATCACGGTCCAGCTTATAGCCGGCTGTAAAGCGCTCCTTGATGGTTGCGGAATCATTTTCACCAAAATCCCCCGTGGCATATATATTATGACGCCACTGGTTTGTCTCTTTTTTTAGTCTGAGCGCGAGGCCGACATCTGTCGTCTCGGTGTTGCCGGTTGTCTTGGCACCTGCCAGAGACGCTTCACCGGACCATCCCGATGTGAAGCCGTTACCCAATAGGCCGTCACCCAGATCGTCCTGTGCAGACGCTGTGGTGGCGAAGCCGAGCACGGTTGTGGTCATAAGCGCGACCAGTGTTTTAGAATGTAGTTTCATGATTAAAAGTCTCCAAAGTAATCATCATGGGTGGAAAATCGTTGGTCGGTCCTATTTCCTATTGTGTGTATGAAAGATGAACACAGCGTTGAATCTGTGTATTTTTTCCGGCGTTCATATTTCATTCACTATGGACAAGGGTAGAGGTGTCGAATGCGGCCCGGCCTCTTCATATTCATATCCGCAACTTTATATTATCCCGCCTAAAGGCCGAGGCCTTTGGGCAGGATAACTGCTTCCCCTCCAGGGAAGCCCCCAGGTGGTCTGTTCTTCATTGAGCAGGCCACCAATTTTTTTGAACCCCTTCTCCCTTAGCGTTTTTCTTCAAAACGCAAAGGAGAAGGAGACTCCCCATATAAAACGGGACCTTCCATTTCGGCACATCCGGGATTGTCGCGCCTCTCGCGCTGAGTGATTTAGCATACGACATTTCCTACTGCCCATCGGGTGACAACACTGCCAATTCATGCCCCGCAAACGTGGTTCGGGTTGGTTCGTTGAAATTGTATAATTTCAACAGAGCGGCGAACCGCCAAAGGGCGCGCAGCGCCCGAAATAAAGAACTGCCCGCAGGGTCGGCCCCCACGATGGACGCGAAGCGCCCGCATTTGACGCGCGGCGTCAAATGCAGTGGAGCGCCTAAACGGCTATGCCGTTTCGGCCACGATGGCAGTGATCTAGACAAGTTTATTCTCCCGCTGCTCATCCAGTTGAAACTAGAGTTTCAACACTGGAAACAGCTTATGTACGATATTCCTATAATTAGGACCGTCCGCATGGTGATCTCGGCGATGGAGACCAGAATATAAATTTTGTTTTACGCAGAAACCAAAGCAGATTGGACCATAAGCCCATTTCGCCCCCGTGCAATTGTTTGTAAAACAAATGCACAAAGCCACGCGGCAGTGTTTTTCTAAGCCCCGGCCACGCGAAGTGACCGTATTTTATTTGGGGAATGAAATACAACGAAGCGCCGAACAGCTAGGCTGTTCGGTTTCTCGATATTTGATTCTCAATCAAATATCTTCGTCATGCCAACGTTCCAGCCGGTCTGGCACACGCGGTGCAATTTTTCGCAGAAAAAATGACGGACTCAGCCCCTCTACGTCTTCTGCTAAAAAGACGCGTCTAGGCACACCGTCCCCCAGACCAGTCCATGCAACCACCCGAAGGTAAAATGCATAGCGTTCAAGTGCTGTCGCCAACATATGAACAAGGTGAGCTCCTACCTGTCCTATGTCTGAAAGAACGAGTTAAATATGCGGCATAAACCCCAAGGTAAGGATTTTGTTTTTTAATTATTTTATAAGCGGTTGAAATTGGGGGTTATTGTTTCGGGGAGCGCTATTCTGAAACGAGGAAACAACGTAAATTCCTCCCCTCCCAGCGGTTTGAAAAAACGCAAGGGGGGAGGTGGACGGCGCAGCGGGTCGGGGGGCCTGCCAACCAATCCAGCGTCGGCAAACTGCCCCCTCTGCCTTCGCTACGCTCACGCATCTCCCCCTGAATGGGGGAGAAAGACACCGGCCCATTCCCGGCAGGGTACATCATCCCGTAGCCTGCGCTGCCGCTCTACCAGACCTCAATCTTCAGATTGTAGATGCCTTCTTGGTCGCCGCGTGAGGCGATGAAATAGAGGCGTGTGGGGACGATGCTTGCGCCGCGATAATCTTGTTTAATGTTGAGATGATCAATTTCACCCGCTTCTGCAAGATGACGGAGACGTTCGATGATTTTGTTGAGATTCTCTATCGCAGAGGGCGGCACATAGGCTGTATTGAGCGGGCCTGTGATACCGCCAAGTCCAACGGCATTGGGTTGATGGCGATAAGCTCACCCGTTTCTACCCGTTTTTGGGCGATCTCATTGTGGATGACATCCGAATAATCAGACCGTTTGAAATGCCCAAAGAGTTTCCCCAAAAGTTTCAAGTGCTACTCCGCCGCCAACCAATCAGCCAGCTCCTCAATACGCATCGCACAGATATTTAAATGTTGTGGGCGTAAATTGAAAAATAGCGACTATGCCGTCCGCGGCATTATAGGATTTCGCACCGGGTTGTATTTGGATGAGCGTCATTCTGGACTTTTTGACATCTTCTTTCACATCTTCGGGTAGCTTGGCAGTTTCTCCGAAAGCTAACTCGCAGTGAGGTTTCATCTTAACTTCAGCGGAGTCTTTGTAGCACATCCCGACCTTCCAAAGCTCCATATCTTTGGGCAAACCGAGAGCAATGGCTTTGTTCACTTCAGTATCAAAAGTGCCGCAGTCGGATAAATCACCATCCGAGAACAATCGACCATACGTCTTAGCGAGTTCTATTTGCCCAGCGTCACTGCCAAGAGAGGCGGCGTCCCTCAAAACAGGAACGGCTTCCATGTGACGGCCCAACGTCATTAGCAGTTGTCCATATCTAAAAACATCTTCCGCATCATCGAGGAGGCCGGATTTATATTTCACGTCGGCTTTGGCGATTTCACGTTCCAGATAGGCAATTTCCTCGGCAGAAAAAAATGCATCATTATTTTGCTGCGCACTGGCGGCGTGTGACGCAAGTAGTGTTGCGGTCAAGGCAAGTGGGGCGAAAACGCGCTTTAAAATAAATTTCATAGGATTATCTTTCTTCATTATTCAGCCGCCTCAAAAACTTCCACCGCCAGAGCCTCTGCCGCGACCTTAATCTGTCGGTGTGTGTAAGCCTGTTAACATGTAGAGTCCGAGGGCTGAACGGGCCTTTGACGCTGCGGCAAGCCGCGCTTTGTTATCCTTGTCGTCCTTAGAGACGGATGCTTTTTCGGTTAAGTCTTTTAAGATAGCGGCGTCCAAGCGTATGGGGGCCAGCCGCGTGACGAAGCCATCGCTGAGTTGCGGGGCGACTTCTGCCAAGCGCGATTTCACCAGATCGGTTTTGTCAGCCTGAACATAGGTTTGAAACACTGCCTTTTTGGCGCGCGAATCCCGCGCTTCGAACTCGTCCGGTACCAAGGTTCCCGGATAAACGGTTTCCCCCGCCTTCACCTCAAACGGTTTGAACCAGTTCAACACATTATCGTAGTCGGTGACGCCTCCGAATGAGCGACACCCCCCGCCCGCAAATTTATATTTGCCAGGCGGGACAGCGGCGAGTCCAATTTTATCATGGGTAGATTTCCCGGATTTCATCCACTCGGCCGATATACGGCTGGCCTTGACGATCTGACCTGTTTCGACATTTTTGAATTCCAGCTTCAAGTCTTCACATGGGTCTTCACCACCATAAGACGCGATGATCACGCCTTGGTTTGTGTTGTCGATTGAACCTATATCATCAGATGCAATTTTTGAACTCGTAGAGCAGGCCGTTAGAACCATCGCGGATAATCCGATGATAAGATATTTTTGCATTATGTTCCCCGAGGTCATGTTTTTGGAATTCTACCCTGCCTTGCGTAGACTCACTCCGCAGCCTCAGCCACTTCCGCCGCCAAAACCTCAGCCCGCTCCTCAACAGCCGCCACAATCTCATCCACCATCACGTCATTATCCGTCTTCCCGGTTTTCTTCCCGGCGTGGTACATCATGCCATAGCCTGCTGAGCCGCCCGTAAAGCCGATGTCGGTGAACATGGCTTCGCCGGGGCCGTTGACGACGCAGCCAATAATAGAGAGCGTGATCGGGGCGGAGATGTGGGCGAGGCGCTCTTCCAGCGTTTGCACGGTTTTGATGACGTCAAAGCCTTGGCGGGCGCAGGACGGGCAGGAGATGATGTTCACGCCGCGCGTTCGGATGCCCAAAGATTTCAGCATATCAAAGCCGACTTTAATCTCTTCCACGGGGTCAGCAGACAGGCTGACGCGGATGGTGTCGCCAATCCCCGCCCAGAGCAGATTGCCCATGCCGATGGAGGATTTGACCGTGCCGATACGCGTGCCGCCGGCTTCGGTGATGCCCAGATGCAGCGGGGCATCTGTGGCATCGGCGAGTTGGTGATAGGCCGCGACGGTCATAAAGATGTCGCTGGCTTTGACCGAGATTTTATAGTCGTGAAAGCCTTCATCATCCAGCATGCGGGCGTGCATCAGCGCGCTCTCGACCATGGCGTCGGGGGTGGGCTCTCCGTAATTCTCCAGCAGTTCGCGCTCGAGGCTGCCGCCATTGACGCCAATCCGGATGGAGCAGCCATTGGCGCGGGCGGCGGCGACGACTTCTTTCACGCGGTGTTGGCCGCCAATATTGCCGGGGTTGATGCGCAGGCAGGCCGCGCCTTGGTCAGCGGCTTCGATCCCGCGTTTATAATGGAAATGGATATCCGCCACGAGGGGCGTTTGGACTTGGTCGACGATGGCGCGCAGGGCGGCGCTGCTGTCGGGGTCGGGGACGGAGACGCGGACGATATCTGCGCCGGCCTCTTGCAGGGCGAGGATTTGGCCGACGGTGGCGTCGACGTCATGGGTCAGGGTGTTGGTCATGGACTGCACGGCGATGGGGGCGTCGCCGCCGACCTCGATATCGCCGACTTTGATCTTGCGGGATGCGCGGCGCTCAATGGTGCGCCACGGGCGGATGGAATTGATGTTATCGTGTTGGGCGCTCATGCGCGGGCTATAGCGCGGGAATGTGACAAGTTGAAGACGCGATTGCGGTCTTTCGGCGGTTGCGACTCAAGGACGCTCGGCGCTGGGTAGATCGCGGGACAAGGTCAGGTTTGAGACAGGCTGTCCCATCGCGCCCAATGTGCCGATCAGGGCCTCGCCGTCATACAGCTCGACCGCGCCCGCATCACGAACAGAGACGGAATAGCCGGCGGCGGTTGCGCCTTGCCATGTCTCTCCGGTGACGAAAATGCGGCTGACCTCGACTGTGCCTTGGACATCGCGGATTTCGATCCAGCTCGGCGCGGTGGTGCGCAGCGTAAACAGGCCCGCTTGCATCACAGGCGCAGCCGGCTCGGCGGCGGTATATTGCGCGGAAATATCGACCATCGGAATGGGCGTCGCGATGGCTTCTGACTGCGTCCCGTACCAAGCGCCGATCATGACAAAGACGCCGGCGACGGAGAGCGCAGACACAAAGCCGCGCGGCAAGCGCCATTGGCGCGTTAGAATAAGGTGGGGCGCATCGCGAAGCGGAAGCGCGGTCATCTCCGTATCGGCCTTATAGGCTTTGACGGCCAAATCGCCGTCCATGCCCAGCGCTTTCGCATAGGTCCGGACAAATCCAAGTCTATAGCCAATGGCGGGTAAAGCGGCCTCGTCCAGTGTTTCAATCGCGCGCAAAAAGTCTTCGCCGATATTCGTGGTTTCGGCTAAATCAGCCAAGGTCAAACCAAAGCCTTCACGCCGAACGCGCAGGCGCGTCCCGAAATGTTCCGAAGTCCGGAAGGGTGTGTCGATTGGCTGGGGCATCAAGCCTAAGTGTATAAGGTTGCGCGCCTTGACATAAGGTTAACAAATCAATGGCTTGGAGTCTAATCAAAATGATATTTTCATCTTTTGGCATTTAAGTTTCATTCATGTCACGTGACAGCCCTGTTTGGGCGCATTAAAGGGCGGTTTATGACCGTGAAATCTCTACACGCCCGCATCCGCTCCACGCGGGCTGCGCCTTGGGTCGCTTTGGCGATATCGGGCGGATTATTGGTCGGGGCATGGATCTTTCAATATGGCTTTAACTACCTGCCCTGCCAGATGTGTTATTGGCAGAGACACGCGCATAAAGCGGTACTGGGCCTCGCTGGGCTGTGGTTGGGGTTGCGGGCGCTTGGCGTAGAGGCAGCGGACGTGTTACGCTGGGCCGTTGTTCTCGCGCTGCTGGTGAGTTTCGGTCTCGCCATCTGGCATGTCGGGGTCGAATACGGCATTTTCGACGCGCCGCCGACCTGTTCTGCAGGCAGTACATTTATTCCAGAGGTCGACCCGGATGATCCGCTGGGCTTTCTCAATGTCACCGTCCGCCCGCCCGCCTGTAGCGAGGCTGTCTGGCACTTCCTCGGGCTCAGCATGGCGGGATGGAATGCGCTCGTCTCCTTGATAGGCGCGGTCTGGATCGCTACATCCAAGAAGATATGAAAAAGGCAAACCCCAAAACTAATCCGCGCATAGCCGAAATGCTGCGCGTGGACCATGCGGGCGAATATGGCGCTGTCGCAATTTACCGCGGCCAGCAAGCGGTCTTTCGCCGCCAAGCCGCCACGCGCGAAATGGCAGAGACCCTCGCCGAAATGGAGGCCGAAGAGCAAAAACATCTGGACGCTTTTGATAAGCTGCTGGTCGAGCGCAATGTCCGCCCCACCGCCATGACGCCAATCTGGAATGTCGCGGGCTATGGCCTCGGCGTCGTGACCGCGCTCATGGGCGAAAAAGCCGCTCACGCCTGTACTGAGGCCGTCGAGACCGTAATTGAGGAACATTACGCGGAGCAAGCCGAGGCTTGCGCAGAGGAAGAGCCAGAGCTTGCCGCGACATTTCTGGAATTTCGCGAGGACGAGCTCCATCACCGCGACACAGCCATAGAAGGCGGCGCACAAGACGCGCCGTTTTACCGAGGGCTATCAGCCGCGATTAAAGCTGGCTGCCGCGCGGCGATTGCGGTGACGGCGAAGATTTAAGACGCGACTCGGATAGGCCTGTCCGGACTGAAAGATATTGAAACCTCCTTCCCGAACGCACACATAAGCCTCAATGTCAGCCAACCCCACATTCACCCTCTCAGACCTCGACGCTCGCTCGCGCGATATTTTTCGCGATGTTGTGGAAAGCTACCTAGAGTCCGGACAGCCTGTAGGCTCAAAGACGCTAGCCCTGTCCGCAGGGCGTTCGCTTTCGCCCGCGACGATCCGCAGCGTCATGGCTGAACTGTCACGATATGGCCTTTTGACCAGTCCGCATGTGAGTGCGGGGCGCGTGCCGACGCAGGTAGGATTGCGCCTCTTCGTCGATGGACTTCTGGAAATTGGCGATTTGGGCAAAGCCGATCAAGATCGGATGGAAAGCAAGCTCGCCGCCGCAGGGGCCGACCCACAAGCCTTGATGCAGCAGGCCTCCGCGATGATGGCGGGACTGGCGGGCGGCGCGGGGCTCGTGCTTGCTCCGATGGCCGGACCGACAGAGCGCGCCTTACGTCATGTTGAATTTGTCAATTTGGACGGCGATCAAGCGCTGGTCGTTTTGGTCCATGAGGACGGCGCAGTGGAAAACCGCCTCATGGCACGCCCGGCAGGCGTTTTGCCCCATAGCTTGGAACGTGCCGGAAATTTCCTCTCAGCCCGGCTGAAAGGCCGCCGTCTGTCGGAGGCCCGCGCGGATGTGCTGGCCGAAATCGCGGCCGGCGAAGCGCAGATCGACGCGGCTGCAGCGACCCTCATTGAGCAAGGCCTCGCCCAATGGACCGAACCGGAAGACAAAACGCGGCGCAGTTTAATCGTGCGCGGACAGTCACATCTTCTTGACAATTTAGAGGCCCGAACCGATGTGGAGCGCATCCGTCAACTTTTCGATGATTTGGAACGCAAGGAAGAGCTTATCGACCTTCTGGACCGCACCGAACACGCCGACGGGGTGAAGATTTTTATCGGCTCGGAAAATCCCTTATTTTCCTTGTCGGGGTCGTCTGTTGTGATCGCGCCATACCGCGATCGCCAGTCGAACATATTGGGAGCGTTGGGCGTGATTGGCCCCACGCGTTTAAATTATGCGCGGGTCATTCCAATGATGGATTATACCGCGCAATTATTGGGCCGCCTGCTGCAACGCTAGGCGAGTTAAGACCGGAGACGAGATTATGGCTGCACCAAAAGATGAATGGGATGACCTTCTGGGCGAAATCAATGCCGAAAAATCCGAGCAGAAACGACGGGCTGCGGCATCGGCTGCGGCGGACGATATTCTGAAAGCGGATAAGAAAAAATCCAAATCCGAAGCGAAAGATAGCTCGGCTGAAACAGCTGACGGGGAAGATGCGCCTGATGCAGGCGCTGCGGCTGTTTCCCGAATTGAAGAGCTGGAATTGGAATTGGCGACCCTGAAGGACCAAGCCTTGCGTGCCATGGCCGAAGCGGAAAACGTCAAACGCCGCTCTGAAAAAGAAGTCACTGCGGCGCGCGTCTTCGGCATTGAGCGTTTCGCCAATGATGTGCTCTCCGTGCACGACAATCTCTCCCGCGCGCTATTGACGCTGGAAGGCACGGATAAATCCGAGCTAGGCGAAAATGCGAAAAACCTCGTCGAAGGGATTGAGCTGACCGAGAAAGACCTGATGGCGGTTCTCGCCCGTCACGGCGTCACCGCCGTTCCGGGGCAAGGCTCGAAATTTGACCCCAACGTCCACCAAGCCGTTGCCAACATTCCGTCCGATGAAGACAAAGGCAATGTCGCAACGGTCATGCAAACCGGGTTTAAGATTGGCGACAGGACGCTGCGCGCTGCCATGGTCGCCGTGAGCACGGGTAAGGCGTAATCGAACGCAATAAGTGTGTTTTGCAAATATCGAATACTGGAGTTTCAGACATCAATCCCGATATGTCGCTCGGACACTAACCCTGCCAATTTAGGATCCTCCGCAAGTGCAGTAACAACCTCCTCGGGGAGGTCTGATCGGTGATTAAGTTTGAATCGCGGCCAAAATGACGACTTGCGTGCGATAAGTAAGAGCGTTTCTGATGATGCCCTCGGGTTTTGTCCGACAGCTGTGACAACAACGTCACGTGGGTCTTCGGCTAGGCTATGTAGCAAATCCTTAGGCGCTGAGGGGTTTTTGGCAATGTAATGTCGCAACCATGGATCATCTTCGGCTGCAAGTTTTCGCAAAATATGAGGCGGCATGGACGGGTTTGCGGCGAGCACGGTTACACTCACCCCTGGCTTATTTTGCAAAGCGAGCTCATATAAAGCGGTCAGTACATCCTCAGGCGTTGAGGGATTGGAAGCCAATTTGCAGCAAAGCGATCTATCGTTGGTCCGGTAGAGGTCTCTCAAGCTCGACGGCGGCGTTCGCACGTTCGCGGCGTCTCGGGCCTGATCCTCATCTAGTCGGTTACTTAATATATTTCTAAGATGTGAGCTCCGATCCCCTAACATGAGCTTTCTTAAGTCCGACGGTGAGAAGTCGTCCCGTTCAGCAACAGCGCGAAGCACAAAATCGTCCGGATCTTGGGTCAAACGCCACAGACAGGACATTGGTAATTTTGGATTATTGGCTGCACCGATGCGGACGTGGCTTTCCGGATCACGGGATAACGCAATGACCGTCTCAACAGGTGTTTTGCTATGCCTTGCGACACCGGCCCGCACATAGAGCGATTTATCATCTGCCATCCTCAGCAATTGATCCACAGTCGTTGATCTGTTCGAAGACAAATTTGCTCTGACATACTCATTTGGGTCGGACATCATGCGCTCGATTACATCAGGAAGAGATGTGCGTCCTGCAACGTGGCGCCGGACGGTTTCATCTTTAGAATTCCATAAAGCCGCAAATACAGATTTGGGTAAATTTTGTCGTTTGCGGACAATATCTCTTTGCACGGAGAGGTCGGGATCTCGCGCCAGAATTTGCAAAACATGGGCTGGCGTCTGAAGATTACGGACGACCCCACGCCTGACCTGCACGACAGGATGGCGGGATAATCGCTCAATAACGTCTCTGGGCGTTGCATAATTTCTGGCGACAGATTTAACCACATTGACGGCTGGGTCGGTTGAGAGCGTCTTTAGAATATCAGGCGGCACGCTCGTGTTTTTCGCGATTTTCAAACGGACTTTGTCGTGAACATCTGCGGATAGAGCTTTAAAAAGATGTCGTGGGAGATCCAGCCTTAGAGCCATATATTCGCGCACATTATTGTTCTTCGACTGGGTGAGGGTCTCAATAACCTCTTCAGGCAGCACAGCCCGTTTTGCGACCTGCTCACAGGTGTGGACATTCGATGAGCGGGACAACTCCACAAGATGTTCAGAACTAATCTCCGGGTTATTCACTATTTCCCAACTACTAAATTTGCGGTGAGGAGAGGACATGATGTGCCTGATGAGAAAATATACAGAATTATATTTTTTCTAATACGATTACCTTAGAAATTTGATAAAGCCGTTATATGCCCGAGCTTCCCGAAGTTGAAACTGTCCGGCGCGGCCTCGCCCCTGTCATGGAAGGCGCGCGCTTTTCTAAGGTCACGCTGAACCGTCCTGATTTGCGGTTTCCTTTTGCACCTGATTTTATCCAGCGCATCCAGGGCCAACGCCTGACTCGCCTCTCCCGCCGCGCGAAATTTCTGCGCGCCGACTTATCCAGCGGCGAGACCTTATATATGCATTTGGGGATGAGCGGGCGGTTTATTATTGAAGGCGACCCGGCTCTTGCGAATTTCACTCATGAACATGCCGCCAATCCGAAACATCATCACGTTGTGTTCGAGATGGAACACCCTGTTTCTGGGGGCGCAACGATCACCTTTAACGATCCCCGTCGATTTGGGTTTATGGAATTGGTCGGCGCAGGCGAGCCCTACCGTTTGGACCATATCGGGCCGGAGCCTTTGGGGAACAGTTTTAACGGCCCCGTTTTGCGGGCAGCGTTAAAAGGCAAAAAATCCAAAATCAAAGCCGCCCTGCTGGACCAACGCGTCGTGGCGGGGCTGGGCAATATATATGTCTGCGAAGCGCTTTACCGCACGGGCATTTCCCCGCGCCGCGCGGCGGGTCGCTTGAAGGTCGCAGAAACAGACGCCCTCGCCGCTCATATAAAAGACGTGCTGGCCGCCGCGATAGAAGCGGGCGGTAGCTCTTTGCGCGATTTTGCCAATACGGACGGCAAGCTCGGCTATTTCCAACACAGCTTTGACGTCTATGGCCGCGAGGGAGAAGACTGCACGAGCTGTGCCGCGCCGATCAAGCGCATCGTGCAAAGCGGGCGGAGTTCGTTTTTTTGCGGGGTGTGTCAGCGGTGAGTATCCCCAGTTCCACGGCACGGCTTTTCGTCGCTTACTCTGACGATCCAAAACATACCCTTGTTTTGAGACGGGGTCCTTCGCGACGAGTCGCTTCCTTCAACTGGGATAGAACAACAAATAGTTTCACGCTGGGCCAATGGTTGAAAGGCAAAATATATTGGCACCGAGCTGATATTTCACCGGATGGGAAGCATTGGATTTATTTAGCTCTAGGGCGCGGTGGACGGACATATACTGTAATTGCTAAAACACCTTACCTGAAAGCGCTGGACTATCACCCCTGGCTCGGCACCTGGGGCGGCGGAGGAAGATTTCTATCAAATATGGCCTACGAATTAGCGGGGCATTCAAATGCACAAAACCGGAAATTATCTGGTCGGTTTCGAGTGTCGGAACGAAACTCGACGGCCTCTTTAGGTGTTTTTAACCGCCTTCAACGTCAGGGTTGGGCCCATATGATGAACGGGAACTATACGCGAAAAATCGGGCAAGGATGGATACTGCGGAAACATGTGGGCGAGGGTCAAAAATTTGGCCGCTCGATCGATTCGGAATGGCATACGCTTTCGCACAATGGTTTGGAGTTGACGTTAAAAAGGCCTGATTGGGAGTGGGCGGACGTGGATGAAGGAAAACTGGTTTTCGCAGAGGGCGGAAAGCTCATGCGGGCCACATTATTTAAAGACGCCAAACAGCCCTATCTATCAAAACTCATCCATGACTTTAACCGCTATACATTCGAACCCATTCGCGCGCCCTACTAATCCTCCCGATTGCACTCCCCTCGCCCCCGCGCTATGCGGGCCGACAGAATTTTGAGAGAGAGCACCCCCAAATGGCTTACGACGATATTGAACTGACGCGCGACGGCGCTGTGGCGATCCTGCAACTGGACCGCCCCAAGGCGCTCAACGCGCTGAACCTAAATATGATGACGGAACTGGCCGATGCGCTGTCTAAATTGGAAGCGGACGACACCGTCGGCTGCGTGATCCTGACAGGCACCGAGAAAGCCTTTGCCGCAGGCGCGGATATTAAAGACATGGCCGAGGACGACTATCTGGGTCTTTATAAAAACGACCGGTTTGAAGAAAACCACATGGCGACGGAACGCTTCCGCAAGCCGATCATCGCGGCTGTTGCCGGTTACGCGCTGGGCGGCGGCTGCGAGGTTGCCATGATGTGCGATTTCATCATTGCGGCGGATAATGCAAAATTTGGCCAGCCTGAGATCAATCTGGGCGTTATGCCCGGCATGGGCGGGACGCAGCGCATGCTCCGCGCCGTGGGCAAGGCCAAGACAATGGACCTCTGCCTGACGGGCCGCATGATGGACGCGGATGAAGCCGAGCGCGCAGGCCTCGTCGCCCGTGTTGTGCCGCTGGATAAGCTGATGGAGACGGCCAAAGAAGCGGCCGTGAAGATCGCCGGCCAGAGTCAGCCCATCGCTATGATGACCAAGGAAACGATTGAGGCCGGCTTTGAGATGAGCTTGTCCGCAGGTATCCGCTATGAGCGCCGAATGTTCCAGAGCATGTTCACCACCCATGACCAGAAAGAAGGCATGGCGGCCTTTATAGAGAAGCGGAAACCGCATTTTAAGAACAGGTAAAACGTCTCTTCTCCCCATTCCTGCGTTTCGTTCGAAACGCTAGTGGGGGAAGTGGCCGGAGCCGAAGGCGCAGGTCGATGGGGGGCAAGTTTCGTATATAACCGATGGAACCTGCATACATCAGAGTAACCCCCCATCCCCCGCTTCGCGGGTACTTCCCCCCATAAATGGGGAGAAGAAAAATTACGCAACTCTTCCCTCATACTTCCTTACCAACACACCGCAGTCCCCTATTGACGACCCGCGGCTCGCTCCTTATATGCCCTCAAGAATTAAAGCAGGCCCGAGCAAGCGTCGCGGGCTTTGTGCATTGAACGAAACTGAAAGAGTAAAACATGGCAAATACGTCCTCCGCCAAGAAGAACGTCCGTAAAATGGCCCGCAAAACGGCCGTCAACAAAGCCCGCCGCTCAAGCGTCCGGACTTTTCTGCGCGCTGTTGAAGACGCCATCACGTCCGGCGACAAGACGGCTGCAACCACTGCCCTCAAAGCCGCAGAGCCGGCCATGATGCGCGCCGTGTCGAAAGGCATCTTCCATAAGAATACAGCCAGCCGCAAAATCTCGCGGCTAAACAAGCGCGTCAAAGCCATTGGCTAAGTAATTCGCTTACAGATATTTTGAAGGACCGGCCTGAGGGTCGGTTTTTTTGTGCCTGCGAGTCCCGGCTATGCCGCCCGGCTTTTTGAGAGGCTCAGCCAAACCGATTTTAGACATGTCTGAAACTCCCGTTTACTGTGCCTTTTGAAACTTCAAAAAACTTTAAGCTGTGGTTCCTCTAAGAGAATCGCCGCCATTCTAGAGTCAAGATTTTTTCAGGAAATTTTTCTAAATTTTTTTCAGCCGAAAAAGGCTTGCGATTCAATGGTGTTTTTGAGTCAAGAATAGAATCAGCCCGAAATGCAAATTTCTCACATTGACGCTCCGTTTTTAGGCTGGTTTATAGTGGTTACAGGCGGCGCCACAGGGGCAGCGCAGTCTGTTCGGGGAACGCCCGGAACGATCTGCGTTGTTGAGCAGTATTGGGCCGAGCATCCATATAATTGGGAATAGTTTCAAGGACTTGTCTTTTTCAAGTCGCGCTTTCGTGCGGCTTTGAGACAGAAAGTCCGCTTGGGAGGCGCGCAGTGAGCAGAGTAGCTGATAAATTGGTCAATGTGAAAACGCCGGATTTGTATACAGGGGAGCCGCCGCTGCAATCTGCCCATAATACTTGGAAACAAGTCAAGACGGATTTGGCTTACGCGCTGGGGCCAAATGTTCACCGGTCTTGGACCGGCCGCCTGCATATTACGCAGGCCGATGAAAGCCTCGTTACCCTCTCTGCGCCCACTCGTTTCATTGCCTCCAAAATTGAAACCCAGTTTGCGGATACCGTCCGCCGTCTTTGGGACAAACATGACCAAGTTGATCCACCGCGCCGTTTAGCTTTCGCCGCCAATCCGTCAGCCGTTCGTTCCGCCGCGCCTTTGCCTTCGGTCAAGCCCAATGCCGCGCTGCGCTCGGGGTCAGCCCAAGCCGGCTCTCAAGGGGACACGCAAGCACAAATATCGACCAACGCAGCACCCGAAAGCCCGAGGGACCGCTTTACATTTGATAATTTCGTTGTCGGCGCATCCAATGAACTTGCCATGGCTGTGGCCCGTCAAGTCGTCACCCAATGCGGTGCGGGCCGCGCGCCGCAATATAATCCTATTGTCATTCACGGAAGCAACGGCATGGGCAAAACCCATTTGTTCTATGCCATTGAGAATGCCGTTCGGGACAATCACCCGGATAAACGCATGCGCTTTATTTCTGCGGAAGATTTTGTCTCCACTTTCGTCGCCTCTGTGCGCGGTCAAAGTCGCGAGGGCATCTCTGCTTTTAAGGCGTCTTTGCGCGATGTAGACCTTTTGGTGATTGATGACGCACATTTCATCGCGGATAAGCCCGGCAGTCAGGAAGAGTTGCTCCATACACTCGTCAGTCTTGTCGATAGCGGCAAGCAAATCCTGATCGCGGCAGACCGTCATCCTGACAAAATTGAAAAAGCCACAGAACGCCTCAAGAGCTATATGTCCTCCGGGCTGGTCTGTAAGATCGGAGCTGCGGATTATGAGCTACGCTTGCGAATCTTGGACCGCCTGATTGCGCGCCGCCGCGCCGGGGGTCAGCAAGATCTCGCTATTCCGCAAAATGCCCGTGACCATCTGGCTGCGCGTATGAATGCCACGCCGCGCGATCTCGAAGGGGCCTTTAACCAGATTGTCGCGCAGAGCGAGTTTTTAGGCACATCCATTACTTTGGAAAGCGTGCAGGAAACATTATCTGACTCTCGCTATATGATGGGACAGCGCCTAACGGTGGACCGTATTCAGCGCGCCGTCTGCGAGGTGTTCTCCGTGACGCCGACCGATATGGTTAGCAAGAGACGCGCGCGCATTATCGCCCGCCCGCGACAAGTCGCCATGTATCTGTGTAAGAAGCTCACCAAACGCAGCCTGCCCGATATCGGCCGACGCTTTGGTGGACGCGATCACACAACGGTTATGCATGCTGTCAAACGTATCGATCAACTCCGCGCAGATGATGCCAGCTTTAATGCGCAGATTGAGGCGGTGGAGACATTGTTGAAGACATAGCCCTATAGCCGTTTCATTTTGAATGGAGCGTTGTTGAATAAAGTCTTGGAAGGATGCGGCACACCCGCGTCAGCAGAACATTTTCATCTCATCAAAAAGAAGCCTGGAACCATTTCTGATACCAGGCTCCACATGTTGAAACGGGGCGCAATGTCCAACATGTCTACACATCGATCCCACAATCGAATAAAAATTAAATACAGGACCATCATGAATGTAAGATGAATTGGTGTTGCACAACACTATTATTATTGAAAACGTTTCAAAACACCTATTTATTCAGGTCTATTATAAACGAACATGTGACTGACTTATGAGCCTTGTAAATAATCCGGAAAACTCGCTGCCCTATCATTTGAGAGGCGCGTTTCGGGGGTATGAGATAGCTTTGGGGCGGTATTTAAAACGTTTCGACCTTCCCCTCTCGGAGTTTTATATTCTTCGGCTGCAATGGGGTGCTGAGGGCGACCCTCAAAGAGAGATCGCGGAAAAGGCTTTTATGTCGGATAGCGTGGCGTCTCAGGTCATCAAAAAAATGGAGCATAAGGGCTATTTGAGACGAAGGGTCAATCCTGAAGATAGCCGCTCTCATCTCGTTTTTCTAACAGCGAAAGGAAAGTTACTGCGAGAAACCATTGCGACAGAAGGCATTCAAATTTCCTCGGAGAACGCCCCTGATATTTCCCGTGAAGACATGAAAACAGCCATTCGGGTATTAGACCAAGTGCGAAAGGGCTTTGATCTCTATAATGCTCCGTAAATGCAAGAAGAGCCCCATGTGAAGGGCTCTCTTCAATACCGTTTTTCCTTCACGACTCATGCTTTGTGGCGAAATCCACTTTTCTTCATAATCACGACGAGACGGGCTCCTGTTTTGCAAACCCGGGAATATCCCGCCATGGCTTTCTATCTTTCGGACCCATTTAACAGCGTGTCACGCGCACTTTTATGCGTATGATTGTTAAATAGGATGAGGGCTTATATCGGTGAATACCCCATCGTAGCAATCGCCGCGTGGCCCCATTCATACATGGTTAAGCCAGAGTTAATTACCGCATTCGCATGTGGAGGCTTTGCGGATTTAATGTCTTGGGGACTGACAGAGTTTGTTTAAATTCTGCAGCCTATGCGCCGTCTACTGTCGATCCACATTTCTCATCTTATCGACGCTTCATCTCGAGGCGCATCGCGTCTGGGTCTGCGCGGTGGGTACTTTATCTCTAAAGGGAGACTATTATGGCTGTTATGAAATCCGTACAAATTATGTCCGAGAGTTCAAAATCATTTGAGGGCGCTATTGAAACGGCGGTCAAACGCATGTCGCAATCCGTGAAAAATATTCGGTCGGCCTATGTTCAAGACCAATCCGTAACGATCAAGAACAATAAAATCGATATGTACCGCGTCAATTTGATGATTACATTCGAGGTCGGCGGTTCAGAAAAGCCGAAGAAAAAAGCGGCTGCCAAGCCTAAGGTCATTTACACAGATGGTCCATCAGATGGCACACCGGATGATTTAAAAGTCATCAAAGGCATCGGTCCAAAATTTGAAGGCGACCTAAACAGTAAAGGGATTTACTATTATCGCCAGATTGCCAATTGGTCTGCGGCCGATGTGAAAATGGTCGAGGGTATCATCGATTCTATCCCCGGCCGCATCCAACGCGACGCTTGGGTCAAACAAGCCAAGAAGCTGAAGTAAATCTAACACCAATACTGATATCGGCGTCGTTCTCGACGTCGGCTCCGGCTTCACACTCAAAGAGACTTAAGGCGACCCGAGAGCCGCCTTATTTATTTTGACGTTTTCGAATCTATTTCTTTTCATAGTCCCGAACGAGTTGGTCCATGAAACGCACACCCCAACCTGCATGTCCCTTTGGCGCTGTGGGCGTTGCGCTATCGCGCCAATCAACACCCGCAATGTCGAGGTGAACCCAAGGCTGGCCCTCTTCGACAAATGTTCCAATCACCGCCGCGCCGATAGACGCGCCGGGCGCGCCGGCTGTTGATTTAATGTCGGCAATATCAGATTTGATTTGCTTGTAGTGATTAGGGTGCAACGGCAATGGCCAGACATCTTCGCCGGAGCGCTCGCCAATATCCATCATTGTCTGCGCCAACTCGAAATCGCGCGTAATTAACGCGCCATATTCATCGCCCAAGGCGCGCGCCGCTGACCCCGTCAGCGTAGCAATATTTATAATGAGTTCCGGGTCATATTTTTCGATGGTGTAGGGAACGGCGTCTACGAGAAGTAAGCGCCCCTCGGCATCGGTCGACATAACTTCAATTGTTTTGCCAGTATATGTGGTCAACACGTCGCCCGGGCGGATGGCCTTTCCATCCGGCATATTCTCAGCCAACGGCATCACGCCGACAAGATTAATATCCGCGCCGCGCTTGGCGGTAGAAATCAGCGTTCCCGCCACGGCCGCCGCGCCGGACAGATCGGATTTCATCAACCATTGGCCACTATTGGGCTTCAGGCTGATACCGCCCGTATCAAAAGTTATGCCTTTGCCAACCAATGCAAGCGGGGCGTCGTCACCGGCACCCGTATATTCCAGGACCAGCAAGCGCGGGTCATGGACGGACCCCTTCCCCACGCCGAGGATGGCGCCCATACCTGCACGTTCCATCTCGCGCACACCCATAACGGTGAGCTTGAGATTTGGAATGCCGCGCGCGTCTTGGCGGATGCGGTCTACAAATGTTTCAGGATAAATTTCAAGTCCCGGCGCATTACCGAGATCCCGCGCCATATCAACGGCGTCTGCAAGACCTTCATAGTCAGCATCGGTTAAATCATCCGCCTCGTCCGTGTCATCCCCGATGAAAATGACATCCCGGTCTGCCGGTAGCTCACCTGTTTTATATTTATCAAAACTATAGTGTCCGAGGCGATAGCCGAGCGCGAGTTCTGCGCTGGGCGCGTCGCTGTCCGTTTTTAGGTCTTCAACGATGATTGTGAGGTCTCCGTCACCGGGAGCTTTGACGGCATGACCGCCCAAATCATGAAGGTTGCGCCGCGTGAGGGTGTCGCCGCCCGTTCCTATGACCGTTACCGATTTTATATCGCCCAATCCGTAATAATGCTGGCTGGTGCCAAAAGCGCCTTCAAAGCCGGAGGCATTCATCGCGCGCGAGAGGACCTCTGACACATCTGCGCCCATTTGTTGGGGCAGTGTCAGAGATTCATTTAGAAAGATCACCACATGATCGCCCGCGGCGGTGTTCGACGTTGCAAATGAAATATCATCTGCAAAGGCCGGAACAGCAGCCATAGACAAGGCAGCGGAAGTAAGAGCGGTTTTCAGAAGGAACTGACGCATAACATTTTCTCCTAGAGCGACTATCTGTTATTCGTCTAAGTTATGGAAACGGGCGAAAATAACACAATTTACCTATAGTGAAATTGCATTTTACCTATGGAAGCGCCCTACCGCTTTCGTTTCAAATAAAACACGCTCGGATACGTATCCGTTTTGACGTGATAGCATTCCCAACCTTGCAGACCGAAATTATTGAGAAAGGTCTCGCTGTGTTCGCGAATGGCGTCCCCCGTCATGCCTTTTTGGCTCGGTTGAACAATTCTATATTCCCATCGGTCTGACATATTAACTCCCTCGCTTTAGGTAAAGGCGGTTGAGATGGCCATAAGAAGCCACGCTGACCAATTCCCAACCTTCAACCCCGAGGCGGGTCAAACGGTCTTGAATTTGAGCGTCATGTTTATCGGTATTCGAGCTCCACACTGAAGTTTTTATTGTCTGCACTTTATATTGCCATCGTCCACTACTCATCTTTCGTCTCCTTCTTTAGTCGCCCCTGTTTGCGCAAGGCCTCGCGCAGAGCCCATTCTATCTGCCCGGGCAGACATTTGGGGGTGGGCGCAACACATCCAATCCGCTATGGGGCCGCCATGTTTGAAACAGCCCTCTTCATAAGTGCGTTTACAACGCTTTTCGTGATTATTGATCCGCCCGGCTGTGCGCCGATTTTTGCGACACTGACAAAAGGCACGTCGCGCAGCCATCAGCGTAATATGGCGTTTAAGTCCGTCGGCATTGCGGCCTTCATCTTAATTGGATTCGCCTATGTCGGGGAATGGCTCTTCGCCAAGCTGGGCATCAGCCTCGATGCCTTGAGGATTTCCGGCGGCATCATGCTGTTTATCATTGGCCTAAACATGGTGTTCGAGAAACGCACGGAAACCCGGGAAGGCCGCGCGGATGAACTGCTGGAAGAAATTGAGGACCCGGAAGATATTTCCGTCTTTCCCATGGGTATTCCCATGATTGCCGGCCCCGGCACAATGGCGACCTTGTTGATTCTGATGAGTAACGCCCCGTCTCGCGCCGGGCAGTTGGCCATTCTGGCAGCGCTCGTCCTAACTCTTCTTATCACACTCGTAACGTTTTTAATTGCAGGCCCGCTGATGAAGTTGATGGGCAAGAGCTTTACCGATGTTCTAACGCGCGTTTTGGGCGTGTTGCTCTGCACGCTGGCGGCGCAATTTGTCTTGGACGGGATTAAGGGCGCTTTGTTTTAGGCCTGAATATGGACGCGCACCCCGACATACCCGCCGCGCAATGGACACATATAATGTCCGAGCTTCGCAGCATTGAGGCCCGCGAAGACGTTCGGATTTTATTCGCCATCGAATCAGGCTCCCGCGCGTGGGGGTTTGCCTCCCCGGATAGTGATTTCGACGTGCGCTTTGTCTATGTCCGGCGGCAGGATTGGTATCTCTCATTAACGCCGGGACGCGACGTGATTGAGCTGCCTCTGGTTGGGGATGATGATATTAATGGCTGGGATATTCGGAAAGCACTAAACTTGGCCTTAAAGCCTAATCCGGTTTTGCTCGAATGGCTGTCCAGCCCCATTCAATATGTCTGGGACGCTGACATTTGTTCGGACATTCAGAATTTTACCCAAAGCATGACGCAAAGCGGGGCGTGTCGGCATCATTATATGCGGATGGCAGATATGCAGCGCGGTGAGGGCGATCACATAAAACTAAAAAGATATTTCTATGCGCTGCGCGCTGCAATGGCGTTGCGCTGGATCGAAACGCGGGAGGATCTACCGCCAATGAACTTTCACGCATTGACGGCGGGCGTCGTAATCCCCGCAGATGTCTCTGCAGAGATCCAACATTTGCTGGAGATAAAAACCAGCACGGCTGAGCTCGGCACAGGCGATCGTATTCCTGTCTTGGAGCGCTTTCTGGAACAGCAAATGCAGTGGGCTAAAACTCAGACAGAAAAACGGGTTAAGCCCGAAACACTCGCTGAAAACCGAAACAACGCGAACGCCTTGTTTCGCGGCATAGTCCGGCAGGCTTGGGTTTAAGCCTTGATACATAGACAGAAAAAAGCCGCTTCCCGAAAGAAGCGGCCCTAAAGTCTGGAATAGAGGTTAGACTAGCCTTGCTTGTCCAGAACCTTTTGTACTGTATCGGCTTTAAGGTCGTCGACAGTCGCTTCGATGCCCATCTCATTTGCCAAAGCAACGAGGTCAACTTCGAGCATTTTTGTGAGAGACGTTTTTGTATGCTTTTTGTCGTCTGCATCGGCTTCGGCGGCAGGTTTTTCTTCCGCAGCGGCCTCTTCAGCCGGAGCGGCTTCTGCTGCGGGAGCTTCAGCAGCAGCTTCTGGGGCAGCAGCCTCTTCCGCAGGCGCTTCTTCAGCCGGTGCATTTTTTGCGTCTTCAGCGGCTTGCTTAGCAGCTGCATCAGCGGCCTTCTTCGCTTCTGCAGCAGCTTCTTTGGCTTCAGCTTCTGCCGCCTTACGGGCTTCAGCTTTGTCTTTACGCTCTTCGATACGCTCTAGCGCTTTTTCGCCCGGCTTACCTTTTTCAGGGTTATTGCCGTGGGTCCATTCCCAAAGTCCGGCAGCGCCGAGGAAACGCGCAACGCGTTCTGTTGGGCGAGCGCCCTTCTTGAGCCACGCTTGAATCTTTTCAACGTCGAGCTTGACGCGGTCTTCGCTGTCTTTTGGCAGCATTGGATTATAGGCGCCGACCTGCTCGATGAAGCGGCCATCACGCGGCGCGCGGACATCAGCCGCAACGATGCGGTAATAAGGACGTTTTTTGGCGCCGTGACGGGCCAGACGAAGTTTAACAGCCATGATTGAATTTCCTTTTGGTTGGCATTCTTAAATTAGAGTTTTGCTTGTCGTTCACTATTTCTTTTTGAACGGGTTTTTCCCGCCAAGATTTTTTCCAAGACCTGGGAGACCGCCCCCGCCTAGACCGGGTAGCTTTGCGCCGCCTAATCCCGGTAGTTTTGGAAGTCCTGGCATATTGCCCATTTGTTTCTTGAGTTCTTCGAGCTGGGCCGGGTCCATTTTGGACGGATCGGGAAGCCCGCCCCCCATACCTTTTTTAGATCCTGCCATCATTCCGCCCGGCATTTTCGGCATACCCGGCATTCCCCCGCCCATACCCTGCATGGCTTGCATCATCCCTGCCATGCCGCCTTTGGACATTTTCTTCATCATGTCGGCCATTTGGCGATGCATCTTGAGGAGCTTATTCACCTCTTGCACGGACATGCCTGAGCCAGCGGCGATACGTTTTTTGCGGGACGCCTTCAGGAGTTTTGGGTCACGGCGTTCGGCCGGTGTCATGGATAAAATAATAGCTTGTTGTTGTTTCAGCAAATGATCATCAACCCCGCCTGCAGCGTCAAGTTGCTTCTTCATTTTCCCCATGCCGGGCATCAGTTTCATCAGGCCGCCCATACCGCCCATTTTTTGCATTTGGCCGAGTTGCTTGGCGAGGTCATCCAGATCGAACTGGCCTTTGCGCATTTTTTCGGCTGTGGCTTCGGCTTCTTTTTCGTCAATGACCTGCGCGGCTTTTTCGACAAGGGAAACGATATCGCCCTGTCCCAAAATTCGGCCCGCGAGACGTTCCGCGTCGAATGCTTCTAGCCCGTCTAGCTTCTCGCCCGTGCCAAGGAATTTAATCGGTAGACCTGTGACAGCCCGCATGGAGAGCGCTGCGCCGCCGCGTCCGTCGCCATCAATTCGCGTCAGGACTAGACCTGTCAGCGGTAAGCGTTCGTTAAAGCGCCGCGCGGTTTCGACTGCATCTTGACCTGTCAGCGAGTCAGCGACCAGCAGCGTTTCAATTGGATTGGTCTCCCGCGCGATGGCTTCGACTTCGTCCATCAAGACATCATTGATTGTGGTCCGGCCCGCCGTATCGAGGAAGACAATATCATAACCGCCTTTCGCGCCTTCGATCATCGCGCGTTTGGCTATTTCCAGCGCAGTCTGACCTTTTACGATTGGCAAGAAACCTGTGCCGGCTTGTTCTGCGAGCATACCCAATTGGTCCATCGCCGCAGGGCGATTTGTATCCAGCGAGGCGAAGAGAACTTTTTTCTTCAGCGCGGTGCGAAGGTAAAGCCCCAGCTTGCCCGTCGTCGTCGTTTTACCCGAGCCTTGCAGGCCTGCCATGAGAATAGCCGCCGGAGGTTTCGCGGCAAGGTTAAGCTCACTCGCTTTGGCCGCTTCAGCTTTATCCGCGTCATCGTCCGAGAGAGTTCCGCCGAGCATATCGATAAGCGCGTCATTGACGATCTTAATGACCATTTGGCCGGGCTTGATAGATTTAATAACTTTTTCGCCGATAGCTTCAGCGCGAACTTTTTCGACGAATTGCTTGACAACAGGCAGGGCGACATCGGCTTCCAGCAAGGCAATGCGGATTTCGCGCATGGCTTTGTTGACATCGGATTCGGAAAGCGCGCCGCGGCCCGTCAGGCCGTCAAACACATTTCCTAACTTATCTCCAAGTGCCTCAAACAATCTTCAAATCTACCTTATCAAATCCACAACGCGAAAACCCGCGGCGAACGAAACTCGTCGACCACGGTACTCCGTCTGCATCTTGCACAGCGCGGAGCGCAGAGTTAAAACTGCGCGAATGGCGGGCCTTTACGGCTGTAAGGCGAGGCTGTCAACAGATGTCGTAGCGCTCTAATAAAGCGCTTACGACTTAGCTTGCGATTCGGAGGCTTGCGGGAGTTTCGACCGTTTCGCCGCTCGGCATTACCCGCGCAGGCGCGCGCCTCTCTTCGCGAACCGGTAGTTGAACCGTAAAGACTGTGCCTTCACCTAACTGACTTTGCACATGAATGCGTCCCCCCAGTTTCTCGACCAGGTTTTGCGTAATCGCCAATCCCAGTCCGGTGCCGGGTGTTGTGGTGGAAAGGCGATTATCGACCTGTTCAAAGCGGTTAAATACACGGCCGACATCTTCTTGCGGAATGCCTACCCCTGTGTCCCGCACAAACAGACAGATTTCGAGCATTCCATCATGTGTTTTAATCGGACGGGATTGCAACATAACATCGATGCGGCCCATGGCCGTGAATTTGACGGCATTGCCAATGAGGTTATTGGCGATCTGTCGCAGACGGGATTCGTCACTGATAATGCACTGCGGTATATCTTCGGGCCAATGCAGCTCCAACAGCAAGCCTTTGTCAATCGCTGCCGGACGGTTGAGCGCCACTAATGAACTTAGCATAGCTTTCAAATCGAAAGGCGAGAAATGAAATTCGGCTTTCCCGGCATCTAGTTTTGAGAGATCTAAAACGTCATTGATGATTGTAACCAAACCGGTCGAGCAGCCGTCAATGATATCGACATAATTTTCTTGGGTAGGTGTCATCTGCGTGCGTTTAAGCAATCCAGCCATGCCGATTACCCCGTTTAGCGGCGTCCGTAATTCGTGTGACATATTCGCAAGAAAGTTCGTTTTTGCCAAATCTGCTCGTTCGGCCAATCGGATATTCTCCTCCAGCAGATTAAACATGTGATGCATGGAAACCGAAAAAACGGCGAGACCGGCAGACATCATCGAAAAAGCAATCGTTGTCTGCACAGCCCGCATAAAGGCCTGCGTTTGAAAGGTCGCAGGATCAACACCGGCCGGAATCGGCCACCCCATAGTTGCCGTATAAAGATGCCAGACAATTGCGAGGCATGTAAAAGCATATATCGCAACCATGCGCCAATCCGAGATGAGCCCGTTGATTACAGCGCCGGCCACAAGCATGGGAAGCATAGCGGTATGAATACCCGTTTGATCGGGCAATGCGGTCGCCAAAACCCGAAATAGCATCAGCAGGGAATAGAAAGCCGCAAATCCCATGAATGCCTTGGTATAGCGCAAATAATGGGTAGCAATAAAGATAACGCCAATGGCTCCAACGGCGATCCTATGATCTAATGTCCATTCGTCATAGGCGTAGTTCATAAAGGCAAGGTTTATCAGTTGAGAGAGAATGAAAACCCACCCCAGCATATAGACCGCACGCGCACGCAACACATCAGCCGCGCCCATTGTCGGGTCGATACGCAAAAAGCGCTCATATTCTCTTAAAAGATGTTTCACTCAAATCCGTCCCACACTCTCGAATCGTCTAACGCATTTGCGTTAGCAAAGCGTTGATTGTGAGACGAAAAAGTTTGCGCCCGGCGCGCATTTGACTGCAAAATAGCGCATTGAGAAAACAAAAAAGGCTCCCTTGTGGGAGCCTTTCGAATTTCTCTGAGGCCGCTAAGCCTATGCTAGAGTCTACGCTTTGACCGTATGGGGTTGGCTGGCGTTTTTCTTAGCTGTTTCGGCTAAGGCCGCAAAAGCTTCCGGCTCGTGCATCGCCATATCAGCGAGCATTTTACGGTCAATCTGGATGCCGGCTTTGTTGAGGCCGTCCATGAAGCGGCCATATGTTGTGCCGTGCGAGCGGGCCGCAGCGTTGATACGCTGGATCCAAAGCGCGCGGAACTGACGCTTTTTCAGTTTACGACCGATATAAGCGTATTGACCCGCCTTCTCGACAGCTTGGTTCGCAATGCGGAATGTATTTTTCCGGCGGCCGCGATAGCCTTTTGCGCGTTTTAAAATTTCTTTATGACGTGCGGACTTTGTTACGCCGCGTTTAACTCGTGCCATGATAATTCTCCGGGTATTTAGGTAAGCGGCGTTTAGCCGTAGGGCATGTATTTCTTTTTGATCACTTTGGCGTCGCAGTCTTTGAGGACTGTTGTGCCGCGCAATTTACGAATTTGGTCATTCGTACGCTTGATCATGCCATGCTGTTTGCCAGCCTGGCCTGCTTTTACCTTACCGGATTTGGTAATCTTGAAACGCTTTTTAGCGCTCGACTTCGTTTTCATTTTGGGCATTTCGGTCTCCAATATAATGGATTATCTGTCGAAACGAACGACGATAATCTGCCTTTCGAACGATCAGGCATGCCATTTAGCCTGAAGCGTTGCGTCACAGCTTTTGCCGTGAAGGCGGGCCTATAGTCGCCTGCACCGGCTTTGGCAAGCCGCGTCGTCACAGATTTGGCAAGTCATTGCGAGGTCTGGACAGACTCAAATCCTGCCTCCAAAAGGGCCGCCACGCAAAGCGGAGAGTAACAATGAAGATTTACGGTCTCTTGAACGGATTTTTTTATATCTTCTATGGCCTTTACGGCGTGTTCATGCCGAAGCTGCTCGCGCGCGAAACTATGGGCTGGACCCCAGATTTACTTGGCCTGCATCAAATCCGGGCGATGTGGATGGCCTGTGTCGGCATTGGCATAATTTGCGTTTTGGTGGCCCTGAAAGGGAATCTCCGCGTCCTAACACAAGCGATCATTTTGATAACGCTCTGCTTTTTCGTCGGGCGCTTTCTCGGATTAGCGTTGGACGGCGCTGGACCAAAACAAACCTATATCGAAATTGGCATAGAGATTGTGTGGTCAGGAATCGGGCTGTTTCTGCTCTCCCGCGCAAGAAAGAAGGCCTGACCAATGGCTTAAGGCTTAAATTAAACGCCCGCGGGCACTATTTAGGGCGCGGTGACTTTCGGTGCGGGCGTGGTGTGTAAATCAAATGCGCTGTGCAATGCGCGCACGGCCAGCTCTGTATATTCGCTGTTAATCAGGACGGAGATTTTGATTTCGGAGGTCGCAATGACTTTCACATTGATGTTCCGCCCGGCTAATGCCTCAAACATGGTTTGCGCGACGCCTGTATGGCTGCGCATACCGATCCCAACGACGGAGACTTTGGTCACATCGGAGTCAGATTTGATATCTTCAAAGCCGATATCAGATTGCTCGGCCTTTAAGGCCGTGAGGGCTTTGTCCAAATCTCGTTTGCCGACCGTATAGGTCAGGTTGGCGGAATTATCAGACCGCGAGATACCTTGAACAATCATATCAACAATTACATTCGCTTCCGACATAGCGCGGCAGACCTTTGCCACCATGCCCGGCGCATCTTTCAAGCGCAGTAATGTAATTTGAGCTTCGTCGCGGGAGTAAGCGACGCCGCTGACAACACGTTCTTCCATGGTTTCATCCTCGTGGCAGACCAGAGTTCCGGGGTTGGATTCGCCCACATCTGACATGCTTGTCAAAACACGGATAGGCAAATTATTATTCATGGCCAGTTCTACGGAGCGGGTTTGCAGGACCTTCGCGCCGAGTGAGGCGAGTTCTAACATTTCCTCAAAAGCAATGCGGTTCAGGCGGCGGGCGTCTTTGGCGATGCGTGGGTCGGTCGTGTAAATTCCGTCGACATCTGTATAGATGTCGCAACGGTCCGCTTTCAGTGCTACGGCCAAAGCAACCGCTGACGTATCCGACCCGCCGCGCCCCAGTGTCGAAATTCGGCCCTCTTCATTGACGCCTTGAAATCCCGCAACCACCGCAACATTTCCGGCCTCCATAGAGGGTCCAATGGATGAGCTTTCAATTTCGCCAATACGGGCTTTGGAGTGCGCCATGTCTGTTTTTAACGGAATTTGCCAACCGAGCCAGCTGCGCGCTTTTAATCCTCGGCGGCGCAGCGCTATGGCGAGCAGTCCCGATGTGACTTGTTCCCCGCTGGCAACGATAGAATCATATTCATCTTCAATCGCCGCGCCCTTGTCTGAATCTGCGTCCAGAGCGTCAACTAGGGCGACAAGTCGGTTTGTCTCCCCGCTCATGGCGGACACAACGACAGCCACTTCATTGCCGCCTTCCGCTTCTTCCGCGACAAGGCTGGCCACATGACGGATGCGTTCCAGATTGGCGACGGACGTGCCGCCGAATTTCATGACGATGCGGGCCACCTGCCGCCTCCGCTTTTGCTTGTTAACACCGACTCCAAAAGACGGGCTGTTCAATCGGCGACCTCATAGGTCGAAGATAGATTTTAAGCAATGGGAAGATTGGTTCGAAAAAGAATTCGCAATAATAGATTGAAGAGAAAAGAAAAAGGCCGCAGCACGTTTCCGTGCGCGGCCTTGTTTCATTTAACTTTAAAGGTTCTCTACTCGAGTGAATCTTTAACGTCACCAACTTTGTCTTGGGCTTTACCTTTAAGCTCTTGGGCTTTGCCCTTGGCTTGCATTTCGGCGTTGTCGAACGCTTCACCAGCTTTTTGCTTTGCTTTGCCTGCGAGCTTATTAGCTGCGCCTTTGATGTGTTCGGATTCCATAATTGTTCTCCTATTTGTTTAACGGACGTATATATAACACGCGGCCACACATATTCGTTCCGAAAAGAAAGCCCCCAATGTCACATCGTGAAGATTCCCCCGAGCATATGTCCCGTGTTTCCGTCGACCCGGCAGAAATGGCGAGCTTTTCGCGCATGGCCGCAGATTGGTGGGATCCAACAGGTCCATTCAAACCGCTACATATTATGAACGGCGCGAGGTTGAGCCTGATTAAGAATGCGGTCTGCGAGCACTTTGGCCTCGACCCGAATGTGGAACGCCCCCTCACAGGTCTGCGCGTTTTGGATATAGGGTGCGGCGGCGGACTGTTATGCGAGCCTATGGTCCGTTTGGGCGCAACTGTGACGGGCGTGGACGCATTGGAGCGTAATTTAAAAACTGCCAAGACCCATGCCGAGCAAGTCGGCCTCATAATTGATTACCGCCACGGCACGATTGAGCAAATGGTTGAGCAAGGCGAAACACCTTTTGACGTGGTGCTTAATATGGAGGTCATAGAGCATGTCGCAAATCCGCCCGACTTTATGGCCGATTGCGCCGCGATGGTGAAGCCTCCGACAGACAGTAAACCGGGCGGCATTATGCTGTGTTCTACCATCAACCGCACGTTAAAAGCCTTTGTCTTTGCAATTGTCGGCGCAGAATATGTCTTGCGCTGGCTGCCCCGCGGAACCCATCAATACAACAAATTTGTGAAGCCGACAGAGCTTTCGCGGTGGATGCTAGATGCAGATTTAGAGGTGACAGAACAGATCGGGATGACCCTCAATCCTCTCACCAATGTGTGGACAATATCTGGGGATAAGTCGATAAATTACGTCACGATTGGGTCAAAGGTTAACGAAGGTTTAAAGCGTTAATGAAGGCCTAACGCATTTATGGGGTCAGGCGGGACATTCGTCTTCCCTGCCGCCTATAAGCTGTACGTAAACTCAATAATAACAGGGATTTAGCGTTAATCTTTCATTAAACACCGTGGAAGTTTTGTAACGGAACAGATGCGTTCTCGTAAGAGTTGTTTCTGCAGATTAGCGTCATATTAATCATGAAAGGACGCCCCCATGTCCCATATGAATACAGCTCCTGTGGATATGTTCACAACCCTACGGCCCCGTATGTTTGTCGGACAGTTACTTCAAGACATTAAATCCATCCAAGCCTCAATTGCCAGATTTGGCTTGCTTTCCCCTATCGTGGTCACGCGCTCGGAAGACCGCCTAATCGTGATTGACGGGCGCAAGCGGATGGCCGCTATTCGCCGCCTGGCTTTTATGGGCCGCCTGCCGCGCTCGCTCGTCAATATTCCTTATATTGAGGTTCAAGATGTAAAGCAGGGCGCGTCTGATGCGCCTGCTCTCATGTCCAATCGCGATCTCTTTGTGACCGTCGCAAATATGTTTCGCGAGACTCATGACGTGGATAAGATCGCCGCAGATTTATATTTGTGCCGGAAAATTGTGAAGCAAGTTCTCACCTTGGGATGCCTGTCTCCGCGTCTTCGCAAGGCGTTTTTTGACCGCATTATCGATTTTGCCCAAGCCAAAGCCTATGCGGCATTGCCGCATCACAACGCGCAAGAGACAGCCTTTCTGGCGCTAGGACCCTTTGCAGAGGAACGGGCTATTTTGAACTTTGCTGTTGAGACGGAACCGGTAATCGACATTCCGCTACGTCTGGCAGCTTAGCCTGCTTCACTTTTTAAAGGCCGTGCGAGTAGCGCGGCCATTGCACCGGAGGGGGTAACTTCCCCGCTGAGAACGCTGTTCACCGCAATACAAATCGGCATATCGACGCCTTCGCGCTCCGCCAACTTAACCAAAGCGGGCGCCGTCGCCACGCCTTCTGTGACAGAATTTCGGGATGCTAAAATTGCGTCCAAACTTTCGCCTTTTCCCAACCGCATACCACATGACATATTGCGCGATTGGGTTGAACTGCATGTGAGGACCAAATCCCCCAAGCCGCAGAGGCCCGACAAAGTTTCCGCGCGTGCGCCCAGCGCTGCGCCCAAGCGGTTCATTTCCGCAAAGCCCCGCGCGATGACAGCGGCATGGGCGCTTTGCCCCAAGCCCATCCCAAGAAGCATCCCGCACGCAATGGCCAAAACGTTTTTGACGGCTCCGCCGACTTCCGCACCGATCATATCATCCGTAGTATAAGGCCGAAAGGTCGGGCCTTGGATAAGCGGCGCGAGAGCGTTGGCCGCATCCAAATCATCCCCGGCTAGCGTCACCGCCGTCGGCAAGCCTTTGACGACATCTCGTGCAAAACTCGGCCCCGAGAGAACAAAACGCGCAGCCCCCGGAACGCTTTCTGCCAAGACCTCATTCATGAAATCCAATGTCGAGATTTCAATGCCTTTGGAACATAACACAACCGGCAGGCCGTCCGGTATATGCGGCGCGAAAATTTCAAGCTGCGCGCGCGTATGTTGAGCCGGCATGACCGACAGGCACAGCTCCGCGTTTTCAAAGTCAGGGCACTCGGCTGTTGCCGTTATTCCGTCATGCAACGCGGCGTCCGGTAAGTAGCGAGAGTTCTCACGCGTTTTATTGATAGCCGCAGCTTGCTCAGCATCGCGCATCCACAGCTTCACGGCGTGTCCATTAGCGGCCAAAAGCTGGGCCAGCGCGGTGCCCCAGGACCCGGCTCCTAGAACAATGGCTTTCATCTGCGGTTTAGATTGAGTCATTAATTCAGCTTTGTTTTATCGGGTTCGGGAACAAATACATCAGGAAGAGGATGCGCCTCTATGCCTTCTTCTTTCAGGGCTTGCGTTTCCGGCGCAGTAGCCGAGCCATAAATTCCGCGTTCGGGTTTTTCACCGTAATGGATAGCCCGCGCTTCTTCGGCAAAATTGCTCCCGACATTCTCACAGTTATTGCCGATGTTATTTCGGATTTTTTCGGCGATAGCGGTTATGGCTTTGGCCGTATCCTCCGCTCGCGCCTCTGATTTTCGTGCGGTTTTGACCGCTGGCGCCATGATAGCTTTTTCAACCTTGGAGGCTCCGCACACAGGACAACAGAGGAGCCCGTCACTAGATTGCGCGTCATAATCGGAAGAGCTGGAGAACCATCCCTCAAATGTATGGTCTTTCGCACACATCAAATTATAGCGAATCATAACGAACTGCCCCGCCAGGCCGGAATGCGGGCTCTCGCCTGTTTTACCTTTGCTTTGTCAATTTCAGCGAAAATGACACCGGGCGTATCGTCTTCCAAGATCGCAATAGCGTCGCCCCAAGGACTGATAATCATGGAACGACCCCAAGTTTTGCGGCCATCCGCATGATGCCCGCCTTGAGCTGGCGCGATGACGTAAGCACCTGTCTCTATCGCGCGAGCGCGCAGCAAAGTTTCCCAATGCGCTTTACCCGTAGCAACCGTGAACGCGGCAGGCGCAGTTATCAGATCGACTTCGGCGCACGCATATTTCGCGTATAGCGCCGGAAAGCGAAGGTCATAGCAAATTGACAGGCCCAGCGAGAGCGGCCCTACCTTAGCAGTCACAGGCGTATCCCCCGCCGCATAACTATCCGCCTCTCGGTATGTTTCTGATTTCGACAGAGCTGCTTCGAACAAATGAATTTTATCATATTGTACGGTTAGGGTTCCGTCGGGTGCAAACAGCAGAGACCGATTGGCGATTTTTCCGTCTTCCCGCAAAATCGCCAGTGATCCGATGAGAAGGTTGATTGAAAGCTCTGCAGCCAAGCTCGAAAATGTTTTGACACCGAGGTCGTTATTCATCTTCCGAACATTCGCTCGCAGCGCTTCCGGATCACGCTCAAGCAAATGCGTCATTTCCGGAGTGACGATGAATGCCGCGCCGTCCGCAGCTGCCACACGCACAAGGGCGCTCGCGACCGCAATGTTCTCAGCGATATCTGTGCTTGAGCACATCTGGATGGCGGCAGATTTCAAAGCTTAGAGACCAAGCATCGGGTCGAGTTTGCCCGCCCGTTCCAAGGCGAAAATATCGTCGCATCCACCAATGTGTGTATTGTCGATAAATATCTGCGGGAAGGTATTTCGTCCCGAGCGCTCGTTCATTTCTTTGCGTTTATCCCGATCCATTGCGGCTGGGATTTTGATGAACTCAACCCCCTTATCCTTGAGAAGCGCTTCCGCCCTTACGCAAAAGGGGCAAAACGCTTTTGTATACATTTCAACTTTAGCCATGTGGTGTTCGTCCTTTGAGACAGTGTTTAACTAGGCCCTATGTAGGCAATGCTGCGGCTTTTGCCACGCGCGCAAGACAAATGCCATCAACGCGTGCGGCGCCTGCCTGTTTTAAGGCACGCGCGCAGGCCTCTAATGTCGCGCCGGTCGTGAGCACGTCGTCGATTAAAACAAGGTTGCGGCCCTTCATGCGGGCGCCCTGTTTGACGGAGAACGCCCCTCGGACATTTTTCGCCCGGGCGCGGGCATTAAATCCGCCTTGGCTGTCCGTACGGCGAGTTCGAAATAAAATATCCGGCTCAAAAGCGGCAGGTGTGATTTTCGCCAGGGCACGGGCCAAAATCGTCGCTTGATTATAGCGGCGTTTAATGAGGCGTGAGGGATGGAGCGGAACGGGAATGAGCATATCGGCATCCGCCAGAACATCCCGTCCAGCGCGGCGCATTTGCGCAGCAAAACTGGCAAGGCCTTCCGTGCGGCCTCCATGTTTAAAGGACAGGATCAACGCCCGCGAGCCGTCATCATAGGCCATCGGGGCCCGCGCGCGGTTAAAGGCGGGGCGCTTCACAGAACAACGCGCGCAAAGCGAGCCGCCCTGCACGGCATATTCAAACGGGAAACCGCAGGCCTCGCACCAGGGCGCGTCCAGAAAGGTGACATCCGCCCACATGCGCTTTAATATTGGGTCGGCGTCGAGGCCCAATAATTCCTGCGGCGGCAGCAGCGTATCAATGACAGCGCCCCCGGCCGATTTCAGGCGGCGGCTTGTGTATTGTCTCAGGCTGTCATCTTGCGCTGTCGTCATAGGAGTGAGAGTAGCGAAAACCTATGAGCCCGTCGCCTCCAAAAATATTTAATCCACACGCGCGAGATTTGGCCAACACCCGCGCGGCTAAACGGCAAGCACGCGACGGCTTGTCCTTTTTATACATCCGCGCAGCAGAAGATGCCGCGTCCCGATTGGAAGATATAAATCGCAAATTCGACCGCGCGGTTTTAGTCGGGAAAATTGACGGGCGGAGCGCCGTGATATCGAACCTGCGAGAAGACCGTCAACCGGAGGCATTCGACTATCTCGAATCCTCAACGGAGCTGAGCGTAGAATATGACGTGATTATCTCGCTCTTAGACCTGCAAAGCGATGATGCCATTCCCGAAACCTTGATGCAGTATCGCAAACATCTGGCCCCTGACGGATTATTGCTCGTGGCGTTTCTGGGTGGGGAAACACTGACGGAATTACGGCAAAGCCTTTATGCTGCAGATCAAGCCGTTTTGGGCGGGGCTACCGCGCGGGTTTATCCTATGGTCGATTACAGTCAGGCCGCCATGCTATTGGGACGAACGGGATTAGCCCTACCCGTCGTCGATATGGACCGGGTGTCGGTATCGTATGGAAAACTGCAAAGCCTTGTCTCGGACCTCAGGGATTTGGGGTTGAGCAATGTTCTGGCGGCACGCGACACCCGCCCTCTTACCCGCAATTGGCTAAAAGAATTAAAGGAAAGCTACACCGCCCATTTTGCGCGAGCCGACGGCAAGCTGACCGCCACCTTTGAAATCGTCTGGATGACAGGCTGGGCGCCACACGAAAGCCAACAAAAACCCCTAAAACCCGGCAGCGCAAAAATGCGTTTGGCGGACGCGTTGCAAACGAAAGAGAAGAAGATTTAGAGCTCTAACGCGTCATACCCATTGCGAAAGCATGATTGTTAGGTCTAGTTATTAATATGTTTGAACTTGGAAATATGGAACGGGCTGATTGGCAGCTGCTGCGAGATGGGGCCGTTACGCTCTTCTGGAACAAAGACATTTTTCATAAGGCGATGAATTCGCTTAGAGACTTAGACTATAGAATTTTAGAGTTACCATATGAGACTATGCCAAAGTTTTGTGAAAGCGTTTCAAACAGCCTTAAATGGAAACAGCAATTTGGATATACGCCTTGGACAGGAAATTTGGACGCATTGAATGACGGCATAAGAGGCGAACCCTCTGCTTCAAGTGACGATACTGCGATCTGTTTAAGCGGCTTTCACAACATGGTAAGAGATGATTCTGAATGGGCGACCGCTTTATTAGATATTTTGGAGTATCAATCCAGAAACTATCTGTTGTTCGGCCAACGCCTCATCATTTTGGTCCAAACGGATAACCCCAACTACCAGTGCAAGAAAATTGGCGGAAGACAGGTTCAGTGGAACCATGAAGAATGGTTCGACAAATCACGCGGCATTTAAACATGAGGTCAACGACCTAACTGATCACACCTGCCGTCCGCAAAGCCTCCAGCTTCGCCGCATCATATCCCAATTCCGCAAAAACCGCCTCCGCCGCATCATTTGCGCCCGGGACAGTGAAGTCCGGGTCCGTTTCCGTCCCCTCGAATCCTGGAGATGGACGAGGGTGAACAAACGCACCCTGTTTCCGCAGGCCACCGCGCGCCGCATTTTGGGGATGGGCGGGGGCTTCGTCATACGTCAGGACAGGCGTGACGCAGGCGTCAGTCCCGTCAAAAACAGCCGCCCACTCGTGGCGGGTTTTGGACGCGAATTTGGCTTCCAATAAAGCGTGTTGTTCGGGAAATTTCGATGTGTCCATTTGCTTGCCGTAATCTTCCTTATCGATCTCCAACAGGCGCAGCATTTCCGCAAAGAATTGCGGCTCGAGCGGGCCGACGGCCATGAACTTTTCGTCTTTGGTCCTATAACAGCGATAGAATGGCCATGCCCCGTCAAGCATATTTCTCCCGCGTTCCGGCGACCACTGCCCTAATCCCGCCAGCATATGTAAAACACTCATCATGGAGTTGGTGCCATCAATAATCGCGGCGTCCACAACATCGCCTTTGCCCGTGCGTTCGGCTTGGAAAAGCGCGGCGAGAATCCCGGCGACAAGAAAGAGAGAGCCACCGCCATAATCGCCGACGAGATTCAGCGGCGGGGATGGCGGCGTGCCTTTGCGGCCCATCGCGCCGAGCGCGCCCGTGATGGAGATGTAATTAATGTCATGCCCGGCCATGGTCGCCCACGGTCCCGTCTGCCCCCATCCCGTCATGCGGCCATAGACGAGCTTTGGATTTATCGCGTGACAGGCCTTCGGCCCAACGCCCAGCCGTTCCGTGACGCCCGGGCGCAGACCCTCGAATAGCACATCGGCAGATTTCACGAGATCCAAAACGACCGCAGCGCCTTCGGGTTTTCGCAAGTCCAGCGTGATCGCTTTCTTCCCGCGATTGGACAGATTTGGAATTGCGCCCATTGGCCCGGGGCGGTTCACCAAAATGACCTCCGCGCCCATATCAGCCAATAATTGCCCCGCATAAGGCCCTGGCCCAATACCGGCGAGTTCGATAATGCGGACGCCTTTTAGAGGTTTGGTCATTTTGCAGCCCTATCCTGTGAGAGCGCATAGACCTGCGTTCTGGCCAATGTGCGTTCATATTTTATCTGGCGGACGACATCTGCTTCAGCACAAGCCCACTCCACCCCCAGCCGCGCGGCATAGTGAAGGCCTGTGCGTTGGCAAACTTCTTGTGCCCCCAAAGCCAAAGCTCTCGCGCGCTTGCTTTCGGGGATGTCATAATGTGGATGGCTGGCTTTGGGCGGGGCTTGAAACCAGCGGCGCTCCATCCCAATCTGGTCAGCCATATTGTGCAGCTCATCCAAACTATCTGCCACCATATGACACATTATATAGCCTCGAAACGGGTGGCGGGCGGTATCAACGTAAACACTCATGGGGACGGCCTAATTGAGCAGCGCACCCCAAACAAGCGACATTACGGTCAGGGCTTCATGCGTCAGTGTGGGTTTTGTAACCGCAGATGAAATAGGTTAGGGTCCTTTTTCGGACTCGGGCAATATTCGTCAATGGAGAGAAATCGCGTGGAAACAACATTTTTAAAATCCGAAGAGCTTTCGAAACGCGGACAGCGCCGAATTCGCCGAAACCTATTCGAAGCCTTTAATGACGCCAGCCGCACATATGTGAAATCAAAGACTATCCTGACCGACGGTGACGGCAAGAGCTTTACCTATGGAGATATCTTGAGGGCGAGTTTCGCGCTGTCCTCGCCTTTGAAGCGCAAAACAGAGGGCGAGGATGCGGTCGGAATCTTACTGCCCACGGGGGCCGGGTCCGTCATCGCACTTCTCTCCATTTTAGCCGCTGGCCGCACCCCGGCCATGTTGAATTTCACAGCCGGAATCAAAAACCTGACCGCCGCAATCAACACCGCCCCGATGAAGACAATCGTCACCGCCAAAAAATTTGTTGAAATCGGCGGGCTGTCCTCTCTCATCGAGGACTTATCAGAGGTCGCAAACATTATCTATTTGGAGGACCTGAAAGAAGAGATTGGGGTCACCGATAAAATTCGCGCTGTTTTGGGGCCGCTGCTGCCAAAAATATTTGCGCCAAATCCGTCGGCTGATGAGCCCGCGATTATCTTGTTTACATCAGGCACCGAAGGCAATCCTAAAGGCGTCGTCCTGACCCATTCCAATATCCTCGCCAATATTGAACAAATTGAACAACATGTGCAGCTCGAAGACACGGATATCTTCTTTAACCCGCTGCCGACATTTCACTGTTATGGCCTGACGGCGGGCACACTCTGGCCGATCTTTGAGGGTCATCCCGTTATCTTGCACCCCTCGCCCTTGCAGACAAAAACTATCGCCAAACGGATTTTCAAAACGCGGGCAACAGTTCTGTTCGCGACAGATACTTTCCTACAGCAATATATGCGGGCGAGCGCCGATGGCGGGCTCAGCTCACTGCGGATTGCCGTTTGCGGCGCGGAGCGTGTGCGCGAGGAAACCCGTAAAACCGCTGAAGACCGATTCTCCTTCGAAGTGTTAGAAGGCTATGGCGTGACGGAATGCGCGCCGGTTTTGGCAGCGAACCAACCCGGCGAAATTCAGGCTGGCACGATTGGGAAAATGCTGCCCGGGATTGAGACGCGTATCGAGCCCGTTGAAGGACTCAATGATGCAGGACGCCTGTTCGTGCGGGGTCCGAACATCATGAAGGGCTATATCTCGCCGGACAGTCCGGGTCAGGTCGTGCCGTTGGCCGAAGGCTGGCATGATACGGGGGATGTCGTATCCGTGAATGAGGACGGGCATTATGTTATACGCGGACGGTTGAAACGATTCGCCAAAATCGGCGGCGAGATGGTCTCTCTTACCGTAGTTGAAAATTGCGCTTCCGCGCTTTGGCCTGATAATATGCATGCCGCCGCCATTGTGCCGAACCCCAAACGCGGCGAGCAAATTGTGCTCATCACGGATTACGCCGAAGCCAAACGCTCCGACCTGATGCGCTGGGCCCAAACCCACGGCGTGCCGGAAATCTCTGTCCCAAAGAAAGTGATCTCAGTCGGCAATGTTCCCATTCTCGGCACAGGAAAACTAGACTACGTCGCCGTCACAAAAATGGCCGAAGCCGCAGCGCCGAAAGCAAAAGCTAAAACTTGATTGAAGGAAAATCTGGAGCGGGCGAAGAGATTCGAACCCTCGACCCTCACCTTGGCAAGGTGATGCTCTACCACTGAGCTACGCCCGCTCATTAGATTTGCGTAGAAAACGAGGCCTAAGAGCCGCGTGTCTTGGTAGGCGCGCCGTATAGACGCAAAACCGCCGCCTGTTCAAGCCTTTTTGCAGGGCAAATTCATATCAATTCGTCTGCTCAAAAACGGGACTCTGCAGACATCACAAAATATGATAAGCTGAAAGCGCGTATCAAATGAGGGAGCCTGATATGTTTAACGAAAAACTGGTCAAGACAGCTAAATCGCTGGCAGAATATTGCCGGATGGGTCAAGAAGACAAAGGTATGGACGAGCTTTACGCGCAAGACTGCGTCTCTGTCGAAGCCTTAGAGATGCCGGGCACAGACATGCCCCGCGAAGCCAAAGGGCTGGACGCCATCAAAGCAAAGGGTGAATGGTGGTACGCCAATAATGAAGTCCATAGCGCGAGCGCAGAAGGCCCGTTCCTACACGGGGAGGATACATTTTCGCTGATTTTTGATATGGATGTCACGGATAAGGATAGTGGCAACCGCATGCAAATGCGCGAAGTCGGGCTTTATACCGTCGATGCGGACGGCATGATCATCCGCGAGGCTTTCTTCTATCCGCCATTTGAGTAGGCCCATTTGAACAAGGCATGAGTTTCGATTAAGCGCGGGGTATGAAACACGAAAAACACCCCTCTGAATCCGCGCTATATGCACTGCTCGATAAGCTGGGCATTGCTCACCATACGGAAGAGCACCCCGCCGTGTTTACCGTTGAGGAAGGCGCAGGTGTGAAAGCACGATTGCCCGGCGGGCATTCGAAGAACCTGTTCTTAAAGGATAAAGCCGGAGACTATGTTCTGGTGAGCGCATTGGGCGGCACTTTGATCAAATTGAACCAACTCCACAAACGGATCGGGACGAAGCGGCTCTCCTTTGGCAAGCCTGATGCCCTGCTCGACTTGCTCGGCGTCGTGCCGGGGTCGGTGACCGTGTTTTCTGTCATGAACGATACGGACACCAAGGTGCGCTTGATTTTGGACAAAGCCCTCTTTGATCATGAGGCCGTTTGGTTCCACCCCATGCGCAACACGGCCAGCACGCGCGTTGCGCCGCAGGATTTAGTAGAATTTGCGAAAGCCACGGGACACGCCCCGACGCTCATCGATTTCAGTGAGGATATTTCATGAGCTATGGTTTGACCGTGCTAGGGTCCGTCAACCTTGATTTGATTGTCCAAGTCGCTGCATTACCGAAAGCGGGCGAGACCGTTACGGGCGGGACCTATACCGCCCTGCCCGGCGGCAAAGGCGCGAATGTTGCTGTGGCCGCGCGGCGGCTGGGCGCGGAGACCGATATTATGGCGGCAGTAGGCGATGATGATTACGCCGCGCAAGCCCTCGTGAATTTGGAAAAAGAGGGCGTGTATTTGGACGCCGTCCGCAGATTGGACGCGCACACAGGCCTCGCTTTTATCACAGTCTCTGAAGATGGAGAAAACCAAATCGCCGTGGCGAGCGGGGCCAATGCGGCCTACACACCGGGGGATGTGCCGAAACTCTGTAGCGATGTCCTCATCACGCAATTTGAAATTCCGACCAATGTGATTGAAGCCGCACTGGATGGTTATGAGGGCTTTGTCGCCGTCAATGCCTCACCTGTCCGCAGCGGCGTTGACGCCATTCTAAACCGCGCGGACCTCATCATCGTGAATGAGGGCGAAGCGAACGCATATGATTTGAAAGATCACGCTGGGTTAGTCGCCGTGACCTTGGGGCCCAAAGGCGCGGAACTGCGTATGGGCGGGAAAATTATAGCGAGCGCCACCCCGCCGAAAGTCGAGGTTGTCGACACGACGGGCGCGGGCGATGCTTTCGCAGCGGCGCTGACTGTGGCTCTGGTAGAGAAACAATCCGAGGCGGAAGCGCTGAAATTTGCCTGTGCGGTTGGGGCATTGACGACGACGAAGTTGGGAACGCAAACCGCCAGCCCGACACGGGCAGAGGTGGATGCGATTTTGGGGCGAGGTGGGGATGAATGTTGAGCTTCTAGACTCTGGTTGGAACCGTTCGATTAATTATAAAGATGTTCTATCCGGAAGGGTACACCCGCAGAAATTTCAATTAAGCGGCTTTAGGCTTTTCAGAAATAGGGTGCTTGATTATTTCTACAATGGGGCAAAGCTTCATCTCTACCCCAATCTTTTCAAGTATACGCAGTTTTCCGCACATTGGTACAAAACGAGCATCGAATACACTTTAGAGGCGCCATTACTTTTGTCTCCTCAAGGTAGCTATATTTCAGAAAAAAGCGGGCCGAATATCGAGTTCAGACCCGCTGAATCAATTCCAATTGAAGACCAATCAGTCGAACAAAAAAGGCTAGGCGAAGAATTGGGACGCGTCTTTTATCGTGAAGTTAAGGGCACCGCTTTGAAATTGCCTGTTGATGAGTTTTTGTTACAACTTCGGGCCCCGGTTCCTGAGCTTGCGACAATGCTAAACTTTCTAGATACCTGTGATGTTAAAGCTTTTAAAAACTCGGACTTGACGGATAGCGCACTAATAAAATCGTACGCACGATTAGAGGAAAGCGGTAAACTTTGACGCGCTAAAACGTCGGCTTCATATCAAAATAACGTTCCGGCATAGTCCCGCGCCGCCTCAGCTCCTCCTCCGAACAGCCGCGCAGCTCATGCGGGAAAACCGTCCATTCGTCAGTTTCGTGGACATAAAAATCCGGGACGCGTTCTGTTAGGTTTCGTTTCGGCTTATAGAAAATCGTGGCGACGCGGATGTCTGCGGGCGTGTTCCTGCGGCAACGGGCGCGGACCTCTCGGATGATGGCGTCGACGCTGCGCCCGCTATCAAAAATATCGTCGATAATCAAAAGACGGTCTTCTGCATCCACAACGTCGACCACATGCTGCAAGCCCATGACTTGGACCTCGGGCAGAACTTCATCGCCGTCGAAGCTGGTTGTGCGCGCGCCGTAGCTCGCCGTGCGAATGGCGAAATGATTGGTCGGGCAATCCAGCGTCTCCAAGACTTCCTGCACCGCAATCCCAACGGGCGCGCCGCCGCGCCAAACACCCAGAATAAAACTGGGTTTGAAATCAGATTCATGGATGCGCAGGGCGAGCTCGAACGAGTCGCGCAGCAAGCCTTCCGCGCTGACAAAAGTTTTCTCGATATTGGGGGTTGAGTCGGCCATGGTTCGGGTCTTTTATAATATTAGAGTGGCGACATAAAGGAATGCTCACTTCCCCTCAAATCTTTTCGGGCGCATAAGGCAGTATGGAAACCCCCTCTTCTGAATCTAGGCCCCTCATTTTCGATTGCGACCCCGGGCAGGATGACGCGATCAGTCTTATCATGGCCCTGTCCCCCGGCAGCGGCTTGGATATTCGCGCCATCACCACGGTTGCGGGGAATACGTCGCTCGCGAAATGCCAGCGCAATGCGCGGATGATTGCGGAAATTTGCGGGCGCAGTGATGTGCCTGTCTTTGCCGGATGCGTAGCGCCTTTGGAGGTCCCGCTCGCAACAGCCGAAGAAGTTCACGGCGTCGAGGGGTTGGACGGGATAGAGATTTTCGAACCTGACCTGCCGCTGCAACAGGAAAGCGGCGTCGATGCGATTATTCGCTTATGCAGGACCGTCGGTAATATTGTCTTGGTGCCAACGGGGCCATTGACCAATATCGCAACGGCGCTGACCCGCGCGCCGGACATCGCGGCGCGCATCTCTGAAGTCGTCCTCATGGGCGGGGCGCGGAGCGAGGCAGGTAACATCACGCCCTCTGCCGAGTTCAATATTTATGTCGACCCCCACGCCGCCAAAATCGTCTTCGATGCACCCGTTAAGAAAACAGCCTTCGGATTGGACGTGACCCATAAGGCCCTGATCCGCGATGCGCACGTTGACCGGATAGCCGCGCTCGGCACGCAGATGGGAAAGCGCCTGACGGGAATGCTGCGCAGTGATTATGCGGACTATGACCGCGCGAAATTCGGCACATCCGGCACACCCATTCACGATGCTTGCACCACAACCTATTTGCTGCGGCCCGATGTCTTCACCTTCAAATCCGTCAGCGTACAGATTGAGACGGACAGCCAATTGACACGCGGACATACGAGTGTGGATTTTTGGCAGATGACAGACCGCCCGCGCGATACGAATTGGGCCGTGGATGTAGAGTCAGACCATTTCTTTGAGGTGATGATTGACCGCTTCGCCGCCTATGAAGATTGAACCGGGGACGGAACCGTTTTCACGCTCTTGAATTGCTTTCGCTGACCCGCCACATGAAGGCGGAAATTATGAGTTTAAAGAGGCCTTATGACCAACACAGCAACAGACATTGTTAAAGACAGTTCCGACATGGCCTTTATGGCAGATGTCATTGAAGCCAGCGCCGAGGTCCCGGTTATTGTTGATTTCTGGGCGCCTTGGTGCGGGCCGTGTAAACAGCTGATGCCGCGTCTGGAAAAAGCTGTTAAAGCCGCAGGCGGCAAAGTGAAACTGGTCAAGATTAACACGCAGGACCATAACGGCGTGGCCACGCAACTTGGCGTGCGGTCTATCCCGGCCGTCTATGCGTTTAAGGACGGCCAGCCCGTAGACGGCTTTATGGGCGCGCAGCCGGATACGGCTTTGAATGAATTTGTCGCGCGCCTCACCGGCGAGAGCGATCCTAAGGAAGAAGCCAAAACCCTTGTCGCACGCGCGCGGGACAGCTTGGCCGCAGGCGACCCCGGCGGCGCGGCCCAAGATTTTGCGGGGGCTTTATCCCTTGATGATGAAAATGCGGCGGCCCGCGCGGGATTGGCGAGGCTTTATATTGACGGCGGAAATGATGAAGGCGCTTTGAAGCTCCTGCAGGATACGCCTGACTGTTGCTTGGAAGACCCGGAGATTGTGGCGCTTAAATCCAAATTTGAACTGCGCCCGCAAGCTGATGAAGAAGATCCAACCACGGAGCTTTCAGCGAAAGTCGCTGCAAAGCCGGATGATTTAGATGCACGGCTGGAGCTCGCGAAAGCCCTTGTTGGGGCGGGCCGCAATGCCGAAGCCGTGGATCATCTGATATATTCTGTCGGGAAAAACCGAGCCCATAATGGCGAGGCCGCGCGGCTGTTTCTGCTAACGATTTTCGAGGCCGAAGGCACAGAGTCAGAGGTATCCCGCGAAGGCCGCAAACGCCTCTCATCTATACTCTACGCTTAGTCTGTCTAATATCGGCGGACTGAAACCAAGAACTCTCACCTCCTCCAATTGACACGGGGCTTTGGGTTACCCACCTTCCCATTATGAGCGCACACTACAAAGCCTTGGCCCGGCGGACAAAACCTAACAGCGTCGCCCTGTTTCCACTAAACGGAACAGTGATGTTGCCCGGTTGCGATTTGCCGCTGAATATATTTGAGCCGCGTTATTTGAATATGATTGACGACGCTCTGCGAGGAGAGCGCCTAATAGGAATGGTGCAATCGCGCGGTGACGAGCTTGTAAAAATTGGCGGCTTAGGCCGGATTTCTCAATTCTCTGAAACAGATGACGGGCGCTATCTCGTCGTGCTCAAAGGCTTAAAACGCTTTAACTTGGGCGAAGAACTTAAGGTCACGACTCCTTACCGCCAAGCGAAGATTAACTTTGATGGGTTCGAACATGACGCCGACACTCATGACGCGCGGCAGACCAGCGAAGCGCTGTCTGAATCCGGCCGCTCTGACCGTGCGGCCCTGACGGTTGCGATGAAGGCCCTCGCCAAAGCGGTTGGCGTGCAGGTCGAATGGGAATCGCTGAAAGAAATTCCCCTGCCGCTTCTCATCAATCAATCCGCCATGATTTCCCCGTTTCAACCCGAAGATAAACAAAGCCTGATGGAGGCCGCGACGAGCGACGAGCGCCGCAGGCTTTTAATTGGGCTGATGCATTTATATGCCGGACAATTAGGCAGCGAGCCGAAAGGGCAACCAAGACAATGACAAAACAAAGCTCCCAAACAGACCCGAAAATAAAGATCGACCCCAAGATGTTGAGCAGCCTGGTTTGCCCCAAATCGCGCGGGCCCCTCACCCATGATACGGAAACCAATGAACTGATTTCGAAAAAGGCCAAACTCGCTTATCCGATCCGCGACGGCGTTCCGATTATGCTCATCCATGAGGCCCGCGCGCTATGAGTGAATTAGATCAGGCTGAGCGCGATGCGCTGGACGCAGCGACCTTTCGGCGTCTTTTGAAGCATTTGGATGAAAACCGTGATGTACAGAATATTGATTTGATGATCCTCGCTAATTTCTGCCGCAACTGCTTGTCTAAGTGGTGGCTGGCTGAAGGCGAAGCGAAGGGCCATGATCTGGATTTAGATGATGCCCACCAGCGGGTTTACGGCATGGATTACGCCGACTGGAAGGCGTCCCAACCGGAGGCCACCCCCGAACAAATCGCCGCCTATAATGCCCGCACGAAAGGGTGCTGAGATCATGACCTATAATCCCCAATTCGATTACGCCGATGCCAGCCTTTGGCGCGGGACGACCATTCTGACCGTTCGTAAAAATGGCAAAGTTGTTGTCGTGGGCGACGGCCAAGTCAGCGCCGGAAATACGGTGATGAAAGCCAGTGCACGCAAAGTGAGAACCCTCGCGGGCGGCACGGTATTGACCGGATTTGCGGGCGCGACGGCGGATGCTTTTGCCTTGCTGGAAAGATTAGAAGCAAAACTCGAAGCGCATCCGACGCAACTCGCCCGCGCCTGTGTCGAGCTGGCCAAAGACTGGAGGACCGATAAATATTTGCGCCAACTCCAAGCCATGATGATTGTCGCGGATAAATCCGAAACCTTTGTCCTAACGGGAAACGGCGATGTCGTTCAACCCGATACGGCCGAGAGCGGGTCTGGGATTACGGCGATTGGATCGGGCGGGAATTTCGCGCTCTCCGCCGCGCTCGCCATGGATGAATATGAGAAAGACGCGGAAACCCTCGCCCGCAAAGCCATGGCTATTGCCGACCGGATTTGCGTGTTTACCAATAATAATCTGACGCTGGAGTCATTAAAGTCTGACTAAACAAACCAAGCCTTATTGGCAGGATTGCCCGGTTCGACCTTGAGTTTTGCCCCGTCGAGTTTGCCATCCGCCATGTCGGTAAGTTTGCCTGAGGCAGCGTCCTGTAGTTTCGCATAAAACCGCGTCTTGTTCGCTAACTGTCCAATCACGACAGCGCCTATCGGCGCGCCGCGTTTATGTTGCACGATATAGCTTTCCATCACGGCATCGCCCGGCGGGGTCGATGTTTGCCCCGGTGAAGACTGCGCCGCAATCGTCTCGGCCATTCTGGCTTTATCCGCAAAAACGTCGCCGTCTTTAAATACCGTTGAATAGATCCCGACCGCCTGTTTACTCATCCAGCCCCCATTGCCGTGGGCCAGCCCTAACGATCCGGGCGCGCGGCGGCAGGCCGCGACGACCTCACATATCCCGTGCAACGTATAATTATTTCCCGGACCGCCAAAGAACGGCAATCCGCCCGTGAGCGTCATTGCTTTTTCTTTGCGGTCTAATTGCGTGGCGGCTTGATCGACGACGCAAGGAAAGCAGGAATAAATATCGGCGTGATCAATATCAGACGAGCTGACATTTGCTGCCTCCAACGCGCCGTGAATGACGAGATCCATCGCGAGGCTGCGGGAGAGGTCCGTGCGGTCCAGCATCAGGTTTTCTTGCGCCTCCGCATGGCCGCGCAGGAACACCCATTTGTCTCTGGGAACACCGAGAGCCTCGGCCTGCCCAACTGTCGTCATGACAACCGCCGCGCCTTGATTGACGCCATCTTTAGCGACCATATTTTTCAGGAAAGGGGAAATAAGGTTGCGGTTCGCTGCTGTAGGCGCCGCGATTTCATCAGCCCCAAAGCTGTGGGGGAACATCGCATAAGGATTTTGCGCCGCGACATCTGACATGGGCGCAATGAGTTTCGCCATATAATCCCGATGGTCCGCGACTGTCCGCCCGGCCTTTATCCGCCGCGCCGTTTCGATAAATCCGTAATGGGCCATCGCGTCCATAAGGCCGTGCGCCAGTTCGGTCTGCGATATAATCATTGGGCCACTGAACAATCCCCGATCTTCCCAATCGCCCTCATGCGTTTCGGACCAATCTAACGATGCGCCTGACCGCTGCGCCGCACGCATGTTGGCCAGCGCTTCCCCGCCAGCAACAACCGCAAATTTCACCTCACCCGCCATCAGAACCTGAGCGGCCTCAGCCACCAAATTTTGCGGGGATTGCCCGCCAATGACGTCATAGATTGCGTGTTCGGGAGCCGCCCCAATCCGCGCGGCCACGGCGCGGGGGAATTTATCGGGACCGCCTAAGGGGCAGGCATAGGCCGGGCTGCTATCCGAGAATGTCCGCACGCAGGCCAGCCAATCGACGAGTGTCCCGTCTACGCCTGCATCTTTGAGCGCAGCTCGCGCCGCACGCCCTGCCATCTCGGCATGGGACGCGGCGGATGCGTGGTCGTCCGGAATGGCTTCGACGGATTGGCCAATACCGATGAGGATGGGGGTGGTTTTTTGCATAATTGGGGTTTGAGGAAAGGTGCGGGGTTTTGCAAGGCGACAGATTTGAAAGGCAGATAACATAAGATCTCACACCAACATGAACCCGTCTAAACAATGGTTCTAACACGGTCCACCCGGTGTCCACCCCGTGAAATGTCGGTATTATCTGAGATGTTATTCATCCGCTAATTCTTCCGCTAATAAAAATTTCGATCCTCACTTTCCAGTTTGTGGCGCAAAAAAACGAGTTCTTTCACACAGGGGACAGGCGAGGCCTCGCTTTGAGTCATTTGTCAAAGACAAGGGTCACACTTTGCATTTTATCTTCGATAAATTGCATCGGTTGATCTGGGGGACGGCAAGGTTGAGCGACCTCGTTTGAGAACCGAGTGCGTGCCGGGTATTTTGCGCTGAGAGATGACTGCTTTGTCTTTGGCCGGGGCCAGTTGAAACTGAAAAGTTTCAACGGTTTGACCGGAAGGCAAGACTGCAGGACTCGGTGCATCTAAAACCGTTACCGCAGGATCATACCCGCGTAGAACAAAACTAATTTACCGGTCTCCATCGCGAAGATTAAGTTTGCGGGCAGTCATAATGTTCTGACAACAGATATTCGGCGGTCTCGCGCTGTAAAGAATGATGGGCTGTGAGCATCATTTTATGCTTCATTGAGGCTGCCGCCGCCTTTTCGGGTAAGGCCGCGTAGTAGGAGGTAAAGCAACAGACCAAACGGTCCAAACATGAAGGTGCAGAGCAAACACGGTATAAGTAGCCAATGATTAAATCCGCGGCGACGGGCGTCTCTGGCCTCCCACGCTCCGACAAAAAGATCAAAAACGAGGTAATGCGACCAGCCCACCAAAATGCCGATATCGGTCGAAAACAGAGCCCGCACTGCCGGAATGCTGGTGAAACCACCGTCAGGGGACCCCAAACCGCCAAACACCGCGAAGCCCAGTCCTACTGTGTAAACCAATCCCAAAATCAAAGGGTAGAGCATGGAATGCACTAGTTTCTTAGTGATCGACCAATGCGGGAAAACGATCAGCAAAAACCACGCAGGCATGACGCTGCCATTGACCAAAGAGAACGCTAAGTCGAAATTCATTTTGTCGTCTTCCCATGGTTCACGCCATTAACCTTGCCATAATTTCATCGCTGAGTCGGAACTAATTTATGGGGTGGTCCGTTTGGTTTTTTGTAACCGGCGTAAAAGCCGACACAGAAGGAGATTATTATGACGAAATTAGCTCAAATTCTGACCCTCGCAACGCTTTCGAGCGTGGCCTTCACCCCGACCGCATTTGCAGGTGACGCACCGGAAACAGTACGATACACAGCCATTGAATCCACATCTATTGAAGCGTCGGCAGACATAGAAGCGCCAATGTCCGAAACGACTGTGCTGCGCGGTGAAGAAGAAACGCAGCTATTAAAATCTGTCGAGACGGGCGATCTAATTCCTGTTGAAGGCCCCGATGGACAGACTTATTATAATTGGATCGTCCCGGTATCAGACCTGCCTGATCCGGATCTCGACCTGCGCGTATTGGATACAATTGATATTAATTACGAAGGCGAGATCTACACAAATAAGCTCGTTCAAGAATTGAACTAAACGCAGTCAAACCAAAAACTTAAGGCTCGCACGCGTTACCGCAAGGTAAGACATGCGGGCCTTTTCTTCCCCCACCCCCCCACGCCTTTTGGCAAAGGAAATCTTATGACAAATCTTTTGAAACTCGCTTCGCTTGGTCTTGCCAGCATCGCTTTCGCCGCCTGCACAACAACAGGGAATGTTGAACGCGGCACCGCAGGCGGCGCGGCCGCCGGGGCCGCAATTGGCGCAGGCGTTGGCGCCTTGTCTGGTGACGTGAAAACATCCGAAGGCGCGATCGCCGGCGCAGTTATTGGCGGCGCAGTTGGCGCAGTAGTGGGCAATAACAAAGATAAGCGCGTGACTGGCGGGACAACCGCCCGCGCCAATTTGGATAAGTCCACGCGGTATTACGACGACCGCACAGAACGTTATTACTATTACGAAATGGGAACATCCCGCACCTTTTATGAAAATGGTCAGTTGCGTTCTAACTAATCGTCGATAAAACTAAATGCGAACGGCTCCATCCGGGAGTCGTTTTGCGTTTTGGCGCTTTCTTCCTATATATAATTCATGAGTCGATTTGACTATGAACGCGTCGCCAAAATTCATCCGGCAGGCACAATCTTAGAAACCGATGCCTATGGCGTCATTCGCCATGTCGGCATTGCCACTGGATATGGCACGGTTATTCACGCCTCGCGCCGCTATGGCCAGGTTTTGGAAACGTCGGAAAAATTATTCTCGCGGGGCAAGCCTATTCGCACAATTCCGCATGGTTCTAAATTATCCGGCTCACAGCTCGTGGTGAGGGCGCGCGGGAAAATCGGCCAACGCTATGGCGTGTTGACGCGCAATTGCGAGCATTTCGTAGCTTGGGTGATTTCAGGACAAGCCCGCAGCGGACAACTCGGCCCGCTTGACCTCGGCCGGCATTAGTTGCGCTCGGAGCGTTGATCCGGCTCAAAAGTTTTCTGAACTTTCAGGCTCTGCAATTGATTGCGTTGCTTAGATAAAATCTCAAAACGATAGCCATGATAGGCAAAGGCCTGACCTTGATTGGGGATCGTCTGGCTCTCATGGATGACCAGTCCGGCAATCGTCACGGGGCCTTCATCATCAGGTAATTTCCAGTCCATGGCGCGGTTCAAATCGCGAATGGCGACATCACCGCGGACGACCGCGCCGCCCTCTTTCAAGCGACGGACGCCTTCTAATTCTTCGTCATATTCATCTTGGATATCGCCGACGATTTCTTCCAAAATATCCTCGAGCGAGATCACGCCCATAAGCGAGCCATATTCATCAACGACAAGCGCGAAATGTTCACGCTTTTGCTGGAACGCCCGCAATTGTTTCACGGCGCTTGTTGTCTCCGGCACAAACCAGGGATCGCGGGAGACTTTCTTCACATCCAACGTATCCACACCGCCATTTAATTTCACGACCGCTTTCAAAAGATCCTTCATATGGAGGACGCCGATAATGTTATCGGGGTCTTCGCGAAAAACGGGAATACGCGAATGGCCACAGGCAATAGCTTGTTTGATAATTTGATCCGGCGCGTCATCGGCGTCGATCATCGCAATGTTTTTGCGGTGCGTCATGACTTCCTCAATCGAAAGCTCGCCAATTTCTAACACCCCATAAATTTGATCGCGCGCGCGTTTCGCCACGCCGCCTTCCTGCAAATGTAAATCGACCGCGCCTTTAATCTCATCCGCAGCGGTCCACGCGCTCGCATTCGTATCAATGCCAAAAATACGCAAAACCAAATTCACGATCATCTGCACGACGGAAACAACAGGGCTGAGCAATTTCACGATGAGATTGATCGGCCGGGCCACCATTAGGGCAAGCTTATCCGGCTGAGATATCGCATAGGTCTTGGGCAGGACTTCAGCAAAAATTAGGATGAGCGCCGTCATCACGACTGTCGCCAAAGCCAGCGCGGTTTTACTCGCGCCGAATACATTCGTGAACAACGCCGTTGTCAGAACAGATGCCAAAATATTGACGAGGTTATTGCCCAGCAAAATTCCGCCCAATAAACGTTCTCTCATATTCATCAGGCGCTGCACGATCACGGCGCGGCGATCGCCATCTTTTTCTGCGGCATGCATGCGCACACGCGAGGCAGCGGTCAGCGCCGTCTCGCTGGAGGAAAAGAAACTGGAGAAAACCAAAAGGCTCAGAATAACGCCGAGCAAGATTAGGTTTTGAGGTTCGAGAAACGCGCTCATGCGGCATCATCCCTTAATTGCGTTAAAAAGCCGAGAACGGACACGCGATCTGCGCGTTTTTCTACATATGTGTCGCCGATGTCGCGCGGGAGAATCAGCGTTAAGTGTCCGTCCTCGTTCTTCTTATCTTGCCCCATATGGGTCAGCAAAGTTTCGGGGTCTGACAATAAACGGCTCATATCTGCGATACGCGGCATGGAGGTCGCGCCCAAATGTTTGGTCACGCGATCTGCGCAGAGCGGCGTGCAAAGCCCTTGATCGGCTGCAAATTTAAACGCCATTTCCATACCAACGCTGACCGCTTCTCCGTGCAGCAGATCGCCGTCATATCCGGCCTCCAATTCCAAGGCATGACCAAATGTATGGCCCAAATTCAGCAAAGCCCGCACGCCGGACTCACGCTCGTCTTGCGCAACGATCTTGGCTTTGGTTTCGCAAGACACATAGATTGCGCGAGACAAAGCGTCCGGTCTCAAAGCTAAAATATCCGCACCCAACCCTGCATCCAGCTCTTCGAAAAAATTGGCATCCCCCAGAAGTCCATATTTCAAAACCTCCGCATATCCGGCTTTCAGTTCCCGTGGCGGCAAAGTGGATAGCAAATCCGTATCGGTAATGACGGCGCGGGGTTGATAAAATGCGCCGACGAGGTTTTTGCCAAATTGATTATTCACGGCTGTCTTCCCGCCAACGGAGCTGTCGACTTGAGACAATAATGTCGTCGGCACCTGCACAAAGGGCATACCGCGTTTATAGATAGAGGCGGCAAAGCCTGCGAGATCGCCAATGACGCCGCCGCCAAATGCAATGAGCAAATCGGAGCGGTCAAAGCCTGCGCGGAAGAGGCTGTCTAAAATCTCTTCCAAATTGCCCAGCGACTTTTGCGACTCGCCGGCGGGGCGTACAATCATATGGGTGCGGTAATCGGATAAGGTTTTCGCCAGCGCCTCGCCGTATAGCCCATGAACGGTTTCATCGGTAATGACAGCCACACGTTTCGTGCCTGCAAAAGGCGCGATCAACGCTCCCAAATGCGAGAGTTGTCCGGGGCCAATGTGAATATCATAGCTCCGCTCGCCCAAGCCAACGGTCAGGGTTTGTATCGTCTTATTCAGTTTCAACGGGCTGCTCTTCGAAAGATTTGAGGGCGCGCATAACGCGGTTGACCGTGCGCAAATGTGGGCCGCGCGCGATTTTGACCTTGATGTGCGCCTGCGCATAAATGGGATGGCGGACTTCCATTAACTCTCGCATTTTCTCGCGCTTATCAACGCCCCGTAAAAGCGGCCGTTTGTCATTGCGCGAGACCCGTTCGACCAGCGTCTCCAGATCGCCTTTGAGCCAAACGACGATAGCCTGTTCGCGCAACAGATCTCGCGTCGGCGGATGAATGAATGCGCCTCCGCCTGTGGCAAGGATAAGCGGCGGCTCTTCCGTCAGCAGACGTTTGATCACGCGAAACTCGCCGTCGCGAAAATCCGCTTCTCCGTGGTCCCGAAAATATCCCGCGACTGTACGACCCGACGCTTGTTCAATCGCGTCATCACTATCATCAAACGTTCGGCCAAGCCGTTTGGCCAGCCGCCGCCCGACAGTTGTCTTGCCGACGCCCATTAATCCAACAAGGGCTATGGGCTTCTCTATTTGCAGCGGCATGAGCACGCTTTCATTTGGTTAGCGCAATAACCAACTGATGTTTCCATTGGCGATTGCAGGTCTTGGGGCGCAATATGGTCACAATCTGCGCATATCTCAACCAATAAGGCGCAAACGAAATGAAACGCTTTGGTTAACTCCGCATAAACGCCCTAAAGTGATAAGGGAGGCGGAAAAAGACTGACTAAGAAAACGAGGATAATATGAAGAAGATTGGATTTATTGGCGGCGCGCTGATTATCTTGCTGATCGGGCTGTTTATTTGGTCGCTCTCGGGGGCCTCGGATAGCAAGGCGCCTTCGGATGTCAAAACCATAGACGTGAGCCCGCAGCTATGAAGTCACTTTGGTTAGCAACGGCAATCTGCCTCTTACCGATGGCCGCATTTGCGCAGGATTACGGTCTGTCCGGCCCGGCGCAGATTGATACGGAGACCTTGGGTGCTGCGCAGGATTTTGACGCAGGCGTTATACAAGGCGGCGCATTGGCAACCAACCTCTGGCAAGGCACCTCTGCGGGTTGGGCAGCAACGCTGCTCACTCAAGCACCCCTGAAAAACCAAGACCCGATCATTCGGGAATTGGTGCGGACCGTTATTCTCACAGGCGGTGTCCCGCCGCGCGCGAAGACTGAAACCGAGACGCAAGCCTATGAAGCTGCGCGTCTGCAAGCTGTGCTCGCCATAGAGTCCGGCAAATCAGGCGATACAAACACCTTAGATGGATTTCTGGCCCGTAATCCGGATTTGGCACGCGCACCCCTTGCGCAGGTCGATTTAGCCCTCTCAAAAGGCGACTGGCAACGGGCCTGCGAAATTTCCGATACGGTGACAACTGAGCGCGGCCTTCCCGAATGGGCCCGTTTGCGCGCAGCCTGTCACGCACTGCGCGGGGAAATGAGCGCAGCTGATGTGACGCGCGACCTATTGCGATCTTCCGGCTATGATAACCCGGCCTATCACGCCCAGATGGACGCCCTGCTGACGGAACAACCGCCCGCAGCGGAGACAGATCAAACCGATGCCCTGGTGACTTTTCTGGCAAACCGTGCACCTGAAGAGTTAGAACTTTTGGGCGCGCCCCCTCCATCGAGCAAAGATTCTGATTTGGCCGATATCCTGAAGGATTTTGAAACAACTGATCTGGCTTCGATTCAATCTGCCTTAGGCAATCTCAGCTTTGATGTCTCAAAACCTGATTTGGATTTAGAAACCGCCCTATCAAACGCCTCAGCCCGCGCGACGGCCCGCTTATTTGTCTTAGGTCAAGGCGGGAATGCCGCCGCGCTGGACGGCTTTCTCACCCGCGCGGTTCGCGCTGGCGTGAATGAGGATGCGGCGCTCGTGAAACTCGCCCCTGTTATCCAGGCACTTCCGGCCGCTGGCCGCGTGATCGCAAATCTCACGCGCTACACCCGCGCCGCTCTAGTGAGCCGCGATGTCGCCGGGCTGCAACAAATTTACGCCGCCTTGCCCGAAGGCGAGATGCAGGCCCGGTTGGCCCTTATTACGGACGCCTTGGGCGGTGGCTTTTTTGGTCAAAGCATGGGCCGAGATATTGAAGGCCGTTTAGCCGCGCCGCTGACGCGGTCACAAGCCGTGATTGATACGCAAATCGCTTTGGCGCTGGGCGCGACCCTGTCCGACACTGCGGCGATGGTTTTATCGAGCGAACCCTTGCCTGCGCTGACGCTCCCGCAAAACCAACTTGTTCTTCTCGACGCAGCTGTGCGGGACAATTCCCAAGCCGAAGTCAGCTTGCTCGTCGCGACGCTTCTGGCGCGAGCTGGATTAAATGTGACGGACAAAGCCCGCCTGATTTCCGCGCTGACCCAAGCCGGGCTCCCCCAATTTGCCGGACCAATCGCTGCCGATGTTTACTTTGATGGATTAGATAAGGCGCTGTGAGTATATCAGGTCGCCATATCGACGCCTTTCTTGAGATGATGGCCGCAGAACGCGGCGCGTCTGAAAATACACTGGCGGCTTACGGCCGTGATTTGGAAGGCTGGGAAGCGGCCCTATCCAAGACGAAGTCTTCGCTACTGATTTGCGGGACGGGCGCGTTGGAAGCCGTTTTATCCAATTGGGCCCGTGCTGGCCTCGCCCCCTCAACAGCCGCGCGGAAACTTTCTGCCCTCAAGCAATTTTGTCTTTTCCTTCAGATGGACGGGCTCCGCAAAGATAATCCGGCGCATAGTTTGCGCGGTCCGAAACAGGGACGCGGCCTACCCAAAGTTCTGTCCCATGACGATATTGACGCGCTATTCTCTGTCGTTGAGGCCGACACTTCCGTCAAAGGCATTCGTCTGCGCACGCAGCTTGAAATTCTTTATGCGGGCGGTTTGCGCGTGACAGAGTTAGTTTCGCTAAGGTTAAATGCCGCTGCGCGGGTTATCCACGCGGACGCGACGCCCTGCCTGACGATTCGGGGTAAAGGCGATCGTGAACGTTTGGTCCCGCTAACGCGCGCCGCCGTTCGGGCGATTGGCGATTGGGTGGTAGTGCGGGAGAAGACCCTGCCCAAAAACGCCATTGCCAAAGACCGCGCAGACGGCTTCCTCTTTCCCAGCTCCGGTAAATTGGGCCACATGACGCGTGAGCGATTTGCGCAACTCCTCAAGCAACTCGCCCGGGACGCGGGTCTCGACGCGTCGCGTATCTCGCCGCATAGCTTGCGTCATGCTTTCGCCACGCATCTTCTGGAACGCGGCGCAGATTTGCGGGCTGTGCAGACTTTGTTGGGGCATGCAGATATTGCAACGACGCAAATCTATACCCATGTGCTGGATGCGCAAATGCAGCAGCTCGTCGAGGACCACCATCCCTTGTCGAGCCTCACGAAAAAAATCGCATAGGACTTTAAGATGGGTTTTGAGAGACGGATGCACCCGGTACTAGCCGAGGATATAAACATTTTGCTGGACGATTTGTGCAGCGAATGGGATTTTTGCGCAGGCGTCCGCGCGGCGGATTTACTGGAAGGGTCCAAGCCCCTGACATCTAAAAAATTTACAGACGCTATGCTCGACGCGGAGAACACGCTTCCCGGTCCCCGCGCAGGATGGGAGCGCCGCATAAAACGGAAATTCGTCCAGCGCTATGGCCACGAGGTCAGCACAAAGACCTATTCGATCTAGTAAAACGCAAACTTTGGGCGCCCACAAGTCGGGCGCTTATTCACTTTACCCTAGAGCAGGCGTTGCTATGGTGCGACCCCACTTCACCGAGCTGACAGGCAGATTTTATGGCCCGCACATATCTCGATTTCGAGCGCCCGATTGCAGAACTGGACAGCCAGATAGAGGCTGCCTTAACCGAAGGTAAAGACGTATCTGACCTGGAGGCAAAAGCCAAAGCCGAGCTCATAGCGCTTTATGAAAAAATTGGACCTTGGGAAAAAACCCATGTCGCGCGACATGTCGCGCGGCCGCATTATTCAGCCTATGTTGAGGCTCTCATTTCAGATTACACGCCGCTGTCCGGTGACCGTAAATTTGGCGACGATCATGCTTTATTGGGCGGTCTGGGTAAATTATGCGGACGATCCGTCATCGTCATGGGTCATGAAAAAGGCACGGATACGCAGACGCGGCTCAAGCACAATTTCGGCATGGCCAATCCCGAAGGCTACCGCAAAGCGGTTCGCCTGATGGATATGGCGGAGCGGTTTAACCTACCTGTCATTAGCTTCGTCGACACCGCCGGGGCGTTCCCGGGACGCGGCGCAGAAGAACGCGGCCAAGCCGAAGCCATCGCGCGCTCAATTGATCGGGGGTTATCCCTCAAAGTGCCCTTTGTGTCGGTGATTACCGGCGAAGGCGGCTCTGGCGGCGCGGTGGCGATTGCGACAGCGGATAAAGTTATGATGTTGGAGCATTCGATATATTCCGTTATTTCGCCGGAGGGCTGCGCCTCAATTTTATGGCGCACGCGGGACCGCGCCAAAGATGCAGCAAAAGCGATGAAGATCACGGCTAAAGATCTGAAACGCCTTGGCGTGATTGACCAAATCGTGAAAGAGCCTGTCGGCGGCGCGCACCGCACACCGGATATGGCCATGAAAACAGTCGGCGCAGCGATCTTAAAAAATATCGAAGCCTTGTGCGAGCTAAGTCCGACAGAGCTAATCAAAACCCGCCGCGAGAAATTCTTGCGCATCGGGCGCTCGCTCGTCAATTAGGGTCAGGCCTAAAATTTGCGCAAAGAAAAACCCGGC